>Ga0194039_1000028_pt1 | contig 91017 bp, 83 predicted proteins | sample JunL228m_MetaG_FD_148679 | JGI IMG/M metagenome (GOLD analysis project Ga0194039, IMG submission 148679) | Anoxic zone freshwater microbial communities from boreal shield lake in IISD Experimental Lakes Area, Ontario, Canada - Jun2016-L227-8m | ecosystem: Environmental > Aquatic > Freshwater >...
GGGAGACCGATGAACCCATCGAGACCCCGTATACATTCATGCTGTCATAGCCAAGTGCAGGAATCAGTTTTGCGGCATCATCTGCATAGAGTGCAATAGTGGGTGACCCGTTATATGCGCTACTGTAGCCCATTCCCCGGTGATCATAAGTATATACATGGTATTTCGAGGCGAGGATGCCAATGAACGTCTCATTCCAGTCATTAATGGTGTCCCCGAATCCCTGGGCCATCAGGAGTGGTTCACCTGCTCCGAATTCCCGGTATCCCAGCGTAACTCCATTGACCTTTACGTATTGGACAGGGGTTGCGTTGAACGATACAGGCTGGGGCGCCCTGATTACCGGAGTTACGGGTTGGCTGGTGACGGTACCGGGTGTGCCGGGGGTACCCGGGGCACTTGTACACCCTGCCGTCACGAGGAGGCAGATCATTACAGCGATTACCAGGGTTGAAATATGTGTCTTGTCCATGAACGATCCTCTTAACCGATTAATTGTGAAGTAACTTGTATTAACTATCAAAATTTAAAAGTTCGGTTATTTTTTTGTATTTTTTGTTATCCCGGTGAACGGTGTACTATGTTAAAAAACTTTAAAAAACGATAAGAAAATTGGTATGAAAAAAGGATACAAAAAGCGAACACAGGCGTTCGTTGTGCGTACATTGGAACCGGTTATGATTTGATGCGATACATCCCAGTCGGCACGGTAATTTCGAAGCGTGCTCCTTCCCCGTAAACACCTGTTTCTTCGATTCCGATACCCGTTATTGACATGATTTCCTGGATTAAAAACATGCCAAAACCCGTGTTTTTCCCAAAACCCCGTAAGAATATCTTACTTTTCTCGTCAGGTGGAATACCTCCTCCGTTATCCTCGTACAGTATTTTCAGGCAGTTCTCTCCTTGGATTGTTTTTAATGTAATCTTCGTTACCTGCCTGCCATGCCTGATGGAGTTATCAATCAGGTTGTAAAATACCCTGTCGAGTAAAGGATCGGTAAAAATCTCCAGGTCAGTCAGATCGGAGGAAAACACAATCCCGCTGTCGGAAAACGACTTGCAAGCATTTTCAAAGGATACCAATGGGTTCAACCATACCGGTTTATGGAGCCCGAGTTCCTGGTAATCGCGTGTGAAATGGAGCAAATCTTTTATTTTAACCGATGCATTCTGTCCTTTCTTTATATAATCAAGTTTAATCTTGTCGTTCTCATTCGTCTCCAGGATATCCAGGTACCCTATAATGATGGTGAGCTGGTTGAGAATATCATGCCGGGTAATGCTGGAAAGGAGTTGTAATTTTTGGTTATAAGTCTTTAATGCCTCCTCGGCATGCTTTTTCTCGGTGATATCCCGGAAATTCAGTATTCTCCCAATTATTTCACTGTTAACCCGGTATGGGGTGATAGTTACGTCGTAAATACGTCCTGTACTGAATGCAAGTGTGGTTTCCAGCGTTTGTTCAGTTGAAGAGGTGTCGTGGATTAAAGTGTGCTCCAGTAATTCCTGGTTAGTTACCTGATTTTTAATAAGAACCACGATGTTGATTTTATTATCATACATATCACGATGACCGGATATGTCCAGGATATGGTCAGCAGCAGTGTTGGAATCCCTGATCATACCCTCAAAATCAACTACGACGATACCGTCCGGGGAAGATTCAATGGTCGCATTTTTCAATGCGTTTGTCTTTTCGAGATCGTAAGTACGTTCCTGAACAAGCGCTTCAAGGTGTTCTTTGTAAGAAATTAATTCGTATTCACCCTCTTTCCTCCTGTCAATCGACTGGGTGAGTGCTCCAAGGACCAGCAATCCGAAAAAGATAAGACCAAAAACCTGAATCTTGTCCAACAGCGAAACCAGGTTTGTTTGAGATCCTGCTGGAGGATACAGGAAAAAGGCACTTATCGTTATAGCTGATACCAGCAGCGAGAAAAAGACCAGTTCTCCAGGGTAGGATATTGGAAATAAATTTCGTTTCTTTATAAAAAAAACTGAGATACTGGCAATAAACGTCCCTATTATGAGAAATATGTCTGGTGGTGATATGGTCCCATGCTGGAGAAGGAATATTGAAATAAGGAAAATACACGTTGTGATCCCGGCGGATAGTATTCCGCCCACAAATCCCGCAAGTGGGATAATGATACCATTTATGCCCATTCCCGTCTGTTGTGCCCCTGACTGGGAGATCAGGACTGCAGTCAATGCAGCAAAACCAAAAAGAATCCCAACAATGACCCGGAAAGCATTTTTTTTCAGGAGGAATATCCTGTCAGGGATGAAATTATAAAAAAAGACGATCAGGATTAATAAGGCAATACTCTGAATCCCGCTCTGGTATAACCCAAGTAACTGTGAACCATATGCCTGGGGTGCAAACGCCGGATCCATATCCAAATCCTCTGTTTAACATATTATGGAAGGATTTTTGATACAACTAATATAGATCTCCATTATATTATAGTACCTTGAGCTAAATAGGGTGGTGCTCAGGATACGAATATAAAAAAATCAGGTAAAACGCGGAGCAGATACGTTCGTTTTGCGTACATAGTCCGGTATTTATTGCACCTCCACGCTCATGAATCTGCTAACCGGTGATTTCATCAGGGTTCCTGCATATTTTTTATTTAATCTGGAGAATTTTAATATTGGACACTGTTAATTGAGATATTCTACAACTATCGTAATAGTCAGTGGGCCTTCCATAAAAGTAACTCAATTCAGTTCTATTTTCTCGCAGCAATGAGGTAATATGTCTTACCGGGTGCAAATCGCCGGTACCAGGGCTGTTGTGGTTTCTGCATGTCCTGGATGTACATTAAATCCCGGTAGCGGATACCGGTGAATCCGGCGTTTTCCAAGTCGGATACCATTGTTTCCTTCGGTACTCCCCCATCATAGGGGAGCTGGCTCCTGAGTTTTTCATCATAATGGCCGCCATGGGTGTGACCGAAAATCTTTGCCAGCCCGTCGCTCACTATCCGCTTCGCCCGGATTGAAACGCTATTATCCTTCCAGATACCCTCGATGATGAGGACAACACCCCCTTTTTTTAATACACGGTGCCATTCCTCCAGGGCAATCTCCGGGTGAGGGAGTGTCCAGACGAGGTGCCGGTTGACAACCACGTCAAAAGATCCGTCATCGAACGGAAGGTGTTCGGCATCCCCCGTCCTCAGCTCAATCGGAAGGTTATGTGCATCTGCTTTCTCGCGTGCTTTTGCAATCATCGCTTCCGAAAGGTCGACCCCGGTAACCTGGTGTCCCATCTCGGCAAACAGGAGGCCTATAACAGCTGTTCCGCACCCTACATCGAGTACCCTTTGTGGCGATACTGGTATGTTCCGGGCCAGTTCCTGTTTCCATGCGACTTTCTCCGCCTCAGTCCCGATCCCGTGGCCCGGACAGCTGTCATACATAACTGAGGAGTGGTCCCAGCTCTTCCGGACTGCATCCTTGATCTCATGGTCAATCATACTGATACCTTAATGGTGTATGGTCAATTTTTTATGATTATTTTGAGAATCCAGATAAATATTCCCTGGATCTCTCTTCTATACCGGGTCCGGGTTATCCCGGTCGGTGATTGTATCCATCGTTTAGATGTTTTCTCTGATAGGGTAAAAACCACTAATAACCGGAGATGAGTGTTCTTATTGCATACCTTGCACTTTTGAAATTGTACCTATATGCTCATCAATCTGCCATTCAGGGAATTGATCCACGTTTTCTGGCCCGGTTTTTCATTTATCCGCGCAATAAGGTCAGGCATCTTTTGGTTTTGTAAGACATCTCGTCTTCCGGCTCGGCCCGGAGTTTTGTTACGGCCCATGTCAGTTTTCACCTAACCTGTGGCTCTGGATACGCACCGGCATCATATAGAGAGTACTGCCCAAACATAACCAGGATCCCCTTCCATTTCGCACCGTTATTTCTCTTGTTACCCGAGTATCGCGTTGAAAAGTAACCCGGTCAGTGTAATGGCAACAAACAGGATTCCAACAAATATTGCAATCAATTTGATCTTAATTACCCGCCTGAGAATAATCATCTCCGGAAGTGAGAGGCCGACGACCGCCATCATAAAGGCGAGGGCAGTCCCGATGGCCATACCTTTCGAGGTAAGTACCTGCATGATCGGGAGCATCCCGGCAGCATTCGAGTAGAGAGGGATTCCTATCAGCACGGCAATAGGGACTGCAAGGGGATTATCAGGTCCCGCGATATTCAATAGGAAATCTTCCGGGGCATATCCGTGAATTATCGCACCAATGGCGATACCGATGAGGATATAGGGCAGGACTTTGAGGGTGATACTTTAGACTCAACAACGGCAAAGTCGAACCGGTCCCGCCATGTCATCGTTTTATCGGGTTGGTCATACATCTTGCATTTGTAAACAAACTCTTCGACCTGGCTTTCAAGGCGGAGCCGCCCGATAATAATTCCTGCAACAATTGCAATGATCAGGCCTGATACAATGTATAGCGCTGCAATCTGCCAGCCGAATAATGCGAACAGCATTGCAACCGCAACCTCATTGATCATTGGTGAGGAAATCAGGAACGAGAAGGTAATCCCTAATGGCACACCCGATTCAACGAACCCGATAAACAGTGGGACCGCGGAACAGGAGCAGAACGGTGTCGGGATCCCGAGCAACGCCGCAAGAACATTTCCAACACCTTCAGTCCTCCCGCCGACCAATTTTTTCACCTTCTGCGGGGTGATGTAGGTTCTGATGATCCCCACAATGAATACGATGATCGCGAGGAGCGCAGTAACCTTGATTGAATCATAGATGAAGAAATTGACCGACGACGCAAGCGGACTTCCTGCAGTCATTCCCAATACCGTGTACGTCAGCCAGTCGGCAAACTGCTGCAGGTAATCCGGGATCATAAAATGATAACTTCCCCATGAAATGTTGATTCATCCAAAGTACTGTTCCCCGATTGCGTACTATACGCACTGACTTTTCACTGCATTGACGACCATTTCAAGATCACACTCATCAAATACCGGTCCCGGAACTTTTTCAATGCCAAGGTCTGTGATAACCACATAGTCATCAATGGTAAGCCCCTGTGCCACCATAATTTTCTTTCCACAGGCAAGAGGGCAGCCATCGATGACAATCCGCCGGTCTGCTGCTTTTCCTAATCCCATAAGTTTTTCTACGGACCCACCTATACCTGCGAGACACGATCCGCTTCCGAATCCTTCATTTGTCAGGCGGCAGGCCGCAGCGTTTGATAATTGTCCAACGTTCGACCCCAGGCCGGAACAGGAATAAATTATGGTGGTTTTTCCTTCCGATCCACAGTTACAGGATGATTGTTGCTGGTTCATGTAAATCACGGTTTCAACTTTTATTGAAGTCTTGATGTAAAGAGTAATATATTTTATCATTTCATATATTTTTGAAATGACGGGGCCGATGGTAAAAGAAATATTAACAATTCCACCTGTTATCCAGGAAGAACTGGACAGGAGAGGTGGGTTGAACGGATTGATTTCACGGCTTCCTGACGACCAGGAACTTCAAAATCTTGTCGAGGTCCACCATGCCCTTTCTGACCTGATCAGGATGAAGATCCTTCATCTTCTCACCTCTCAACCGCTTTGTGTTTGTGTAATCAGGGAAATTATTGGAATTTCTGATTCTAACCTATCATATCATCTTAATGTACTGAAAAAAGCAGGCATAATCGTTGGAGAACAACAAGGGAGCTGGATAATATATAGTCTCACCGAAAGGGGAAAGAAATACAGCATTGTCGCGCAGGATTCTGATAAGGTGGTCCATGAATCCAGACTTATGTGCTACAATGAACCCCGGAAGAATAAGAAGTAGATTATTGAAATAGGTAGTAAGTTGAGTACTCGTTGCATCTGTAAGCCAATTAATCTGCTAATCAGGGATTTCGTCAGGTTTCCAGCACATTTCTTATTCTTGTTCATCCCGGCATCCGGCGGTTTGAAAATAATACATCTGGTTCATATCCCTGGCTGCTCATAATGAACGATTGACTACATTATGAATCAGCCACCTGATGTCCCGGTTATTATCCTCTCCACTGCATCTCCTGACAATGCGAAGACCATTGCGCGAGCCCTCGTAGAAGAAAGGATTGCCGCGTGCGTGAACATGACCGGAATTTCGTCATATTACCACTGGAAAGGGGAATTCTGCGATGATGCCGAGACCCTCCTGATTATCAAGACAATGGATTCCAGAAAGAGCGAGGTGATGGACGCCATCCGCCGCCTCCATACGTACGAACTCCCTGAAATGATTGTAATTCCCATTACCGGGGGTTTTCCTCCGTACCTGGCTTGGCTTAACGATGAACTGGCGAAGGATAGTCCGTCCGGCTGATATCCGGATGGGGGAATCCTTCTGCGCAGTGTAGTGTATCCGGTCCGCTGCGTGTAACATCGGTACGCATGATAGTACCCCCGGCCGGGCATAACTCGCACTATTGAAATAGACGGAGCCCGCTAGTTTAGATAAGGTAGATTGAATTGCCGGATACGAAAACAGGGCCGCATGATGCGCTCCTTCTCCTCGGGTGCCCGCAGGTACCGATACAGACAAGTGTGGCATTATACCTCGCCAGTAAGCTCCGCAAGCAGGGAATTACTACGGTGATTACCGGGAACAGGGCAGCGAGAACTAACATCGAAGTCGCTGATCCCGACCGCCATTATATCGGTGAGGTTACCGATATAGACCGGATTATTGCACAGCTGGCAGAGAAAAAGCGGGACTTTCATTTTTGTTTTTCGTTCATCCATAACGATGCCGGCCTTTCCTATGCAGCAACGGTAAAGGCGATTTCACCGGCCGCCCAGATCCTGATTATCTTTGGCGAGCATTACCAGGAAGTGGCCTCCTCGGTGGATTTTCCTGCCGAAATAATTGCAGTAAATGCCGTGCATAACCCGATGCCATTGAAGGCTAAAATAGACGAGGTGTTCCCATGGGTTGTCTCGAATCTATGAAACATGAGATTATATTGAGGGATGCGAGTTTCAAGGAATGCCGGGAATATATTTTATCGCACTTTCCTGAAAACTTCGTGGTGTTGCCCGGGTACAAGATATTTGAGAAGCATCTTATCGGCGTACCACCGCTCTACATTGCCGTTGACGGGGATGATGTAATTATACCCTATACGAAGCCCTGTTATGGGACGTTCCTGATCCGGGTCCCTGACCCTGAAATGGCTTCTGAATTACGGCAGAAAATGTCAAAATAACTTTTTCCGTTTCAGGGCACAGAGTATTTTCTGTTCATACGGTGCGATTTGCCGCCCTGATCAACAACCGGTTCCCCTATCTCGTTGGGGATGCATAGCGCATCTTTTCGTATCATGCAGACTGGTCAGGTACAGTCCTGGTGATGTTATGCCTGTTGTTCCGGACAGTCAGGAACCTATAATTTCTCGCAGGGACACACATTCGTGTGCCAAGGGGAGGTACCATGAACGACATATCAGTCCTGATAGGAGGAAAAGCCGGGGACGGAATCAACAGTGCAGGTCTCACGATTGCCCACCTGTTCAACCATCTCGGGTACCGGGTGTACATGTATTTTGATTACCCATCCCTCATCAAGGGAGGGCATAATTTTGCTATCGTGAGGGCATCTGAACATAAAATCGGGTCGCACCGTGAGACTGCTGACTTTCTTCTCGCATTAAATAATGATGCCATTGACTTTCACACCGGCATGGTGCGGCCGGACACCGAGGTCATCTACGATGCCGGTAACGCTACCAGGGCGAGCGGCACCCCCGTTCCTGTCAGCGAAATCCTCAAAGATGAAAATGCCCCGCAGATCATGGGCAACTCAGCAATAATAGGTGCTTTTGCAAAAACTGCCGGTATACAATGGAACGTTATCGAAGAAGTGTTCAGCCGGCACCTGCAGAAAGAGACGGGGAAAAACCTGTCTGTGGCACGAAAAGCCTATGATGTAGCACAAACTAAACGGGTCGTGCCTGTTATCGGGACTGGACATCTGCCCGTCATCACCGGAAACGAGGCGATGGGCCTTGGCCTCATCAATGGAGGCCTGGATGCCTATATCTCCTACCCTATGACACCGACCTCCAACCTCCTCCATTTTCTCGCAGAACAGGCCCCCCACTTCCCTATCACCGTGGTCCACCCCGAAAATGAGATCGGTGTGATCATCATGGCGCTCGGATTTGCGTATGCCGGGAAAAAAGCTGCCGTAGGTACATCCGGGGGTGGGTTCTGCCTGATGACCGAAGGTCTCTCATTTGCAGGTCAGTCTGAGATCCCGGTGGTCATTATGGTCGGGCAGCGGACCGGACCGAGTACCGGCCTTCCCACGTATACCGGACAGTCCGAGCTCCATTTCGTCCTTCATGCAGGGCAGGGGGAGTTTCCGCGGCTTATTGTTGCTCCCGGTGATACCGAGGAGTCATACGGGTGGTCCTCTCTCGCTGTGCAACTTGCATGGAAATACCAAATCCCTGCGATTATTCTCGGTGATAAGACGTTGAATGAGGGTACCTACAGTTTCGACCGGAAAGAAACCGAAGGATACAGCCTGGATCCTGAAATTCCTGGTGAGGCTCTGGTTACCGGGCCGGGGTATGGGCGCTACAGGCTGACCGGATCGGGAGTCTCCCCGCCTGCTTTTCCCGGTACACCTGGCACGGTTGTCAAGATAACCAGTTACACCCATGACGAGACCGGCCTGTCAACCGAAGATGCGGGAATTTCCGCGATCATGGCTGAAAAGAGGATGAAAAAGGGGGCACGGCTGTTGGAAGAGATTGACCGTCTCGAGGCGGTCAGGACATATGGAGACCGCAGCAGCCCGGTGGCGCTCCTGGCGTGGGGTTCTAATAAGGGTGTGGCCTGCGAGGTCGCAGGGTTGCTTGGCCTTCGTGTTATTCAGCCGGTGGTACTCTCTCCGTTCCCGCTTCGCCAGATGAAAGAGGCGCTTTCCGGTGTAAAGCGGCTGGTATCTGTCGAGGATAACATGGAAGGACAACTGGGTTCCCTCCTTGCAACCCATAGAATTTTCGTGGATGACCAGGTACTGAAATACGATGGCAGGCCCTTTTCGGTCGAAGAACTTCATAAAAAGGTCATGGAGGTGTTGAAATGACCGGGCGTAACCTTATTACCCCGGCACAGAACACCTGGTGCCCGGGATGTGGCAACTTCTCCCTCCAGTTTGCATTGAAGTCTGTTCTCGGGGAACTTGAAGAGTCCGGGACGTCACTTGATGATGTCGTCCTGGTGACCGGGATTGGTTGCCATGCGAAGATGGCCGACTACCTGAATATCAACAGTTTTTATTCCATCCACGGTCGGACGGTCCCGGCTGCAATCGGGATTAAACTTGCAAACCCGCGGCTGAAGGTCATATGCTGTGCCGGGGACGGGGACTGCTATGCAGAAGGCCTGGACCACCTCATATTTGCGGCGAAACGAAATGCCGATATCACCGTGATTATCCATAATAACCGGGTATACGGGCTTACAACCGGGCAGTATACGCCAACGTCCCCCCTGGGATTCCGGGGGCGCTCAACACCCGGCGGTACAACAGAACTCCCGATAAATCCCCTTGAACTGATGCTCGCAAGTGGTGCGACGTTCGTTGCACGTGGTTACACGAGGAAGATGGAACAGTTACGTTCCCTGGTGAAACAGGGCCTGTCACACCGTGGTTTCTCCTTCATTGATGTCCTCCAGATCTGTGCGACGTACAACAATATGACCGGATATTACCATGATCACGTCTATGACCTGAAGGACCACGATACATCCGGGTTTGAAACGGCATTCCGGAAGGCGAGGGAATGGGATTATAATGGCGATGCCAGGATCGCCCTGGGACTGTTCTACCAGCAGGTAATGCCGACCTATGAGGACAGGATTTTTGCCCACCCGCCGGATAACACTGACCGGCAGAAGAAAATAGATGAGATCCTGCAGGAAAAAATGTAGACCCGGCCTTTCCGGCAGTCCTCATTTTTCAACGTTTTTCAGTTTAAGATCCCGGGTAAGGCATACATTTTTTACTCTGCCAGGCCGGCACATGACGATGTCTCCTGTTTGAAAGGCGTCATTACCAGGGACCGCATGGCCTGGTTAAGGAATTACAGTTATAAGTTGGGATGCAATTACTACCTAGGATATAAACGGTGGAAACCCGGAATGACCGATGCTCTTACCCTGACTCCATTTTTTGCATGGGTCGTACTCCCCCTGCTGATATTTTTTGCCCGCATATGTGACGTAACGCTGGGCACAATCCGGGTTATCTTCATCTCAAAGGGGTTCAAATACATCGCTCCTGTAATCGGGTTTTTCGAGGTGATCATCTGGCTCCTTGCCATCGGACAGGTGATGAATAATGTCACGAATGTCGCTTCGTATATCGCCTATGGGGCCGGTTTTGCAACCGGAACTTTTGTTGGAATGGCAATTGAGGAGAAATTATCACTTGGTACCGTAATTGTAAGGGTGATCACGAACCATGAGGCAAAAGACCTGGTTGAATATTTACGTGCCCACCATTATGGTGTAACGGCAATTGATGCGACGGGCTCTACCGGTCATGTGAAAGTTCTCTTCATGGTGATAAAACGGCAGGACCTTGGCATGGTAACCGGGATAATCAGGCAGTTCCAGCCTAATGCATTCTATTCAATCGAGGACGTAAAATCCGCGGCTGAAGGTGTGTTCCCTGATAAGAAATCAAGATACCTCATGAGCTACCGGGATATGATGAAATTTTTCCGGAAGGACAAGTAATATCCCTCTAATTACCCTTGAAATTGCCTATTCCTTTCTGCCCATCCTGTAATTTACTAGGGCCTGTCGCCGCTGTACGACGGCTGCCAGATGATGTTGAGATGATGTGGATAGTATGAAACCCTGGTCTGCGCCTGCTCCCTGACAAAGGAAAGAAGATAATAGGGGCCCCCTGAGCCCCTGCCTGTTGAACCACTTGCATTCCAGCCGGTAAATGACTGGGACCCCGGCCAGGCACCGGTTGTTGCTCCCCCGGCACGGTTGGCATACGTTACACCTGCCCGTACATGACTGAAGAAATAGTCCATTTCACCGGCATCCTCCGAGAAGATTCCTGCGGTAAGGCCGAAGTCTGACTGGTTTGCGTATTCAACCGCTTCCTGTAAGGTACTGTAGTGAGCGACGATAAGGAACGGGACAAATAATTCGTTCTTGTGGAGCGGGTGACCGGGCGGGATTCCGGTAACCACCGCAGGAGTGACATAGTGCCCTTTTCGATATAAGGTCCCGGTCAGCACTTCCCCGCCTGTTTCAATGGTCCCGCCTTCAGCTATAACCTGTCTGACCGCCGAGGTGTATATGTCCTCAGCCCTGCGGTCAATTAATGGCCCGAAAAATGTTGCTCTCTCCCGTGGGTCACCGACTATGATTGATCCCACTCTCTGTTTCAGCTGCTCCATGAATGGGGAATAGACCCCCTCCTGGACGTACACCCGCGATGTCGCACTGCATTTCTGGCCGGCATATCCAAATGCTGAACGTACCACTCCTTCCACCGCTTTCGTGAGATCTGCCTTTCCGGAGACGATCACGGGGTCCTTACCCCCCATCTCGATAACAAGGGGCTTTGGGTACCGCTGCCCCTGCGCGAATTCTCTCCAGAGCCACATTCCGGTGTTTACTGATCCGGTGAATGCAATCCCGTCGATATCCATGTGTGTGACAACCGTTTTTCCAAACGGTCCCCCTGGACCGGTGACCAGGTTCAGGACCCCGTCAGGCACTCCTCCCGAAATAAACGATTTATAGAGTTTTATCCCGGATAATGGGGCCTCGCTGGTCGGTTTGAATACCACGGTATTCCCTGTTAGCAATGCCCCTGTACACATTCCTGCTGCAAGTGCAATAGGAAAATTGAACGGCGAAATCACCGCCCAGACCCCGTAGGGTTTCATAACAGATAGGGACTGTTCACCGGTGAGTGGTGTTTTTATGGGGTGTACGTAACCCCCCGAACGTTCATAGACGTTACAATAATACCGGAGGAGGTCAATTGTTTCGAAAACTTCGGCCAGTCCCTCGGTGCGTGTTTTTCCTACTTCCCACGTGAGAAGTGCAGCCAGGTCAAATGCCTGTGATTCTATATGGTCCGCTGTGGCCCTGATTATCTTCACCCGTTTTTTCCAGCCTGCCTGGTCCCATTCCGGGAAGGCTGTGTTTGCCGAATGAATCGCTTTCTCTGTATCTTCACTATCCCCTGACTGGAAGGAACCAATCAGGGTTTCCCCGTCTATGGGCGAATATACCGTGAACTCAGGTCTCTCCCTGACACTGCTGCCGCCGATATGCAGTGCGTGATGCTGCCCCAATTCCCCAAAGACCCGTTTCAGTGCACTTTCGTACGCCGGGTGGACCTGTTCATCTTCGGCGAGCGTAACGTAGGTAATCTTTTTTGGAACTTCTGCCATGTTCATCACCATGTTTGACGGGTACCGGTATCGCTTTATCCGGTAGTTTTCCCTTACTTCTGTCAGCCAGCGGTGCAGTTGATACTGCCTGCAGAGTGCCGGATAGGTCTGGCCGGATTAATATTCTGTCGTTTATAGTTGGTTGCAGTCACCCCTTGTTTATTACTATCCAGACGGGATGTGCATCCTGGTGACCGCGTGTCAGGTGAATACCTGCCTTTCCTTTTTGGAAATTGCCAAGGTACAATTTCCCCCTGTCATTTTGCCTTTGGTTCAGCAGGGTTGTTGAAAGAGGGGATAGAGGAGCCCCGGGAGGTCAAGAATCGAATTGAGTGTAAATTCTGCGGGGACCTCGCAGCGGGTATTCGCCAGGCGGTCGCCATAACGTGCGTAAAATGTCTGCATCCCGACCTCTCGGGCGGGTGCAAGGTCGCGGTGAGGGCTGTCGCCGATCATCGCCGTTGCAGCACTTTCGCTGCCGAGTTTCCTGAGAGCGAGCAGGAATGGGGCTGTATCTGGTTTTTTCCGACCGGTCATCTCGTAGGTGACGATGTGGTCAAATGCACCGGAAAGACCAGCTTTCTCCAACCTGCGTCTTGCATGAGACATATCGGCATCGGTGACCAGTGCGAGGGGCACACCTTTTTGTCGAATTTCGAGGACTACCTCTCTGACACCCGGATATGCGGTGATATGGTTCAGTTTTTCCTGTTCGTACAGGCTGCAGACCTCAAAATACCTGGGAATTGTAAAAATATCCCGGTCAAGGAGGTAGTCACGGATATTCCGCCAGTCCTCAAATCCCCAGTCCGGCCTGAGAAAGTAGGCAAAGAGTTCCTGGCCGTCATCCCGTTCCAGGTACCCTGACGTGGTATCACATGCTGCCATCTTTGCACCAATAAGGTCAAAGAGCGTGTTATCCATGTCAAATATTACAGCCCTGACCCCTTCCCCCGTCCGTTTAACCGGTGTAGTATCCTCTGCCATCAATGGTATCCTTGTTTAGAATATCTTCCCGGACCAATGTAATTGATTCCATTTATACCATGGGGGTTAAAAAAAGTGTCATAATCCCTGTTAATTCTCTGAAAGGTGGGATCCCTCAGTTTTAACTGAGTTTTTTCATCCTGACGATATTGACCGGAAGGCCCCACTGTGCAATTGTTAGCGCATCCGGTCTCCCTTTCGCGGTGAAGGAGACAACTATTCCGTCCTGTGAAAACTCGGGATCGAGGTCAAGTGGTAGGTACCGTACAACACCGGATTTACCCCCGGTATCTACAATTATCCCATAAAAACCTCCTTCGGTCGTGATATAGGTCACGTTGCCGATACCATAGATATACCCGCTGTCGCCGGGGATTTGCTGCATCAGGACGAGATAAACCGGAATTCCTTTCTGGACAGGGTAATAGGGGTTAGGAATTGTGCGCCCTGAGAATGCGACGTTGTCACCGTTTTTGAAGTGATCCGGTGGGAACGGGGATGGGATATAGATAAGCCCGTCATCGCCGTTAATCCTCAACGAAGACCCGAATATATCAGGGAGATTCAAAACCCCGGTGCCTTCAACCGATGTCCGTTCTGCAACCATAGTATTCGTACAACCTGTAACGATGCTAAAAATCGCAAGAATAACAGCGAGCAGGAGGGCAGTGACGTGGTTTCTATTCATAAAATGGTCTTTTAGCTCATTGAAATAAGTAACTTCCTGCCTGCCATGGCAATGTAGTGTCCTGGTCCAGGCTCACAAAAATTGTGTTGGTACCTTTGTTGATGGGAGTGTCCACAACTATTATAACGGGTACTCCTAAAGGAAAAAAGAGGACAAAGGGATGATACTACGACAGGTCACTTCGGAAGGGCTGGCCCACCACTCTTATTATATCGGGTCCGGCAGGACTGCGGCAGTAATTGACCCACGCAGGGACTGCGATGTGTACCTCGATATCGCAAGGGGGCTTGACCAGCAGATAAGCATTATTTTTGAGACACACCGGAATGAAGACTACGTGACCGGTTCATGTGAACTTGCAAACCGTTCCGGGGCTGCAATTTATCACGGCCCAGTGACCGCTTTTTCCTACGGGGCCCGTGTTGAAGAGGGGATGCGCTTCGCGGTCGGGGATCTCGAAATCTCGGTGCTCGAGACCCCGGGCCATACTCCCGACAGCATATCGCTTGTAGTTCGGGATAAGAAAGTCTCCGGTGACCCGTACCTGGTATGTACCGGGGACGCCTTGTTCGCGGGTGATGTCGGCAGGACCGATCTCTTCGGCAGGGGCACGGGTGAAGAGGCAGCCGGCATGCTCTACGATAGTATCTGGAACAAGATCCTTCCCCTCGGAGAGGCTGTCCTGCTCTACCCGGCCCATGGAGCGGGGTCGGTTTGCGGGGCAGACATTGTTGACCACCCGGTGACTACCACCGGGTACGAGAAAAAAACAAACCCCCTTCTCCAGAAGGACCGCCAGGCATTTATCGATTACAAAACAAGGGAGCACCATTACGTCCCCCCGTATTTCCGGAACATGGAAGTTTTCAACCAGAAAGGTCCGTCGCTTATCGGGCCGCTCCCGGAACTTATCCCCTGTAACAACCGCGAGGTGAAGGAACTGGCCGGCAGGGGGGCACAGCTCCTGGATATCAGGGCCCCTGGCAGTTTCGGATCAGGGCATATCGAAGGAAGCCTCTCTGTCTGGCGGGAAGGGCTGTCCGCATACATGGGGTGGTTCCTTAACTACGAGGCCCCGGTCATCCTCGTTGATGACTTCAATCTCGACCTGGAGCCGGTCATACAGCAGTTTGTCAGGCTCGGGTATGATAACCTGAAGGGGTACCTTGCCGGGGGTTTCCCTGGGTGGTATAAGGCGGGGGAACGTTTCAACAGGCACCGTGTATGGTCTGTTTATGACCTTCATACGGCAATTGAGTCTGCCAGCGAAGAATTGTACCTTCTCGATGTCCGCGATATCCATAACCGGGAAAAAGCTGGACACATCGCCGGTGACCACCATGTGTATGTCGGTGAGCTCCCTCAAAGAATCATGGATGTGCCGCGGGACGCGAACATTGTTCTCTACTGTGATGCGGGGTACAAGGGCTGCCTTGCTGCCAGTTTCCTTTCAATGCATGGCTACCCGCGTGTCACCAATATCCTTGGTGGTATGGCAGGCTGGTCCGGGGCAGGTCTTCCCATTGAAAAATAACCGGCTGCATTTCATTTTTTATCAACCGGAATGTTCCAATGAACGCAACCTGATGTAAGGTGTGGCCAGCCGGTGTTCAGGTATGATCAAGGGCAGGTGCCGGGATAATCAGGTCGTCCTTTCAGGTACTGTCCGGGTGTGGTCTCCCGGGAGGTGCCATTCCGGGAATAAATTACAAATCTTTATCAATACACGCCGGATATTCACATAAGATCGGAATGGAGATTGTAAAGATCCCAAGAATGGAAAAAGTGGAATACGACCGCCTGATAGAAGAGGGGTATATCAGCCGTATTGCGTTCCAGGGCGAAAAATACCCCTACATAGCCCCGTTTCTTTATGTTTTTGACGGCCAGTTCATTTACTTCATCTCTACAAAATACGGGAAGAAGATAGAGTATTTCAGAAAAAGCCCCTATGTCTCGGTAGAGGTGGAAAAATACACGAAAGACCTCTCGTGCTATACCTTCGTTACCATGCAGGGGTACCTTGAAGAGGTGCACGATTCGATCGAGAAAAAACTTATCAGGCAGCGTTTTATCGATTTAATCAAGGAAAAACACCTTTCGATGAACATTCTCGCAGCCCTCGGTCATTCCCCGCTTGACCCGCCTGAGGCAATTGCCAGAGAAGAGCGGTCCCTTGTATGGAAGCTTACCGGTGTGAAAGATCTCGTTGCCCTTAAAAATCTCTAACTTTTTTTAATGGAAACCTGCTGCCCCGCCTTTCATACATCTTTTCAAGTTCCCCTGCCATGGTATCCGCATCAATGGCCGGATAGGAGCAAGCATGGTTTTTGCAGATATAGGCGGTTGCTTTCCCACCGCTTTCTTTCATCTCTCCTGTGAATCCTGATATACGGTCGATTTCGAACGGTCCGTCTCCTCCAGGCCGATGGAGGACTACAAGAGACGGGAAATACCGGGAATTTATTGCTGCATTCATGGCAACTGTGCCGGGTGCCCTGGCATCGCCGACTATTACCACGCTTGCTGCCGGACCAAGAGCAAAATCAAGGGATGAAAGGAATTCCGTATACGCTGAAGGTGAACGTTCAACAAGCGTCGAGAAGGCCCCTGCAAGGTCCCATGCCCGTGCATGGTAGTCCTTATTGGTGGTCATCAGCCCGAGCCGCACAAGATTTTTCATTGCTATGGAGTTGACCGATGGGAGCGCACCATCATAGATCTCCTTCTGGCGGACAAGGAGGCCCGCCTCGTCCTCGTGAGATGTAAAATATCCCCCGGTTCTGCCATCAAGGAAATGATTCGTGAAATATTCCTCGATCCCGATCGCTGCCTCCAGGTATTCCGGCATACACGTAAGTTCATACAGGTCCAGGAGCCCTGCACAGAAATACGCGTAGTCAGATGCAACCCCGCGGATGCCAACCTGTCCATCCCTGTACCGGTGGAAGAGCTCCCCGGACCGGGACCGCATCGTAGCGAGGATGAAATCCGCGGCACCGGTTGCTGCTTCCATATACCAGGGATTCCCGAATGCTCGGGCAGCACGTGAAAGTGCCGAGATAACAAGACCGTTCCAGTCAGTCAGTACCTTGTCATCTCTGAGGGGCGGGACACGGTTCTTCCGGTATGCGAAAAGGCGTTCCCGTGTACGTGAAAGCGTCGGGAGATATTCTTCTTCCGGTACACGGGCAATTTTTGCCAGCTGTTCCGGTGAAGCGGTGAGGTGCAGGATATTCTCCCCTGTCCGTTTCCCGGTATCAGGTGCGGAAAAATTCCCTTCAGATTTTACATTGTAGGCGCTGATAAACGCGGGTGCATCATCGCCGAGCACCTCTTCGACCTCCCTCTTTCTCCAGAGGTAGAATTTCCCTTCAATTCCTTCGCTGTCTGCGTCTTCGGCCGAAAAAAATCCTCCCTTGGGATCATGCATATCGCGGAGGAGGTACGTAAGGACCTCCTCTGCCGTTGTCCGGAATGACATGGTACCTGTCGCGAGGTATGCTTCTGTATAGGCGGTCACGAGCAATGCCTGGTCGTACAGCATTTTCTCAAAATGTGGTACGAGCCACGTAGAGTCTGTTGAATACCGGTGGAACCCGTACCCTAGATGGTCATACATTCCCCCAGCTGACATTGCGTGAAGTGTTTTATCAGCCATCGCGAGTGCATTTTCTTTACCCGTCCTCCTCCAGTACCGGAGAAGAAACGATATGGTGTGGGGTGTAGGGAATTTCGGTGCACTGGAAAACCCCCCGTTGCCCGCATCGAACCGCAGTGCAAGGTCGTGGTATGCGGCATGGAGGAGCGTTTCGGTCGCTGGCTGACCCGCCCTTGTTCTCTCCCCGTGTTGAAGGGCACGGGTAATCTTTTCTACCGTTTCCCTGATATCGCCCCGCCGGGTTTTCCAGAAGGTCTCGATAGCGGGAATGAGGTCAATGAGACCATTCGACCCGAACCTGCTCTCCTTCGGGATATAGGTCGCCGCAAAAAAGGGTTCTTTTTCGGGTGTCATAATGATGGTGAGCGGCCAGCCGCCCGATCCCGTGAGTGCCTGGGCAACTGAAATATAGAGTGCATCAATGTCAGGACGCTCTTCCCTGTCTACCTTGATGCAAATAAACGCCCTGTTCAGCAGGGCGGCCACTTCACCGTCCTCGAATGATTCATGCGCCATCACGTGACACCAGTGGCAGGTTGAATACCCGACCGAGAGGAACACCGGGCGGTCCTGCACCTTTGCCAGCTGGAATGCCTCATCCCCCCACGGGTACCATTCAACCGGGTTGTATGCATGCTGGAGCAGGTAAGGGCTGCTTTCCCCGGAGAGCCTGTTCGGGCGTTGAGGCCCTTTTTTCCCTGCAGGACCCTTGTTTTCATGGGACGGCATACCCGTCCATTGGTCACGAGCTTATTTCTGTATTTCCCAAGGGTATGTTAATGGGACTAAAAAACAGACCTTTTCCGGAGGGTAGTCTCCCTGTGGGATATGGTAAGCATTGGGCAACCATGGTGTGGCTTTACAACGGGGTGTAGTGACCAGTAACTGACACCCTGGTTGTCCTGTAAAAAAATAAAAGAAGACCTTACTGAATCGTTGCCTTGATAATTTTTACCGTCGTTTTTGGCCTGTCACTGGCATCCTTCGGGACTTTTGCGAGCTTATCCACCACGTCCATCCCGGATGTGACCTTTCCGAAGGCCGGGTGGCGGCCGTCAAGGAAGTTGTTATTTACCAGGTTGATGAAAAACTGGCTCCCTCCTGTGTTCGGTCCGGAATTTGCCATCGAAATGGTACCGCGGTTGTTTTTGCTGGGGGGTGTAAATTCATCGCGGATTGCATAACCCGGTCCTCCGCACCCGGTTCCGGTCGGGTCCCCGCCCTGGATCATAAAACCGTCGATGATCCGGTGGAAGATGACCCCGTCATAATATCCCTCTTTTACGAGCTTTTCAAAATTCCCTGCAGTGATTGGCATGTTGTTGTCGAGTTCAATAGAAATAGTTCCCATCGTCGTCTCAAGAACCGCAATGCGTGGTTTTCCACCATCAGTCATGTATATACAATCGTTTCCGGACTGCTATTAACCTTCCATTCGTACTGATAATGATATGTTCCGGTTACAGCCAGGGGAATGTTCCCGTGATTGGGGACGAAGACTCCGGAAACCTCGTACTCATACCGCGAGATATTTCCGATCTGTTTTCCTAATGGTAAACAAGAATGCCGCAGGAGACCGGAGCTGGGAATGAAGGCAGCGGAAAACGCCTTACTCCCGTAATGGAGCAATATCATACGCTCAAGAAAGAATGCGGCGCCTCGATACTCTTCTTCCAGATCGGCGATTTTTACGAGACCTTCTGGACCGATGCAGAGGTGGTCTCGAGGGAGCTCGATATCGTCCTGACCTCCCGTTCAAAAGGCTCAGACGGAGAAAAGATCCCGCTTGCAGGTGTTCCGTGCCATGCGTTCGATGCGTACATCGCGCGCCTTGTCAGGAAGGGTTACCGCGTGGCGGTCGTCGACCAGGTGGGTGACCCGAAAGAGTCAAAAGGGATCGTAAAAAGGCAGCTCACCCGTGTGATTACACCCGGGACCGTGATCGATCCATCAATGGTCCCCTCAACTGCTGCCGCATATCTCATGGCCGTTGCTGAAGACAGCACTGCCGGGGTCGTGTCAGCGGCATTTCTTGATATCACTACCGGGGAGTTTTTCTACTCTGTATGCCCGAAGGAGAACCGTTTCCAGTCACTTGATGCAGAAATTGCGAAGTATCACCCCGGGGAATGCATAGTTTCACCGGGGACTGACCCCCTGGCGATCACCCTTATCAGGGACCGCGGGGTCCCTGTGACACAGTGGAAGCAGGAAGTATTCGGTCTTGAGAGGGCAAAAGAGGTGTTGATGTCGCATTTTCATGTGGCATCGCTTGACGGGTTCGGCCTCTTATCCCGGGGATCGGCGGTCAGGGCACTGGGGGGAGCGTTATCGTATGCAAAAGAGACGCAGGGGAAAGAACTGCCGCATATCACGGGTATTTCTGACCGCACGGTCACCGGTACCATGGTGCTCGACGCCGTAACGCTCCGAAACCTCGAAGTGCTCAACAATATCCGTGACGGGGGGGAGGACGGGACCCTGAAAAAGACTCTTGACCTGACAAAGACCCCCATGGGGAGCCGCCTTCTTGTCCGGTGCCTTACCAACCCACTCCTTGACCATGAAGAGATCAATGCACGCCTTGATGCGGTTGCTTATTTTGCCTCGCATGCACCCGTCCGTGCTGCTCTCCGTGACCTGTTATCCCGGTGCAGTGACATCTCCCGAATTGCCGGCAGGATATCCTATGGAAACGCAGGTCCCCGTGACCTCTTCACCCTGTCCTGGTCGCTCCGGGCAATCCCTGAGATCAGGTCGCTGATCGAGACAGGGACTGATGATCTTCCCCGGGCGATACGAAATGCACTATTGTCCCTTATGGACCATCGTGCAACAATTGACCTCATCCAGCGGGCAATTGTGGACGACCCCCCGGCAACGGTAAAGAATGGCATGGTGATCAGGGAAGGCTATGACAGCGAGCTTGACGACCTGAGGGGTGTATCAGGGTCAGGAAAAGACTGGATTGTACAGCTACAGCAGGAAGAACGGGCCACAACCGGGATCAAGTCCTTAAAAGTTGGCTATAATTCTGTATTCGGGTATTACATCGAGGTAACAAAGCCAAACCTCAGCCTTGTCCCGCCATCCTATGAGAGGAAACAGACCACGTCGACGGGTGAACGGTTCACCATCCCATCCCTCCGGGAGAAGGAGGCAAGTATTGCCAATGCTGACGAACGGCTGCTCGCACGGGAGGCCGTCCTCTATTCAGCCCTCCTCCGTGAACTGCAGGAGGCGGTGCCGGCAGTCCAGTCCTCTGCGGATGGTATCGGGCACCTCGACCTGTTCGCGGCCCTCGCTGAATCCGCCCGCAAATACCAGTATATAAGGCCGAAAGTAGATCCCGGGAACCGGCATCTCATCAGGGAAGGACGGCATCCGGTTGTAGAGTACCGGATGACCGGTGGTTTTGTCCCAAATGATGTCATGATTGATGCGGCCGGTGAACAGGTACTGATCATCACCGGGGCGAACATGGCCGGGAAATCCACCTACATGCGCTCCGTTGCCCTGATTACCATCATGGCCCAGATGGGGAGTTTTGTTCCGGCGTCCTATGCAGAGATCGGGGTCGTTGACAGGATTTTTACCAGGGTCGGTGCCTTTGATGACCTGGCCTCCGGCCAGTCGACATTCATGGTCGAGATGATAGAACTCGCGAATATCTTAAACAACGTGACAAAAAAGAGCCTGGTGATCCTCGACGAGATTGGGAGGGGAACCTCAACGCTCGACGGGTTCTGCATCGCAAAAGCGGTGCTGGAATTTCTCCACGGGAAAGGTGGTTCCGGCCCGAGGACACTTTTTGCCACGCATTTCCACGAGATCGTAGGGATTGAATCCGACCTCCCGAGGGTAAGAAATTACCACTTTGCAGTGCGGGATACCGGCAAAGAGGTGGTATTCCTCAGAAAGATCATCCCTGGTGCGACCGATAAGAGTTACGGGATTCATGTTGCCCAGATAGCAGGGGTCCCAAGGAAAGTGATCGACCGTGCGAACACGATCATGAACGATGTCGAAGACAGGGATACAAATCCCGGTGGAAAAGTAAGGAGGTATACCCAGATGCTCCTCGTCGATGCACCGGTGGCTCCAAGGGACCCCGTATTGCTGGAGATAGAGGGGCTTTCGGTAGATACCATGACCCCTCTTGAAGCACTCACGTGGCTCAATGACCTCCGGAAAAGGGTTAAAGGTGGGAATTCCGGGAGCCCTGAAAAGTTCCGGAATATGGAGAATCCCTCTATGCCCCGGCATTCAGCTGGCATCAGCCAGGATGGTAAGCAGGATGGGGATCCGGATAGTGCCGGGCAGGGGAGCGGGTAAATGGCGGAGCCACAGAGTCACCGGATCAGGCTCCTTGATCAGGCCACGGTGAACCAGATTGCAGCGGGAGAGGTCGTGGAGCGCCCTGCTTCTGTCGTCAAAGAGCTGGTAGAGAATTCCATTGATGCCGGCGCCACCCGGATAACTGTGCTGCTTGAGTCTGGCCGCGAAGGTATCACGTCTGTCAGGATCACTGATAACGGGTGTGGGATGGGGGCGGAAGATGCCTGTATTTCGTTTACCCCACATGCTACAAGCAAGATCACGAGCATCGGTGACCTGGACCGCTGCCGGACACTCGGGTTCCGCGGGGAAGCCCTGGCGAGTATTGCAGCTGTTTCCCACGTTATCCTGGTCACCATGGAACGGGATGGCGGAGAGAGTGCGACTGAGGTAATAATCCGGGGCGGGGACATTGAGAAGGTAACCGAGACAGGGGCCCCTGCCGGAACGAGCATCACGGTACGCGACCTCTTTTTCAACACCCCCGCGAGGAAAAAGTTCCAGAAGTCTGTTGGTTCCGAGGTTGCCGCAATTACACGGGTTATGGAGGCGTTTGCGGTGGCGAACCCCGGGATTGCATTTTTATTCTCCAGTAACGGGAATGAACGGGTTTCAACCGAAGGGAGCGGAGACCTGTTCGATACCATTGTTGCCCTCTACGGGAGTGGCGTGGCAGAAGAACTTATCCCGGTGTCCATAACGGAGGGTCCGCTGAACCTGGGCGGTTACATATCGAAACCATCACTTTCACGACAGAACATCTACCAGGTTTTCGTGAGCATCAACAACCGCCAGGTGTATGCCCGGGCTGTCGTTGACGCGGTAAGGGCAGGATACGGTACCCTGCTCCCTGACAACCGCTATCCCGTGGCGTTTCTGGATCTCGGGCTTGACCCTTCCTATATTGACGTCAATGTCCACCCTGCAAAACGCATCGTGCATATCTCCCGCGAACGGGACATCTGTGCAATGGTGACCGGGGCAGTATCCCGGGCATTGAAAGGGGCTGACCTTGTACCGCGGGTACCTGGTGGGTTTCATAGTATCCGGAAGTCCGGTCCTTCCGGTAGCGTTTCACAGGGATATGATCACCGGGCAAGGTCCGCACCGGTCGTTGCCGAGGCCGGACATGGGGCGGTCCTCCTGTCAGACCGGAGACTGCGGCAGTCAGAACTATCCCCTGGAACAACCAGCAGCGGCGATGGGGTGCCGGAATTCACCTATCTTGGTCAGTATGCCGGGGCGTATATCATTGCACAGGCCCCGTTCGGGGAACTCCTGCTGATCGACCAGCATGCGGCACATGAACGGGTCCTGTACGAGCAGGTAACTGCATTCCGGGACCTGGGCCAGGAAGCCCAGGAACTGCTCGTACCTACGATACTTACGCTGTCCCCTGCAGAATCCGGCATCCTGCGGGAGTACCTCCCGCTTCTCATGGAGAAGGGATTCTCTCTTGAGGAATTCGGTAAGGATACGTACGCAGTCCGCATGGTCCCGGTAATCCTTGGGAAACCCGGTGACGGGGAGATGGTGCGGGACATCATAGGAGACCTCATCTCCTTGCCAAGAAAGCACGGGGCAGACTCCGGCGAACAACTCGCGCGGACCATTGCATGCCATGGTGCGGTTAAAGCAGGAAATGTGCTTACCTCCGGCCAGTGCCAGAGACTTCTTGACCAGCTCTCCCGCACAAATGAACCATGGACCTGCCCCCATGGAAGGCCCGTAATGATTTCGTTCACACGGGAACGGCTTGATGTCCTTTTCAAACGAACGTAACGGTAATAAATCAGGGTTTCCCAGGTGCTCTTTTCTACAGGTATCAGAGTTTTCCTGAACCGGAAGGGTACTTTCTGGCCGGGACCGATATTTTTTAATTAATTCCCAGTCATAGTATTTCCGCTACAGGACCGGCAAAGAGAGGTGACAGAGATGAAAAAAAAGGTACATGGTGCAGTTGTTCTGGTTCTCCTGGTTTTAATAACGGTTTATACCGCCGGTTGCATGGGATCTGCGATGGTGCAGAGTGACCCATTCCCTGACGGGACCCCCGGTGCCAGTGAAAAAGACCTGCCCCCGTTATTTAATTACCCGTCACCCGGGCAGGTGCAGGCCGATGACGGGGTCCCTGGATTCTATCTCCCCGGGGACATCCTTCAGCCACCAAAGGACTCCCCCCTGTATGACCCTGATATTGCCGTGATGGTCATCCGTGATACCGGCGATGGCAGGTACGAGATAGGGGGCATTGTGAATTCGGGGGGGACCTGGTACCGGCCGCCAGGTTCTGTCGCGGGCCTGGTGGACCATGTATACATTGAACGGATGTTTTCCGTTCGAAGCGGGCACGGGGACTATAACGGCATGACAACACTCAGCAGCTGGAGACCGGATGGCAATATCCAGGCATAATTCACCGTTTCGATTACTCCTGTGCTCCAGCCTCCATATGAGTGGTTTTGAGAGGACCGGAGTAATCCCTCTGTAACAACCGCGATGAAAGGAGAAGACATGCCGGGTACAAAAAAGAGGAACGACCTGCCGGAAGAACCTGATAGTTCCCGCTTCCAGGAAAAAATACTGGACTTCTATCAGAGAAACGGGCGGCATGACCTCCTCTGGCGAAAGACGACCGACCCCTACCATATCCTTGTATCTGAGATCATGCTCCAGCAGACCCAGGTGCCGCGGGTGACAATAAAATATCCCCAGTTTATTTCTGCGTTTCCTGATGTAGGCTCGCTTGGAGAGGCATCGCTGGCTGAAGTCCTCGGTGTCTGGAAAGGGATGGGATACAACCGGAGGGCAATTGCACTCCGCACAATTGCAGGACTTGTAATCTCGGAGTTTTCCGGGATAATCCCTGATGATGAAACAGTCCTTTCAGGGTTTCCCGGTATTGGAAAGGCAACTGCCGGTTCAATCGTGGCGTTTGCCTTTGATCGCCCCACGGTTTTTATCGAGACAAATATCAGGAGAGTGTTTATTCATTGCTTTTTTGGCGACCAGGTGCCTGTTTCAGACCGGGAAATCCGTCCCCTGGTGGCCAGGACACTCGACGTTAAGCACCCGCGTGAGTGGTATTATGCATTGATGGACTATGGCGCAGTACTTGGGCGGCGTATCCCGAATCCAAACCGCAGGAGCACCCATTACCACCGGCAGCCTTCATTTGAAGGATCTGACCGGCAGATACGAGGCAGAATCCTAAAAACACTTTTACTAAAAGGCACATTGGAGAACGACGACCTTATCAGCCTTATCGGTGAAGGGGCGGAGCGGACAGGAGAAATCCTCCTGGCACTTTCCCGGGAAGGATTTGTCACCCTGGAACATGATACCGTCAGGTTTCAGAACTAAGACCTCAATGAAAGGGTTTTTTCAAGGGCCTTTTATTTTTTTAGTTTCGTTAAAGACCCTGCATATTGAAAAAGGGAATACGCTGACGGGAGGTGGTTTCACCCTTTCCTGCCCAATCTCCAATAGCATAAACTTTCGGGCAGGGTTTCCATGAGCTTCATCAGTCCGGAATATTTGGGACTGGTCTTCTATCCCAACCGTGGTCGCTAAAGTGGCAGGAGTGCCGCCCCGGGGAGCGTGATTAAATTTTAGGATGACCCGGGACTATATGATAATTTAGGAAGCATTTCCCATGAAGCCGTCTGAAAGAACCCCAATATGACGAGAATTTTAAAGGGCATTTTCAAGGTTCGGGTGCGTACTCACTGTTCACGCGTGTTTCAACAAAGTCTATTTTTTTAAAAAAAAGCAGATAATTGTTTTTATTCATCCTGCATTGTAGTATGTAAAAAATATCCATGGGGAATGATGTATGCCGTCAACAATTGATCCCAAAAACAAAAAAATCCTTATTGTGCTGGGTTTCGCCGGAATTCTCATGATAGGTCTAATTATTTTTGTAATTATGTCGAGCCCGGAGCCCTCCGGACCCGGTAGATCTACCTCTGCTCCGGAAGCGACGCCGGTGCATACCGTGACAATCTGGCCGCAGGATATTTCTACACCCGTTAGTGCAGGAAAAGCAGTGCTGTCCCCGGCCACAACAGAAATTCAGACCCCCACGCCAGGGAGCGCAGTGAAAGCCGGACAAAATCCAACCCCCTCTACTGTTATAACCCTGCAACCGACCCCCACAGGCCTCCCGGATTCTTCAGGCCCTGTTGTTCCGAGACCGTTCACTCTCTCGGTGAGTCCGGCATCGGCCAGTGGAAAACCCGGCGATACCATTTCCTATACTCTCCGGATAGACGGTGGTGAAGGACAGACTGAGCCGATACACTTTACGCTAAAGGCCAGTGCGCTCTTTTTTACCCAGACATACGAAATAGGAGATGAAAGTCCTCCGTTCCCGAAGACATCTGTCTACCAGTTCACAATCCCTGGAAATATTCCCTCAGGAATCACGATTAACGGGGTCCTCACTGCAAGTGGGGCCGGTCAGACAAGGGAACAGCCGGTCACGCTGAAGGTGTTGTAATAAAAAGATCAACTTTTTTAAAGAGTGTGTCGTCTGAAGATAATATTCCGTTTTCATAACGTGGGAAATTCCACGCTGTTAAAAATAAATCCAAACCACCAGTCAGCCGGCAGGACGGTTGTCATGTCAGGTTATGCGGGCGGAGTCTCTAAGTACCTGCCATGAATAACAGCCAGTCATTGTTTCCTGCTCGTTTGAACCTGACCAGCACATACAACCCCCCGAGTTTCTTTCCGTGGAACGTTATCTCGATCTTTTCATGATTCCAGTGTTTGGTTTCATAGGTACCGTTGTCCCAGATTGAGACCGTCCCGGCACCATATTCACCCTCAGGGATCGTCCCTTCGAAATGCCCATAATCCAGCGGGTGGTCTTCAACTGCCACGGCCAGGTGCTTTTCACCCGGGACAAGCGGCACCCCTTTCGGTACCGCCCAGCTCTTCAGCACCCCATCACGTTCGAGCCGCAGATCAAAATGAAGGTTCCTTGCGTGGTGTTCATGGATAACAAAGTAATTTCCCTCTTCCCCTGTAACGTTATCACCTTCTGGTTCCGGTGTTATGGGAAAATTTCTGATAGTGCGGTATTTTTTTAATGTTGCTTCTTCGGATACTACTGTTTCCCGCGTTACCGGAATGGAATGCTTCTTTGTGCCGGATGTGCCTTTTTCAGGAACCAGCTTGTCAGCACCTTGCACTCCCATGGTGTCAAGCTGATCGATTGTGCACTCCCCCGGGCTTTTATCTGAACGGAGACGGATAAACCCTGGTATACGCAATTTCCCGTCTTTTGTAACCGACTGGTAGGTAACTTCGCATACGAGGACTGGTGTCAGCCATACAACTCCCCCTGTTTGCACCACCCTGTTGATATGAGGGGTGTCTGTTTCGTACTGTACGAACAGGTCTTTTAAAAATGTCAGGTCCCGGTCTTTAAATCCGGAACCAACCTTACCGATGTAGATCAGGTCGTTGTGATTGTTATCAGGGGCACCTTTTGAGCTGCCATTTCCATGATCGTTTCCATCGACGCGCTTTCCGGTTCCATTCTTATAAAGGGCAAGCATAAGCGCACCGAACTGTGGGGAACGACCCCCCTGTCCCCTTGTATACCCCGCAATCACACAATCACAGGTTTTTTGCTGCTTGATTTTCAGCCAGCTGTTGCTCCTGACACCTGGTTCATAAACGCTGTCCTTACGTTTTGCCATTACTCCTTCGAGCCCTTTCCGGACGGCTGCCTCGTAATATTCAATCCCCCGGGAGTCGACAGGGTCGGAAATTACGACATGTGGCCCCTCCTTCACCCGTTCCAGGAGTATCCTTCTTCGTTCGGTAAGGGGAAGGCCAACCAGCGGGATAGCATCCTGTTCGAGGATGTCAAAAACAATGTAGGTAACCGGGCTGAATCGTGCAGGCTGATGCGTCAGTCCCTGGGAAGTAATCCTCGGCAGGATCTCCTGTATATCGGGCCGCCCTCCTGACATTGCCACGATCTCCCCGTCAAGAACGGTATGGGGGGCCAGTTCCAGGAGGTCTGACAGTTCCGGGAAACTGCCGGCGAGTTCCTTTCCATTACGGCTCCTGACTGACAGCCTGTCATTTACATAGGCGATCGCACGGATTCCGTCCCATTTGATCTCGAAAAGCCATTCTTCGCTTGAGAATGGTTTATCCGCAGGTTTTGAACTCATCGGGAGGTAATAATGTGTCATCGTCTGAAAAACCCGGGTTTTATTTTTCCGATAATGCTGCCAGAGTCTCCTTCAACGCCTGCATCAGTTCTTTTGCCTCTTCTGGGTGAGGGATCTCGTACACTATCTTTTCACCTGCAAGTTTTTTCTTCACCAGCTGTTCAACTGCATCCCTGTATGTGTCATGGTAATCAGCAATCGAGAAGTCCCCCGAGAGGTCAGTAATGATCCGCTTTGCAAGTCCAAGTTCGGCTTCCCGGGGCACTGGCAGTTTGATAATGGCCTCAAAAGCTTCCGGAGATGTCACCTCGTTTGCATACCGGAGCGTGGTCAGGATGAGACCTCCCCGGTATCCATGTACAACTACCGGATACTCCTTTGTACGCAGTGTTATTGTCCCTACGGCAGCCCGGGCAAGGTCAACGAGTGCCGTGCGGAGGAGGCTGTATGCTTCCTCACTCCGGTCCGGGGTAAGGATATACGGGGTACCGAAATGCACCGGGTCGAGGGAGAGTGAATACACAAATTTCTCTATCCTGATTTTCCGGTCAGAAACGGGTGCAATCGCCTTTAAGTCAGATGGTTCGATGACAATGTATTCTCCTTTTTGTACCTCGAATCCCTTCACGGTCTCCGACCATGGTACCACTCTTCCATCCCTTGTACAGACCCGGTCATACCGGAGCGGCTGACCGTCTTCGCGATGAAGCAGCCTGAAGGAAAATGATTTGTCCCTGACCATGGTGTGAAGGTGTACCGGGACGTTCACAAGCCCTATTGTGATGCTCCCGCTCCAGAATGGCCTTCCGGCTGTTCCCTGCAGGTCGCTGCCGGACTTATCGTTGTCGCCCTGCTGACCTGTCGTGTCCGGAACGGTTGTTACCTCATGATCGGTTGAAGCAGGCCTGGGTTCTGCCTGTACTAGTTGCAGGACATCCCCTTTCCGGTTTTCGGCTTTCTTAACAGATCCGGCAATTTTAGATGCTGATTTTCTGCCTGTTGTCAAATATTCCCCTCCATGGTTCGGTATCTCTCGATAGCATGGTCATAATAGTAAAGTCTTCGGCAATGCGTCCGGGTACCAGTTCTTCCCAATTGAGCGGGGCCGACACGGTTGCCATCGGGGAACCCCGGAGGCTGTAGGGGGCAACCATTGTCTTTCCGTGTGCGTTCTGCAGGTAATCGATAAATATTGTTCCCGGATCGCGGGAATGCGGGAATTCCGAGACCACGTGAGGCGTATTTTTCGCCAGGGCTTTCCCGACACCGTGGGCAAACGCCCGTACCGTGTCAAAGCGGTGTCCGGGAGCGAGTGGGACTACTATGTGGAGGCCTTTTTTCCCTGATGTCTTCACGTAGGGAACGAGACCTTCGTTTCCAAGGTGTTCACGGACTATATGTGCCACCCGAATAACCTCGTCGAATGTAAGTGGTGGTTCGGGATCGATATCAAACAGGAGAATATCAGGGCTTTCATAAGATCCGGTTGTTGAGAGCGTCATATGCAGTTCCAGCGATGCGAGGTTTGCAAGCCAGAGGAGCGTATCGAGGTTATTGCAGACAACAAAATCCACCTGCCTGTTTGCGGTATCCGAATACCGGGGAAATATTTCAACATACCCCGGTGTACCTTCCGGTGCGTCCTTTTCATAGAAGTCAAAGTTCCCTACTCCATCAGGGTACCTGTGCATCGTAAGCGGACGGTTTTTAAGAAACGGAAGGATTTTTGGGGCTGCACGAATATAATATTCGATGACCTGCTGCTTGGTTATACCCGGGACTGGATAGAGAATTTTTTTTAAGTTTGTAAAATGGACGCGGCTCAGGGCTTTATCTGGATCCCCTCCTTGTCCCGGCGTGCCTGTCCCCGTCATTGATATGGCCCTGGTCCCGGGCTTCCACTATCTTATGCTTTTAAAAAACAGGTAGATACCCGTTATTTATAAGGTGGGAACCCCGGGTAAACCCCTCATTACTACCCTCGCAAATAATACCCGATCAGGATAAGCAGGAGCCCGGAATAGAACATGATAGCCCATGGCCATGCAAATCCGAGTTGGATTGTTGAAAGACCTTTTAAGTCCTGTAGAAGGACAAGAATAAATCCCGCAATAAAACAAATGAGGCTGATATCACTTTTCATCTTTTTATCCATTCATTACCTCCGGATTGGATATTAGATATTTGCATTGCCCCCTATATGTATTTCGCCCTGAAATGAAGAAGGAATTACGATTCACCAAAAATTCCTCTCCTCTGCAATCTGAACGGGCCATAATCCGGGAAGTGTCCCGGGAAAAACGGTATTAAACCTGCAGGGACATCAGGAACCGTAACCGCAGGTACTACTGGTCAGAGGTCACCGATTACCAGCGAGAAAAGGTCAGATGCCGGGCGTGGCGGGTTATCAGGTGTACCCATCAGGACACGTTCATCCGGGTAACCGAGATTTTCAAGGACCACCATGGTAATCTCTAGGTAGCGGGGTACAAGCTCTTTTGCAAGGTCAGGTACGCTGAATTTCGGGTCGGGAACAAGGAAAACAACTTTTCCGCGGGAAAGTTCAAGCAGCGTCTTTTCCGTCGCGTGCGAGTGGTCACGACCGTGGGCCAGGACGACCGATACCTGTGCAAGGGAGAGGTGGAGTCGTGCAGCAGCCAGCTGGAGCGAAGAGATCCCCGGAATTACCTCGCCGGGCAGGTAACCGAGTCCTGCAAGCATCGGGTCACCGGTGGAAAGGATGACGGCATGGTCAGGTAGCGAACCAAGGCCCCGGTAATCCCTGATCTCCTCGACCCTGCACCCTTCCCTGATATAAGTCCTGACGGTTTCAATTGCCCGTTTAGAACCATAAATGAGGTCAGCCCCGGATATCACCCCGATTGCCGTTTCGGTAAGCATACCCGGACCACAACCGACCCCGACGATTTTCATGAATGGCACTCTCCTGGTTCTTATTGTACTAGTACTTGGATTATTGCATGAACAATATAACGGTGATTCTCCATGGGACGTCGTTCCTGTATCCTGGTATAGACAGACCTGATCCATGGTATCCGGTGTGAGATCACACAAAAATCCGGGCTGTATCATGGGTCACTGTACCCTCTCTGCTGATAAGCACAATACGGAGGTCAGGGTACTCCCCTTTGTACTGTTCAAGAGCACATCTGACCCGGGTATCATATTCCTGCTTTGTCATGAGTTCCTCAACCGTTCTGCATCCGGTCCCATCAATAATAGCTGGGTTAATATAACGCAGGACCAGGCCCGGGAGCCCGAACAGGGTAACTTCTCCCATGGCCGCTGAGAGTGACTCTCCGATGTTACTGCCGACGAGGACCGCCTCGTGGTCCGGGAAAAACAACCGTGCATACCGCAGCCCGGTGCGGCCGGTCGTGAGCACTACCCGGGGAGCTTTTCGTACCCTTGAGAGGACTGTCTCCTCCAGGTGATCGTCCCATGGCTCAACAAGGCCGGTGGTACCGAGCACCGAAATACCCCCGTTAATGCCAAGCCGTGGATTGAGCGTTTTTTTTGCTACCTGTTCCCCATCAGGGACTGATAATTCAATCAGGACCCCAGGGTGTCCAGTTATGGAAAGGGCTTCCTGTACAGAACTGGTGATACAGGCCATCGAAGGGGCGCCGATAGCCGGTTCACCCATGGCGTAGCGGGGTGTATCGTATGAAAACCGCCCGATCCCCTTTCCGGAATGGATCGTAATCCCGGCGGGTGCCGGTGCTGCAACAGCCCTGAAGAGGATACCTGCCGTGACATCACCCGGGTAATCACCCGCATATTTCCTGCATTCTGCAGACCCCGTCTCCGCAATATTCACCGGAATTTCCACCACGATACCACTGGGGGTCGTTATCTTCACTGAAGTTACGGGGGACTGTAACGAGAGGACTGCAGCCTTGCAGGCAGCCGCCGCCGTAGTGCCCGTTGTATATCCTCTTATCAGAACGGAGCCATCGGAGGTAAGTATGGCGAGGCCCCGGGCAACAAGTGGCAACAGCTCCGGTTTCTGGCATCCTGCTACCCAGTCCTGCGGGTATTCATAACCGCTGACCGGGTCTGTTAATACCTTTGCTGAATTACCGGTTGAAAACTCCATACCTGACCCAAGAGTAGCCCTGATTTTTGGGATCAGCCTTTTTTCCTGTCCTGCTGCTCAGCATACATGGTAATAATCTCGTTTATTGCCGCGACGGCAACCGGGGTCCCCCCACGCGTGCCTTCGGTAGAAATGGACGGGATATCAATGGTCCGGAGCATTTCCTTTGATTCAGCTGCGTTAACAAATCCGACCGGGGTTCCGATGACGAGCGATGGCACATGACCCTCGCTGATCATCCGGCATACGGTCAGCAGTGCGGAGGGAGCGTTCCCGATCACAATAACTGCCCCGCTGATCGTATCCCCTAGGTTCTGAAATCCCTTCGAGGTCCTTGTAATACCTTGTTCTGCTGCCCCCTCATCGGAGTCGAGTGCACAGGACACCTCGCTCTGGTGCCCTTTTTTCTGCACGCCAACCTGTACCATCCTGATATCGGTGATTATTGGTGCACCGGCAGCCAATGCAGCGAGGCCTGCCTGTACCGGGCCTGACTGGAACCTGATCAGGTCAGCCATTGAAAAATCCCCTACTGCAACTGAACACCGCTGTCGTATACGGTCTTCCGGTGTTGCATTCCCTATGGTAGCCCTTGCAAGTTTCCTGCTCTTTTCTGAGATCTCGAAGGCTTCCCTGGTTGTTGCCCCAAGGTCAGTATACGTATTTTCTATGGTATCCCCGCGGTGTGATGATTCCTTTGACATGGTCGCCCATCCTCCAGAGCCTGCTCTCACTCCCCCCGATAATAACGGTGGAGTGCATATCCACTACGTCTTCTTTGCCTGGTGCCTCGCCAAGCGTTGTAAGAATTACTTCTTCCCCTTCCCGGTATGCATTTTTTACAATCGCTACCGGGGTGCCGGGTGCATGATGTTCCTGTGCAATTCCAAGCGCCAATGACAGGTTATGGGGCCTTCCCCTGCTTTTCGGATTGTAAAGAACGACGGGAATCCCCATTGAGAATGCCGCCCTCAGCCGTTGTTCGATGACCGGAAGCGGTGTCAAGAGATCAGAGAGACTGATTACACAGAAATCACCGGAAAGAGGGGAGCCGACCCGCGATGCCGCTGCATTTGCTGCTGTCACCCCCGGCAAAATCTTCACCTCGATCTCGCTGCCGCTCCGTTCAAGTACTTCGAGGACAATGCTTGCCATCCCGTACACGCCAGGGTCTCCGCCGCTGACCATCGCGACCACATGGCTACGGGCGAGGTCAACAGCCTGCTGCGCACGTTCGACCTCTTTTCCCATAGAACTCCGTATTACCTCTTTTCCTTCGAGAAAAGGTGCAAGAGCCGTGAGGTACGATGAATTTCCGATGATATAATCTGCCGATTCGATTGCCTGAATCGCGTCGCCGGTCATCTGGCCGGGTGACCCGGGTCCCGTCCCCACGATATACAATGCCCCTTTTTCAGCGTGCGATGGCAATAGTTACCCTTCCTGACACTCGTTTCTTCATAACAAGCTCCCGTTTCCTCGAGACCGCAAGGGCCGCAGGTTCTGCAACCCCTGGCAGCCCAATCCGGCCGGCCGCAGAGGGGGATTCCGGCACCTGGGCCTTAATTGTTTCATCGTCGAGGAATATGAGGCATCCACCAAGCAGTTCAACTGCCTGGACAAGCCCTGTTTCTCCGATCTTCTTCTCTGTCGTTGCATATATCATCACCTCATCAGGCATAATCCCGGAATCGCCGAGTGCCTGGCGTACTGCGGTAATGACCTCCTCGCTGGTCACTCCCAGTCTGCACCCGAGACCGACCGTATAGATTCCCGGACGGGACAGGAACGAGACCCCCGGACTAGCCAGCACAATAGCCGGCCCCTGCACGGTATATACCCGTGTCCGGCTGTCCAGTATCCCAGCATTCACTTCGCGGGTCGTATCCCTGTTTGCCACGTGACGCCCAAACCGGGTGGCAATTCCTTCAACTGATTCGAGTCCCTGCGTCTCGGTCGCCGTGGTGATGACCGGCTGGATACCAAGTGCAGCAAGCTCTTGTGCAAGGTCATTTGCCCCGTGGTGCCCTCCGACAACGGGTATTGCGTAGGCCATATCAGGGCTTACTACCACGACCGCGGGATCAGTCCACTTATCAACAAGCAGGGGTGCCACTTTCCGTACCACGATACCGGCTGACATGACCGCAACAATTCTCCGGTACTGGGAAAAGGCGGTGCAAAAGACATCAGGTTCGTAACCGAGCAGATCGGCGTCGAGTTTATAGGCGATATGCTCGGCAAGAGGTCCGAACCGTGCGAGTGAAATAACTACCGTGTCGCTCATGAATAGAGAAAAGACCTCCTGTCACCGCGGGTCCCGGGGTCTATAACCCCTCCGATATACAGGAGTGCGGAACGCTGGATCCCTTCTGCCCTGGCTTTCGCGGCAATATCGGCTATCGTCCCCCTTACAATCTTCTGGTCAGGCCATGTGGCATGGTAGACCACCGCGGCCGGTGTTCCCGGTGGATGAGAGACCTTTGCGAGCACCTCCTCGAGTTGCTCCGTCCCGAGGAAGATGACCATGGTGGTCAGGTGGGAAGAGAGCTCGCGTATCTGGTCATGTTCCAGGGTTTTTCCTGCCGGCCTTGTAATAATTACACTTTCAGAGATCCCCTTCAGCGTCAGCTGGGCCTGTAATGCGGCAGCACCGCCAAACATCGAGGAGACACCCGGAACTACCTTCGTGCTGATCCCTTCATTGTTAAGGAGTTCCATCTGCTCGACAATGGCACCGTAGAGGGATGGATCACCTGAATGCAGCCGCACCACAAGTTTACCTTCTTTGGCAGGAACGACCATTGCAGGGATCAACTGTTCGAGCGACATCCCCCAGCTGTCAAGTTTTACCGGTGCCGGGGACTCTGCTACGAGGGCAGGGTTCACGAGTGAGCCTGCATAGATCAGGACGTCGGCGCTCAGAAGGAGGTTCTGACCCTTTACCGTGATCAGTTCCGGGTCCCCGGGTCCGGCGCCGACAAAGTATACTACTGGTCCGTTCATAGCTCACCGCCCTGCATAAAGGATGCTTAAGTAATCACTCTTTTCCGGGATATCATCCCCGCGGCAGACCCGCATATCAGGGAGGAACATCCGCTCAACAAGGACAAATTCCGTGTATCCTTCGGTTTGAAGGGTTCTTACCATGTCTCTCGGCCGTTTCACTTTCAGGAGGATACGGCCATCCGGTTCACCACCATCGGTGACAAGAAATCCTCCCGACAGTGATACCCCTGATACCGCGGCAAAAGCCGTAATTGCACTGACACCAGGTTCACTCGTACATATTATTCCCGGATGCCGTTCCGCCATGGTCCGGCAGAGCCTCGAATACGTGGAGAAAAAATTCGGGTCGCCGAGGATACCGAGGACTGCAAGACCATCCGCTGCAACAGGTGCGATAATGTCAGCGTTCCGAACCATGCACCTGCTGATCTCCTCCTCATCATCGGTCATCGGAAATTCAAGCACCCTTGCATCCCGGTATGGGGCCACCAGCTCTTTCGCAATCGATCCCGGGACATACACTTCATTTGCATCCCTGATGAGTCTGACTGCTTTCAGCGTGAGGAGTTCGGGATCACCGGGCCCGAGACCCAGGCCTACAAGCATGCCTGTGTGCCTCCGACGATGATATAGACCGGGTCTATCGGCTTGAACATGGTACCGCCGGCAAGCGGGGAGGAGCGGGAGACCTGTACATGGACTGCCTCCTTAAAAATTCCCAGTTGTTCCATGGTGCTGATCGCAAGATATAATGTCTCGACTTTTACTGCATTTACCACAATTGAGCGTGTGCCAAGTGTATGAAGGATCCGCAGCACCCGTTCAAGGTTACCCGAGCCCCCGATGAACGCACAGTCCAGCTGGTCAATGGTCGGGAGGAAATCAACGGCTTCACCCTGGAAGAACCTGATATTATTTGCACCGGCCCTTTCTGCTTTTTCCCTGGTGAGATCGATCGCCTCTTTCCGCCGGTCTATGGCATAAATTTTCGAGGTCCGGTGTGAGACGGCAAGTGAAATTTTACCGGTCCCACACCCGATATCGGCAAAACTATCCCCCTCGAGAAGCCCGAGTTTGAACAGCGAAATCGCCATCACCTCGTCCTTTGTTGGTCCGCCGGAAAGTTCCATGGTATTGTAATAAAATAAGGTTGCGTAAAGGTATTAATGCTTGTTTTGCGATGGGATTCGGGTTAAGGGGCTCAAATAAGGGTAGGATTAACGGGTGGACCCCCCATTCTTTTCTGCAGGGGCTATTTTGATGACCCGCTACCTCTGCCGGGTCATTCCGTTGCAACGAAGGACTGCCGGTCTTCATGGTAGAGCCGCACGACGTCCCCGATGACGATAATCGCCGGGGGAGTGACGCCAATTGCCTTTGCCCTGCTACTGATATCCTTTAAAGGGGCAACGGTGACACGCTGGTCTTTACGGAGGCCCCGCTCGATGATCGCTACCGGTGTTTCGGGACTTTTTCCGTGAGTGAGCAGTGATTCTGCAATATTAGGGAGATTTTTAACTCCCATCAGGACCACAATTGTCCCCCTCCCTTTTGCAAGGAGTTCCCAGTCCAGTGCAGTCCCGGCTTTTTTCGGGTCCTCGTGGCCGGTGAGGATGGTGACCTGGGATGCATACTTACGGTGGGTGAGTGGGATACCGACTGCCGCAGGAACCGCAACCGCGCTTGTGACACCAGGCACTACTTCCACGGGAATCCCGTGTGTAATGAGGACTTCGAGTTCTTCTCCTCCACGGCCGAATACAAACGGGTCTCCACCCTTCAGCCTGACGACCCGTTTTCCTGCCTGTGCCCGGGCGACCATGAGCGCCTCGATCTCGTCCTGTTCGAGAGTGTGATCGCTTCCATATTTGCCACAGTCGATCTTTTCTGCGGCAGCCGGGAGTGAATTCAGGATCTCCTCTCCCGGAAGCTGGTCGTAAAGGACGACTTCAGCCGAATCTATTACTTCCCGTGCCCGTAATGTCAGGAGACCGGTGCCACCGGGACCTGACCCAACCAGATAAACCATTCCCGTCATGGATACTCCCCGTATGTTTCCTGAAAAATTCGTCCACATGGAACAATGCCATTCTTCCTGATACCTGTGGATCCTGCAGTGAATTTCTTATTCTGCTTCATTTGCTCCCTCCTGTCCCATCGTTCCGCGTGCTGATACCCAGCAGGGTATAAGCCTCTTTAATCAGTTCACTGGCCTCGTTATGGAGCTCACGACCACGGTCCCGGGCTTCAGCAACTGTCGCAATATCATATTCTACCCTGACCTCGCGTGTACCGTCAAGTGACAGTACTGAGGCGATCAGGTGCCCGTTAAGGCAATAGATACCGAGGGGCGTGAAGCACCCCCCGCCAACCTCTTCCATTACGACCCGTTCAATTACAACATCCGAGCGGGTAACCGGGTCATCGAGCAGGCTCATTATTTCTGTAAGCGATGGCTCAAGACGGCTGACGATGGCAATGGTCCCCTGGTTCGGTGATGGGACAAATTTTTCCGGAGGCAGGCGTTCCCCGGGGAGTTTTATGGAGAGCCGTTCAAGACCTGCCTCTGCCAGTACGATTGCATCATATTCACCGGCGGCAAGTTTTCTCATTCTTGTATCGACATTTCCCCTGAGTGCTGCAACGATGACCGAGGGGTCATGACGCAGGAGTTGTGCCTTTCTCCTCGTGCTCGATGTCCCTACAACCTTTACCTGGTCAATGCTCTTGTCATGTGCAAGAAAGTCGGCTGGAGAGTCCCTTGGCAGCACGGCACTCGTCAGGACACCCGGTGGCCGGATTGCCGGGATATCCTTCATGGAGTGCACCGCTGCATCAATTTCTCCCCGCAGGATTGCATCATCAAGGGCCCGTACAAAAAGCCCCTGGCCACCGATCTCATGGAGTGGCATCCCCGTATTAGCGTCCCCTTCAGTCGTGATTATCTGCTTCTCTACCTCGATCCCTTTAGATTTGAGCATTGCACAGACCCGATCGGCCTGTACCAGTGCCAGTTTGCTCCCCCGTGTACCGATTTTCAATGTCATTGTTATGGTCCGAGTGATCGCCGGTACGCATCGGATATCAGTTCAATATCCTCTTCCGTATGCGCAGCGGAGAGAAAATTGGTCTCAAACTGCGAAGGAGGCAGGAAAACACCTGCACGATACATCTCCTTCCAGAACCTGCCAAACGCTTCAGTATCGCATTCCTTTACCTGGCTGTAATTGAGTGGTGCCTCAGGCCTGAAGAAATACTTGAACATAGAGCCGAGCATCACAAAATTACCCCCTGAATCTTCAGGGATGGCGTCCCGGATCGCCTCGGCTCCAAGCCTCATCAGTGTATATACTTCAGGGTGGGTATCGAGCCAGTCGATTGTTGCAATACCTGCCGAAAGGGAGAGCGGGTTTCCGGAGAACGTGCCTGCCTGGTATACCGGGCCGGACGGTGAGACCAGTTCCATGATCTCCCGTCGTCCTGCAAACATCCCGATTGGCAGCCCCCCTCCCACGATCTTCCCTAATGTCATGATATCGGGGCGGATGCCAAAGTACGCCTGTGCACCACCCATGCAGATCCGGTAACCGGTGATCACTTCATCGAAAATCAGGAGGACGTCATGGGCCTTTGTGATCTCACGGACCTCCCTGAGGTAATTGAATTCGGGGAGGACCGGTCCTATGTTACCAAGCACCGGTTCGAGGATGAACGCCGCAACGTTGTCGTCCCGGGAAATGACCTCTTCGAGTGCCTCAGGATCATTATACGGCACCTGGCGGGTGTGGGAGACGAGGTCGGGGAGGACTCCGGCAGAGTCCGGGACGCCGTGCGTGGTAGCCCCTGAACCGGCTTTCACGAGGACACCATCATGCGCCCCGTGGAACCCCCCTTCGATCTTGACAATATCCTCCTTCCCGCTAAATCCCCGGGCCAGGCGGATTGCGGCCATCGTCGCTTCTGACCCGCTTGAAACAAACCTGACCATGTCCATGCCGGGGTGGGCACCCGTGACCCTCCGGGCCATTTCCGGCTCAAGGGGACTTGGTGTGCCATACAGCCAGCCCAGTTCAACCTGCAGTTCGATTGCCGTCCGTATATCAGGGTGGCAATGGCCGAGGATTAACGGGCCATATGCCATGCAGCAGTCAGTCAGATCTTTACCATCCACTGTTTTTAAGTGTGCCCCGTGGGCAGACTCCGTGTAGAACGGGTAGGGTTTTATTGCCCTGACCGGGCTGCTTACACCACCCGGCATAAGGGTTTTTGCCGTCTCGAAAATTTCATTGCTCTTCATATTGTCATTTCCGTGTGTATCATTTCTGGATTCGGAGGTCGTCATTTACCCGGGATGGAATCGTTCGTCCTTCATCAGTAGTGATCTTCTGCCTTTTCAGATAGCCACCGGGTTGCATCCATGGCAAAATAGGTGATGATCAGGTCTGCCCCGGCCCGCTTGATACAGATAAGAGACTCTAGTACAGCCGCTTTTTCATTTATCCATCCCCTTTCTGCCGCTGCTTTGATCTGGGAGTATTCCCCGCTTACCTGGTAGGCAGCGACCGGGAGCCCGATAGTGCAGATAGCAGAAAGTATATCCAGGTAGTTACCGGCAGGTTTTACCATCAGGATGTCAGCACCTTCTTTTGCATCAAGTTGCGATTCGAGAAACGCCTCGCGGGCATTGGCCGGGTCCATCTGGTAGGTGCTCCGGTCCCCGAAGGAAAAACCCGAGTCTGCAGCTTCCCGGAACGGTCCATAAAGGGCACTTGCAAACTTGGTTGAGTACGACATCAACGCGATATCCTGGTATCCTGCCTCGTCCAGTGCCTTCCTGATCGAATGGACCATGCCATCCAGCATGCAGGAAGGGGCAATGATATCTGCCCCTGCCTCTGCATGGCTGACCGCGATACGGTTCATCAGGAGAAGGGAGGCATCATTATCGAGGTCTGTCCCGCACCGTCCATGGTGGAGGATCCCGCAATGCCCATGCGATGTATATTCACACGCGCAGACGTCTGTGATTACCGTAATATCCGGTACCAGCCCCTTTATCGAACGGACCGCGTTCTGGACAACCCCTGACCTGTCATAAGACCCTGTTGCATCTTCGTTTTTTATTGCCGGGATGCCGAAAAGGAGGACTGCCCTGATCCCGGCATTATAGAGGGACTGGACGTGAAGCGCGATTTCCCCGGGCGGGTAACGGTACTGCCCTGGCATTGAACCGATTGGAATTTTACCTGTTGTGTTCTCGTCGATGAATAGCGGTGCTACAAGGTCTGTTGCATGAAGTATCGTCTCCCTGAACAGTGGCTGGAGCGTTCGCTTTCGCAGCCGTCTCATTCTTCGTTGCGGGTACATATCCGATCACCTCTGATTATAGCTGCAACAAGTGCCTCGGCCGTTGCCATGTCACCTGATTCGGCGCATGACCTGATGGAAAATGTTGCATCGTTTAAGATTTTGGTTACAAGCACACGGGAAAGGTCCTCCACGATCGCCACGGTCTTTTCATCCTTAACCGGGAACCTGCCCAATGCCCTGTCACGTTCCCTGACCCGTATTGCCTCGGCCCATGTATGGAGGGTGGCAAGGGTGTCGTCAGCTGCTTTCCTGTTGAGGAGGAACACGAATTGCCCGAGTTCCTCTACGAGGAAATCTCTTGCCTTTTCAGCCTCAAGCTGGCGGTTATTCATCGTGCACTCGTTTACCTCCCTGAGGTTATCGATGGTGAAAAGATGTACCCCGTCAAGAGTGCCGGCTGCTTCCTCGACATCCCGTGGCTGCGCTATATCGACCAGGATCAGGGGCCTTGGGTGCCCGTCCAGAGGCCAGCAACGGCCTTTCATAACTTCGTGCAGGTCGCTTTTCTTAATAACCGGGTGGGGTGCCGAGGTGCAGGAGATAACGACGTCCGAAAGGGTGAGGTACCGGTTCATCTCGTCAAATTTCACCGCCCGCCCCCCTATTTTCTTTGCGAGAATCACCGCCCGCTCGTAGGTCCGGTTGGCGACATAGATGGCGGTAAGGTCTTTCGCCGCAAGAGCCTGGGCAACCAGAAGTCCCATTTCCCCGCTTCCGATAACAAGGATGTGTTTTCCCTTCAGGCTCCCGAGCTGCTCCTCGGCGAGCTGGACTGCAGCAGAGCCGACAGAGACCGCTCCACGGTTAATCTGGGTCCGTCTCCGGCATTCGACACCCACATGCACGGCCTTGTTGATACAGAGTTCGAGCACGCTGCTGCAGGAACCTGCCTCCTGTGCATCGCCGAGTGCCTTCTTCAGCTGGCCGATGATCTGGTCTTCACCGACAATCATGGAGTCTATTCCACATGCCACTTCAAGGAGGTGCCCGAGTGCGTCTTTCCCATTATATACCGCGAACTCACTACGGCCATTTTCAAACAGGAATGCCCGAAGGGCCTCTGCATCCCCATGCACAACAATCTCAACCCTGTTGCACGTCTGGAGGAGCATGACACCCTTAAAGTGTTCCTTGGCATCCATGAGGAACGCTGGTTCGTCAGAAAACCGGAAGGCCTCGATAGCGGCGACATCGGCTGTATGATGATTGATCCCCGCGATGGCGAACCGGGTGAAACAGAGTTCCATGTTCCCCTGCCTTCCCGTCAATTAAGGTACCTCCGCTCAATAATCTCCCACGCAGGGCCGGTTCCGGATTCCAGGGCTTTCCAGATGTTTTCATCATCAAGTACCTCGTGCAGGATCCTGCTCCTCCTGTCCTGGTCTGGTATTTTCTGTTTCAAACTTGTGCGGAGCTGGTTCTGGACTTCGATCATCCTGTCAAGATGGGGGTATGATTGCCCGATATGCTCGCGGAGAAACCGCGATACACCCGGGCTTTCCCCATTGGTACTGATAGCGATGTTATAATGCTCCCCTTTCAGTTGCGAGGGCAGGGTCACGTCTCCTGCCTTCCCGTCCGCATTATTGAACAGCACATTCCTGATCAGGCAGTATCGCCCGATCCGATCGTTCAGGGTTGTGTCCTGCGTTGCAGCGATTACGAGGAAGGCCTCCTTTACAAGGCTGTCCAGTTCATAATCCCCAATTCCGGCCAGGTTCATCTCGACTCTCCTGACCGTTAAATCGTTGAATGCCGGCGAAAACGAACGGCTTATTACGGTCACTTCTGTCTCTTCACAAAAATAGGCAGCTTTCCGTGCACCAATATCCCCCCCTCCGAATATCACAATGCGTTTGCCTGAAAAATCGATCATGAGGGGGATCATCACTACTATGTGAGTTATTTCGTTACTTTAAGATGTTGAATTGGTGTGACGCCGGCTTATTGGTTCACCAATGCCCGGTGCACGTGACGATCAATTACCGGAATTCTTCATTCCTTAAGCGCCATCTCGATCGCTACCCTGAGGTCCTTGTCTTCAAATGGTTTTACAAGGTACCCTGCCGGACGGGTGGCTTTTGCAAGGTGCAGGGTCTCATCGTCAGAACGGGCGGTCATATAGATAACCGAGATGTCAAGAGTCTTCCTGATAATATCTGCCGTGGTGATGCCGTCAATATCACCAGGAAGATTAATGTCCATCAGTACAAGGTCCGGATGATTCCTGGTGACCCCATCGATTGCATCCTTGCCGTTGGTTGCCCTTCCGGCGACCTCGTATCCCAGTTTTTTTAATCGCCATTCGGTGGTCTTGGCGATGATATCATCATCTTCCACAATGAAAATGCTCGCTTTTGTCATGGTAGTACCCGTTGCGATATATGTTCCCGTTATCAGGTAATTGAACAATTGTCCTGAATTGTTATTTAATAACCCTGTTTATGCCTGTGCCCGGAGTGAAAAACCTGGTATTAATATCCGGAGAAATTCTTACACGTTTTTCAATCTGCCACGGGCATTGATACAAGTTCGCCATCAGGGACTTGGGAAATTTTGGTCACATAAATTGCCATTCGCTGCTTTTCTTTTGAGGAATCTGACCATAAAACCGTTTCTTCAAACCAGTCCTTTCCGATTTTCAACGTTCTTACCAGGGATTTCATACCCCGCGCATTTGCCTGCTCAAGCAGTTCCGGCAGATTATTAAATAACGGGTGATTTAAACCGAGTTTATGGTAATCCGGGAAAAACGTGGCAGTTGCCGGGTTCACATAGCGTATTTTCCTGTCTCTCCCCAGTTCGACGACAGGGTTCGGGTTCATATCGGTGAAAGAGGCAAGGTATGATACCTTCTCTTCACCCCACCTGCGCTCGGTAATGTCCCTCCCTACTGACTGGTACTCAATAATGGTACCGTTACCGTTGAATATCGCCCTGTCAGTGTATTCGTGCCAGCGGACCTTTCCACCGGGCAGAATAATGCGGTGTTCAATGGTACCTGCCGGGTTTTCCCGCGTAAGCGAGCGGAAATGTTCCCTGACCTGTGGCAAGTCCTCTGCCGGGATATCTGGTGTGAATTTGTACCCTACAATATCCTCGTTTTTAAGGCCGAAGTACCGGCAGTAGGCGTCATTTACAAATATATGCGTCATATCAGGGAGAAATCGTGTAATTAGTTCGGTCTGGGTCTCAACGACTGCCCGGTAACGTTCTTCGCTTTTTAACAGTTCCTCCTCAACACTTTTCCTTTTAACGGCCTGGGCAATCATGTTTTTGAGTTCGGCAAACTGGGACTTTGTGTCCATTCCTTTCTGGAGGTAAAAGGCCGCCCCGTTATTCAGTGCTTCCATCGCTACATGTTCCCTGCCTCTTCCTGTAAATATAATGAACGGTATGTCCGAGCCCTGTGATTTTAATGTCTTGAGAAATGCGATGCCATCAATTACCGGCATCTCGTAATCAGAGACAATTGCGTCATAATGTTTCGTTTTCAGGTTCTCGAGTGCCAGAGATGCTGAAATTACCGGGTCAATCGTAAATTCCCCGGTGTCTTCAAGAAAGATCTTCCCTATTTCAAGAAGGTCCATTTCATCGTCCACAAGAAGTACCGATATCGTTATTCATTCCCCCAGGTTGAAACAATAATAATCTATTGACTGTTTCATCAGGATATACTCTTCGAATATGAACCGGGTAAGGTATACCTGTTGCTGTATCATGAAATACATCTCCCCTCCTATCTCTCCTTCTGCCCCTTTGGCACCCGGTATTTACCTGCCGGGACAAGGATCTCGAACCGTGCACCTCTCTCCTGGACCCCTGTTTCCCTGATTGAAATACCTGTTATCCCGAGGATTTCCCGTGAAAGGAACAAACCGAGGCCGGTATGCTTGCCATATCCATGTTCAAAAATCAGGTCCTTTTCACCGGCCCTGATCCCAGCACCATCATCTTCACAGGAGATAACCAGCCCGTTAAATGAGAGGAACGATGAGAATGTAATTTTTGAGAGGGTCCCTCCATATTTTAACGAATTTTCAACCAGGTTATAGAACACCCGCTCAAGCAGGGGATCTGCATAGACTTCGTAATCCCCGATTTCCATGATCAGCCCGACACCCCCGAGGTTGATAATATCGGTCGCACGGAGAATAGTACTCCCGATATTCTGCCACGTAGGAGAACGTATCCCGATATCCTGGTAATCCCGTGTGAAGGTTATCTGTTGCTGCATTCGTCTGGTACTGTCTCTGATTTCCCCGATTAATTCTTTAAGCTCCTTCGTACCAGCCATATCGGCTGCAATCGCCTCAAGACCGAATAATCCTGTAATGGTATTCAGGATATCATGACGGGTGATATTGTTCAGGAGGTTTAGTTTCTTATTGGCGAGCCGGATCGCATCTTCCATCTGCCGGTGTTCAGTGATGTCAACGATAAAGCCGACAATACCCTCAATATCGCCATTCACATCACTCAGTGACACCTTGTTGAAGATCACATCGTGCAGTGTCCCATCAGCATGCCTGACCTTGGCTTCAAAATTCTGGATGCCCTGGTGCTCAAGGAGTTCCGTTTCCTTGGCTGAATAGATATCAGCAAGGTCAGCCGGTGCGATGTCATAGACGGTCTTTCCGAGGATCCGGTCCTTCGAAAGTCCGATAAATTTCTCATACGCTGCATTGCATCCCGTAAACCTCCCCTGGGTATCCTTGTAAAAAATCGGGTTCGAGATGGCTTCTATAAGGCGGTTGAGAAATTGTTCCCGCTCTTTTATCGCTTCCTCGGCTTTCTTGCGCTCACTGATTTCGCGCATTACCCCCACTATTCCGATGATTGTACCTGCTGTGTCAAACATCGGGTTACTGTTATCCTCTATCCAGTGAATTTCTCCCCGGTTGTCCCTCGCCCGGAATACGGTAAGTGATTTCTCCCCGGTTATGATTGTCTTCACAGCATCCCCTGCGACTTTTTCGAGGTCTTCCTCCTCGACAAATTCAGTGAACGAGTGACCTGTGAAATCCTCAGGTGTAAACCCATACTGCCTGATCTGGGCGCTGATATGGGTAAAGCGGCCCTCAAGGTCAAGAGTATAGGTCAAATCATTGGAATTTTCTGACATGAACCTGTATTTCTCCTCGCTCTTTTTCAGTGCCTCCTCAATTTTCTTACGTTCCGTGATATCGACAATGATACCAATCATCCCGGTAATCCTGTTATCATGGGTAACCGGGGATGCATAGACAATGACCGGGAACCTGGTCCCGTCTTTTTTCTGCACGGTGTATTCGATCCCGCCAATATTTTCACCCATGATAACTCTCATAAGATTACCCGCCGCCCTCTCCCGATCTTCAGTTACAAGGAGGTCCAGTGCATTAACCCCCAGGTGCATATCCCCGCGTTCATAACCAAACATATCGAACCCGACACGGTTGGTTGAAACGACTTGTCCCGAGAGATCTGTTTCAAAGATAGTCTGCGGCAGGAGCTCAACAAGTTCCCTGTACCTTGTTTCACTTTCGCGAAGGGCTGCCTCGGTTTTCCGGACACTGGTGATATCCCTGCACAATCCCTCAATGCCCAGATAATTCCCGTGAGGATCGTAGATCGTATGGCTGCTTGTTGAAACTATTAACTGTGAACCATCCCGTGTTTTAAGTGCCACTTCATAATTGGTGACCTTACCAGTCTCTTTAATTGTTTTAAGGAAGTCTTTTCTCTTCTCCGGGTCCAGGTACATGAAATTTGCGATATTTTTCCCGTATATCTCATGCAGTGAGTCATACCCAAGCGTCCTGGCAACCGATGGACTTGCAAGAATAAGGTTGCCCTCTGCATCGCTTCGGTAATATCCATCCTGGATCCGTTCGAGAATATTGCGGTATTTCTCTTCGCTCTCCTGAAGAGCCCTTTGCATTTTATTACGTTCGGTGTTATCGATGAACGTCTCAAGGAGGCACCGTTTACCCCCGAGCATGACCGGGACAACGTGCTTGATGATGTGGATAACCCTCCCGTCGCAGGTGATCAGTTCTCGCTCTGCGTTATCCACGTTCAGACCGAGATCGGTAATCGGGCAGTGTCCCTCCAATGCGGGACATACAAAATAATGACATTTTTTATTCAGGACACGGTCTTTTGAGTTGACCCCAATCATGGCGAGAGCCGCAGGGTTGGCATCGATAATGTCGTGCGTCCCGGCATCAATAACAAAGATTCCAACCTGTATAGTTGAAAGAAGGACCTTCAGGTAATTTTCATTTTCAGCCAGGGCATCGTGGATCTCCTTTCTTTCAGTAATGTCGAGGAGGGAGGCGACGATATCTGTTGTACCTGGAATTACTTCCACGGTATTGATCGCGTAGTGGATACCACCGTTTTTGTGAACAAGTCGAATTTCATAGGTAACTGGAACAATTTCCGGGTTTGTTTTTCGTAAATCGTTGTATTTTATTACCTTCTCAAGGTCATCTTTGTGAACGAACTCCATCCAGCTCTTCTTTTTCTCTGTTTCATCCCTTGAGAAACCTGATAACCGTTCAAATTCTGAATTTGCACGGGTGATTATGGAAGCTTTGTTCACAATGATAGTCGCATTGCCTGTATTTTCAAAAATTGCGCGGTAATAATTCTCAGATTTTTTAATTAATGCATCATTCTCAGCGCGTTTTGTCACGTCCTGTGTAACGATAATTATTGATTCCGGCTCACCCTTGGAGTTTCTGATAACAGATGCATTTATTTCCAGTTTAAACGGTGTTCCATCCGATTTAAGTGCGGAAAATTCAACATTCCATATTGAACCCGATTCTATTACCTCCCCCATCCACTGCAATGCGTAACAATGTTCGGCAGGGGGTATCAGGTCAAGCACATTTTTACCAATGATGTTATTGACTGATTCGTACCCAAGGAACCTGGATGTCCGGGGGTTGCAAAAAGTAATAAGCCCGTCAGGTCTGGTTACTATGATACCTACAGGGGAAGTCTCGACAAGGGAACGATAGCGTTCTTCGCTCTTCTGAAGTGTTGACTGGGAAGATTCGAGTTTTAGAAGAGTTTTGTTCATCGCATCTGCGAGGTGTGTGATCTCATCATCACCTTCGACCGTTACGCGGGAGGAGATATCACCCCGGGTTCCAATTTCATCCACTTCATGGCTTAACCTGGTCAGACGTGCAAGGACAAACCGGTCAATGATCAGGATGACCACAATGCCGATGATCATTGCCACAAGGCCCAGAATCAGTATAAAAGCGAGCAGGCTTTTTTTCCCCTGCTGGAATATATCACGGGGTACCTGTAACCGGAGGATGAGAGCATCGTTCCCGAAGACATCCCTGAGCAGAACTGAACCTTCAATAGTCTGGTCGCTGTCCGGAACGACAAGGACTGATGATCCTGGTGCGGCATGAAGGATCGCGCTGTCTGCTGAAGAAACAGAAGACTGGTCAAAGGGAATTATTTCGAGGGAAGGGACCGTGTTCATGGCCAGCTTGTCAATTTCATACGCGTCCAGGTTTCTCCCCATGAATACAATTCCTGCCGGGGGACCTGAGTAATCTGAATGCATGACGGGATAGCTGGAAAGAATGACCGGAACTTCAGGAGAATTCAGGAAACCGGAATATTGCGTGTTTTCGTCAACTGCCAGGAACAGAGAGGATTTGTTAGCCAGTTCGTTCATTAATCCGGGGGGTGGGGCGGTAAAATCATTTGTTTCCAGGTTAAACCCCCGGGCGTACAATATCTTCCCGTCTTTATCAGTAATTACGATAAAATTAAGCCTGAGCGTTTTATATGTCTCTCCAACGAGATTTAAAGCGACAAAACCGGTATTGTTTCCTTCTGCATATGTATACAGCTCGTCCCACGGTCCCCAGTCCCGCACGATGCCGTTTAAATTCGTTATTTCATTATCAACATTTTTATTAACCAGGTGGACCGTTTCCCGTACCTGGTTGGCTTCGAGATCCTGGTAACTTTTTATGAAAATCCCGGAAGAAAAAATAAGGAGTATAAAAATGATGATAATAAAAGCCAAGCTTAAAGTAATTAACGTTTTACCCCGTAAATTCATGGGATAAGGCCACCTTATTCTTTAATCGTATAGTGATCTCTACTATCCAGGTCTGATATATATCTATGGGGTATCATGGGAAAGTTTTGTAGCATTTGAAAATATTTTTGCGTTTTACGCATTTAACCACAATATTGCTGTTTTTATCTGATGACTTCCTGAGTCCATCGCGTAATATTATATTTCCTGATCCCCTGCCAGTTCTAAATCCGATACGCTTATAATATTTGCATACGCATCTAGTAGAGCACGAATCGGCCCGACTGCGCGGATAGTGTAGTGGTTATCACTAGGCGTTGCCAACGCCTAAACCCGGGTTCGAGTCCCGGTCCGCGCACTTTTTAAAAGATTCTCATTTTGTCGCATATTCTGTTTTTAACCTTCAATTCACGTCGCATACGTTGGCAGCAATAAAATCGCGAACTACCGGCATTCCAGACAAAACCAACCTATTCGCAATGTTGACTGACACGTGTCAGAGTGCGGTGGGTAAAAACCATGGAATGAAGAAAGTACAGGAATTTTGTTCTTCCCCTATTACCCGGGGTTGGGCCAAAAACTCACGCCCACCGTAATGAACCCACACAATTGATTATCAGATCCACTTCTTTCTCCGGAAGTAGGCAAGCATCACTGTTACCATTATCACCATGATAACCAGCACCGAATAATAGCCATATTCCCATTCAATCTCAGGCATATTCCGGAAGTTCATGCCATATAACCCGACTACGAAGGTGAGAGGGATGAAGATTGTTGCAATCAGCGTGAGCACCTTCATAATTTCGTTCATTTTATAGCTCAGGCCTGAAGGGTAGATATCGATCATCCCGGATACCATGTCCCGGAATGTCTCAAGGGTATCGATCACCTGGATCGTGTGATCATAGACGTCACGCAGGTAGATCGTGGTAGATTCTTTAATGAGCGCTGATTCTGACCTTTCAAGGTTATTGATGACCTCACGGAGCGGCCAGACTGATTTCCTGAGAAATATCATATCCTTCTTCAGATGGTTGATTTTATGGAGGGAGTCCTGTGTCGGGTTGATGACCAGTTCTTCCTCCAGGTCCTCAACCCGGCCCTCGAGCTTTTCCATTACTACAAAATAATTGTCAACGATACTGTCGATCAGAGCGTACGCAAGGTAATCCGGGCCAAACTTACGAATCCTGCCATCTTTCCGGATCCGTTCCCGCACGGGGTCAAAGATATCTCCAATATCTTCCTGGAATGAAATCAGGAAATTCGACCCGATAATCATGCTGACGTGCTCGACCTTGACCTCAATATCTGATTCGAGGTACGAAAGCATCTTCAGGTTCAGGTAGATGTAGGTCTCCAGGTCCTCCATCTTGGGGCGCTGCTCGGTATTTAAGAGATCTTCCAGGATGAGCGGGTGAATGGTAAAGCATTTCCCTAACTCTTCGATGACATTCGTGTTTCCCAGACCGTCGACATTGATCCAGGTTACTGTGTCAGTGTCCTTGAATGGGAAACATTCAGTTATCTGGTGTACCTGTTTTTCCTGGAAGTGGGCGGCATCGTAGTCTATAACGGTGATCTTAACCGGAACGTCCCCCGTTTCACCCTTGACGCGAAGAGTTCCCGGGGGCTGTCCTGCACGGTTCGAGAGCTTGTGACGTTGTCGTGACATGGCAGTCAGCTGAGTATGAAGAGATAGGACGAGGAGTTGAATAAGAATGCGGTTCGGCTTTCCAGATCTACCCATGCATCTGGCCTGGTACCCATACCGGAAGGGATGTTCATCTGCGTTAAAAGACGCAATAATGAAATAGCTGCTTAATTACAGCCCCTCTGTAGCCCAGGACTCCGAAACACACCTCAACTACCCCGGTCCCCGCTTAACGGCATGGTGATCCGACTTCCATTTTTGCATTTATTCTGGATTATTTAGAAAATCTCTTAAATATTGAGTTTCATAGAGTTTTAGGACTGATAATCTCCCGGGTTCTTCCCGTGATTCTCCTGGCGACCATGATATCAATAATTATCCCGGCTTACAATGAAGGTGCAACGATTCGGAGGTGTCTTGAGGCCCTGTCTCATCAGACCCTCCCGCGGAGCTCATACGAGCTGATTGTCGTTGATGGAAATTCAAAAGACAACACCCGTGAGATCGCGGCAGAATACGCAGATCATGTTTTTATCCAGGAATCAGAGCGGGTTCCTGGCGCACGGAACGATGGATTTGCCAGGGCAATGTATGATATTGTTGCTACAACCGATGCCGACTGCGTAGTTGCACCGGACTGGGTTGAACAGATCATGCATTCGTTTAAGGACCAGCGCGTTGTCCTTGCCTTTGGCCCTGTTACACCGATTGAACGAACCCCTAAAAACCGGCGATATGTACTGCTTTTTAATACCCTCATGCGTTTCGGGGCTACTACCCGGCTTTATTACTACACACTCGGTTGCAACACCGTTTTTCGGCATGATGCCCTTGAACGTGCAGGTATGTACAGGATCATGGATGCCGGAGATGATCTGGAAGTAGCGACACGGATGCGGAAAGAGGGGAAGGTTGTATTCAATCGAAGGTTACAAGTCGGGTTCGATTTCCGGAGATATGAGCAGTTCGGATTCTGGAAAACACTCTACGAATGGTACTGGATAGTCCTCAAGGGAGGAGTCTCTAAAAGGTTTACCTATACACAGCGGGTCTATCAGAAACCAGATCCAGGGGTACTACCAGTATCACCCGCACCTTCGGGAAAATCCAATAATAAATGGCAATACCAAGGAGGTTTATCAACCATAACCTGCATTTCTGAAAGTTATAGCGTAACCGAGGAAGATAGGTAACAAAAATTTCAACGTTTTTTTTTTGGTGGTATTGATTCACATGCACAAGCTCTTTTCTGATCAGTAACTGTCGGCAGTTTATACCTTTTCATGGGTCCCCTTCATCGATGTTCCTCAGATCTATCTCCCTCTTGAAAATGGCGAGGCCCGCCACGGCGCCGAGAATGATATTGAGATAAAATGTGATAGATCGCCATAACAGGACAAAAATACCAATCATACCGGTAGGGATGATTAATGCATACAATGACGTGGTTGAGAGCTCGGTGATCCCCGAAGATCCCGGGGTGAGAGGTACCATATTAATGATCGCGATGAGGATCTGGAAGAAAAATGATTCGACAACAGCCGGGCCGAGCCCAAGGCCCATCAGAATAAATGAAGCGACCAGAAATTCCGTGACCCAGAAAAGTCCGGTTGTGATCCCACCTCCAAGCAGGCCCACTCGTGCATTCCCGGTAAACCGGGCCATACTCATGAAAAGGTTATCAATCTCCCTGTCTGCCAGTTCTATGAGAGTCTGGGGTGATGAAGACCACCAGGAGAGTTTTGGGACCAGCCAGTTTACCAGTTTCATCAGTACTTTCTTTGTCATTTCAGGATACCTGATTGCAAGAACCGGAATGACGAGGAAACTGATCATCAGAATCCAGGCTATAATAACCAGTAAGTACAATCCCGGGCTGAAGGAGTTCCAGAAAAACCGGGTCATCAGGGTCATGAGAATGATACCCATGACGGTCAGAATCACCCCGTCCAGGACCCTTTCCATAATAACTACAGCCGCGGCGTCCCCCAGTTTAACCCCTGATCTGTACAACTCATGTACCCTCACCGGCTCTCCGCCCGCTTGTCCGGGGGTGATAGTACCGGCGAGCAGCCCGGCAAGGACCATGTTTATACAATGGGGGAGGGGTACACGGTAGCCAAGTGACCCCGACATCACCTGGATCCGTAATCCCCAGATTAACAGGGCCAAAAGACGGAATGCGATGGCAAGGAGCAGGAAGAAGACATTGAAATTGAGGATAGAACTTATCGTTTCTTCGTTAAACGTTGTAATAAATACGATGACAATAACTGTCAGGCTGAAAAGGATCGAGAGAGCAAACCAGCTCCGGGATGATAGTTTCATTTCACAGCTCCCCGGTTTAACGATATCAGATGAATCACTATCCGTATGATGTTTTCAGGTTGTAATATTTTGGTTTTATCCTCGTGGATACGGGGCATTATTACGTATAAACAATGGGAAAACAGGAACCCTGTTAACAACCCCTTCAAAAATTATAGTGATGGGTAGTTACTGCTGTTTTTTTATCCCGTACATCCCATTTAGGTATACGAGGGAATTACATGGCTGAATCATGGAGGGAAGCAGTGGAGATTGCCCGGAAAGAGGGCAAAGAGCAGGTATATCACGATTTTGAAAAGCAAATGTATGGTACCTGTATGAAAAATGAACGGCCTGGCCATTTTTCATCGGGGTGTTATATTGAACACCTCTGTATCTGTATGTCGGCTTCGTTGAGCCCGGAAGAGCTGGAGCAGAAAGAAAAAGTATTTTTATCTGAAAACCCGGACTGGCTTACCAGCTAGCGTGGCAACCACGAAAGATTATATTTTTAAAAGGACGATTGGAAAACCCGAAAAATGTCTCAATTGGTATAAGTACTACTTCTCTAATCCGGAACACCTTACAATCAGGTAGAACCTCTTTTGTGGTATCTGCCCGGACAGATAGTTCGAATCTGCGTAATGAGTCCGGCTTTCCATTTTCTTAAAAATGGTTACTTGTTATTTACCCCGGCACATGAATGCAGCGACAATCGCACCAATACCAAGGATAACACCGAATATTCCGAGCACGTATGGAAGCAAAAGGGCGCCGACGAGCGGTTTTGCAAGCAGGACTATGCCGAAGATAATTCCCATGATGCCGAGGATGATCTCACCCCATCCCCCTCCACGAATCCCGTGAGCAAGGGTAATACCACCGATGATCAGCCCCAGGACGCCGATGATGATGATCAGCATGGCAGGTAACAGGATCGTGCTGTAATAAGGGTACATCATTATGAGGATACCTGCGACGATACCAAGCAGCCCGACCACGATCTTCCAGCCCATGTTACTCTTGTCGTACGCGAGACTGATCAATGCGAAAATCCCACTTATAAACCAGTATGCACCCACGAAAACAACAAAGACGAACAATGTCTGGTATGGGAATGCGAGGAATGAACAACCAAGGATAAGGGCAACAATACCCTGGATAAGAACGAGCCACCAGGGGAGCATAGCACCCGTTGGCAACATGGGATTTGAAGAATATGTTTCAGACATAATTTCACCAATAATAAGGTGCAATTGTGCGGCAGGATTATAAATAGATTATTGTGCTCCGACAGATGAAATGTGGATAATTATGAGATTTAATACCTAACCAGATACGATCTGCCGTTTTTTATTTTATCCGTATACTCCGCAGCTTACTGCGGGGAAAAGGAAGGCAATGTAACTGTGGGTGAACCCATAGACTATCACAACCAACCATACCACAAGGCAGCGGTGCGAATCATGCCGCGTTGCTTGCAGCGGGGTGCACCGATGCATTTTGACTTACAGCTAATTCCTGTTCCACAGGCACAGTGGATCCCTTCTCATGAGGAAATCATGTTACGTCGATAGGTAAAAACCGGCCGGATTATTGGAGTAGCATTCCAAGGCAGGGGAATAACAACTCCCCGGGATCACCCGGCTATTGTTGGAGCGGTTGGGGGTTATGTAACCCTTTTTTATATTTACTGCAGTTATCCCCCCCTAATCCGCTTATCCAGCCCGCTGTCGGGATCCGCTGAAAAGATCGATTCTTCAGGCCAATAATAAAAAATCCATAACGCCATGCTTTCCCGGGACTTCCCCATTTTTTCTGCCATGATCTTAATCTTTGTTAAAACAGCATCGCCCGTAATGTAACCATCTCCGGGAAAACAGCTTATAACAACGGTAAAACCTGAAAAAAGCGACGAAAAAATAGAGAGAGAATGAAATATTCGTTATTTTTTGGCTTTCGCGGCAGGTTTCTTGGCCTCCGGCTTTTTTGCCGAAGGTTTCTTTGCCTCGGGTTTTTTTGCTATCCCAGCCATTGTCAGTCCACCTCCTTTTATTTCTATATTTAAAATTTGTTATTTTATATCTATATAAACATTACTTGCATTGCAACCGTTTTAACTTGAAATACGCACCTGATTCCCGTTTAGTGCCCTGATAGCAGGATTAAAAAAAAGCATTTCCATTACCTGATTTTTTTCAATAAAGTGAGGATAAAATGCCAGAATGGGGTGGACCTCATTTAATCGGATATTTTCCTTTCTTAACATCTGGGTATGTGATTTGAATGTGATACAGGGAATTGTACTATCACGTCCTGCCAGACAGGGGATACTCCGGCGGGTTTATCACCGCCCTGAATGTTCTGAAGTGACCCCACGATATTTATCCGTCTTGCCTGATGATATATGCCTGATGACAGATCCCGATAGAACGGATGATCCCACGAAGGAGCCCCTCTGTGGCGTCTCACCCCGGGGGGGCGAGACTGACTGGCTGGTCCCGGTATCACTGGCCCTTACCGCGGTTGTTGCGGTGAATATTTACATCGTATGGTATCTCCTCATTGCAATACCATCCGGGTGTGCGGACCTTGCTGCCCGGTCGAACGGAAATATTACCTGTGGAATCGAGCCCGGGGCTTATATAATCTCGGTGATATCCATTGCCATCATTGTGATAGCCCTCTACTCATTCGTCCGCTGGAACCTGACACGGTGCCGGAACCGTTAGGGGGATTAAAATAAAAAAAATCTGGAGAAAAATGAAGAGTCCCCTGTAACAGGGGAAACCAGTTTTTTTTAAATATTTCCTCTCATGCCGCCAACCGGTTTTGGGGCAAATGCATTTTCAATCAGTTCTTTTGTATAGGCCTCCGGTACATTCCCTGTTGTTGCATAGAGATAGAGTGCAGTATTAAATACGCCCTGCAGGCTCGATCCGATCACCATCAGTATTGCAAGGTAGACTATGAAAACCGCAAGCAAAACGAGGAACAATGGGAAAATTCCGGACATCAGGGCAAGGAAAACCGGGATTAAGCCAGCAATACCGAGAAGTACAAATACGATCGTGATTGACACCTGGCCGACAAGGGTCTCCCCCCAGGTCTTGCGGAACAGCGAGGCGGATTGCTTTATCGCCTCCACAGGCCCTTTTTCCTCAAAAATCATCACCGGGATTGCAAAGTACGTGATCAGGCTCCACGCAGCCCCGATAAGCCCGAATACTATCTGCCCGATAAAACCTGCCCGTTCCTGGAGTAAATTAAGGACAAGCCCGATTGTTGCTGAGATCATCGCCCAGATAAATATGGGTACGAGATGAGCGTTTGCGTTCCTGATACCATCCATAAACACCGGGTTTCCACCTGTCAGGCGCATTCTTGCGCAGGTGATCAATGCGGTATTGAAATAAATCACGACGAAGTAACAGAGCAGGTAGAAGAGGAAGAGACCCACGAGGAGGACACCCCCCGAAAGGGCCGGTACCCCTTCCTGGAAATAACCCAGGAACAGGGCGGGTATCACAAATGACAGCAGGATGAATAATAATGCGATCCCGGAAAGCACCGGGAAGAGGAGGATCTCCTTATCCAGGGAAAGGACCTTCCAGCTTTCCTTAATGAGGGAAAAACTCCTTGACACGGATTCAAACATAAAAGGTAATGTTGGCCGGTGAAGAGATAAGAATAACCGCGACCCTTTCTTCTGGCCCTACCCCGTTTTAATTGCAGGATCCTCTCCATATTTATCCTCCTGCTTCGAATATTACGCGAGAATGCCCTCGTCTTACCTTGGAAAGATCCTCCTCCGCTGGTGTGATTCATGCCATACACCGGTCATGTCGCGCCAGTGTGCCTGCGGGGCATTTACCCGCGAAGTGCCGGTTACACCACCTGGGGATGCCCGGCCGGCGTTTACCTATGATATCGATCTCGTTAACCGGGTTTTTTCGGACCATTTCGGGGCCCCATTAATCCCGCCTGGTCACATTGCCCTCCTCAATAAAGTACCTGACCCGGACCGGATGGAGGAGATCGTAGTGGCGGGTGCAGTTGTCGGGTCAATTCGGTATATGCCAAAAATCCGGGCATGGGAACCGATACCCCGGCCTGAAGCTGCAGAATTGTTAAAACCAACGAAGCGTTTTGTAATTGTCGATGACGGTGCCCTCACATCACTCCGGGAAGGAGCAAGTGTGCTCCGGCCGGGACTTGTACATATTGATCCTTCGGTGAGTGCAGGTGACGAGGTCTTTGTCTTCACCCGTTCAGGTGAGTGTGCCGGTGTCGGAAGGGCGAAGGTAGATGCCGCTACGGCAGAATCGATGGACCGTGGTGCAATTGTCCGGATGCGAAGAAATGTACGGTCTGATGTAATACCAGGGGTTGCGACCTGGGAAGAAGCGGTCAGGGCGAACGCAGTTGTACTTGAAAAAGCCGAGGCTGCATCTGTTCAGTTTATCCACGAGGTCATGGAGAGAAACCCTCTCCCGGTCAATGTCTCGTTCTCAGGTGGCAAGGACAGCCTTGCCACGCTTCTCGTGGTAATGAAAGCGATTGGTAACGTGCCAATCCTGTTTGCTGACACGGGCCTTGAGTTCCCCGAGACCTACGAGTGCGTGGAGAAGACGATTGAACATTACGGGCTTACAGCGGTCAGGTGCTCCGGTGAGAAGGAGTTCTGGGAGACGTTTGCCCGGCAGGGGCCGCCTGCAGTTGACTACCGCTGGTGCTGTGGTGTCTGCAAGCTGAAACCGGTTAAACGTGCGATATCAGAGAAATGGGGTGAATGCCTCTCATTCATTGGCCAGCGGAAATACGAGTCATTTAAGCGGGCAACATCAGGCCGTGTCTGGCGGAACAGCAATGTCCGGAACCAGCTCTCTGCGGCACCGATCCAGAACTGGACTGCCATGCATGTATGGTTATACATTTTCCGGGAGAAAGGGCCTTACAATGTCCTCTACGAGCAGGGCCTGGACCGGATCGGCTGCTTTATGTGCCCGTCCAGTGATATTGCAGTGCTTGAAGAGATAGGGAACAACCATCCTGCACTGATGCAGTCATGGAATAACCGTCTCGAGGAATGGCGAAACAACCACGGTCTGCCCCCTGAGTGGATTACGGAGAGCAGGTGGCGAAAAAAAGACCAGGGGATCGTTGTACCGGCCTCCGGCATGGACGGCGAAGGAGAAATGCCTGATGAAGAAGATAGCAATTGTTGATTACGGGCTTGGTAACCTGAGAAGTGTTATGAAAGGCCTTGAGAAGGCGGGTGCTTCACCGGTTATCACGGCAGATGCAGGCGAGATTGCCTCAGCTGACGGGATAGTCCTCCCCGGGGTCGGGGCTTTCCGTGAGGGTATGGACCAGCTCGGTGAGCTCCGTGATGCAGTTGTCGGAAGTTCCAGGGATGTACCGCTGCTCGGGATATGCCTTGGAATGCAGATGCTGATGGAATTTTCCGAGGAACACGGGCTTCACAAGGGGCTTTCCCTTGTTCCCGGGACCGTCAGGAAATTTCCACACCGGCCCGGGTACAAGGTACCCCACATGGGCTGGAACCAGGTGCACCTGGAACAACCTGATCATCCCCTCTTTGCCGGCTTTCCAACGGAGGAGTTCATGTATTTTGTCCACTCCTATTACGCGGACACCCTCCCTGAATACACCCTGACGACGACGGAATACATATGCGGTTTTGCCTCGACGATCCATAACGGCAATGTCTTTGGGGTCCAGTTCCACCCGGAAAAGAGCGGTATTAAAGGGCTCCGGCTTCTGTCCAATTATATCGGGATGTGCTGATCCTGATTATAGGCCCCAAGGCCTGCTCCATTTTTTACGGAGTTCATTTATAATACCCAGCCTGGCTGGCCTGCAAAATTTACCCCCTATATGAGGACAATAAAAACGGTGAATGAAAACTTCCAGAAACCATTTACCCTCGTAATGCCACCTGATTACTATGAAAAAGATTGCAATAATTGTATTACTCGTGATGGCCTGCATTGTCGGTACGGCATCTGCATATGTGCTTACCATTGATTGTCCCGCGAAACTCCCGGTTGGTGCCCCCCTCCCGGTAACGGGGACGACCACGTTTCCGGCAGGGACAACACTTGACCTGTCATTTTCCAGTTCGGGTCAGACCTCAAACCTGGTTAGCAATGTTCCGGTGACGATTGGGGAGGATAAAAACTTTAACATCGTTTTCGAAACAACCGGCTTAAAAGGTGGCATGTATAAAGTGGAAGCAGTCCCCCGCGGGGATTACCAGGACAAACTCAGTTCAGATTCCGTGACAATCAAGGTAGTCGAGCTGGTTGACCGCTCAGATCTGCTCCATATCACCAGCCCGGTCAACCAGGTCATTCCAAATGCACTCCTTATTGAAGGGTATATTTCACAGGCAGGTAACTCAGGTGTGAAAATTGATGTAATCGGCCCTCTTGGGAGGGTATTCGGGCCGGCGTATATTGCAACGGCGACCCGGGGTGGAAACCAGGACGGGTACTTCTCACAAAATATTCCCGTAGATGAACCGGGTAACTATAATGTACGTTTTGCAGACTTAACCGGGTATATCGGGGAAAAGACGTTTGCTGTAAAAGCCGCGGTGACTCCCGTCCCGGTCGTCACTACGGAAGGAACACTCATGTTCACGCCGACTCCGACCACACCCCGACCTGTGCAGACAAAAACACCGGTACCAACCCCGACTAAATCCGGGGCCCCCGTGGTAGGGATTATAGCAGGCCTTGGAGTTGCCGGGTTCCTGACGCTCCGCAAATATAACCGTTGAAAAGAGAGATACCCAAAAAAACCGGGACTTTTTTTTTTAAAATTCTTCGTTTTTAGTTTCCCTGGTTTTTTCTCCGCTGGATTCTATCATAGAGGACAATCGCTACGATAACCAGGCATCCACCGAGGAAAAAAGCGAGAAGGACATCCTGGTGTGGGAATACTGCTGGTGGAGTAGCCGGGAACTGGACCTGGGAATAGACTGTTTCAGGACTGTACGTGGGTACTACTGTTGTAACAATATCTTTACTATCCGTAACCCGTGACGCGTTTTCTGTAACCAGCCCCATCCCCTGCACTCCGGTATTCCCTGATAATAACGGGGCTGATGGGGCAGGCACCGCATTAATTGCTGACTTTTTCATATCAAGATCTAGTGATGCCGTGGTCCCACCAAGCGTCAGTACCTGCAGGGCAGCCCCTATTACCACTGTTGCAACTACAACAACTCCAAAGAGCGATGCATACTTCAGGAGCAGTGCCCTCACATTTGTTACCCGTGGCGTGACGATGAGGAGCTGGTCCTTGAGGCCGTATACCTTAACTTCCCTCCCTTTCACGCTATATTTTGTCTTTGTAACCTCTATCAGGCCGGCATCGAGGAGGTTTTCAATATGGTACTTCGCCGTACCCATGGGAATTCCGAGCTGGTCTGTCACCTCGGTGGACGTTTTCGGGCCTGTATTTAAGAGCTGGAGGATATCGCCCGCCGTCTGGCTCCCCATCGCCTTCGCGATCTTCTGCGCCTGTTCACCGCCTGGTTCAAGGACAATCACGTCCCTTGCATCCGGAAGCGGGCCTGTTCCAGTCCCGCCCTGACCTTCTGCTCCCGGCACCGTGTCGTCTGGCATAAGGTACATTTCAGCTGTTGAGTGCGGCCGTGATCCTCTCACGTCCGACCTTGATGGCAAGCTCCATCTGTTCGACCGCAGGTCCTCCCCCTCGTCCGAGAGCCGGGGTACCCCCGCCTTTCCCCCCGAGAAGTCCTGTGACCTGCCCGATAATCTCCCCGGCATTCACCGCTGCGATCCCGGAAGTAATTACCGCATCCACACGTTCACCATTTCTCGACAATAAGAAGGCTACGCCCCCCTTCCCGGAGATCTGCGCTGCAATTGTCATCAGGTCTTTTGCCGGCAGGTCAAGGCGCTTCACAACGACCGGTACTCCTTTCATCATCTCCGGCCTGATTTGTGCGATCTCGAGTTCAACGAGTTTTTGAGAGAGTTTTTCATTCTCCTTTTTCTGGTCTTTCCACTCGTTAAAGAACCGCTGCGAGGTGGCCGGCAGGTTATCCTGCTGGACTGAGAATACCTCTGCTGAACTGTTTACAATCTCCTCGAGGTGATGCATCCATGCAAGGGCTGCAAGCCCGGCCGAGAACTCCAGGCGTTCGATCCCGTCCTGGATATGTTCGACCCGCATGATCTTGATCATGCCTATCTGGCCCGTACTCATGCAGTGTGTCCCTGCACATGCTTCGATATCTCCGGCGACAGAAACGATCCGGAGCTCCCTTCCGGGAGGGACACCGCCCTGGTAGAGGGAGAACCCGTGCAACTGCTCGGCCCTGACCCGGTCCTCGAACTTAATATCGATACAGGTATCGGCAAGGACCATCCTGTTTGCAGCCATCTCAATTTTATGCAGTTCATCGGCTGTGATATGCCTGAAATGACGGATATCGATCCTCGAACTTTCAACTCCCTTCTGTGCACCTGCCTGGTGGATATGGGCTCCGAGCACATCTTTTGATGCCCTGAGCAGCAGGTGGGTTGCAGTGTGGTGGCGCATCAGCGACCAGCGTCGCTCTTCATCGACAATCCCTTTTACGCGGTCACCCCGCCTGAGGATACCCCCTTCCAGTTGATGGAGGATAACATCGCCGATTTTGACAACCCCGTTGACCCTGACCATGTTTTCCTGGGTAATTAACATCCCGCTATCGGCAGGCTGGCCGCCACCCTCGGGGTAGAAGAGCGTCTGGTCCATGACGACAAATCCGTCAAAGAAATCGATTACCACTGCCTCGAATTCTGTATTGCATGGCTGGGCATAGTAGAGTTTCCCGGTGGCAGGCAGGCCCCTGATACGGGCATGGTATTTTGCATACGGGTCTTCTGCGACCTGCACCTCTGATTCGGAGTGCATGTCCGCAATATGGGAGTAAAAATTGTCGGGCAGGTCAACCACAGCTCCCTCTTTCTGTGCAATCTCCTTGATCATGTCAGGCGGGATACCATGGGAATCGTAGAGCGTGATGACCTCTTTGAGGGGAACCCGTTCTGATTTTGCTTTATAGGTCCGGGCCACCCTCTGGACAATCTTTGAACCGCGTTCAAGGGTCTGGGCATATTTCTCCACCTCGCGGTCGATGATCTCCCTGGTGACCAGGACGTCCTGTTCGAACTGCCGGGGACCGATAATTTTAATCTGTTCCTCGACCAGGTCGGCAAGACTGTCTTGTATGCCGAGGTCGCTCATCATCCGCAGCGTCCGCCTGATGACAAGTCGTGCGAGGTACCCTTCACGGACATTGGATGGGACTATGCAGTCACCGAGCATGTAGGCAAGACAGCGTGTATGGTCCACGATTGCATAGACCTTCTCGATCGGGGCGATCATGCGGTCGAGCTTGTCAGGAGGGACATTAATCGCAGAAGCGACCTTGTTCCTGAGCTGGAACAGGTTTGCTCCCGATATATCCCCGAGGAGGCCGGCATATCTGGCATTGAGGGAGAGGATTTTTGTATACTCGGCATCGTCGAGCAGGTGTTCCATTCCTGCCGCTTCCATGACCCTTGAGACCATTTCCGGGAATACGGCATCGTAGATGGTAGGGGAACCACGGGACGCCCAGACAAAACGCTCAAGCCCGTAACCGGTATCCACGATCCTGTTATTCATCGGGTAGTACATTTCCCCGTTCATGTCGATCCCGGAGGCATCCGTCTTTTGCCGCCCGAGGTTCATGAACACAAGGGTAGCGACTTCAAGGCCACCGATCAGCACTTCGACACTGGGACCGGCGTTGCCTCCGCCTATCCACGGGTGTTCCTTGTAGGTGACCTTCTGCAGGTCGCCACCTATTGATTTTATAAATTCGTCACAGAGTTCGACCGTGCGGTCTTTCCAGTATATCTCCGTGTCCTGGCTGTTGAATGCGTGGTGCGCCATCATCTCGAACTGGGTAAGGTGCCTCCCCGACCTTCCCACTGAATCAAGGTCATTTAACCTGATACATGGCTGCGAAATGGTGAGCGGGTTTGCCGGCGGGGGGACGATCCCTGCGGTAACATATGGCTGGAAATCAGCAATTGATGCGATGGTGAGGTAGATATCATCCCTCCATCGTGCTACAACCGGGTACCGTTCAATCCGGGTATGCCCGTTTCTTTCGAAGAACGAGAGGAATGCCTCCCTCATCTCATCCAGGGAATGCCGCCGGAATACCGGGTTTCCTATAAAACTATACGGTTCGCAGGGGGCATCACCGCAGATATCGCGGGCCGGGTCACGTGTCCAGAACGCAGAACCGCACTTCGTACAGACCTTCCTGACAAGCCCGTTCTGTTTAAAATAATCGAGCTGGTATTCTTCTTCGAGCATCAAAAACCACGTTTCTCTTTAAATATTGGAGTTTTTCCGATAAATATTGTTGGGACGCCTGATAGCGATCATTTCAGCGTCTCCATATACCATTCATCGACCACCTCGTACTGGCCGGTAAGCTCCGCAATCCTTGCAGCCAGTACATGCCAGCATGAACCGCTGCGAAACACCTGGGCGCGGCAGGTGCAGAACTCATCTTCCACCACGTATTCATCACTGGTCCCCACGACGACGAAAAAATCGAGGTATTTTTTTACATGGGCTTCATTCACTGCAAGGATCGCCTTCCTGCCCCGTTCACCATATATCCTGAGGATCACTTCCTGCAGGTCGATAGAAAGTGCATGGTCTATTTCCAGGGTGTCCCAGAGTTCCTGCTCTTCCTGTTCCGGTGTACCGCTCATGGAATTGCAATCATATGAGGCGGGTCATCAATATAGTGCCATCCCATACGTGCCGAAAGTATCTGCATGGCAGGTGCTTCAAGCGCATAGTGCGTTGCCTCAACCAGGGGCAGTGGCGATGCCCTGATGACTGAATGTTTTGCCTCGGCCGAAAGGAAGGCATCGGCCCCGAGACCATGGGCCTCCCGTATCAGATCAATATCGAACCCGCTCCCTCCGACAATGGCAAGGCGGTTGATGGATGGCAGTTCCCCCCATATCCGGAGCGGTGAATGGAGGACGTTCCCTATCTGTTCAGGTACCAGCAGACAGTCCCCGACAAGGCCGAGGGCCATCGGAGTGGTATTCGTAAGCCCGAGGAGTCCGGCAAGTGAATCGTTAACACCCTGTGGTGCATGGTCGAAGTTTGTATGCATGACAAAAATATTCATACCGGAAGCGAGCACGGACCGGAGCAACGATACCAGCGGTCCCGTGACTGCCGTTACCGGGTGAAAGATCGGGGTGTGATGCACCACAAGCATATCCGCCTGCTGCCGTACTGCTTCTCCAACTACCCCTGGACTGGCATCAAGAGCACAGAAGATCCTGTTAATATCTGTTTTTCCTTCAATAATAAGGCCAATACGACCCGTATCGAATTCTTCTGCAAGGCTGGCAGGTGCGACAATCTCCATCCTGGAAACGAACTCGCGAATATCCATACTCCGGTTTAGTCCGGGGAGTTTAAATACTCTATATTACTGTGGGTAATATACTTAACCTATAAATATTCTTGAAAATGATACGTACAGGTATGAAGAAGTCCATCGACCTGATCAATGAACGGGTACGGGATGGCAATGCACGGGTGGTCACTGCTGATGATATGCCTGGAATTGTCGCTGAACTGGGGGAGGAAGAGGCGCTCCGGGAAGTGGATGTCGTTACTACGGGGACCTTCGGTGCGATGTGTTCATCAGGCGCGTTTTTTAATTTTGGCCATGCAGAACCACCCATCCGCATGGAGCGGATATGGTTAAACGATGTTGAGGCATACGGGGGGCTGGCGGCGGTTGATACCTATATCGGGGCTACCCAGCAGTCAACAACACGGGAGGACCAGTATGGCGGGGCCCATGTAATCGAGGACTTTATCGCCGGTAAATCTGTTGAGCTCAGGGCAATGTCACGGGGGACAGACTGTTACCCGCGGAGGACGATCACGACTGACCTGCTTCTCGAACACCTGAACCAGGCGATCATGTGCAACCCCCGGAATGCATACCAGCGGTATAACGCGGCGATTAATACCACCGACCGTCTCCTCCATACCTACATGGGGATGCTCCTCCCGAATTCAGGGAATATTACATTTTCAGGGGCAGGAGTGTTAAACCCCCTTTCGAATGACCCCAAACTCCGCATGATCGGGAGCGGGGTGCCGATATTTCTCGGGGGTGCACAGGGGATGGTCGTCGGGGAAGGGACCCAGCACTCACCTGCCGGCGGGTATGGTACACTGATGGTTACCGGTAACATGAAAGAGATGTCACAGGACTATGTCCGGGCCGCAACGATGCAGGGGTACGGGGTAACCCTGTACATGGGAGTTGGGATTCCCATCCCGGTGGTTGACCTTGAGGTTGTGCGGAGTACCGCTGTCAGGGACGAGGATATCACCGTCGACCTCCTTGATTACGGTGTTCCGAGCAGGAACCGGCCGGCTGTGAGAAAAGTAAATTATGCGGAACTCCGGAGTGGCATCGTCGAGGTAAATGGTGAGGAAATTCGGACGTCCTCGCTCTCCAGTTACCGGAAAGCGAAAGAAGTTGCCAGAACGCTCAAATCGTGGGTGGAGCAGGGGAAGATGACCCTTGTACTTCCGACTCGTCCAATCAACCCTGAAAAAAGGGTGAAACCAATGCATGAATCAGTACACGGACCGCGTGTGCTGGATATCATGGACAAACGGGTAGTCTCTGTCGGGGAGACGGAGGAGATCAGGGCCGCAGCGCAGAAACTTCTGAAGGGTGAGACAAACCACCTCCCCGTGATCAACAATAACGGGCTGCTTGTCGGGATAGTAACAACCTACGATATCTCGAAAGCGGTGGCTAACCCGGGAAAAGCTACACTTGTGCGTGATATCATGAAAAAGAAAGTAGTGACGACCACGGAGGATGAACCGGTAGACATTGCAGTCCAGAAACTGGAACGACATAATATCAGTGCAATGCCGGTTGTTGACAAAGATATGCACGTGGTTGCCATGCTCACCGCTATTGATTTAGGAAAACTGATCGGTGGGAGGTGGCTGAAATGAAACTCCTTGTAAATTTTTCCAGAAAAGCAGGCCAGAAACCGATAATTGCACAGGTAGTAAAGGAAACAGGGGTGCTGATCAACGTGGAGCGGGCAATCATTGATTCATCCGAAGGTGAGGCACTTATTGACATCCCGGACGAATCATGCAAGATCGTCAAGGAAAAGATGGCAAGCCTTGGGGCGACAGTCAGAGTCCTGGAGCATGGGATCATTCTGGATGAGACCGAGTGCGTTGACTGTGGTGCCTGTATCAGTATCTGCCCCCATGAAGTATTCTACCTCGACGATCAATGGGTAGTCCGCGTCAGGGAAGGGCGTTGTGTACTTTGTGGAAGGTGCATGGATGCATGTCCTCACCAGGCCCTCTACCGTAAAGACGAGTTTTGAAAAATCCGGTCTCCTTTTTTATTACTGGCAGGGAATACCTTAACCTGCAGGATTATCCTTTAAAAGCTGGAACATTCAGATTTCACAGGTAATTAGTACCAGCGGTCACGATGTGCAGCCATGGTTGTGTCCATCTCTTTCGTCCCTGGCATTATTTCCAGGTTCTTCCGGCCTGAATATTCCCTTATCAGGGAGTGTATTGTTTCAAGGCTGACAGGACGGTACCTCGTCAGCTCACAACTTACATTGACCCGCCGTTTCTCAACGTTGATGAATGGGAAACGTTCCAGGTCATTATTATGGTAATGACCATGTATTACCCATCCGGTAAACCCTGCCGGTACATCGTCCGGGTCATGGATGAAAAGTAATTCGTCCCCTTTATAGTTTACCCGCAGCGAGGGTATTGCATCAGGGATATCGGTATCATGGTTTCCACGGATGAACGTGATCCTGCCATTCATATGACCCAGGTATTCCGATGACGGGGATGCCTCGCTCCCGTAGCGGAAATCCCCAAGATAGATGACCTCATCAGGTTCTCCAACAACCAGGTTCCAGTTGCTGATCAGAACACGGTCCATTTCCCCCGCATTATTAAATGGTCTCCTGCAGTTCCTGATAATGTTCTGGTGACCGAGGTGCAGGTCTGAAGAAATGAACGGGGGTTTTTCAAAAGGTACCGGCTGCGAAGCAAGTTCCAGCCCGGTTAGCTTGCGGTACTGCATTTGGGATACCGCAGTTCTGCTCTGGTTAAATACCAGTTGCCGGTTAAGCCATTCACGGGCAGGAAGATCGAATTCCCTCTCGATAACACCATTTTTCAGGACAATGATCCGAAGTGAGGTAAGCGGTGCATAGTCGGGAAGCACAACTGGTTTTTTCACCTCTGATGGAAGATTTCCTTTGTTATTTTCAGACTGATCACCCGGAACATTTCTATCCATTGCGTTAGCCTGGCATGTTTGCACAGTAGTACAGATCAGGTCTGCATCACGGGTCCGAAGGTTATACGCATGGGTGATGTGGAACTGCCGGATCCCGGGATCGCGGTCTATCCAGCTCAGGCTGTGGGCAATGGTGGCGAGTGAGTGCAGGAGCACATGATGAAACCTGGTAAATTCTTCGGATGGAATAACCCGGTGGGTAACCGCCTGTCCTCTGCGGCCTTTAAGGCGGAGATACCCGGAAAGGTTGAATGAAAGGCCGGGTATTCCTTCTGAAGCGAATTCTATGGCGTTGTATACGGCAACCGGGTCCTTCCCGGCACTTGTCAGGAACGGCCCGTACAAGGTGATGTGTTGAAAAGGGGGGAATGGATAGATATCCGGCACTAGTGAACGGAAGACCTCTGTTTTCTGGCCAAGTTTCCAGTCATCGACCCGGAGCATGAGCATGTACAGGTCATGCTCCCTGTACAAGTGCCCCCATTTCTTCAGCCGGCGCCACCTTCCTCCTTTCACCATCGCTGTTCAGAAGTCCTTCATCTTTCAGCTATATACATGTACAGCCTGTGTAACCGGGTGTGGTGACCGGGGCGTTATAGCCGGTAACACCCTGGTGTTCTTTTCCACCATGCACCAGGGCCCTGGTATCCGTATCTCCCAAACCTACAATAATGCCGATTGCATACGGGTACGTGCTGGAATGAACATGATCCGCCACCACTTCGAACTGCGTGAGACAATAACCACGATCCTCGCAGAGGAGTCGTCCCATATCGATGCAGCAGTGGAAGGGATTATTAAGGCACGGCAGGCCGTAGAGCGCTGTATTGCAGGTGATCCATTTTTTGGGGCAACATTCGAACCTTACACCCCGGAATCTGATGAACCCGTCATATTACGGATGGTTTCGGCTGCAAAGAAGGCCGGTGTCGGACCTATGGCTGCGGTTGCAGGGGCAATTGCCTGGTCCGGGACCGAGGCGATGCAGGAAGCCGGTGCAGAGATCGGTGTCGTGGATAATGGCGGGGATGTCGCACTCTTTTCTGACCGGGAGCTCCTCATCGGGGTGCATGCCGGAAATTCACCCGTGAGTGACCGGGTGGCATTCGCTGTCCCACCTACGAGCGAAATCCTCGGAATATGTACCTCTTCGGGGACCGTAGGACCATCAATCTCTTTTGGCATCGCCGATGCAGTAACCGTCTTCTCCCGTGATGTTGCGCTTTCTGATGCATGGGCGACAGCTATCTGCAACGAGATACGCCCGGATGATAGATCGGTCTTACTGCGTACCAACCCGGTAGAGGTCACCGGAGTTTTTTCGGTAATAGGTGAGTGGACCAACAGCTATGGTCATTTACCCCCGCTTGTAAGGGCAAATGTCAGGAAAGACCTGATCACGGCCGGACGGTAATTATGATGGAATCCGGGTCTTTATCCCTCTTCTGCCCGGGGCATCATTCCATCCATGAAACATAAGCGCGAAGTATATGAGTTAGCAGACAGACAAGGGAGTGTAATGCCAGATATGATCCGGGTGCTCTATGTGGATGACGAGCCTGTTCTTCTGCAGTTAGGAAAGCGGTTCCTTGAGCAATCCGGGGATTTTTCTATAACAACAATTGATTCGGCAACCGCGGCACTGGATCTTCTCCATCCGGGAACATTCGATGCCATAATTTCCGATTACCAGATGCCAGAGATGGATGGCATCACGTTTCTCAAAAAGCTGAAAGCAAGCGGGGATGCCACCCCGTTTATTATCTTCACTGGCCGGGGGCGTGAAGAGGTGGTCATTGAAGCGCTCAACAACGGTGCGGATTTTTATATCCAGAAAGGCGGGGATCCAAAGTCACAGTTTACGGAACTTGCACATAAAGTACGACGGGCAGTCGACCAGCGCAGGGTTGAACTCGCGTTCCGGGCAAGTGAAGAAAAGTACCGTAACCTGATTGAACACGCGAATGAGGTCATCCTCGTGGCGCAGGATGGGATGCTGCGGTTGTTCAATCATCGGGCTGTTGAATTGACAGGATATTCTGAACAGGAGCTGATGTCCATGCCATTTTCTGCGATTATCCACCCTGATGACCGTAGCATGGTGATAGAACGGTTCCGGAAACGGCTGAATACCGAGGAAACCCCCTCCTCCTACAGCTTCCGGGTGAACTCAAAAGACGGAAGCATCAGCTGGGTTGAGATAAGTATCGTCATGATCGACTGGGAAGGACGCCCTGCAACGCTGAATTTCTTTACCGATATTACCGAACGCAGGCAGGCGGAGGAAGCGCTCAAAATTCAGCATGACCTGAGCCTTGCACTGAATCATTGCACCAACCTCGATGATGCCTTAAAGCAGATCCTCTCCGCAGCCCTGCAAATCGAAGGGCTTGATGCAGGTGGGATCTATATGGCGGACCCGGCAACCGGAGACCTCGATATCGTGGCTCATCGCGGGCTATCTCCGCAGTTTATTGCACACACGTCACACTTTGACGCCACATCTGCGCAGGTACAACGTGCTTGCACGGGCATTCCGTTTTATGGGCGATATTCTGAAATTCGCCAACCTGGCAAAGACGAGATCCGTGACATGGAACAGGTGAACGCCCTCGCCTCCATACCGTTCATGCATGAAGGAGAACTGATTTCTATCCTGAACCTGGCATCACACACTATGGCTGAGATCCCGATATCAACCCGCCAGACACTTGAGACGATGGCATTGCAGGTAGGTACAGCCCTTGTCCGTATCCGTTCCCGGAAGGCGCTGGAGGCGAGTGAGGCACGGTTCAGGAATGTTATCGAGGACCAGACCGAGTTTATCTGCCGTTTTCTTCCGGATGGAACACATGTTTTCGTTAATGAAGCATATTGCCGTTATTTCGGACTTGCCCGTGAGAATATTATAGGTAGTCGGTTCAGCCCTGACCTCCCCCGGGAAGACAGGGAGATGGTTGCCCGGGTCCTTTCCACCCGTACACCCGAACACCCGGTTGAGACAATCGAGCAGCGGATCATCATGCCTGATGGTAATATCAGATGGCAGCGATGGGTTGACCGCGCGATCTTTAATTCAGAGGGTAAATTAGAAGAGTTCCAGTCTGTGGGACGGGACATTACAGAGCTCAAAGAAAGGGAGATGGCTCTGAAACTGAAAAATGAGGAACTGCTGGCATCATATGAGCATATAGCTCTCGATGAGGAGCAACTCCGGCACCAGGTTGAAGCGATCACCGCTGCACAGCAGGCACAAAGGGAGAGCGAACAGAAGTTCCGGGCAATTTTCAACCAGAGTTTCCAGTTTATCGGCCTTATAACGCTGGAGGGCATTCTTATCGATGCAAACCAGAGCGCCCTATCGTCCCTCGGTATCCCCCGGGATGATGTCATCGGGAAACCATTCTGGGAAACCGCCTGGTGGACACATTCACCGGAGCTCCAGGAGGAACTGAAATCTGCCGTGCATTTGGCAGCGCAGGGTGAGTTCATACGGTTTGAGGCCACACATCCCGCAATCGACGGAAGCATCCGTGCAATAGATTTTTCCCTAAAACCGGTCACTGACGAATCAGGCCGTATCGTATATCTCATACCTGAAGGCAGGGATATAACCGAACGCAAACGGGCGGAAGAGTCACTACGTGAAACAGAACGGCGACTTGAAGATATCATCAACTTCCTTCCTGACGCCACGTTCGCAATTGATTATGAGGGCAGGGTGATTGCATGGAACCAGGCTATCGAAGAAATGACCGGTGTCAGAGCGGAAGATATGCTTGGGAAAGGTAACTATGAGTATTCAATTCCGTTCTATGGTGATCGTCGCCCGATACTTATTGATCTTGTCATGGTGGAGGACCAGAGGATTTTAAATAACTACTTGTCCGTGAAAAAGGAAGGCAATGCCCTTACCGCTGAGACCGATCGTGCAACTGTTGGCGGGAAAGAGGTCTTTCTCTGGGGGAAGTCAGTCCTGTTTAAAAACTCCCATGGTGAGGTGGTCGGGGCGATTGAGTCAATCCGGGATATCACCCAACGTAAAGTTACCGAGGAGGCGCTCCGTGAGAGAGAGGAGACGTTCCGCTCGTTGGTCCAGGAATCATCTGACGGTATTGTTATAGCTGACGAAGAAGGAACGGTGATTGTATGGAACAATGCTGCAGCCCTGATAACCGGCATACCCGGAAATGAAGCGCTCGGCAGGTTGTATGCCGATCTTGTGGTGTCAACGGTAGTCCCTGAACACGCGGAGCATGACCGGATCGGGAGGATCAGAACAAGAATCGATAAAGAGCTCCGGACCGGCATTTCAGAGTCCTTTTCACGTCCCCTGGAAGATGAGATTATCCGGAGGGACGGGGAGCGCCGATATATCCAGCAGTTTGCGTTTCCCATCCGCACAGCAAAGGGCTTCCGCATCGGGTCGATTGTCCGGGATATCACCGATCGAAAAAAGGTTGAAATTGACCTTGAAAAATCACGGAATGTTTACAAGGCTATTTTTGAAACGACCGGGGCAGCCACGATAATTATTAGCGAGGACACTACAATCACCCTTGCAAATTCGGGATTTGCTAAATTATCCGGCTTTTCCATCGATGAACTGGAAGGGAAGAAAAGCTGGACTGAATTTGTAGTCCCTGAAGACCTGGAACGGATGAAACAGTATCATCATGACCGCCGTGATGATCCATCGGGAGCCCCGGTGGTGTATGAGTTCCGGTTTGTCAACAGGTACGGGGAAATAAGGAATTGCCTGAATAATGTGCGGCTGATTCCCGGAACGACCCAGAGTGTCGCATCAGTTGTTGATATCACCGGGCTTAAACAGGCGGAGAATGCACTGAAGCAGACCCTCGATCAACTCACCCGGAATGAACAGGATCTGAGAGAAAGTGAGGGGAAATATCGCACTGTTTTCGAAAATACAGGCACAGCAACCGTTGTTCTTAATGAGGACAGTATCATTGAACTGGCCAATAACGGGTTCGCTCAACTCAGCGGTTTATCCAAGGATGAGATCGAAGGAAAGAAAAGCTGGACTGAATTTGTGATCCCGGATGACATGGAACGTATGCGTGCACAACACCTGCTGCGCAGGCAGGAACGGGAGAAGGCGCTCACCCGGTATGAATTTCGTTTTATCACAAAATCCAGGGATATACGCTTCATCTACCTCTTCATTGATGTAATTCCGGGGACGAAGAAGAGCATCGCTTCCCTGCTGGATATTACCGAACGGAAACAGGCGGAGGAATTGTACAAGACGATCTTTGAAAATACCGGGACTGCGATGATTTTCGTTGAAGAAAATTCAGTAATTTCACATGTCAATGAAGAGATGGAAAAAATCTGGGGCTATTCAAGGGAAGAGATCGAAGGCCTGGTAAAATGGTCGACCCTGGTTGCACCTGAAGACCTTGAGAAGATGCAGAAATACCAGATGATCCGGTGGAAAGATCCCAGCGCCACGCCCAGGGACTATGAATTCAGATTTATCCATAAAAACGGTGAAATAAGGGATGCCGCCCTGAGCGTCGCCATAATTCCCGGCACAAAAAAGAGTGTTGTGTCACTCCGTGACATTACGGAACTTAAAAAACTTGACCGGCAGGTGAAGGAGAGAACTGACCAGGTTGAGCAACTCCTCCGCCAGAAAGATGAGTTCATCGCCCAGGCGGGTCATGACCTTAAAACACCGCTCACACCGATCATCGCACTCCTTCCCCATATTTATAAAAAGGAACAGGATCCGGAACTCCGCGAACTCCTTGCAATGGTGATGAGCGACGCAGCATCGATGAAACATCTTATTGCTGATATTCTCACCCTCGCACAGCTTAACAGGCCATATACCACACCAGATACCAGGGAGATGGTCCTCGCTGATGAAATAGAAAAGGGCGTCATTAAACACGCATGGATGGCTGAAAAAAGGGGGATTTTCATTGAAAGTACTGCTGGTCCGGATACCAGGATATGGATTACGCCACTTCATCTCGAGAGTATCCTTGATAACCTCATCAGTAATTCAATCAGGTATACACCAGAAGGGGGAAAGGTTACGATTTCTTCCAGGATGGCTGAAGGGTTTATATCGATCTCTGTCACTGATACCGGGATCGGCCTGAACCCCGAAGAGACAACCCGGATATTTGATGAATTTTTCAAGGCTGATATGTCCCGGCACGACAGGGATTCATCAGGTCTTGGCCTTACCATCGTGAGCCGCATTGCTCACCTGTACGGGGGAAACGTAACAGCTGAAAGCCCCGGGAAAGGGTGTGGTTCTACTTTTACCATTACCCTTCCAAGGCGTATCTGAGCAAAAATTTGCGCCACGAGAGACCCTGGTGCACATTCCCGGGGAATCTTTAATATCATAGGATAAGAAGGGGTGTATATGATAGGACATCCCGGCAAAGATACTGCTTCTTCTGTCAGTTCAGATACAAAGGAAAGAGTTATGATTGTCGACGATGACCGGCATATTCTGGTTGCAGTAAAAACGGTACTCAATGAAGCGGGCTTTCCGGTAGAAATGGCGGAGAGTGGTCATGAATGCATCCATCTCCTGAAAGCAGGGTTCACAGGAGTTGTCCTTCTTGACATCATGATGCCCGAGGTGGACGGGTGGGATACAATCCGTGCTATTAACAACGAGGGTCTGGGAGATAACATTCTCATAGCGATGCTGACCGCAAAAAATTCACCAGATGAAAAGATGATTGGCCTCCAGGAGTATGTATTTGACTATATTACCAAGCCGTTTGAACCTGAAGAACTGGTAAACAAGGTCCGGCTATATAGTAAATACCTGAGTCGATAACCGTCGTGGATCTCACATCATGAAAGCAGGCGATCTCTGTCCGATTATCGTTATTGGATCCTCTACAGGAGGGCCACAGATCCTTGAAGAGATCTTCTCCGGGGTGGTACGGGTTCCTGCAGCAATCATTGTCGTCCAGCACCTTTCTCCGTCTTTTGTGCCCCTGCTCGGCGCCCACATTCACCAGAGATGTGGTGCGCCCGTCGTTATCCCTTCTGAAGGAGATTCAATTCATACGGGGACCGTATATCTCGCCCCGGGAGGACGGCACCTTCTACTCAGGAACAACCGGGTTTTCAGGTTCTCTGATGCCGAAAAGCTTCATGGGGTCAGGCCATCCATCGATATTACCATGGGATCGATCCACCCTGGAACAGGCAACCTGCTGATGGGTATCCTGCTCACCGGAATGGGGGAGGATGGTGCAACAGGAATTGACCACATCAGGAAACTCGGGGGTGTTACGATAGTGCAGGATCCCGTAACATGTGCCATCAGGAGCATGCCGCTCGCGGCGATCGCCACTGGTTCAGTGGAATATATTCTCCCTCCAGGTGCGATCGCCAGCATGATCAACAAATTCGGGCAGGATGGGACACAATCATCTCAGTTATCCACAGAGACCCCTGCCAGGGAAAAAAAGTAATTTCTTTTTTTATGACTTCAGCTTAAACTTGCCCATTTCTTTGTTGATCGTCGTTATTGCCGCATTAATTTCCTTGATAACCTGGGTAATATTATGCACCACGGAAAGGGCTTCCTCGCTTGTGGTTGAGGAATTCAGTGCATCCTTGGCGGTCTGGCGTACAAGTCCTGACATTTCATTCACGCTTGCAGTGATCTCTTCAAATGATGCCGCCTGTGTCTCGGTAGCCCCGGCGACAGCGACCATCTTCTTACTGATATCTGCCACCGAACCGGTGAGTTCATTAAATATCCGCAGTGTGTCAACAAGTGCTGTATTTCCCTCTTTTACCGCTATCCCCGCCTGTGCCATGGCATTTGCAGCATCCTGGCTTTTCTTCTGGAGACTCGTTATCATTTGCCCGATATTCTCTGCTGACTGCCGGGATCCCTGTGCAAGAGATTTTACCTCACTCGCAACCACTGCGAAACCCCTTCCTGCTTCGCCTGCACGTGCGGCCTCTATCGCAGCGTTAAGGGCGAGGAGATTGGTCTGATTTGCGAGGTCTGAAATAATACCAACAATTTTTCCGATTTCGTCCATCTGCACTTTGATCTCGGCGATAAGACCATCGACCTCCTTCGAAGTCTTTGTAATGCTCCCCATCCCTTTTTCTGCTCTCCCCGCATGTGAAATGCCTTCCTTGGCGAGATCGTTGGCCCTGTTCGAGAGAACAGCAACGGCTTCGGCATTTGAAGATACATCAGACACGGTCTTTGTCAGGTCCTCCATCGTGCGGAGGACCTGGGTTATTCCCTCGTCGCTCCGCTCCGCATTCAGTTTGGTATCCTCGGCATTTTTCGTGATCATTTCAGCACCCCTGCTTACATCACTAACACCGGAGGATGCCTGGTCAGCTTCTGATAAGAGATCATTCATCTTGACATTGACTATTGCAAGTGATTGGGATACTTCCACTCCTATCCTGTTGAGTGATCCTTTCAGCTTGACGAGGTCGCCCTGGATATTCAGCTCCGGGTTAATGCCACTGGAGAAATCGCCCGATGCATAACTATCCGCGACCCGGCTTATCTCCCTGATGGCCGCCTCGATTCTATGCCCGAGGTTGTTAAGTGCATTTTTAAATTTTACAAAATCCCCTGCGACCACAAGACGCTCGTCGAACCGGGCCGAAAAGTTACAACCTGCCAGTTCATCAGATAACCTCATGGCCTCATGGACCGGGCCAATGACCGCATCGAGCGTTTCATTTACTCCCTTCACTACCTTTGCAAAGTCCCCCTGGTGATGGGATGAATCGGCCCTTGCATCAAGCCTGCCTTCGACCGCGGCCCCGGAGAGTGCATGCATGTCTTCAACAAGGAGATTAACCGCCACGATACACTGGTTAAGGTTATTCTTGATCTCGTTGAAGTCGCCGCGGTAATTATCGGTTATTCTCGGTGGAATATCGCCTTTGGAGATCCTGTCGACATATTCAGCGGCGACGTTGAGAGGCCCGATAACCGCATCGAGCGTTCCGTTTACCCCTTTCACAACCTTTGCGAAGTCCCCCTGGTGTCGCGATGAATCAGCCCTTGCATCAAGCCTGCCTTCGACTGCGGCCCCGGAGAGCATATTTACGTCCTCGACCAGGAGATTGACAGCCACGATACACTGGTTGAGGTTGTTCTTGATCTCGTTGAAGTCTCCACGATAATTGTCAGTTATCCTCGGTGGGATATCCCCTTTGGAGATCCTGTCGACATATTCAGCGGCGACGTTGAGAGGCCCGATAACCGCATCGAGCGTTCCGTTTACCCCTTTCACGACCTTTGCAAAGTCCCCCTGGTGTCGTGATGAATCAGCCCTGGCATCGAGCCTGCCCTCGGTCGCAGCGTTCGTAAGCATGCCCGTATCTTCAATGAGAAGGTTGACTGCCTCTATACACTGGTTAAGATTATTTTTGATCTCGTTGAAGTCCCCGTAGTAGGTCTCTTTAATTTTCGGTGGTATATCACCCTTGGAGATCCTGTCGACATATTCAGCGGCGACGTTGAGGGGGCCAATGACTGCATCGAGTGTCCGGTTGACACCATGTGCAATTTCAAAGAAATCACCGGTATAATTGTCCTCCTTAGTTCTTGTCGAGAGGTTTCCTCTCTCAGCTTCTGCCGAAACTGCGAGAATGTCCGAAATAGCCCTCTTCTGGTCGGTTATATTGTTGTAGACCGTGAGGACGTTGACAAGATCGCCCTGTGCATCAACGAGTGGAATATTGTATCGTTCAACAACACGTTCGCCGGAAGGGAACTGGATCGCAGCCTCTCCCCTGCTTGCCAGGCCGGTCTTTATGGTATCGCCGACGCTCTGCCCGGATTGGGTGTTGTACTTGAAATCTGTGATAGTGAGGCGTTCTGCCTGCTCCTTTGAAAATCCGGTCAGGTCCAGGAATGCCTTGTTGGACGCGATTACTTTCAGATTTTTGTCCCACAAAAGAATTGGCATCGGGTTCTGCTGGACAATTGCTTCCGACTGTTTTTTTAACCGCTCGACCTCAGCCATTTTATTCTCGATTTCAGTCACTTCATTGTAAATAATATAAATATCCTTTACCTGCCCCTTTTCGTCAAGGAACGGGATAATATTCCGGTTTACCACATGAGTGCCATTTGCTGCTATAAAGGCTGCATGGGCTTTTACTGGTTTTTTCAACTCGAGCGCATCAGCAAGGCCCTGCCCCTGGTCATAGAGGTACTCCAGCATTTTTTTACCTTTAATGTCCCGGAAATCAATTCCCAGAAGTCTCTCACGTTTAAATGCAGTAATTGCACAAAACGCCTCGTTCATGTCCACAATTTTAAACCCGGGGTCAATAATCACCTGGGCGACGTGACTTGCCTCGAACATGGACCTGTAGAGGTGCGCTTCTTCCAGGCGTGTTGTAAGTTCCGTCACTTCATTATAGATGATATAGACATCCCTGAGGTCCCCCTGGTCATTGAAGAACGGGATAATATTCCGGTCTATAATATGGGTGCCGTTGGATGACACCCAGGCGGCGTGGGCAGTTCCGGATTTTTTTTGTTTAATAGCATCAGCAAGGCCAAATCCCTCATCAAATAGGTACTTCAGCAGTTGTTTACCCTTGAAATCACGAAAGTCCATTCCAAGAAGTTTCTCACGCGGATAATCAACAATAGTGCAGAAGGCATCATTCAGGTCGATAATTTTAAATTCAGTATCAATGACTACCTGGGCGACATGACTTTTCTCGAACATCGATCGAAAAAGATTTATTTCCGAATTCAGTCGTTCATTCTCTTTCTGGCAATCTTCGATGGTTATTTCTTTAGTTGTCATATCAGGGACCCCGCCGATACTGCTGAATTTCTATAACGGCAAATTTTTTGTGACTTTAAATTGACATTGGCATATTGTGGCATAAATAAATTCCCTTTTCCAGCCATCACGGAAACTTTTTTTCATCATCTGATATTCGGAACAGCCCCGTTCAAAAAAAACTATCGGAGGACAATGACGTGCGATTAATTCTCCCCGATATAATCCAGATCTTCAGTTTTGACTTCCCGTCAACAGAACGTGGTTGCACATCAGGTATTTTCATATTTTTACCACTCTGACGGCCCGCCGATATGGCTGGGTTGGAATCGTTTAAAAACGGTGGGGTGAGAAAGGCTCCTGATACATTAAAAAAAGGGATCCATGAATGACATTCCAGGCGGATATTCAATCCCGGGAGAGAATTTCTGCTATTTTCCCAGTTTGGCTGTCAAAAGGAGGATTATGTAAAGACTCACTCATGGAGGTCGAATTTTGCCACTATGCCGATTGCATCAGGGAAATGGTAATCGAGGGTTATACCTGCAGTATTCTCCGGTACCTCGTAGAACAGGTACCCTGTCCGGTCGTGATTTCCTTTCGCAACATCGCTGATAATCGAGAGTCCGGGGATATATCGCTGGCCTCTGGAATCTTTTATTACTATGCCGTTGAAAAGGGATTCACCTGGCTGCTTTACCTCGCCGAGGTCACGGATGGTGACATTGAGCACCATCAGCTGGTAACCCGGCCGGTAGCTGCTGAACTCGCCGTGCTGGGTGTATGGTTCGAGACTGAAGGACTTGTTATACCTGATGGAATTCAGCGTGATCCGGGTATTTCCGTCGTTCGCGCTCTCTCCGACATGAAACGTAGTAAATAGTGGCTTCTCCGATACAGGTGGGAGCGTGACCGGGGTATCCTCCCGGGGTTCGATCTGCAGCGATTTATTTGAGCTGCTGATGTTTACGAACATCCCAGGGATTGGTTCAATTCTTACGTCGGGTAATGAGCTGAACGGGATTTTATTAGCGATGAAGAGTGTCGGTTTTGGCAGGGGATTTGTATCCGGGCTCAGGTTCAGCGTGTGGGCCGGGATTGCCACCTCCTGATGAATAGTTGTGCAACCCGCAACGATGATGCCTATAAGAACAAAACCACCAAATAATCCGTTCAATAGCAGCCGGCTCACCTTAATCCCTACCTTTTTCCACGCCATGATAATTGCACACAATTGCTGCCGTTGTATCCGGTCCCGTTTTCATATGTATCTGACATACTGCTGTGATACGGGAACTATCCTTTGTATGAGGTAATATCCACCGGCATTTCAACTTTTTTGTTCCGCAAGGGATAGGCGGGTGACGACTCCTTATCAGGGCCGTTGAATGCGTGGACTGCATTAATAACTGTCATCGATAAACTGCATCGCGCTCCGGTAGGCATTCTGGCCATGGTAATTCGCTATTACCTGGCCTTCATCATGAAGGGTGATTACCGGCTCGCCCTGCTCCACCTGGAATACGACCTCAACATAATCGATCTCCACAAGGATTACCCCATGGGAGAGTGACGAGGCAGGTAACAAAAGCAGTCGTTCCTTCGCCAGCTCACCCGGGACTTCCCGGAAATGGTAATAAAAAACCTGGTAGGCATTCAGGAGGTCTGACGCGAGGAGGTCCTTCCGGACGTCCTCCTCAACTGAATCGAGTGCTGTTGCGAGCTGTTCCTCGTCATCATTACTCTGGATAAAAAGGGTGTCTGCAATTTTTGCAAGATCACGATAGGATTTCCCCTGGGGGCCAGTAGTCATTCGCATTGATATCACAGCCTGACGAGAAAAATGTCATGGTAGGACCAGAAAAGCTATAACCTGTAACGGGTGCAATACATGCCCGTGAAAGATGAGGACCTTGACTGGATAGTATACCATATCCTTTCAGACAAGGGTGCGAAAACAGATGAGTCAATCATCCGGGAAACAGGGTTACCTGCCGGCGATATCTGTGCATCGCTCTCACGGCTGAAGTCAAATTTCCTTATCGAATGCCGGGATGGCAACTACGATATTCTTTCAATCCCGGAGATGCTCTTCCGGTGCCAGTGCCGGTACGGGCAGGACAGTCCTGTGGTCATTGAGGACGGTGTGATAAAAGTGAAAAAAACGGGGCCCTGATATGGAGGTAGTTGTCCTGAGGCTCGGCCACCGCCCGGAACGTGACCAGCGGGTGACGACTCACGTTGGATTACTTTCCCGTGCACTTGGTGCGAAGGGTATGTTCCTTGCCGGGCAGGATGCCGGAATTGTCCGCAGTATCACCCGCGTCGTTGAGCAGTGGGGCGGGGATTTTTTTATCGAAGACAAGGTTAAATGGCGCCGGTGTATCGAAGAATGGCAGAAATCCGGCGGGAAGGTGGTCCACCTGACCATGTACGGCCTCCCTGTCCGTGAGCATGAGAAGGAGATCAGGGGCGCGGGGAAACTCCTCGTTGTTGTCGGGGCAGAAAAGGTACCAGGAGAAGTCTACGGGCTTTCTGACTGGAATATTTCGGTCACCAGCCAGCCCCATTCCGAGATCGCAAGCCTTGCGGTGTTTTTAGACCGGCTATTTGAGGGTTCTGAACTATCCGCTGAGTACCCGGGTGCAAAGATCAGGATTGTTCCATGTGGGGAAGGGAAACAGACAGAAAGTCTCTGAACCGGCGTGTACTCATTGCCGGGTTTACCACGCGACACGTGGCCTGTTCGGCATATAAGGCAGGTTACCAGGTATGCACGGTTGATCACTTCTGTGACCGGGACCTGTCCTGCTATGTAGATGATTGCCTTTCTTTTGACGATCTTGAATCTTTACCCACAACGATAGAACACATGTCGGCACAACACAGATGTGATATTTTTGTCCCCACCTCCGGTGCCGAGACACTGCCTGTTGCAATTCCAAGGTATGGCCCGGCCCCCGGGAGAGCTGCAATATTTCTCGATAAAAGCCTGACATCCGTTTTTTTTCTGGAAACCTGTGTTCCTGCCCCTTCGACACTTCCGGAACAGACCTATCCTGCGATGGTGAAACCCAGAAGTGGATCAGGGGGGTGGCGGAACGCGGTCCTCCAGAACAATGAAGAATGGTGCGAATGGAAAGAAGCCCTCTCTGACCCGCCGGCACTCTGGCAGGAAGTTGTACAGGGGACCCCTGCATCAGTCTGCTGTGTGACCGATGGTACCCGCGCAAGGGCGGTTGCGGTTAACGAACAGCTGCTCAGGGGCGGGGAGGAAGCTGCCTTTGGTTTTTCAGGGTCAGTTACACCGTTTATCCATCCCCTCGCGGATGACATGGTACGGTATGCCGAAAAAATAGCATCGGCTTCCGGTTGTATTGGGACAATTGGGGTTGACTTTGTCGTAGGGGAGAAACCCTACGCAATTGAAGTGAACCCACGGTTCCAGGGGACCGTCGATACGGTGGAAATGGCGACAGGAGTAAACCTTTTTTCACTCCATGTTGACGCCTGTGAAGGCCGGATCCCGGAAAAAATGCCAGAACCCCGGCAATTTGCAGCACGGAAAATTCTGTTTGCCCACGAGGACCTAATGGTGGGACCGGACCTCAGTATGTTCCCCTTTGTTGCAGACGTCCCGTGGCCAGGCTCAAAAATTGAAAAGGGCGGCGCAATAGTGAGTATTTATGGGTGGGGCCGGTCGCGCAGAGACGCAATATTGATGCTGGATAAACATATTAGCACTGTGCAGCAATATATAGGAAGGACGTCCTGATGGAAGAATTACTGAGTAACATTGCAATCCGTGCATACCTGCTACGCATTATTGGCGAGGAAGGGCTTGACCTGCTTTCAAAATATCCCGATAATAACGAATACAGTGATGAAGACCTCGCAGCAAAGACGGGCATCAACCTAAACTCGGTACGCCACACCCTTTACACCCTCTACGAGAAGCGTCTTGCGGAGTACCGGAGGATTAAAAATAACGAGACCGGCTGGCTCACCTACCTCTGGCAGCTCAGGATGGACACCATTTACGATGCGATCCGCGAGGACCTTGAACGGGTACTCGACAAGCTCGAGGCACGCGCACGGTTTGAGGAAGAGAACGACTTCTATATCTGCAAGTCCTGTGGGATCATCTGTACCTTCAACCAGGCGATTGATGTCAATTTTATCTGCCCCGACTGTGACCAGCAGATGGCGCATTTTGATAATGACATGCTCCTCCGTGCCCTTAAAAAGCGTATCAATACCATGAAACAGACGCTCGGGTATGCATAAGGACGCCATTTTTTTTGAAGGTATGCTCGCCCGGGAAGGGTGTAGTCCGAAAGTAATTGCCCATTGCCGGATGGTCAACGCTATCGCAATGGAATATGTTCACGACGGCACTCCGGCGGACCCGGAGTTGGTACTTGCCGGATCGATGCTGCACGACATCGGTCGTTCACGGACACATTCCCTCGGGCATGCCCAGGCGGGTGCAGCGATCTGCAGGGTCCTTGACCAGCCTGAAGAAGTGGCACGTATTGTTGAATGCCATACAGGTGCAGGACTGACTGCAGATGAATGTACACTGCTCGGACTTCTTCCCATAGACTGTATGCCAAAAACCCTCGAGGAGAAGATCGTCACCAATGCCGATAACCTTGCAGGTGGGAAACGCAGGATATCGATTGAGCAGGACCTGATGGACGCATTCGCACTGCCCCGTAAGACACGCAAACGGATCTACCTGCTCTGGCTTGAGATGGAACAGTTCAGGGCATAATGCAGGGTTTATTGCCCTGGACTCTTTTAACAGACACGTGAGGATCGGATAGATGCAATGGTTTAGTGCACGGGAATTTGCAAAGATTTTTTTTTTTCTGGAATAAGGTCACCTGTGATCCCGGGACTTTGCGGTTTTTTAATCCGACTATCTCGAAATTACCGTTCCTGTGTGCCACATTTAAATGGGAATAAATAAATCAGTGTAACCATACGGAATACTATGGAATATAGAAAAGTACTGTACTTCCTCATGCTGTGTATTATCATTCTCACAGTACTGGTACTATACCTTTTCTTCCCTCTGATATCGCTTTCGGTACCTCATAAGACTTCACGACCAGCTCCTGGTATAACGGTCATTAACCAGAGCGGCGAAATAAATAAACACAGCGGGACCTATATCGTGACCGGTACAGCCCAGAATACCGGGACAACAGCAATTGTCAAGATATACCTGGTCGCGACAACCTACGATGCGAACGGGACGTTGCTCGGATCGACCTACGACACCCTCCTGAATATGAACCCCGGGGAACGTGCCAGTTTCAGGATAGAAACCTGGCCTTATTACAAGGGCTACCTGGTTTCACAATACTCGTTAGTACCGGACTATAACTACGTACCCACGATGCCGGGTAAGGGAGATTATTATATCCCCACACCCGAGGGCAGCCCAAAACCCACGATCTGAAATGTGGCACGAGACAAAGCCAATTCAATGGATGGCCTTGAAAAGAAATCGGAAGGCCCAGGGCCCCCCATACGGTCCCTGACCCGTTAATCTACTCCTTTGATTACCATCAGGGTAATATCATCAAACTGGGGCTGACCAACCGCGAAGGAGTTGACCGCCTCCAGTATTTTCTCAAGGATGCCGATGGCAGAAAGCCCGGTGTGTTCCCTGATGATGGATCTCAACCGGTCTTCTCCGAACATCTCCTCCTCCCCGTTGATGGATTCCGTAATACCGTCTGTATAGAGCACGATAATATCCCCAGCCCCGATCTCAATGGTCCGCGATGAGTACACCTGGTGTTCCAGTCCCCCGAGGAAAATACCGGTTGGCATAAGTTCTTCAAAGGTTTTTGACCTGCACCGGTACATTATCGGGGGATTATGGCCGGCATTCACATAGGTGAGTGTCCTGTCCTTTTCTGAAAGCGAACCGTAAAACAGGGTGACGAACATCCCTGCCTTGGAATCCTGCGTGATAATATCGTTTGCAAAACCGATCGCTGTTGCCGGGTCCCGGTGCCAGAGTGCATTGACCCTGACAACGATCCTCGAGAGTGCCATAAAAAGTGCTGCGGGCACCCCTTTTCCTGAAACATCGGCAATAAGAAGCCCATATTTTCCCATCTCGAGCGGGATTACCTCGAAAGGAATCACGTCAAAAAAGTCACCGCCTACCTCTTTTGCCATTACGCTCCGTGCAGCGATATCAAATCCCCTGATATCAGGAAGTGTTTCCGGCAGGAAACTCTGCTGGATCTCTGCGGCTATCTGCAGTTCGGCACTGGACCGTGCCAGTTTCTGCTCAATCTGGATCCGTTCCGTGTTATCCCGGATCGTCTCTATTGCACCGGCAATATTGCCTTCCGGGTCGTACAACGGGCTTGCTTTGGCCCAGAAATATGCCCCGCCGGGCCGGAATCCCGGGATAAAAATGTCTACAACAAGTGTGTCCCGAATCCTCTGGACGCTGTGATACCGCTGCCCGATCTCTTCTCCTGGCATGAAGATCAGGTTCGCGAGCATCGGTTTCTTTTCACCATAAAACGGGATGGCATACTCGTAATCTCCTTTCCCTACTATCGCTTCAGCGGTGGTCCCTGTCAGCTCCTCGAGTGCCCTGTTCCACGCGATGACTACCCCGTTCCGGTCAATCACAAATGTCGGGTCAGGAAGGAAGCTGATGATCTCTGCAAGTCTCTGTCGTGCCCGGTCTGTTTCCTGTTCTGCGAGCTTCCGCTCCGTGATATCCCTGATCGTCTCAATCGCACCTGATATCTCTCCCCGTTCATTATAGAGCGGGCTTGCCTTAGCCCAGAAATATGTCCCCCCCGGTCCGAATGTGGGGATAAAAATATCGACGACAAACATGTCTCCGATGCGCTCGACAAAATGGTACCGTTGTGTGATCTCTTCACCGGGCATGAATATCAGGTTCGCGAGCATCGGTTTCTTTTCACCGTAAAACGGTATGGCATACTCGTAATCCCCTTTCCCGAGCATGTCCCGGGCCGGAACTCCTGTTACCTGCTCCATCGCCCTGTTCCATGCGATTACTATGCCATTGTTATCGATGACAAACGTCGCATCAGGCAGGAAATTAATTATCTGGCCGAGTCTGTCACGCGTCAGCTCTGTCTCCAGCTCTGCCTGTTTTCTGTCAGTGATATCGCGGATAGTCTCTATTGCACCGGTTATCGAACCCTGCCGGTCACGGAGCGGGCGTGCCTTTGCCCAGAACCAAGCCCCTCCTGGCCGAAAACCAGGGATGAAAATATCGACGACCAGTGTATCACCCGTCTTTTTGACCGTGTTGTACCTCTCAGTGAGTTCTTCACCCCCCATCATAACCAGGTTGGCCAGCATAGGTTTTCGTTCGCCATAGAATGGGAGTGCATACTCGTAATCCCCTTTCCCAAGCATCCGTGATGCGGGAACACCCGTAATCTCCTCCATCGCCCTGTTCCATGCGATGATTGTACCCGAAGAATCGATAACGAACATCGCATCAGGCAGGAAGTCGATAATCTCTATGTAATTCTCCTCGTTCAGCCCGGTCATGGAACTCACTTCACAGAGAATACGTCACATCCCATGTATGTAGTTCCTTCGCAGGGGACAAATGATTCTCCGGTTGCGGTTATGCCGAAAATGATATTCCAAAAGGTCCTGATTGGTAATCTGGGAGATTATTGTGGAGTTATCAATGTTGAAACTCATCAATTCAACAGAAAACCTTATCTATTCACATATCGTGAAGTGAACTATGTATGAAGATTTTGGAAAAAATGTTAAGGGATTCCTCATGTCGCCTGTTGAGGGTTTCAAACAGGCAGGAACAAAATCACTCGGTGTTGCATACCAGTATTATGTAATGCTCCTGATTATCTTCACGGCTCTGTATGGAATAGTCGTCCTCGTTGTCGGGGCTGTCATGTTCAATTCCTATGTTCAGCAGGTTTCGGTGGTCCCCCTCGTTGGCAAGGCATTATCTGCTGAGCTGGCTAAATTCGGCACTTTTGTTATGGTTTCTGAATTGCTCTATGTTTACATGGTTTTCCTTGCCCTGTTATTCGGGATTTTTTTTGCAGGGTTACTCCTCCATGTCTTTGTTCTCCTGGCGGAAGGAAAGAAAGGCGTGAGGGAGACAATCAAAACGGCCATGTACGCGGCAACCCCCGGGCTCCTGCTTGGCTGGATTCCCTTTATCAGCATCATCGGGTGCGTCTGGTCGTTCGTGCTCCTGATCCTCGGGCTCAGGGACAACAACGGGTTATCCTTTGAAAAAGCCGTGTTTGTGGCAGTCATTCCGGTTGTGCTGGGCCTCATTATGCTGATACTGGGTATGACCGTTGTTTCCACATTCCTCGGGGCGCTCGCCTCGTTATTACCAAGGCCATTCTCGGGTTAAATCAAACATATATCTTTTTTTTGAGAAACAGGCAATTCTAATCTGACCGTTTAATCCCTGCCCAGCCGGACCCGGGTACATCATGAATAGATCCTGATATTAAGGAATGCGGGACAATATATACAGGACAACGTACCGTGCCTGGCAAGTGGCACAAAGATCTTTTTGTAATTTTTTAAAAGACAGAACGTGAGCAGGTGTTACTATGGAGATTGTCAGGGGGGTTCATCAGGTTGATGGGATCATCGCGAACAGCTATATTATCAACGGGAAAAAGATGGTGGTCATTGACACCGGACTCCCCGGCAACAGCAGAAAAATTATCAATTACATCCGTGTTGCCCTTAAACGCTCTCCGAATGATGTAACGACGATTATTCTTACCCATTGCCATGGTGACCATACAGGAAATGTCTATGAGTTGAAAAATCTCACCGGTGCAATAGTTGCTGTCCATACTGATGATGCGGATTATGTATCCGGAAAAAAGGAGATGCCAGGCGGGTGCACGCCGATACAGCATGTGACTCCGGATACATTGTTGCAGGACGGGGACAAAATCGCAGGACTCACCTGTGTCCATTGTCCAGGCCATACTGCGGGCAGCATTGCCTTGTACGACCCGAACCGGAGGATCTTATTCACCGGTGATACGCTCGGTTTCGATGAGGGAAAAGTCCATGGCCCGCGCGAAGAATCGTCAGAGGACATGGAGCAGGTAAAAAGTTCGATTATGATATTATCCCGTCTCGATTATGACCTGATGCTTCCGGGACATGGCAGCCCGCTGAAGCCCGATGCTGCGAACCGGGTGAGCGAGTTCTCCCAGGGATTATAGGAATCGGAAACAATTCACTTTTTTATAAAAAGCCATCTAGATAATTACTTTTTTTACCTGGGGCAGGGCCCTGATCTCCTCTATAACGCCATGGGGAAGTAATTCATCCACAATTATCACGAGTTTCGGCTCTTCTGAAAACTGCGGGTCCGTGACAAATATCTGGCGTATTGAGAGGTTATGCCCGCTGAGTACCCTGACTGCAGCACCAACAATCCCCCGTTCTGATGCATTTTTAGGTAGGACCGTGATTACTGTCAACCCTAGTGATTCGGCGACATTTGACAGGTCAGGTGTCGCCCTCATCCTGACGAAGATCTCCCGAAGCGATGGGAGAGTAAGGATCCGTTGGGTCGTGGCGTCGACGACACGTCGGTCGGAGCCGATTGCCTTGGCGATCTGCGTTGCAGGTACCTCGATCCCGTTGCAGGTCACCCTGCCATCATTGTTGATACCAAAACCGTTTTCGAGAAGAAAACGCACCACTTTACTCTGGGACGGGGAATCGGCAAACTCGTGAATGATATCAGACCACATGGAGTGAGATCTGCTGTTGTCGTATATAAAAATACATCGATGTATGGGTTCCTCACTTTTCAGGTGGAGAGCCCTTCTGGCATTCTACGAATTCACATTGTTTGAAGGCATACATGACAACCAGATGGATACATTATTTTAGATAGACATCCTCATTGTTATGGCACGAGAGCGAGGATAACCAGGTTAGATCAAAGGCTCCAGGTTAAGGGCCTTGATATGGGTTTATCGCTCTATTGTGTAAAAGAGTATACCCGTGCGAGGGTAGCCAAGCTTGGTCAACGGCGCCAGGTTGAGGGCCTGGTCTCTTAGGAGTCCTTGGGTTCAAATCCCATCCCTCGCATGCTGATTTTTCTTAATGCTTCTGTTTACACGAGACCGACCACCGCATGGTGGAGGATGTCGAGTGTTTTTCGTAATGCACGGCCTGCGTCACGCAAATGGTGATAGATCTCCCTTTTTCTCAGGGCGTTCATCGGGTCATCAGTCCTGAATAATTCTGCCATCCCAAAAACATACAGGGTCTCAATTTCGTGGTCTGCATCACCTGCTTTCCTAATGAGGTCTTCAATCTGGTCTTTTCTGGTGTTAATAATCTTCACCCCCTTCACGGTGAAGGAGGTGCCCCGGTGCAGGGCTTCTGCCATGGCAAGTATTGTTCTGTCAGGCCCGACGCCGAAGGTATACATTTCGATAGCCGTCTCTTTTGCAAAGTTGAGGAGGTAGTCCATCTGACGGGAGAGGTCGTAGATATCCTGCCGGTCAAACGGTGTTGAAAATGAATTGATCAGCTTGTCTTCCATACGGTGACGCATCGCATCTACTTCTTCTTCTATCTGGACCAGGTGAGAAGGGTCAGCCAGAGGCTCGGTATTGAGCCAGATCAGAAGAGATTCTACTCCTGTAAGGGTTTTTTCTGCCTGTTCTGCGAGCATTTCTTCAAAGTCATATTCTCTCGGGAAAATTGAGTTGAAAATGCTTTGCTTCATCTTTTTTTCAGGCTCCGGCGGGTTTTCGCTCATAATCTTTCAACCTCCCGTAAACGGGGCGATAATCGTATATATCAGGGCGGCAGCGAGGGTTGTCAGGGGAATTGTCACCAGCATTGCAATGAGGATATCCTTTCCTACAGACCATTTAACTCTTCGTGCATTTTCTGCAGCCCCTACCCCGAGTACCGATGATATGATGACCTGGGTCGAAGAGACCGGGGCCCCGGCAATCGTGGAAATCGCTATGGCTGCACCTGATGAAAACTGGGAATCAAATGAATGGATGGGTTCAATCCTGAACAGGCGGTTGCCGAGGGTATGCATGACCCTCCATCCTCCTCCGATTATCCCTGCACTCAGCAGTACTGCACAGGCAATGCGGGCCCAGGCCGGCACATCAGTGGTAGAAGACAGACCGGAGGCAAATAACACCAGGGCGATGATCCCAAGTTGTTTCTGCGTATCATTAGCTCCGTTGAAAAAAGCCATTGCTGCTGCGGCCATCCAGTTAAGCCGCATAATTCCATTATTTATCTTCCGTTTCGCATTCCGGAGAAGGAGCATGGTGAGCATGTGTAATACAAAACTGCCTGCAAACCCGATAATAATAGAGAGAATGAAAAATACGAGGATTTTCATAACACCTTCAAGCTGGTGCGACGGCCCGGCCAGGCCACCGATGCCCCAAAACACCCCACCTATTCCTGCCGATGCAATTCCTGCACCGATCAGGCCCCCTATTAGCGCATGGGTAGACGAAGAAGGAAGGCCGAACCACCATGTGATGAGGTTCCACCCGATCGCGACAGTTATTGCGACAAATAATATCAATACGGTCCCGGTACCTGACCCGGTCGTAATCAGCCCTGTAAGGGTAAATACCACGGCACTTCCACCAAGGACTGCCCCAAGGAATGACATGGCGGCAATTAAGGTAACCCCTTGTTTAGGGGTTGCGGAACGGGACGCAATAAGGGTTGCTGCAAGGGAACTTGCGTCCTGGAATCCGTTAGTAAAGGTAAATATCAGCGCGAGTAGTATCGTGATGACCGCAATTTCAGACATGATCCCCTGGGCCCTCCCCTGCTGCCGGGGTTGCTGCCAGCGTTACTATCGGGGTCAGAGTTATGCGAAGAGAACTCTTACAGGTTTACATAACGTTCCCTGTTTATTATCCTTTTCTTGTTCACTTCGGCAATATTCCAACCGGTATACTGCATCTATCCGGGAAGCTACCTGACTATTCATTATTCCTGCACCGGCAGGAAATCCCGGCAATCACTATATATCTATTCCCGGTGAATATCGACCCGTTCAAATAAAAACTCCCATTGAAACGTGTATGGCTGAGTAAACGTTAGGGTACCGCTATGGTTTCCATGATAACATTTCCGGGTTCCAGGCATCACCTTAGGTCCGGGATTTTGGTGCCGGTGGGGGCATACCGGGCGGAATCGGGTCCAGATTTTTCGAAAAACATACCATGAAAAACACAACCATTTTTCCAGGCATCAGAATTACAGACCGTACACCGCTGGTTATGCTTGTTTCAAGTACGGCTATAGTTATCGCCATCAGTATTCTCTCACTTCTGCAGGGATGGCTCACCATATTTCAGAACCTCTTTTATTTCCCGATTATCATTTCCTGCGTGTTTTATCTGAAGCGTGGTTTTATCTTTTCAGTTTTTCTCGCCTTTTTGTACCTTGGTATGATGCTCTCCGTTTCACATGACGAATCGGTCATTGTGGGCGCTCTTATCCGTGTCAGTATTTTCATACTCGTTGCAGGTGTGATTACCTATCTTTCAATGATACGGATCCGTGCAGAAGCGGCGCTTCATGATTCAGAACGCAGGCTTTCCCAGATTATCGATTTTCTTCCCGATCCAACGTTTGCGATCAATACTGCCGGTGAAGTTGAGACCTGGAACCGGGCAATGGAGGAGATTACAGGTGTTAAGGCCACGGAAATGCTTGGCAGGGGTAATTATGAGTACTCAGTACCGTTATACGGTGAGCGGAAGCCAATGCTTGCAGATATGGCGCTCATCCCTG
>Ga0194039_1000029_pt1 | contig 90972 bp, 80 predicted proteins | sample JunL228m_MetaG_FD_148679 | JGI IMG/M metagenome (GOLD analysis project Ga0194039, IMG submission 148679) | Anoxic zone freshwater microbial communities from boreal shield lake in IISD Experimental Lakes Area, Ontario, Canada - Jun2016-L227-8m | ecosystem: Environmental > Aquatic > Freshwater >...
CCCTGAAAACAGGGAGGGTCGGGGCGGGGTCGCGACCCCCAGCGGTTTAATTAAATCATAATCTTCGTCAAAAATACCTTCAAAATTTTTCTACTCGCAAGGCCGGGGCCCGTTGGGTGCCGTCATTTTTTTGAATTATCCATTTATTTTTTATGGTAAAAAAATGACCGGCAGCCTTGCAAGCGAAAATTTTTTCCGCTGATTGTTGCCTACGATTTTGATTTAATGCTGAATTATATTCTCACCTAATAAAAATCAGGGTTGAATCCTGAACCCGGATTCCGATTTCCGGATTCCGGATCACCTGAGGTGCCTGGACGTCTTGATCAGCCGGTTCCCCATGAACAGCCGGCCCATACAAGCATATCGGATTCCATCAATGGCATGGTTGAATCGGTCCACCGGAACATTCAAAGGTTTTCCTGATGCATCTTCCTTCCATTTATAGTTTTTCAGTTCCCGTATAAGGTTTACCGATCGTTTAGTGATCCGCATAGGATACCGTTTCAGTATGTCAATCCCGGCCAGGATCGAATCCGGACCTTTGAACGTTGGTTTGATGTTAAACCCTTCCTGTCGGATCTCGTAAATACACTTGGGCTGGTTATCGGCGATAATTTCATCGGCCTTGGTGATCCCGATCTGGTTCATCCATTTGCATATGTCCGTATTGGTAAGGCCCCGGGAGTAAATCAGTTCATCTATAAACAACTCACCTCCGCTTAATCCTACCTTTACCAGGCTGGTGGGATCATTGGAAAATCCAAAATCTATGCCATAAGTGATCCACTTGCAGGATTCCGGCCACTGGTCAATGGTCCGCCAGTTGGTGAAGATCAGACCGGTAATCTGCCCGATTTCGCCCAGTCCATAGATCCTCCAGTAATTCTCATCCACTTGTTTCAGGTTCTCGATTTCCTTTACCTGTTCCGGAGGCAGGAATTGGATATTGTCCAGGTAGGTCGAATGGATGAAGCTGCAGTCTTTCCGGGGGATGACGATGTCATAGATCCAGTGTTCGTCCATCGACGGATTGAAGTCCAGGAAGATTTGCTTCTCTGTACGAAGTGAAAGCTGAACCCAGTCTTCCAGGCTCAGTTCATTGGCTTCATTGATGAATAGATAGGCACGCTTGGCGCCTCGTTTCTTCTGAGGCTGGTCCAGGCTCATAAATTCAAACAGGTTGCCGTTTAAAAGGTAAGTGTTCTCGGTCTTGTTGTGGCTTCGCTCATCGTACAGTTCTGCCATCCTGAGGATCTCGAAGAAGTCCCGCATGGCGGATGCTTTCAGGGCCGGCATGCTCCGGCGCACGATCGAAAATACCATGTCGGTCCCTTTGAAGGCCTTCACCAGGATGAGCAGCTGCAGGATCGAAAAGGTCTTTCCTGATCGGCTCCCACCCTGGTTCACCACGATCTTGGTACCGGCTTCATAGTTTTTCCGGAATACGGTTGATACCTTGATGGTTTTCTCCACGGGTTAAGGGTTTAACGGTTCCGTCGGCAAGCATGGCGCTTTGTATTACTTCAAAGGTGATCTTGGTGAGTTTGTCCTGGGCTGGGCCCAGGTCCACGTTCATCCGCTGGAGCTTCGGACGGACAAATTCCTGCAGGTTCATCCATAGTTCAACCTGGTCTTTTGGTTTCAGCTTCCTGATGCTGTCCTCAAGGGTTTCATCCAGGAGTTCAAGTACCCATTCAACCCGTTCTTTATATTCACGGGTTACTTTATTGGTTGATCCCTTGGGGCGGCCTCCCTCCCCGGGCTTAAATTGTGTACTGTTTGCTTTTCGTTCCATAACACCATATTTTCCCTTACAATAGGGCATTAATTGTATTTTTCCTTACTCGTCTTTTCAGCCGGTCATTTCCTGTAAACCAGCTTCTCAATCGTACTTACCGACACCCCGTAACTGTCACTCAACTCATTCTTAATATGGGTATAGGTCCGCCCTCCTTTTTCCAGGGTTTTTCCCTCCCTGGCGTAGGTAAAGTAAAGTTCTTTTACCAGCCATTTTTTTGCCTGGCTTACAGGAAGTAATCCTCTTATCACGAGTTGTTCCACTTCAATTCCGCAACGCTCTCTCAGGTCAACGATCACTTTTTCAGCTTCCGGATTCATATAGCCATTTCTTACAAAAATACTAATGAAATAATATTATAACAAGCTATCATGCAACTTTTTGCCAATATTTACTAAACAATTACTTTAAGTCAGTTGTATGTTTGTGCACTGCAATTTTCCCATTCGCTATGAAGTCATTTTCCACACCTCCCATCGCCTTCACTGTGGCAAGTATTGATGAAGGTACAGGCATACTTCAAAAGGTTATTGTGGCCCAGGTGGGTAAGGTGAAATCCTATTTCGAGCAGATCGACGCAATCACTCTGGCCCAGATCGAAAAGCTGGGTAACGAAAAAGAGAATGGAATAAAAGCCCGCTTTGGTCATCCCAATATGTGCAGCTCTTCGTTTGGCACCTATATCGGCCGGTTTAAAAATTTCAAAGTCGATGCGGATAAAGTCTATGGTGATCTGCATCTGGATGAGGTCTGTAAGGAATCTCCTTCCGGCAACCTCTATGCGTATATCCTGAAGATGGCCAAAAACAACCCGGATATGTTCGGGGCCTCTATTGCTTTTATCCCGGGGGAGCCGGTGATCACCGCCGATGAATACCCTGCAACCCGGGTAGAAGAACTTCTTGCAACGGACCTGGTGGATGATCCTGCTGCTACGAATTCTCTCTTTGCGGTGGATTCTTTCTCTTATCAGGCTACCCGGTTCCTGGATGAAAATCCTGCCATTGCCTGGCTCATTGCCAAAAAGCCTGATACCATCATGGAATTCATGCTTAAATATTTTTCAAATAACAACACTATGAAAAAAGAACTTTTCCAAAGGCTTAAAAACCTCCTGAACCCTACGCCGGACGGAGCAAACGCTGACGCTCTCAAGGATTACAACCAGACGGTTGAACAGCTCGAAGCCGACTATCAGAAACAGATTTCGACTCTGGAAGCCGATCACCAGAAACAACTCTCCGCGCTCCAGGATCAGATCACAACCCTTCAGGACCAGCTCAAAGCCCGTCCTACAACCGTCGAAGGCGCCGATCCCCAGCTTAAGGTCGGACCTTCAGAAGAAACCTTCGGCAAGCAGCTTTTAAAAGAAATGCCCATCCACCTCAAAGACAAACTCAAAAAATAATTATTCATCCTGCATCTTGCATCCCGCATCCTAACTTATAAAACCCAAAAATCATGTCAAATATTTTCAGCCACGCCATCAGCCCCGCTTTCACCAAGCAATCCATCCGTGAATTTTTCGTCAGCCCGTTCTTCATGGGCGAAGACATCCGGGGCGCCATCATGGTCCGCACCGACGTCAAGGGCACCGAGCTTCTGAACAAGATCTCCCGCCCTTCGTTTATTACGAAACCCAAAGCAGCTCCCGGCTTCACTCCCACCGGCACGTTTGCGCTGTCAACCCAGTCCATCACCGTGGCTCCCATGGCCATGGAATTCGAGCAGAACGCCCGGGCTTTCTGGGGTTCCATTGTGGAGCAATTGCTGGCTACCGGGTATAAGGAGGATGATATCGAGCGGATGAAGGAGCCCGATATCTGGAACAAGATCATGTTGCCGATCATTGCCCAGGCTGGTCAGCAGGACCTGATCCGCCAGATGTTCTTCGGTAATCCGGTCCAGGAAACCTTTGTATCCGGGGTTCCTACCGGCACGGTTGATACCAATTTTTCAGGGTATACCGGTTTCATGTCACATTTTCTTGTCAATCTTTATGCAGGAGCCATCCCCTCCGCCCAGCATGTGGTCATTGATTCGGCTACCTCGGCTGTCAAGGCCGAGAAAATTCTCACGTATACTTATGGTGCAACGGATACTTTGATTACAGTTACGATCAATGGCGTTGATTATACTCAGGCTTACGCCTCCAGCGCTACAGCTACTGTTGTTGCCTGGCTTGCCGCTCATAAAGCCACTATTGAGGCTCGTGCAGGGATCAATGGGGTCATTGTGACCAATCCCACCGGTGCCCAGATAAAGGTGGTTAGCAGGTATAAAGGCCAGACTTTTTCCTTTACTGCTATGGCTAATAGCGGAGGTTCTTTTGCAGCCACTGGAACTGTTGCAGCGGTTAAAGCAGGGGCTTTGGCTTCCGGTGAAGCAGATGCTACCCTCGAAGAAATGATTGATACGGCCCGTCCCGAATTGTTTGAATTTCCTCTGGTGTTTATGGTGACCCGCTCCATGTGGAGGAACTTGGTCCATACCATCAAGAATAAAACCGGCGACCTTCCGCTGACCATGATGCTGAATGGCGTTAATGTTCCTTCCTATGAAGGCTATCCGGTTCTCATCCGTCCTGATTGGGATACCTGGATTGCCACCTACCAGAATGGAGTTCAGCCTCACCGGGCTGTGTTTACCACCCAGCAGAACCTCATTTTTGCTACTGATGGGCTGATGGATCCTCAGGATATCGAATCCTGGTATAACCCCGATCTGCAGATGAGGCGTTACCGGGTCCAGTATAAAGCTCAGACTGCATACCTGCACTCCGAACTACTGATGCTTGCCGGCTTCGGAGATTAATTCACTCATCACTCATTACTTGTCACCGAATGTCTGCCAAACAAATCACGGCCCCCCGTTTTTTCGAGTTCAATTACGCTCCGGTCCTTGATTTATTTGATACGGATTATATTGCATCCCGGGTCAATTATCAGGACTATATCCCCTTTGGCGATGATAATGCTCTCCCCCGCCAGTTGATCAAGCTGGCCCGGGAGGTCCCTGTTCACAGGGCAATCCTGAATTCAAAAACCAACTACATCATTGGCCAGGGAATTCAGTCTTCCGATACGGCAACTTCACACTTTATTCACTTTTCAAATAACATTAAGGAACCCTTCTTATACACGCTCAAGAAGCTGTGTTTTGACTTCCTCACCTTCGGAAACTGTTATTATGAGCTGGTTTCCAACAAAAATAAATCCTTTGTCTTTGTCTATCATCAGGATGCTTCCCGGGTACGATTGCATGTCGATGGCAAACAGGTTCTGATCCATCCCTGCTGGGATTTGTTTAAGGGCAAGGATGACAAGGATCTGCAAACCATCGCGCTCTTTCCTGAATTCTCAAAGGGTTCCGACGGATTGTTGCATTCTATCGTCCAGATCAAAGATTACGAGCCGGAATTCTTTTACTATGGTATTCCGTCTTATTTCGCCGGCATCCGTAATGTCATCATCTCGGGTCTCACCAACATCTGGAATCAGACCCGGCTTGAATCTTCTTTCGCCACTCCCGGCCTTCTGGTGATTCCGGGAGTCAATTCCGATGAGGCAGCCGATGAACTGGATGCAATGTTTCAGCAATACAAAGGCGCTCTCAGTTCCAAGGCCAACGAAATCATCATTCAGTATCTTTCCGATCTTGGGCCTGGTATCAGTTCCCAGGAAGCCAAGTTCATCTCCTTCAACCGTGACAAGGAGGACAATTGGACCAGTCTTCACAAGCAGTCCGAAATCTCCCTCATTACCATTCACAACTGGTTCCGCACCCTTACTCCTTACTCCGACGAAAAAGCCGGCTTCGACTCCGGCCGCATCCTCAATGAGTACGATATTGCCATTTCCACAGTCATCCACCCCATTCAGGAAGTCTTTATCCAATCACTGGAAACCTCTCTTTCAGAGTGCAACCTGCAGTTCAAAGACTTCGAATTCATCAACACCCCACCCATCTCCCGCATCAACCCCATGAAATATGTATGGGAAATCCGCCGCGACACCGGCCTCGACTACGACAAAACCGACCCCGTCCAAAAACTACTCGTCCTCCAACTCAAAAACATCTACCCCTCCTCCGACACTTTAAATATATAATTTATCACGACCATCACGCCATCACGTTCATCACACAACCCATGCCTCTCATAACTGCCACCGAAACCATAGCTCTCGCCTACGTCACCGAACTCGACCCCACGATGATCAAATCCGAGGTCATCCAGACCGCCGAGCTCAAATACGTGAAACCCGTATTGACCGCAGCGCTCTATGATGATGTCGTTGCCAATCCCGATGATTATACAACACTCATCACATCCTACATCAAACCCTGCCTCGCTTTCTTCGTCAAATATGCCATGCTCAACCAGCAGTTGCTCGAAACAGCCCAGTACACCCCGGGCGCCGATCCATCATTGTCACCTGCCCTGGTTGAAATCTCCACCGCAGTATTGCTCCCACGGGATCACCGCCGCGATACCATGCAGGAAGTTCTCTCAATTGCCCGTTCCAAACAAACCCTCCTGCAGGAATACGTAATCGCCCAGAATTATCCATTATACACAGCCCCCACCTCCAAAAGAGTCTCCGGCTTCAGAATAGTATCAACCAATTCGTAACTCGTAAATCATTTATTATGTCCATCGCCCGCAGAATGATTCAATGCTCTTTGCCTGTCTCAGGTGGAAATGCATTAACCCCATACATTCAGATCCCGAACGGAGCTACCAAACTTACCATTCAGTTTATCTACTCCGGATTGGATGCTGATATCACCCTGACCATGCTTCAGAGTCTCGATGGGGCCAATTTTGATACCTGTGTCAATGAGGATGATGCTCCAATCACCATCACCCTCGACAAAGACTTCGCCTCCATGACCCTCAATGTCGCCGATCTCCTGACAACCTGGGTTCAATTCTCCATGGATATCGGCGAAGCCACTACCGGTACCCTCGATAAACTTCATGTCATGATGACCTGATAATTCATTCTCAATCGTAAATCCTTCAATCATGGGCAGCTCTAAATACTTCCTTATGGGTCAGCAGAACCGGGGGACCACCAACTACCGGGATTTTACCCAGCAACTTTCAGCCCCGGCCCGTCCGCGTTCCGGGATAATCCGGGCCTGGCTCGACAGCCTGGGTATCCTGAATTTTCTCGCAAGTACAGGGCCTGCCATTAAAGCCATCCTTGGGATCCAGGCCGATTATGATGATGCAATCTTAAAAAAGCATTCCAATGCCAGTGATCATACGCATGCCAATGCCACAGCATTAGCGGCGGTTTCCGGCAACAATACCGGTGATCAGGATCTTTCCACATGTTCTAAAGCTGTTCAGGGAACCTTATCAGCCGGCTCCCTGGCCGGCAATGCCCGGGGCGCCAATGCAACCGATTTCCAGTTTGTCCGTGAAGCTGTTACCCGTGTGGCCAGCGGAGCCGGTTCATTCATTGCCGGCGGACAGCATAACCAGGTTTCCGGTGCAAACTCTATGGCTGCAGCCGGTTCCCATAATGAAGTTAGCGGACAGTTCTGCCTGGTTTCAGGAGAGCATAATGAAATCACCGGTGACTATAGCTCTGCCTTCGGTGACCAGCATCAGGTAAGTGGTGATAAAGCAATGGCAGCCGGTTCCGGGCATGTCATATCGGCCGAAACAGGCTTTGCTGAAGGCGATGGCAATATTATTTCTGGCTACGCCGGCCATGCCGAAGGCAGCATGAATGAATGTGCCGGTGATTATTCCCATACCGAAGGCTGCAATGCAAAAACCTACAATATCTATCAGCATGCCAAGGCCTCCTGCGGGTTCAGTAATCCTGGCGAGATTGGCGAAGCCCAGTATACCAATATCATTGCCCGGGGGACCACTGAAGACGATAGCCCACTGGTCCTCCTGGTAGGCGAAGAACAATATGTTATTCTCATGGATAACAAGATGAATGCCTTTCGCATCATGGTTGTTGCCGCTTCAGATGACAATTCAAAAGGAGCTGCCTATGAGTTCAAAGGCCTCATCAAAAAGGATGCAACCTCAGCCTCCACGGCCATCATCGGGTCTATTACAAAAACGGTGATTGCCGAAAGCGTATCAGCCTGGGACGTCACCGTTGAAGCCGATACAAGCAATGGCGCCCTTAAGATATCGGTCATCGGGGCATCCGAAACAACGATACGCTGGGTAGCCTTTGTTGAACTGGTCGAAGTAGCCTTTTATGGCTCGTAACCAACAGTCCGTGTACAATCCGAACTGTAAAAAGATCAATGAAATCAAGCTAAATCTGGTTTTTATGATAAAAGAATGGAAAATATTCGGTCTCCCACTACCCCAGGCAATCAGCCTGCTAACATTTCTTGTGGCCATTATTTCCATCTGGATTCACATGGAAATCCGTCTGGCCGAAATAAACGTCGAACTCTCCAACCTCAAACAGGATCTCATCTTTCACAAGGCCGACAATAGCCGCGATCTTGAAAACCTCCGCACCGACATTAAATCCGATACCCGCGAAATCCTGAAAAAGATCGACGAAATCCAAATCTATCTCCGAAACAAATAATTCATTCAATCAATGGTACATCGTAAATTCTAAATCCATGAACTCGAAATTTCTTAGTCTGAACTGGATGGACCTTTTAAAAGGTCTGCTCATTGCTGTCATCGGTGCAATGCTCACAGGAATTTACCAGGGTATCCATGCCAGGACGTTAACCTTCACCTGGACCTTCTTTCAACCCATTGTATTGACCGGACTTGATGCTGCTTTTGCCTATCTATTAAAGAACTTCCTGTCAAACAGCCAAGGCGAACTATTGAGAACCGAAAAATGATGACATCAGAAAAGGGGCTTGCCCTCATCGAGTATTACGAAGGCATCCGGTCATTGGCATATCGTTGCCCTGCAGGGGTATGGACGATCGGGATAGGCACAACCATCTATCCCGACGGAACCCCGGTTAAAGAGGGCGATAGAATATCCTATAAGCAAGCCAGGGACTATTTGATGCATGATCTCCGTAAAATCGAATACCAGATTAGTCAAATGCTTACAATCTGCCTCCTGCAGCACCAATTCGATGCCCTGGTATCATTTGCTTATAATGTCGGATGCAATGCACTCCGCAAATCAACCCTACTCAAATACGTCAACGAAAGGGAAACGAACACCTCCATTGAATTTGCCTTTCTCATGTGGACAAAATGCCCGGGAATTCCCGGCATCGACGATGATCATGATGGCCAGGTCGATGAACCAGGCGAAAAACAAGACTCACCAGGCCTTACCAAAAGACGGAAGTCCGAAGCCTGGTTATTCATCAACAATGAACTGAAATATTTTTAGCTATGGCATTTCCATTAGATTCATCCAATAATTCCGGGACAATAAACCGGTCCCTATTATGGATATCCATTATCTTGGCCTTTTTGCTTATCGGAGCCGTTGTATTAGAGCGGGTTTTGCACGACTCCTCCAGAAACAAGATACTTTGTGATCAGGCCTCATTGATATCTTCATATAAGAACGCCCCGGTTAAAATAGATACGATCCATGATACTATTCGCGAGCCAGGCCAATTCATCATCAAACCCATTCCAGTTAAAACAGTCATTCACGACACCATCCTGGTCCCCTACCGCGAATGTTGGTACGATTCCGTGTTCAGCCAAACCGGCATCCGGTTCCACTGGCAGGCCAAAGGAGACCTCGAGTTCATTTCCTTCTCCGATTTCGTATTACCCAAAGATATTATCACCATCACCCGTCAGATAGACACCTGCATCATTAAACCCCTTCCAAAACAACCCTTTTTCCGCATAGGCCCCTATGTTGGCATGTCCCTAAATTCATTCAGCAAGTTCCCGGGCCTCGAAGCCGGTGCCCAACTCATCATCAAAGATCAACTCACAATATCCGCCGGGGGCCTTTACCTCAATGGGATTTATGGCAATATTAGATTAGGCTGGCTCTTCAAATAATTGGGTTTTTGTAATCCTGATTTATCTTGTAACTTTACCCCTGTTATAAGTATAAATCATGTCTGCCTTTCAAACATCCAAGAAGTTTAACTTTAAGCTGATAAACTTCCAATTGCCAATATGTCAATATTTTTCAGGAACCATTCTTCATAGGTCTAAAAGAACGGAAGGAACTATTTACGCTGGTCATGTGGCCGTTTACAGCCATCATGCGATAATTAATACCTCATGCTAAGAAAACTTCTGCAATAACTTAAATGATAAAATAATGGGAATAATTGAATTAACTGTAACGTCTTGCATTCATCTAGTTAGAAGCAACTTAAAAGACTTAAAACCAATTTCTATTGGCTCTGGAGTGATTATTAAGTATAAAGAAAGGTTTTTCATATGTACTGTTTCTCATTTTTCAGACTATCCTGATGAAAATATTGGAATTGTGACTGGAAGAGTTAAAAATAATGAGACAGAGATTTTTTACTTAGGTGATTTCTCATATCTGACAAAGATAGATTTTGAAGAAATGCCTGATTCAGAAGATTTAATTTATTGTATTGAGAATCCTGACCAAAGTGGGACTAAACTTGATATTGCATTTCGTGAGATTTCTTTGCTCGAAAATATTGTTCAAGACAAACGTGAATTTGATTTGAATGGCGTTGGAAAGATTACTGTTAATGAGGGGGGGAAGTCAATGCTTATTGTTGAAGATGATTATCAAATTGATCCAAATGAGTATTGTAGTTTTTTCGGTAGAATTAGGCCAAATCTGAATAATGGAATATTGAATTTTCAAGAAGCTTTGTATTGGGGATTACCAATAAAATCTATCGGTGAAGAGTTTATAGAGCTGGATTTAGGGGCTCCTATAAATGACCGTACAAGATTTAAAGGTTGTAGTGGAGCTCCTATAATTGATACTAAAGGTCGATTAGTAGGACTAATAACTCATGGGGAAAAAGATCTTACAAAGTGCAGCATTTATGGGTTTAGATTTGATAAAGTTAAACAATGGATTGATTTAATGTATTTTCAAAAACCCTTGGAAAGTTTATAAAGTGACAGGAATGATACTAACTAATATAATAGGGTTATGTCGGAACTAACCGAAAAACAAATAAAGACCCGGTGGGTTGATATAAAAAAACAAATAAAGGAACGTCCGTTATTGGCTTATAGAGTAAGTATTCCTCTTGATGAATGGGATAAATATATGCATTCAATTCCTTCGACTGATGAAATTAATCGAATTTACTATGCAATCAAGGAGGACAGAAAAACAAAGACATTAAGAATAAAAGAAGGATTGTCCAAAATTATCGGATATAGAGAATCAAAAGAGTTTAGTCGAAAGACAAGAGTATCCGATACAATAATTAGAGATATTTTAGAGGGTAAAAAAGATATGGTAGGATATGATGTGATAAATAAATTAGAGATTTTTTTATATGTAACAATGCAGGATTTTGAAATATCTATTGAGAACCCGTTGAATTTGAAGAATTATACAATAGAGTCTATAAGTGAAATAGCTTCCGATATCAATAAAGTAGCTGACAATATTAAGCATTATTGTTTCAAATTAACAGAATTAGCAAAGAAACAAGAAAAAGAGAAAGATTGGTCAGGCTGTGATATTGAACCTTCAGATTATCTCGCATCTAATATTGAGAGTTTATCTGAATTGAAGAAACAAATTGATTTATTTTGGGGAACTTATATAGATAAAAAGGATAAATAAAAAGCACAAAACAAACAACATTGTATATCAGTTAGGGCAAGGTTAAATGATAATCAGTACAACAAAAAATATGTTTATTTAGCAGCGGTTTACCGTTAGCTAAATATTACCATCGCAAAAATCATGCAATTAAACCCCTTGTCTCCCCGCAAATCCCTCAATAAAGCCTACCTCAAGGTAAAGCCTTCCAGGAGTGAAATTGAACTATTCAAGAAAAACCTGATCGGTTTGCTGGATGGTCTCGATGAATCCGAATCAGAAGAGCATAATAAAAATGACCTGGGTAATTTTCTAAGGAATACTTTCTATCATCCAAATTTTTATATCAATACCAAAGACCGCACCGATCTTGTAATCCATAATGGCCCTGATTCAAAGAGCTTCCCCGCGGTACTGATCGAAGCTAAAAAGCCATCGAATAAAGGCGAGATGATCAGGACCGACAACCTGAACGCAAAAGCTTTCCATGAGCTTATCCTGTATTATCTCCGCGAGCGAATTACAAACCATAACCTTGAGATTAAGCATCTTATCGCCACTAATGTCTACGAATGGTACGTTTTTGATGCCAATTTCTTCGAAAAAACTTTCGCTCAAAATAAGACTCTGGTAAAACAGTTTACCGATTTTGAGGAAGGTAGATTAGCTGGTAAAATCACTGATTTTTTCTATAAGGAGATTGCCGAGCCCTTCATGACTTCAGTAACTTCCGAAATTTGTTTCACCTGGTTCGATTTCAGGGAGTATGAGAAGCCGCTGCGAAATGATGATAAAAAGGATGATTCTAAATTAATAGCACTCTATAAACTTCTATCACCTGAACACTTATTAAAGCTTCCCTTTGCGAATGATAGCAATAGTCTTGATAAAGCATTCTACGCAGAATTGCTTCATTTCATGGGGTTGTCCGAAATAAAGGAGGGCAGTAAAAAGCTGATTGGCCGAAAGCCGGAAGCACAACGTGATCCCGGTTCCCTTATCGAGAATGCCATGATCCAGATCGAAAGCCGGGATATGATCAGCCGGGTCAGTAAACCATCCCAATTCGGTGAAACTGTCCAGGACCGTCTCTTCAATGTTTCCCTTGAATTGGTGATCACCTGGATGAATCGCGTATTATTCCTGAAACTGCTCGAAGCTCAATTGATTAAATATCACAAGGGGGATTCCTCTTACTCTTTCCTTTCCAGCGATAAAATCCATGGATATGATGCCCTGGATAGCCTGTTCTTTCGAGTGCTTGCAAAAAAGATTCAGGAACGAGATCCTGGTGTGGCCGCATTATTTGAAAAGGTTCCTTATCTGAACAGCTCCTTGTTTGACCCAACGGACCTGGAACGGGAAACAATATTTATCAGTAACCTGCAGGATGATAGTCTCATTCCTATTTATTCCGGCACCGTTTTGAAGAATAATACCGGTAAAAGACTCACAGGATTATTACCCGGGATGGATTATCTCTTTGCATTTCTTGATGCATATGATTTCTCAGGTGAAGGTGCCGAAGTGATCCAGGAAGAGAATAAAACGCTTATCAACGCCTCGGTTCTCGGTCTGATTTTCGAAAAAATCAATGGATATAAAGATGGCTCCTTTTTTACTCCCGGTTTCATTACCATGTACATGTGCCGCGAAACTATCCGCCGAGCAGTAGTACAGAAGTTTAATGAAGTGAAAGACTGGAACTGCAATAATTTGGATGAGGTTTATGATAAATGTGGGGATAGAAAAGAAGCCAACGAGATTATCAACCAGCTTAAGATTTGCGATCCTGCAGTGGGTTCCGGACATTTCCTCGTTTCAGCCCTGAACGAGATCATTGCCATAAAGAGCGAATTGAAAATATTGTCAGATAGTGATGGAAGGAGATTAAAAGAATACCATGTTGAGGTTGTCAATGACGAACTCATCATTACCGACGAAGATGGTGAATTATTTGAATACAATCCCCGGAACTCCGAGAGCCAGAGGATCCAGGAAACTCTTTTTCATGAAAAGCAGACCATCATTGAAAATTGCCTGTTTGGCGTTGATATCAATCCCAATTCAGTCAAAATATGCCGATTGAGATTATGGATTGAGTTGCTGAAGAATTCGTATTATAAGGCAGAAAGCAATTATAGTGAGTTGGAAACCCTTCCTAACATCGATATCAACATTAAATGTGGTAATTCCCTCATCTCCCGCTACGCTCTGGATGCCGATATTAAACAGGCATTGAAGAAAAGCAAATGGAACATCCTCAGCTATCGTCTTGCCGTCATGACCTACCGTAATGCCCGGGGTAAAGAAGAAAAGAGGGAAATGGAACGTCTCATCGAATCAATCAAGTCCGATTTCGAAACAGAAGTTGCAGCCAATGATAAACGCTTCATTCAACTGAAAAAACTTAATGGAGATCTGTTTACTCATACAAACCAGACTTCCCTTTTTGAACGATCAAAAAAAGAACTGGCCGAATGGAACAAGAAATTAAATGAGCTCACAGGCAAAATCAAAAAACTTGAAACAGAACTCGAAGAGATTAAAAACAATAAAATCTATGAGAATGCCTTTGAATGGCGGTTCGAATTCCCGGAAGTGCTCAGTGATGAAGGGGATTTCGTTGGGTTTGATTTGGTGATAGGGAATCCACCATACGGGGTAAAGTTTAATACTATCGAAAAAACTCTATTTACAAGTTGCTATCACACTATAGATGATATATATACAATCTTTTTTGAAAAAGGCCTTGATGTTTTAAAGCGAAACGGAAATCTATCATTTATAACTCCAGTATTTTGGCTTACGGGAGATAATTATCTTTCAACTAGAAAATTACTTCTAAGTAAAACTCATTTAGAAATTGGAATCACCTTGCCATATAATATTTTTGCAGATGCCTATGTCGATACTGGAATTTTTATATTCTCAAAGGAGATCAAATCATTAGGATCTAAAGTTTATGAATTTGATCCCAAAGATAAAATTGATATTGTTGCTTTAAATTCATTGTCTTTTAATCTTATGGGTACTAATGAATGGGAAAGTTCAAAGGATATTAAAATTATTTTTAACCCTGTTTCACGTTCTTTATCCAATAAACTTGGAAGATTTAGTAAGAAAATGTCCGATCTCACCGCGTCGATAAGAGGGATATTAGCAGAAACAGAAGATTACTCAAATTCTCAAGTTAATAGTGACTATAAACCAATCTTTATTGGCAAATTGGGTAGGTATTACATGGATGATGTTTGTCAGTATGTTAAATATGGCGAAAATTTAAAGGAGAAACCGTCATCATATGATTTCTTTGAGGGGGAAAGGTTATTAATCCGTAGAATTGTTAATCGACAATTTCGCATTATGGCAACCATTGCAACAAGTCCGTTTGTTAATAAAAAAGATATTTATATATTCAAACCTATTTCTACTGATTATAGCTGCAAGTATCTTCTCGCAATTCTTAATTCAAAGCTAATTTCGTTTATAATGACAAAAGGTTCAACAAGTGCAAAAAAAGATGATTTCACTCAATTAACTTTAAATGATATACGTCAATTGGGAATACCAAGCCCTACTGAACGGCAAAAATTTTTAATAGAAGACTTGGTTGATAAAACCATAACATCAAAAAAAACAAATCCCATCCTAGAGATCCCTGCCATAGATAAAGACATTGATCAATTAATCTATGAGTTGTACGGACTGACTGAAGAAGAAATAAAAATCGTTGAAGGATATTTTACTGTTTAATAATATGTGGCACCAAGAGGAACTCGATCAACTTTCTGATGATTTATCAAAGGCTTTGGTAACTCTGTATGAATTTAAAGTGATTTTTGATAATAACGAGAAACAGCTCGCATTGCTTAATAGTACTGCTCCGTTTTTTTTCTTGAGGTTATATGATTTGTATTGGAATGAGCTTATCATGTCTATTAGCCGGCTTACAGATCCAAGCCAACAAAGAAATCATGAAAATTTGTCTGTTTTTATTTTAGAAGATTTTGCAACAGATTTGCCGTCAATGGAAAAGGATCATCTTCGCGCAAATTTTTTACAAATCTCAAACGAAGCTCAATTAATTCGCAAGTTCAGAGATAAATTTATTTCTCACCGGGATAAGGAAGTAACCAGGATTCTTCCTGAAAATAGGGAGACGCTTTACGTACAGAAAGTCGAAGAAGTCTTCACTCTTATCGAGGATAGTATTAACATCTTCCATCATTTCTATGAAAACTGCTATGAAGATCATAAACCTTCATTAGTCGTTAAAGGCGCACAAACTTTAATTTATTACTTGGGGTTAGGGAAAACTTTTGAAGACATTCAGGATAAAATGCCTTTCCAACACTCAACAATCGATAAAATTTAAACGGATTTCTATGGCACTACCCATCAATATAAAAGAATTAGTTCACGGAAAGGTTGTGGAATGGGAACGCCTTGAATTCAAGGCGGGCTGGAATCCCGAATCTGTGTTGCATAGTATTTGTGCCTTTGCAAATGATTTCAATAATTGGGGTGGTGGTTATATCTTTATTGGTATAGCTGAACACAATGGCAAACCTGTTCTTCCTCCCAAAGGATTGGCCGAAGAACAGGCCGATGCTATTCAGAAAAAAATTAGGGAATTATCCCGCAAGATTGATCCCTTTTATTTTCCGGTAGTACAACCTGAACTAATAGATGGGCAATTGGTTTTGATAATCTGGGTCCCTTCAGGCGACCGACGGCCATATTCTGCTCCTGTATCATTATCTAAGAAGAAATCTGAGCGAGCCTTCTATATCCGCGAGAATTCCTCTTCTATTGCTGCTCGCGATCATAAACTTACCGAGCTTCTCCGTCAATCGTCGCATTTGCCTTTCGACGAATGTGTTAATCCTGTGGCAACCTTGGCCGACTTAGATTTAGGGTTGATCCGCCAGCATCTCCAAAAAACGGGCAGCCGGCTTTTTGAAGAAAGTACAACTATGTCGTTCCCCGATCTATGCCGCAATTTAAAAATCGCCAGCGGCCCTGTTGAAAACTTCCGTCCGTTAAACCTGGCGCTGCTTTTATTTTCCGAGAAGCCTGATATCTGGTTCCCGGGTACTCAGATTGAATTAGTGATCCACAATCCGCTTAAACTAAAGGAATATGAAGAGTATTTCTTCAAGGGGCCTGTTCAAATACAGCTTAATACTGCTCTTAATCTGATAAAAGAAAAAGTAATCCGTCAAAAAGTCATTAAAGTTGATGGTCAGGCTGAATCTCTTAAAATATTCAATTTCCCTTTCGTGGCGATTGAAGAGGCTCTTGCTAATGCCATTTTTCATAAAGATTATAGCCTGCATAAACCTGTTGAAGTCCAGGTTTGGCCAAATAAAGAAATTACTATTCTGAGCTTTCCGGGTCCAGTTCCGCCTATTAACAATCGCGATTTGCAAAAGGAACGCATCATTGCCCGCGATTATCGCAATCGCCGCCTGGGCGATTTCCTCAAGGAGCTGCATCTCACCGAAGGCAGGGCTACGGGTGTGCCACTTATTCATCAAAGTTTAAAAGCCAATGGTTCTCCCGATGCCACATTATTCACTGATGAAGAGCGAACCGTATTTTTAGTGACAATTTATGTCCATAAATCATTTGAAAATGAACCAATGGTTGTGCCTGTCCATGAACCTTCTCTCGCCACTTGGGAAGATCTCATAGTATATTTTAATCAGATTATCGAACAAGTAAACAGCAAATCAGGTGCACAGGTAAGTGCACAAGTAAATGCACAAGTAAGTGCACAGGTAAGTGCACAAGTAAATGCACAAGTAAGTGCACAGGTAAGTGCACAAGTAAATGCACAGGTAAGTAGTATTTTAACTGCAAATGGAATCAATGTTGAAAAAACACTAAAGATCCTTGAAAGTATCGAGTTGCTCCCATTACCCAGAGAAACTATTCTGTCACGGTTAGGCCTATCAAAGCATTATAAAAACTATACGAATTATATATCTCCCCTAATAGAAAAAGGCTTGGTGGCTTATACCTCTCCTGCTTTATTAACATCACGGAATCAACACTATAAAATTACACTACAGGGTCTGATTCTTTTGAAAATCCTTGAACACGGTATCAAATGATTTTTCATATTTTGATGTGTACTTTTATGTGTACCAAAGAAAAAAGCCACCTACATTCTCTTTGTAAGTGGCTCATTTTCAGCTCCCCCTGCTGGACTTGAACCAGCGACCCTCTGATTAACAGTCATAACGATATGCTATTTTGTTTCTAACGGTTATTACCTGTTTGTTAATTAAGTAATTCAAGTACAATCACATACAAGTTTTCATTTAATATTTGATATTTCTTTTTTTCGAGATATTAAGGCCATTTGTTATGCAAAATGTTATGCAAATTATTACCTTTGTCGTGTATCCATTTGATAAAATATAGTATGAAAAGTAAACCTAAATCTGATATCACTACAGCTATTTACCTTGACACCCGTCGGTCAGATAAGGACGAGGCTTACCCTGTAAAGTTACGAATAACATATAAAAGAAAGTCCCGATTGTACAGAACAAAATTTTATCTTACCGAGGATGATTTTCAAAAAGCTATGGGGGAAAAACCAAGAAACGACTATAAAGACCTTCATAGAGAATTATTAGGTGTAGAGAAACATGCTCTGGAAATTATTGGTAGTCTTAAAACATTCTCATTTGAAGCATTTAAACGTCGTTTAGTAACAAATACAGCGGACCAGGCAAACCTGTTTTCAGCTTTCAAGGAATATATTGCTGAATTAGAAGATGATGATCGGGTAGGAAATTCATCTGTTTATACCACCGCTCAACATTCACTGGAGAAGTTCCATCCTGGGGATTCGCTGAACTTTTCTGAAATCACACCAAAATTTCTTAAACAATATGAGAAATGGATGGTTGAAACAGAATCCAATGGCATGACTACTGTCGGAATATACCTTCGTTGCGTCCGCAGGCTATTCAACCGTGCAATTCGCAATGGTTTTGCAAAACGAGAAGAATATCCATTTGGAAGAGAGCTCGATCAATATCAGATTCCTGAGCCAAGGAATGTTAAAAAGGCTTTACCACTGTCAGACATTCAGAAAATTTTCAATTATAATTCTGATAATTCCAGCCCGGCATCATATTCTCGTGACATTTGGATATTTTCCTATCTATGCAATGGGATTAATATGAAGGATATTTGCTTATTGCGATATTCAGATGTTTTAAGAGATACAATTGTCTTCAGAAGAGCAAAGACAATGCAGACGAACAGAAAAAATAAATCAATAGAAGTAGTAAAGACATCAGAAATAAACAAAATCATCGAGAGATGGGGTCAAAAACCTCCTGATCCTGATAAATTTATTTTTCCTATCTTGAGTGAGAATCTAACCACAAAGCAGCAGAAAGCCAAAATAATGCAAGCAATAAAACAAGTGAACAAATATATAAAACGCATTGCCAGTGAGTTGAAAATTAAGTCCGATGTTACAACATATACTGCAAGACATTCATTTGCAACGATCCTGAAAAGGGCTGGTGTAAATATTTCCTATATTAGCGAAGCGCTTGGACATTCAACATTGACGACCACACAGGGATATCTTGGCAGTTTTGAAAACGATGAAAAGAAAAGAATGGCAGCCTTGTTGACTAACTTCCCGGAGAGTAAAAATAACCGGAAACGGACTGTCAGGCATTAAAATAGAAATTCTACTTACGCTGATGCTGTGGGTTTATTTGGGCGTTTTATAAGATTCAATTGATTAATTATCATACAAATTTGAATTAATGAATAGGACTGTTTTAGATAAATGTTTGAAGACATTCTTAGATGCATATCGTGATGAACAGGCAACATATGATCTCCTATTTGGGCGTGAATCTAATTTCCTTTCTACGATCCTTGAAGAATTCCAAGAGGAACTGAGATTTAATATCTTATTTAAAGTAAGCCATCAAGAAAAAATAGACATAGTCAAACTTTATATTTCTGAAATTGAAAGAGCAAAATCATACGGAGCAATGAATGTCGTAATAGATATTGATCTTTTATCTAATGATGATGAAAATCATTCATATGCTGAAGCTACACGTTTAACAAGACAAGTAGATGGATTATTAAGCTATTTCTTTAAAAAGCTTCTAGATATGATTCAATCCCAATGCAAAATTTATAATCTTCCATTTTTTCGCATCCACAATGAGATGCGTTTTTTTTTGGCCGGACTCAATTATGATCTAATTGCTGGTCATGAAGAAAGTAAAACGCAGAAATCAAAACCGACCTCGATTGCTTCCCAAACCTTGAAGAAGATGAATGTTGAAGGCGAAAAGGAATTCAATGAAATATTAATGAGGATCAGGAATTCTGAGAATCTTTTTTGGAAGGATATTCCTATGGAAATGGTTATTGAACATTTCAAAGTTTTCTTAAAATCCGAGAACAGATTCGAAATTCCGTTTCTTACTGAAGATCAGTTCGTTTCATTTCTGAAAAGGAGTTTTCTTAAATTTAAGACTGAACCAAGACAAAGAATGTATTGTCCTTATGGGAAAAAAGGATTGATTATAAAAAGGTTTTATGAGCTCTATTCTATCCAAGTTGGAAAAGGATATGATCAAGAAAAAGATACCTATATCGATCTTATAATGGATTGTTTTGAAAATTGGGATAGACAAACCGTTGAGTTTCTTTTTAAACCTGGTAAAACCAAGGTGGAGTGGAATTAATACTAAAAAGGTCATTCGTTAACCCTTTTCTTGTACTTCTTCTTATCTCTGTTTTGTCTCTTTTGTATTTCGTTTTGTCTCTTTTGTATTTCGTTTTGTCTCTTTTGTCCTTTAAATAAAAACTGATCAATAAGGATATAATATTGCGGTCTGTTTAATAAAAAACTAAACGCAATATGGAAATTACCTTTGATCAACTACCGTTGGCTGTTCACCAGATTCATGACAAACTGAATAATATTGAACGGCTATTACTTTCACGCAGTGAAATATCCCTGCCTGAAGAGGATAAACTTCTAACCATTAAACAAGCGGCCGAATTCCTTGTTCTTTCCGTACCAACAATTTATGGTTTGGTACAGCGTCATGAAGTGCCTGTTTGCAAACGCGGCAAACGTCTTTATTTCTCCAAACAAGACCTGACTTCATGGATTAAGGACGGGAGAAAGAAAACCAACTCAGAGATAGAGGCTGAAGCTCATACATATTTATTAACATCAAAAAACAGGAGGTAACAAATGTCAATGGTTAAAAATCTAAAAAGGATTCATGAAAGCGTGTATGAAATTAATCTTTGTATGGAGGATTTTGAGGCTCTTCAACTTGCCACAACAGATAACAATTATCCAGCAAATCTTCTCATAATTATAAAATCTATACAAGCACGATGCCAATATATTCAAGAACTTCTGGATAAAGGTATCGCACTGGAAAAAGAGCTTGATAAAATTAAGAAAGAGCTTAAAAAACATCATTTCATCTTGTCGTACCAATAATTAACTGATATGTTTATGGGATTGTTTTTTATAAAAAACAGTATCAATATTCCAATAAACTTTTTAGGTATCGGAACTATAAAGATCCTGATAATATTAAATTCACGGGGAAGGGAAGCTTCCTTGCATCAGATAGTTTCCCTTCCAAACATTTATTTCCTGGAGAAAAATCAGAGAAATTATATTTTGCCGGAATGTCCGGAAACTTCGGTTTTAAAATTCGAAGTCCTGGATGCCATCATAAATTCCGGCGTAAAGTTCTCAAAAAGATTAAAGGTTTCGAAACATGGGCTATTCTGGCTTAATCATGATATAATTCGTTCGGGCTTGAATAAGAGCTGATATTCAAGGTGAAAAGAAATAGTAATGAAATCGCAAGAGAAAAAAGATAACGAGGGTGGTATCAAAAAGAAAACTTTGGCGATTGTCGAAGTTCAGAATGTGCTCCTGCAATGGTATGATCTTAACTATAATGAAGTTAAGCATGTGGTTGAGGGTTGCAAAAAAGGAGAAAATAATGTTCAGGAAATAAAGGATAATAATTTGTTAATCAGATTACTTAATAATGGATACCATATTTCACAGGCAACCCTAAAGGCATTGTTGAATTCGGATTTTGTACCGGTTTATAATCCAATACAAAAGTATTTTGATTCCCTTCCACTCTGGACCGAAGGGAGCAGGGATTATATCAATGAGCTTGCAAACCATGTAAAAGCAATTGATCAGGAGAAATTCAATCACCACTTTAAAAAAATGCTGGTTCGTGTCATTGCGTGCGCACTGGACGACCGAGCGTACAATAAGCATGCTTTTATCCTGGTAGGTGCCAAGCAGCACACAGGTAAAAGCACATTCTGCCGATTTCTTTGTCCTCCTTCTCTTGAAAATTACAGAGTTGATACCATTCCTGAAGGTAAGGATTCGCTTATTACACTTAGTGAAAATTTAATTATCAATCTGGATGAATTAAGTTCCATGAACAAAATTGAGTTAAATCATCTGAAAAATCTGTTTTCCATGGATAGTGTAAGAGTTCGTCATCCTTATGCAAGCAGAATGCAAACAGATGCCCGCAGGGCATCATTCATTGGCTCTACCAATGAAGAATCCTTCCTCACTGATACAACAGGGAATGTTCGCTGGATATGCTTCGAAATAGACACTATTGAATTCCATTATGAACAAATTGGCATTGATAATGTCTGGAGCCAGGCATATGCTCTTTACAAGTTGGGTTTCAACTATCAGTTGACTTCGGAGGAATTAAAAGAAAACGAATTGCGAAACGAACAATACCAGGCTGTTACAATGGAATATGAATATATTCAACAGTTTCTGACTCCTGCCAATGTGATGGACAATGATGCATTTCTTACAACAACACAAATCCGAGATTATATCATAACACAATCAGATCGCAAGGCCGATTTAAAAAGCACTGATAAGCTCGGTAAAGCATTACGAAAACTCGGATTTGAGAAAGTCAATAAACGGATAGAAGAGTTTAATCAGCCCAGAGGAGGATATTATGTCTTTTATATTAATAAGCCATAATTGATAACTACATGACTACAAAGACAGTTTTTTATAGTATCCACAAGGGTTTAAGCGTAGTTATCATTACTTTTTCTGCTAACTACAGGCTAACTACCGACTACAAGAATGAGTTAAAATGTAGTCATGTAGTCATGTAGTCAGCGACTTTTTCTGAAAAGAAAAAAATATCGGTAATCATTGTATCTGGGAATGACGGTAAATTCAAGATGAAGTATAATATCAAACTAAAAACTAAAAATGCATATCTCTGAGTTTTTACAAGCCAATGGCCATAAACCTGTTAAAGTCAGTCATGGAAGTGCCTGGTATCTTAGTCCATTAAGACAGGAAAGCCAACCAAGTTTCAAAGTTCAACTTAACCGAAATGTCTGGTATGATTTCGGAATGGGTGAAGGTGGTAATATTGTCAGTTTTGTCATGAAACTTTTCAATGTCGACAGGCCTGGAGCTCTTGAACTGATTAAAAAACATTCTGGGACGCATACGCCATCAACCATTGATTGTAAAGAAGAATCAGGAAGCGTTAAAATTTTCCGCATATCTCCGGTAGGAAATCCTGCCCTGATCCAATATCTGAAATTCCGCAAGGTTTCTCCCTTCTTTTCAGCGATGTTTCTAAAAGAGGCTTATTATACAGTCCATGATAAAAAGTACTTTGCCCTGGCATTTAAGAATGACAAAGGGGGCTTTGAATTGCGTAATGCAATCTTTAAGTCATGTTCAAGCCCCAAATGGATTACTACCATACCCGCGGCAGATATGTCAAAATTAAATGTTTTTGAAGGTTTCATGGATTACTTATCCTGCTGCACTCATTTTAACCAGATTCCCAGATTCCAAACTATTATTCTAAATTCATTAGCTTTTCTTCCAAGGATTGATCCTATTTTATTTGCTGCCAAAGAAATTAATCTGTTCCTGGACAATGATCCGGCCGGGCGGAATGCGACCGGGAAGATTTTTGAAAATTGCACTAATGTTAAGGACTGGGCTCAGGTCATTTATCCCAAGCATAAGGATTTTAATGAATTTCTGATGAGTAAAGGATCCTCTGAAGAGATTTCCTGATTATCCTCGATAAAATCATTCATCATGGTATAGATGAGTTCATTCAATCAAAAAATTATTTATTAAAAATCCTTTTACATTTTTACCAAATGGCTGAAACATTGATTTACCTAAGTAAATCGAAGGTAAAAAAAGGGTAAAAGAAGGTAAATTTATCTTTTTACCAATCCTTTACTCAATAAATAACTGAATATCTGTAAGTTAATTAATAGTAAATCGGTAAAAATAAAATCATTAAAAATCTTTTTTATGGAAAAAGAATACAATTTCAAAACCCCGGCCGATAAATTTCCAAAACGCAATTATCGGTTGCAAGAGGATACACTCTATGAACGGATCCGCTATCATTTGCTTGAGGGCCGGAAACTTTCCGAGGAGGAAACACATATTCTTCATCGCTGGGAAACAGCTCACTCCCTGTTGGTTTCCAAGAATGAAACCGATGCCAACGCGGCAAGGATCCTGATGAAGATGTATAACATCTCCAACTTCACGGCCTATAAAGACATTCGCAATGCCAAGATGCTTTTTGGAGATGTTAACAAGGCCTCAACCGAAGGCTTGAGATATATCGTTTCGCAATGGTGTGTCGATATGTACCGAATGGCCTATATCGCCAAGAATTTCGATGCCATGAGCAATGCATTGGGAAAGTTGATCAAAGCCAATTGCCTTGACCGGCAGGACCCCAACCTTCCTGACATTACAAAAATTCAGCCGCCCGTTCAGGTCCTTTCGCTTTCCCTTGATTTTGTCAACTCACCCTATTTCAAAATGCTCGCTCCGAAGGTCCAGGAGGAAGTGATAAAACTGAAGGCGAAAGTTCAGACCATGCTGGACCGAAGTCCGATTACCGATGTGATGAATATGCTGATGATCGAAGATACAAAATATGAACCAGTTAACGATGATACAGACTCAGAATCAAATTGAAATTAAGCCTGCACCCTATTATAATAATCCTCAGTTGGTTATTAAATATGGTCTGCAGCCGCATAAAATGTTTATCGGTGGCCGTGGTGTGGGTAAAACAACCATCATCGCCGATGAAGTGATCAAATACCTCTCGGCCATGCCGCGTGGAAAGGTTTCCCTCAATGGTCTGACCTATTTCCATATCCGCACCAAGTCATTGCCGCCGATCATTGATCATTGGGAACGCCTTGGGCTGTATCGGGATATCCATTATTTTGTGGGTCGTAAGGCGCCTTCGAACCTCAAGTGGCCGGAGTCCTACCAGCCGCCCCTGGACTATGCAAACTGCATTCATTTTTTCAATGGCTTCGTTCTTGAGTTCAATTCATTTGACCGGCCTGAAATGGCCAGAAGCGGATCCTATGACGGATTGATCTTTGATGAAGCCACCAAGCTTAAGAAATACGCCATAGACAGTGATGTGATGCCGGCAAACCGTGGTAATGTGGATCGGTTCGGGCATCTGTATTTTCATCATGGCACGCTTCTGCTGGGATCCATGCCGCTTTCTTCCGAAGGCGACTGGGTGTTTGAGTATGAAGCATTGCAGACCAAACTGCCTCATCGGTACATGTACCTTGAAGCTTCAGCCTATGAAAATATCAAGATCCTGGGCGAGAATTATTTCCGTGACCTGAAACGGACCTTGCCCACGGTGATCTATAACCTGGAAGTGCTCAATAAAAGACGTTCCCAAAATGTCAATAAATTTTATCCGCTGTTATCTGAAAAGATGCACGGCTATGCCGGGTGTTATGATTACTCGTATTATGACCGGATACACCAGGATCCCACCAAGCAGCCGGTGCAGGATTCAAGGGGGGATGGAGATTGTTATAAGGACGAACCCCTTTTCGTTTCCTTTGATTTCGGAAGTACTCAGAATTGTATTGTCGTTGCGCAAATGCACAACGATTCACGGGAAATGCCGATCATCAAGAATTTCTTTGTTGAGAATGAAACATTGAAAACCGTCGTAAATAAGTTCATCACCTATTATGAATACCATCCGACCAAGGAAGTTCATCTGTATGGCGGAAGTGATGGCAGAAGGAAGAACGATGCAGCAAGCCGGCAGACCTATTTTGATGACGTGACTGAAATGCTTACGAAAGCAGGGTGGGAAGTGTACCTAAGGGCTGAATTGTATGAAGCGCCGCATATGGATAAGTTTCAGTTTTGGCACAAGTTCTTGATGGGAGAATATAACAGTGTGCCCAGCTTCCGTATCAATACGGTGAATGCGTATGAAACGTTTTTCTCTATGGAGAATGCACCTATTCTTCCGGATGAAATCAAAAAGGATAAGCGCAGCGAGCGCAATACCAGGGAACCAAGATGGAAGGCAACCGATCTTTCCGATGCCGTCGATAACCTGTACTATTGGATGTTCTTCCAATCGGTAGGGGAGCAATCCTATACGAATGAAGTCTACTTCGGACGTTAACCGATCTATTAATTGCTTCATAAAAACAGGAAAGCGCACAGACTACTTTAGCAAATTTAACGGTTGGACTTGGATAGGGGAGCAAACCGGATGTCGGTTTGCTCCTTTATACATTCTGAAATATAACAGCCTGTATTCTCGTTTACAAGCGTTTAAATAAACCCTGTATTAACTTGACCTGTCGCCATTACCAAGGGCAAGATCATTTGTCAGGCACCGCCTGATGAATCCTACATAAACCTTTTTTGATCTGAGGCCATTTCATATATCGCAAAGAACGAATGCAATCGGTTATGATTTTTCGATAGGGCGGGGCGTGGCTTCTGAGCATTTGACCTCACTATAAACCTGTAAAAGCACATTTATAGTATTGTCATTGAATCTTTTATGTTTTTTTTCAGCTCAAAAAGGGTATTTTTTGGGTGCCCCGGCTTCTTTTCTTTGGTAAAGATGGCAAAGAAACGAAGCAAAAGAAACCATCTGCCAGACCTGCTGTTTTGTGCCAAAAGCCTTGCTGGTATTGAGTTCTTTAAGGTGCAATTGCAGTTGCATTGCAATTAATTGCAGTTCCTGCATTGTCAAATCAGCCGCTTTTTTCTTTATATATCCTGGTTAAAGAAGAAAGCTTGGCAAAAAAGAAACCCCATTTGACCCACCGCACGGTTTAGCTCGAAATTTTCCTGACAAGTTACCTTCCGAATAATTCGCTTAAAGTAATAGTAGCTTAAAACTGTCAAGGGCGACCTCCGGATGGGAATTGTCGCTCTTCGAGTGTTTTCAGATTGTACCAATCGTGACCTACCCCCTGGACATTATTTATTATTCTCGGTTTAAGCCTTTGGCGTTTAAAAATTTCATTACTAACCTTAACTCAAACGTCTATGAAAGCTCTAGCCAACAACACCCACCAACAGTCACTTGTCGAAATCTTTGTCCAGGAACTGGACCAGATTTACTACCCGGGTTATACTGAAGAACTTATTGCCTCAGAACCTGAAAAGTTCAATTGGGAACTTAAAGAATTTCAGGGGCAATTCTCTCTCTGAGAATAAAGACCTTAAGACCGGCAGGCAGTTCCGAATTATCGGAACTGCCTTTTTTTATGCTCGCTGAGGCTCAAAAGGAAGTATCCTGGCAACTGTTTAAGAAAAAGTTGCAAAAACCCAGCCCTAAGAGTAATCCGAAATTCACAAAGTTATGCCCGGTGAAACTGTTTTTCACTAAAGGCGACCTCCTGATGGATCCCGTCGCCCTCCGGGTTCATTCAGATTCTTGGTCCACCAACAATCTGACCTGAACCTTTGCTTAAAAGTTTCACAGGGCATGCTCTTAACCGGCAAATTTCATTTACTCACCGCGGCCACAAACGCTGCTTAAAACTAATCCGCTATGAAAAAACAAACGATGAATCCACAGCTTGCCAGGGAAAACAGCAACAGGTATGAAAACACAATTCCTATGCGCCTCTGGGCAGAAGATGACCTGCCAAGTCAGAAACTCCTGCTGAAAGGCATCAGTACTCTTTCCGATGCAGAACTTCTCAGTATTATTATCGGATCCGGTGTTTCAGGAGAAAACTCCCTTGATATTGCAAAGAAAATGCTGTCAAACTGCGGAAACAACCTTTGCGAATTCTGGAAGTATGGTGTATCAGACCTTCAGAAGATTAAAGGCATTGGCCTGAAACGAGCCGTGAAGATATCGGCAATGTTTGCCCTGGCTCGCCGAAGGAACGAATCAGAAGTGATCCTCAAAGACAAGATCACCCAAAGTCACCAGGCGTTTGAGATATTCAAATCCCTGATGGGCGACCTTCCATATGAAGAGTTCTGGATCCTGCTGCTGAACCGTTCGAACCGGCTCCTTAAAAAGATCAGGATCTCCGAAGGAGGAGTTTCCGGAACAGTAGTGGATCCCAAGAAGGTGTTCAAGCTCTGCCTTGACAATCAAGCCTGTAGCATCCTCCTCGGGCACAATCATCCCTCCGGAAACATCCAGCCCAGTGAAGCCGATACTAAACTGACCAAAAAGCTCAGGGATTGCGGTATGATGCTTGACGTGGATGTCCTGGATCATATCATCATCGGGGATGACAGGTATTATTCATTTGCAGATGATGGTAAAATGTAGAATCCCCTCCCCGGGAAACCGGGTTTTTTAATCTAATCCACCATTGTTATTCTTTTTGTATCATCATTGTCAGGATTATCCTGACCATATTTCAATGAAAGAGAATTTTGTAATTTTATAAGCACAGACTTCAATTACTATTCGTATCATCGTGGTCAGGTCTAACCTGACTTCCTTACTATGAATCACTTTCACCATAAATTAACATCCTATTTATGAATTTTGAAAATCTCATACATAAGGTTCAGGTTACTCATGATTCTCTTCATGCCAAGGCGGCAAAAGCAGTTAATACCACCATGACAATAAGGAATTGGCATACGGGTATTATATTTTGGAATATGAGCAAAATGGAGAAGATAGAGCGAAATGATGTTATCAATGATCCGATAACTGTAGTATTTCTCAGATTGAGTGACCGTGCCCTGTACTTATTTGATTTTTAAATATTTATTTGTATTATTGTTCAAGGGAAAAAAGTATAGTATGGAAACCGGCCCACATCCCGATAATGATAATAATAAGCGAAATGAGGGTAAAAATATGAAAAGGCTTTCGGGGAGTATCTTTGTATACAGACAGAACTTCTTGGCATACTACAAGAAGATATGCCGCCGGATAAATAAGGAGAAACAGACCGATGAAGAAATAAATCGATCTGAAAAAAATAATAGGAGATTTCAAAACTGGGGGGTAATAATAAACGGAATTATGGTTATAATATTTATGGGATCTGTTCTGTATCAAGGATGCCAAACAAGGAAAAGCCTTAATATTGCAGATAGTGCTTTGATTGAAACAAAAAGGGCTGATACTATTGCTAATAAATCCTTGCAATTTGTTATTCACAATAATGAAGAAAATAAAACGATTGATAGGTTAAAAAATAGAGCCTATTTGGATTTTATTGCTTTTCCTATGATTATTTTTGAATCTGGAAAAAAAATAAGTTATCAAATTAAAATTAGAAATAGCGGTTTTACTCCCGCATTTAATATTGATGCAATTGGTAAGGCAAAAATTGGATATGAGGGAGTTACAGAAAATGAAATTGAAAGTGTTTCTAATATTAAAAAATCTTCCGGTATTAATTCTTTTAAAGCCGCTGGTGCTAATTTTTCTATCAACCTTTATACAGATGTTATTTTGTCCAAGAGAGATTCTATAAAAATCAGAGAAGGACAAGAATTGTTTTATATTTATGGGTGTATTTTCTATAATGACTATTTTGGTATGAGTCATTGGCAAAGATTTTATCTTAGTTACACCCCTAAAGATGGATATATGACAGAATGTATTAAATATAATGACACCGATAAAAACTAAAAAACAGTATATTATTGTATTTTAGCCACTTACGATTTTTGGGTATGCTTGGTATATAGTTACCCAATGTTGCTTAGCAAAGGCGCTGCCTCTTCTGCGTGTAATGACCAGCCGTTAGGTGCAAGCGTAATGTACGCCAACATAATGTAAGAATAATACCAAATAATGGTAAAGACAAGTAGTAAAATTGGTTTTTCCTCAAGTGTAGTGGATGACATTGTTAATAGCAACAATCAATGAAAAGAATTTTACAACTTAACCATACAGAAGCAAGACAGTTTTTTCTCAAAGAAGAAAGCTATTTCAACTTTGATTTACCCAAATACTTCATTTTTCAAACTGTTATTCAACAAGTTTCGCAACATATTGCAGGTAGAAGGCTTTCTGACTTTTATAGTTTCACTAATCCTGGAGGAAAAGGTAAACCTATACTTCCTTGCAACTTTGAAAATGTGAACTATAAGTTTCTAAACAACAAAGACGGAAAATTTGCTTGGCGACCTTTTCAATTAATCCATCCTGCAATATACGTTTCACTTGTTCACATTATGACAGAAGAAGTAAATTGGAAGTTAATTGTTGCAAGGTTCGGACAATTTGCTAACAACCCAAATATCAAATGTTATAGTATTCCATTAGAATCAGAAGGAAACGAATCCGACAAAGCAACAACCGTAACTCAATGGTGGCAATCAATCGAACAACAATCAATTGAATTAGCCTTCTCTTATGAGTATGTTTTGCATACAGACATATCAGACTGTTATGGATCTATTTACACACATTCAGTGCCTTGGGCAATTCATACAAAGCCGATTGCTAAAGCAGACAGAAGTCCAAATGGATTAATCGGCAATACAATTGACAAGCATTTAAGTGATATGGCATTTGGCCAAACAAATGGAATTCCTCAAGGAAGTGTTTTAATGGATTTCATAGCTGAAATGATACTTGGATATGCAGATTTGGAGTTATCAGATAGAATCCAACATGCGAACATTCAAGATTATAAAATCATTCGTTACCGAGACGATTATAGAATTTTTACAAATAATCCTCAAGTTGCAGAGCATATCACAAAACTATTGACCGAGATTTTAATTGAACTTGGTATGCGATTAAATGCACAAAAGACAGTGATTTCAAATAATGTAGTAAGAGATTCTATTAAACCTGACAAGTTATATTGGATAACTTCCAAAAGAGGAGCAAAAAGCATTCAGGAACATTTACTTTTGCTTCATAACTTATCAGAGAAGTTTCCTAATTCGGGTAGTTTGAACAAAGCATTAAACAAATTCTTCGACAGGATAAAAGGAATTAAGGAGACTAAACAAAACATAGAAGTATTAATGAGCATACTCGTTGACATAATGTATAAGAATCCCAGAACTTATCCAATTTCAACTGCAATTCTGAGCAAATTACTTTCTCTTATTGATGAGCCATCGCAACGAGAAAATATATTACTAGCTATTTATGCCAAGTTCGAGAAGATTCCAAATACAGGTCACATTAAAATTTGGCTTCAACGCTTGACAATAAAAATTGACAGACTAAGAGTTTATGAGGAAGACCTTTGTAAAAAAGTTAACGACGTGAGCATTCAAATTTGGAATTCAGATTGGCTTAATAATTCATTACAAACTTTAATCGCTACAACGCCGATAATTTCCGAACAAGTAATTCAAGATATAGAAGTAGTAATTGATAGCGAAGAAGTCCAACTGTTTCAAAACGACTATGAATATTAAGAAAACCCAGAAGAATTGGACATCAACAACTATCAAAGCCTATAAAAAATGGTTGTGGAAGTGCATAATTTGAGTTTTGTCGCCCGTACGGATATTTATAGCATCTTTGTCGCCAAAAAAATCAATCCTACATCTGATACCACTACCTTGTAAAAGGAGATGGATCAATTGATTTATGAGTTGTATGAATTGACAGAGAAGGAGATACGGATTGTATAGGGTTGATAATGTAATTTTTCTACCACGAAAAACTATTGTATATTTGTATTGATACCTTGACTGTTATGGAAGTGTTTTTAACCGATAAAGAAATTCAAGAGCTTATCAATGAAAGGAAGCAAATGACCATTGCTCCTGATGAATTATTTAGGAATTTAAAAGAGAAGCGAGGGCACAAAGGTTCAGAACATATAATATCTCGACTAGATGGAAGTTCATTCATAATTAAAGTTCGCATCAGCAATGAAAACTCTTTAGATTTTTCAGCAATTTTAGGATATACTCCTTCAAAATCAACCAAGTTATTTTTGCTGTGTAGATACAATGGGAAAAGTCACGAACATAAGAATAAACTGGAAAGTGAAAATGCTTTTTATGATTTTCACAAACATACGGCAACGGAACGCTACCAACGTGAAGGTACAAAAGAAGAATACTTTGCTGAGATTACAAACAGATATTCCACCATTCAAGAAGCATTGAATTGTTTGATTGCGGACTGCAATGTTGCTTTACCGCAAACCTCACAATTAAATTTGAATATTTAAATGGAAATAACATACATAGAGAAAGAATTCAAACAAAAGGTTTGTAAGGAAATCCGATTAATGCAAGAAGGGATTGATAGGTATCGGGTTTTCACTCCTTTTCAGTTTGACGATGGAGATTCGTTTGGTATAATTTTGAAAAGTGCAGGAAGCAATTGGATTTTATCTGATGAAGGACACACTTTTATGCACTTGAGTTATGATATAGATATTGATTCACTTGATAAAGGAACAAGAGCGAAAATTATTAGCACAACATTAAGTATCTATGGAATAAGGGAAAAGGATGGAGTTTTATTTGCAATAGTAAATGATGAAAATATGGGGAATATTTTTTATAACTATGTGCAAGCACTTATAAAAATTACTGATGTAACTTATTTAACCCGAGAACGGGTAAAATCGACTTTCTGGGAGGACTTCAAATTGTTTATATCGCAAAAAGTCCCTATAGACAGAATTAAATTTAATTTCCATGACGACCAGCATGACCCTCAAGGGAAATACCCTATTGATTGCCACATAAACAAAATGGAAAGACCGTTATTTATTTTTGCAATTGGAAGTGACGACAAATGTAATATCAGCACAATAAATATTTTGCAATATGAAAAATGGGGACTTAAATTCAAATCACTTGCAATTTTTGAAGACCAAGAAGAAGTCAGCAGAAAGGCTGTTGCCCGTTTCAGTGATGTTTGCGAAAAACAATTTTCAAGTTTAATCGCAAACAAGGAGCGTATTGAAAAATATTTGAAAGAGAACGTCGAATAATTTTAAACTCTTATACAACTTTTTTCTTTCCTATCCCACCAAAGGAAGTTGCAAAAAAGGTAGGCATTCGCAAGCGTACTGTTGTTAAACTCGAAATTTCCGCAAAGGTACCTGCGAAAAATCCGCTTTCAGCTTTAAAACAGTAAAGGGCGACCTCCTGATGGAATTGTCGCTCTTCGAGTGTATTCAGATTGGAAGGCAATCTGACACACACCCTTGACTTTATTTATTTTTCTCGGTATTCACTTAGGCTAAAATTTCAATTTTAACCAGGTGGGCCAGAAACCTAAATAAGACCCTAGGGCAGGGGCGAATATCATGAATAATTCACAGATCTATGCTGCCATCACAGAAAAGATCATTGCCAACCTCGAAACAGCCGGAAGCTGGATGAAACTTTGGCAGGTTCCTTCGCCGGTCAGTATGAATGGTCATTACTACCGGGGCATCAATCGCCTGGTGCTTTCTTCCGATCCCTACAAGAGCCGGGTCTATGGCACATTCCAGCAGATTCGCTCCAACGGCGGACAGGTTCGCAAGGGTGAAAAATCCACCATCGTCGTGTTCTGGAAGACCGGGATGGAACAGGATGATGCCACCGGCATCACAAAGAAGACCTTCCTTCTGAGGTTTTACCATGTCTTCAACTCCGAACAGGCCGACTTTGACGAGCAGGGTAAGCAAAAGATCGCCCAGCTTCAAAGCCTGGTTGACGAAAAGGTTAACGATGAACACCTGGAAGCTGAATCCATCATTGAAGGCTACGAAGGACGCCCGGAAATCATCTTCTCCGACAAGGACGACCGCGCATTCTATTCACCGGTTGCCGATCTGATCTCAGTTCCGGATAGGAAATACTTCACCAGCTCATCGGCCTTTTATCGGGTTCTGTACCATGAAATTTGCCATTCGACAGGCCATCCCAAACGTCTGAACCGCTATAACGGAATGTCGAACAGCTACGGCGATATCCCATACAGCAAGGAAGAACTGGTAGCTGAACTCGGTTCTTCTTTCCTTGCCGGTATCGCTCACCTTGACCCGGATATTCGCAACTCAGCCGCTTACATCAAAGGATGGGCTTCGGCTCTTCGTGACAACCAGAAATGGGTGATGTGGGCTGCTGCCAGGGCTGAGAAGGCTGCTGATCATATCCTGGGCATTGACTCTTCTTACGCTGCTTCAGAAGAAAAAACCACGGCTGAAGTGATCAGCGAAGTTCCGGTCCTTGAGCCTGTCCTTGAAGACACCCCCTTTTAACTAAACCATTCATTCAATAGAGCCATCCTGGGCAACCGGGGTGGCTTTTTTCATCAACACTAAAACCTAAACCCATGAACAATTTTAGCAGTTATTCCGGGGATCCCTACCAGATCACAGCCCGGTTCGCAAGTAAATGTCAAACCTGCGGCAAACCCATCAAAAAAGGCGAACAAATCATCTACTGGCCAAATGGCAAACATGCTGGGCATCTGAAATGTGATGAAGCTGACTACCGAAATTCTTTGGCTTCTTTTGAAGATGAAGAGCGTTACAACAGTCAGTATCGGTAATTCAGATTCTTAAGCTGCTGCGTGAAACCGCAGTGGCTTTTTTCAGTGCGCCCGGCATGGGCGATAACTATAGGGTGAAAGACCCGAACACGCATGGCAGTAGGAAGTGTTAGCTTAAGGCAAGGGTGTCCTCTGCGAAGAGGAATCTGAAGGAAGCCGGCGGCAAAATCCTGGCCTGACGAACAGAAACTGCATATAAGGCTTATTAGGGGCGGATAAGTTTGCTAAACAAAACGAAGTCCGATACTGCCCGAACCCCTTGGAGTAAATGCAGCAGGTAGATAGGATGAAAGTTATCGTTCTTACCCGGGGAGACCTGACCAATACGTTGGGGAAGCTTTTCTCAGAACCGACAACCTGTGCAGTGATGTATAGCAGAATGGTCAGGAGTCAGCAGAAGCCATAGTACCGAATCATTCATGAATGAACCGGGAAGGGCCGAACGTAAAGATGTCTTTAAACTCTGAAGGACTTGTGAGCAAGGTAAGGAAAGCAGCCAATCCCGTAAGTAAACGGGACTACCCAACGGAAGCAGGAGTGGAACTCCAAGGTAAGGAGGGAGAGCAGAGCCATGCTCCAGCGTTGACAGAAGGCGAAGACAAGAATCGAGTAAATACTGGTAGGATGCTTGAACAAGTTCTGGACAGGGAAAACCTGAACCTTGCCTATAAACGGGTCAAGAAGAACGGCGGCAGTCATGGAGCAGACGGGATGAAGGTGGACGAACTTCTGCCTTACCTCAAACAACATGGCGAAAACCTAAAGCAATCCATACTGGAAGGGAAGTACCGACCGCAACCGGTACGCAGGGTAGAAATACCCAAACCGGATGGCGGAATAAGGCTGCTGGGTATCCCCACGGCTATTGACCGGATGATACAACAGGCGATAGCGCAAGTATTATCCCCGGTATTTGAAAAGGAATTCTCTAAGTACAGTTACGGCTTTCGTCCGGGGTGTAATGCACATCAGGCCATCTTACAGGCACAGCAGTACATCAACGAAGGATACAAAGTCGTAGTGGATCTGGACTTGTAGAAGTTCTTTGATCGGGTAAACCATGATAAGTTAATGTATTTGCTTGCCAAAAGAATAAGCGACAAGCGACTACTGAAACTTATCCGGGCCTACCTTGAATCGGGAGTAATGCTGGGCGGGCTGGTTAGCCCCAGCCGCGAGGGAACACCTCAAGGAGGGCCATTAAGTCCGTTGCTGTCTAATGTGGTGCTTCATGAACTGGACAAGGAACTGGAAAAGCGAGGCCACCGGTTCTGCCGTTATGCGGATGATTGTAATATCTACGTCAAAAGCAAAAAGGCAGGTAGTCGGGTAATGGACAGTGTTAGAGAGTTCATTGAAAAGCGATTAAAGCTGAAAGTCAACCGGGAGAAAAGTGCTGTGGATTATCCGATAAAAAGGAAGTTCTTGGGATTTAGCTTTTACTACTACAAAGGAATGGCAAGAATAAGAGTACATGCCAAATCCCTCAAGAGGTTAAAAGCCAATCTTAAGAAACTGACTGGAAGAAGCATTGGAATTAGCATGGATACCAGAATAGTCAGGCTCAATCAGGTAACTCACGGTTGGGTCAATTATTATAGTCTGGCTGATATGCGAGAGCAATGTCGTGAGATTGATAAATGGCTACGTCATAGGCTGCGCATGTGCTATTGGAAGCATTGGAAGAAAATCGGAACAAAACAGGACAACCTTATCCGGTTAGGTATTCCAACCTCCAAGGCCTGGGAATTTGCTAATACAAGAAAAGGCTACTGGCATACTGCCAGTAGCCCTATCTTATCTCGTTCCCTCACCAATGACTACTTTTGTCGCTTAGGTCTTTCGGGTCTGTCTGAAGTTTACTCTAAAACTATTTCTTTACGAACCGCCGTATGCCGAACGGCACGTACGGTGGTGTGAGAGGACAGTGAGGGAAATAATCCCTCACTTCCTACTCGATTTCTCATTGAGAACCTTTTATTAAGATTTCCATTTTGTACGAGACAGCCGAAGGGAGGAAACGGTCAATCTGACTACCTGCAAGCAATTTTTCATAACCAGCCCAGGTTATTTACATTCAATGCCGTGGAGTAATTTATTTGCAGTAGAAAAGAATGCTAAAAGTAAAAGGTTTATTATATTAACTGGCAAAAATTGGTAATTTTAACTATTTCTTAGAGGTTTCACGTATTTCTTATTATGTCGTAATTTTCTACCCTTAAATAAACACAACATGGTTAATCTATATAGTTTTTTATATAAATAGTCTTCCGTTCCTTGCTGAACCGAGGAGGTCTCTTCATTTTATTTTGGGAAAAGGGCCTGAAAAGAGACTTTACTCAGAAAAAAATTATAAATAAAAAATCAAAAAATGAGCAAATTGAAATCAATCCATACGAGCAGGACCCTGATGTTTGACGAATTGGAGAAAGTGATGGATTTTGCTATTGGTAATGGAAACTTCATGGAGGCACTGAAGCAGAATGTAACTGGTAAGAAATCTAATTCGGGTGTTGAAAAAACGAAGGAATATCTTAAAAAATTATACAGTTTTGACACAGATTATCCGCTATTCAACGCCTTAAAATATTTCTGGAAAGTTTCTGATGAAAAAGATAAGCCCAGGTTAGCTCTATGTTATGCAATTAGTCATGACTATTTATTAGCAGAAAGTATTTCAGTTATCTTTGATACAAATCAGGGGGAAAAAGTGACGGTTGGAAAATTGGAAAATAATATTGAAACTCACAATCCAAACAAATATTCTGCAAACACCAGGAAATCGATTGCACAGAACATTGCCAGTTCATGGAAGCAGGCTGGTTTTATCGAAGGGAAGGTTAAAAACATACGAGTACAACCTGAAATAAGCTATAATGTTGCTTGTTTTGCTTTTTTACTGGCCTGGCTCAGAGGTGACAAAGGTGATTTTATTTGGAATAATATCGGAGTAAGGGCTCTTTGCCAGAGTGAAAGTAAACTCAGAAATTTGGCTATTGATTGTGCTAAGCGGGATTTAATGCAATATCAGTATGCTGGAAGTGTAACTGCTATCTCGTTTAATCTTTTATTAAACAAAATAGGAATCGATGGAATCTAAAATAGATCAACTATTATCGGCTTTCGAAAAAGTGGTAAAAGAACCCTGGTCGTCAGTTTTGTCGGGGCAAGAACGAATTTGGTTTTTGGTATATGACCCTGCTGAACAACGCAAAGTTGATTTTCGGATGGGTGATTTTGAAACCACTACTTTAAAAGCAGGCAAAAAATGGGAAGATATTTCCTTGAAACTTTGCTTCCCTTCATGGATGGCTAATCATGAATATAGGGACGATTACTTTAAAAACCCAGAATACATTGTTGACCAATTGGAAGCTGAATTCATTCCATTTGCCATACGGTTTTTGAAAGATGAGCTAAAGAAAATTGAACAAGATCATGATACACTTATTGCTATTAAAGATGTATCGGCCTTATTCGGCTTTGTCCGGCTGTCTGAAATACTTAAAAGCTGCGACAAAGATTTTAAAGGACGTATGCTCATATTCTTTCCCGGTGAGTTTGAACAAAACCATTACCGTTTGCTGGATGCCAGAGATGGTTGGGATTATTTGGCCAGGCCGATAACATTATAAAAAAGTTGAAATGAAGAATAAAGAACTCTTTACGCTGAATCCGGAGCACGTTAACCTTAAAAATGAAGGGGTTGCCAAGATTAGAACCATCAATGAGAATGAAGATCTTTCAATTGTGGAATATGAATTAAAAACATTTGTCTGCGAAGGTGAATACCACGATGGTTTAAAAAAAATCCTGGAATATTATCTTCAAAATTATACAAGTACAGAACAACCGGCATTTTGGGTAAGCGGTTTCTATGGAAGCGGAAAGTCACACCTGGTGAAAATGGCGAGTTACCTGTGGGATGATTTTCAATTCCCAAATGGAAATACTGCCAGAAGCATTAAACCTTTACCTCAGGATATTCAGGATTTATTTGTCGAAATTGACAGAAAACAAAAAATTCAAGGAAAGTTATCAATCGCAGGCACATTGCGTGATTTTCCATCCAAAGATATCCGATATTCCTTTTTGCAAATTTTTCTGAATTCACTGGGGTTACCCAAACAATATCACCATTTTAAATTTATGCATTGGGCTATTACTGAAGGCATTTATGAAAAAGTGGAAGCATTACTGGAAACAGGTGGCAGGAATATTAAAACAGAGATTGAAAGAATTTTCGTTTCAACTGCACTAGCCAAAGCTGTTTTAGAATTATTGCCTGATTTAGCGGAAAATGAGGCAAAATTACTTGAATCATTTCGTGCCCAGTTTGCGAAAAAAGAAACTATTTCACGCGAAGATTTTGTGAAAGCCATTAAAGAGGAAATTCTTCCGCTATCTTTTGGCAATAAAATCCCCTGTACGATAATTGTTTTGGACGAGGTACAACAATTTATCAGCTCAGACGCTGACCTCACGTTTGATGTTCAATTATTGGCGGAAGACCTTTGCTCAAGATTCGATGGCAAGTTTTTATTAGTAGGAACGGGACAAAATGCTTTAACTGACAATAAAGATCTTCAAAAGCTAATGGCAAGGTTTCGTGTTCCCATTCAATTAACCAATACGGATATTCAAACAGTAATCCGCAAAACCATTCTGGATAAAAAGCCTTCTGCTGTTGTAGCCCTGATGACAAAGCTGGATGCCTCATTGGGCGAAATATCCCGAAACATGGAAGGAACCGTATTTGGCTACCTCACCGAAGACAAAAACACCTTGGTAGCTGATTATCCTTTGCTGCCTTCCACAAGGAAATTGTGGAATAAAATCCTTCAGGTAACGGATGTGGCAGGAACATCAGGTCAGCTTCGTAACCAATTACGCATCATTGATGACAGTTTAAAAACCATCGCTAACCTGGAAGTGGGTCAAACAGTACCTGCGGACTTTATCTTCAATCAAAATCAAACACAACTCATTCAGTCAGGACTATTGCTGAATGATACATGTAACCTCATACAGGAAAGGAAAGCCAGGGGTGGCGATTCAGAAATCGAAGGAAGAATTTTGAGCGCCGTTTTCCTTTTGGAGCAAATCATTTCCAATATTCCGGATACTGGTCTTAAATCAAATGAAAACACTATTGCCGACCTGCTGATCGACAATTTGAATATGAATTCCGATGCATTTCGTACAAAGGTTAACGTATTGATTAAAAAATTGGCTGATGAACAAGCGCTTATGCCCATCAACGATGAATTCAAATTGCAAACGAAAATTGCAGCGGAATGGGAAAAGGAATTCACCAAACAATACATAAAATTAAACAACTCCGGTGATGACCTCATTCAAGGTTTGAGAAAAGAAAAAATAGTGGCCCTTTTCAAAGACAAGACAAGAGCAATAAACATTACCCAGGGTAATTCAAAAATAGTACGTGAATTCGATTTGTGGGATAAAGAAACTATGCCCAACACCGAACACAAATTGAATCTCTGGATTCGCGATGGCTGGGACGAAAATGAAACTGCCGTGGTCAATGAAATCAGGGCTGCCGGCAATAATGCCCCTTTGGCTTATGTATTTGTAAAAAAGTTCCGCGACCCTGAACTACGAACAGAAATCATCAAATTTATTGCAGCAGGACTGGTAATCGGGAATCCGGGACTTCAAAGCCAAAATGATGGAGGACAGGCCAAAAAAAGTATGGAAACCCGTCAGTTAAATGCTAAAAATGCAATCCAGGATTTGGTGGAGAAAATATGTATGGATGCAATAGTTTATCTTGCAGGGGGTAATACTGTTCAATCCGGTACACTGAAAGAAAATATCGAAGCAGCTTTTAGCAGCATTGCCGACCGTCAGTTCCCGGAATTTAAGAGTAAAGCCGACTTCATGAATTGGGGACAGGCTCTTAATAGGGCGCTTGCCGGGAATCCGGATGCGTTGAATGCCACCAACTACACCGGTGATGTCGATAAACACCCCATTTCCATCGAGATTTTTCGGTTTATGGGTAACTCCGTCAAAACGGGTAAAGATATTCGCAACGGTTTTATGAAATCCCCTTACGGATGGAGTCAGGATGCGATTGATACGATCCTGATCATGCTTAAAAACATGCAGTATTTATCTACACCGGAAACTACATTGAACGTTGCCAGGATCAATCAGGCTTCTTTCAAAAAAGAGATACACATTTTAGGCGCAAAAGAAAAAATAGCCCTCCGAAAACTATTTCAGGATGCCGGCATAACCTGCCCTCCAAACCATGAGATTTTCTCATACTCCAACGATTACCTGGACAAACTTAAAACCCTTGCATCACAAGTAAGCGGAGATGCTCCCCGCCCGGAACCCATCAATGTTGAATTTATAAAAGAGATTGGAAACCGGGAGGGGAATGAACGGTTGTTGGAAATACTTCAGCAAAAGGACAATTTCCATGCCAGGTATAAGGAATGGACTGGAAAAGCAAGGTTAGTGAGTATACGTGAGCCTTTATGGAATTTACTACGGGAATTGGTTAACCATGCACCCGATGAACCCGATATTGAACAATATAAAACTGAAACCGCTGTCATTCGGGATAACCGGCTTTTGCTTCAGGAACCTGATCCCATTCAGCCAATTTTAAATGCGATCACTGAAAAGCTGGTTGGCATACTGAACCGAAGGAAGGTGAAATATAATGAGCTTTACGATCAAAGAATGGATGATCTGCAGGCAAACTCATATTTTCTGAAATTAACACCTGAGCAAAAACACAAAATCCTGGCCAGGCACCAGCTATTGATAAAGCCTGAAGTTAAACCATCAGACTCCCAGTCCTTGCTCAATCAGTTGCAAAAGGCTTCATTATATACCTGGGATACCAAAATTGCGGCTTTGCCCGGACAGTTTCAATCGGCCCTCGAAGATGCCATTGGTTTATCGGCCCCTCAGGCAAAAACGTACAGCCTTCCCCGCACAACTATCACCAACCAGGCAGATATTGATGCATATCTGGCAGAACTGAAAACCGAATTAGAAGATCTGTTGAAAGAATCAGGTTCAATCATTTTAAAATAATGGCAGTACTTACCCCCCAACAAAGATCGTCACTGGATAAGGCGGTGATTGACGCCCGTAAAAAAGCAGAGACAGGCGCTTACAATGCCTTGCATAATATTGCAGTTGATCACCCGGAGCCTTATCCTCATTTGTCTGCCGATCAACGGTCACTCCGAAACAATCTTCGCAGCAAAGCTCGTTTGTTGGGAGATATATTGCCTACCGATGGAGCGAAACGCATCGACCATCTGGCCTATGAATTGGCCTACGAAACCTGGCACAAAATGCTCTTTGCAAAATTTCTTGAAGTAAACCATTTGCTTATGCACCCCGATGGTGTTGCTGTAACCCTGGAGGATTGCGAGGAATTGGCAAAGGAGGAGGGCTTTGCAGATAAATGGGATACAGCATCAGGCTACGCTTCGTTGATGCTCCCTGCCATTTTCAGAACGGATGATCCTTTAATGCAGGTTGCTTTTGCGGCAGATGAAAGAATAAAACTCGAAGAAATTATTGATGGAATAGAACGTCAAATTTTTATGGCCGATGATGCCTTGGGCTGGGTATATCAGTTTTGGCAAAGCGATGCAAAGAAAAAAGTTGAAGAGGAAGAAAAGAGTGGGCAAAAGATAGATGGAGTTCGTTTACCCGCAAAAACTCAGTTGTTTACAGAACCATACATGGTTCACTTCCTGATCGACAATACTCTTGGAGCCTGGTGGGTAAGCAAAAACCCTGGAGTTATACCACCAGTAAAATTCGAGTATTTACGTTTGCTCGAAGATGGCAAACCTGCAGCCGGAGAATTTGAAGGTTGGCCTTCAGTTACTGCACAAATTACATCACTTGACCCCTGTATGGGTTCTGGCCACTTCGTGGCTTCCTTGTTCCCTGTATTTGCTGCTTTGCGTATGTACGAAGAAGGACTCACCAGGGAAGAAGCCACTGACAAAGTAATTGCAGAAAATCTACACGGTTTAGAAATAGACCTGCGTTGCACACAGATAGCCGCTTTCAACCTTGCACTTACTGCCTGGAAGTTCTGCGGGCATTACAAAGAACTTCCAGAAATGAATCTGGCTTGCAGCGGTATTGCCCCCAAAGGCAAGGTAGAAGATTGGGTGAAGTTGGTAGGTAAAGTTGAAAGGTTCGAAGATAAAAAGCGGATGGAAAATGGAATCCGGATGTTGTATAATCATTTCCAACTGGCTCCTGAACTTGGTAGTTTGCTTGATCCTACAACAATTATAGCAAACCTGGAAACTGCCAGTTTTGAAGAATTACAACCTGTACTAGCAAAAGCATTAGAAGGAGAAGCCGATAAAGATCTAATTGAGCGTGGCGTAATGGCAGCTGGGATTGCAAAAGCTGGTGAAATATTGGCACAGAAATACACATTGCAAATTACCAATGTGCCTTATCTAGGAAGGAGTAGACAAGTAAAAGATGGAATCCTCTCAAATTATTGCCTAAACAATTATCCAGAAGCTAAAGGTGATTTAGCAAATGTTTTTCTTGAAAAAATGCTTAAGTCAAATACGTCAGGCGGCATTTCATGTACTGTAATCCTTCAAAACTGGTTGTTTTTAAAAACTTATAAGAATTATAGAGTAAAATTATTGAAAAGCAAGGCTTGGAGTGTGATTGCTCGCCTTGGTGCTAAAGCTTTCCAAACACCAATGTGGGATTTTAATATTATGCTTATTAGTTTGCAAAATCTTAAACCAAGAGGGACCAACCAAATATTGGGTTTAGATGTTTCAGATCAACCAAATGCATTTAGCAAAGATTCTGCCCTAAAATCTACAGATCTTAAATTGGTAAATCAAATGGATCAAATGAAGAATCCAGATGCGAGAGTTACTTTAGATAGTGTAAGCGAGAATATTCTACTTTCAAAATATGCAGATACCTGGCAAGGATTGGCTTCAGGAGATTTGCCAAGACTAGGATGTTATTTTTGGGAATTACCTTCAATCCTCCCTGGTTTTGAGTTGTTCCAAAATGCTGTAACTGACAATATTCATTTTGGAGGCAGGGAATGGGTAATTAATTGGGAAGGGGGTAAAGGTGGAATAGCTGAAATTTCTCAGAATCCTTATAGAGGTAAACTTGGATGGGATAAAGTTGGAATCGTAGTATCTCAGATGGGAAATCTGCCAGCTACCATATACAATGGCAATATTTTTTCAAACAATATATCTGTGATCGTTCCTTTTAATCCTGAAGAAAATTTAGCTCCTATCTGGTGTTTTTGCTCGTCGACAAAATTTTATGAAGAGGTTAGGAAAATCGATCAAAAGTTAAACGTCACTAATGCAACGTTAATAAAAGTGCCATTTGATTTAGTATTCTGGAATAAGATTGCGAAAGAAAAATATCCATATGGTTTACCAAAACCATATAGTGATGATAAAACACAATGGTTGTTTCATGGTCATCCAATAAAATCAGACAACCCATTACAAGTTGCTATTTCGAGGCTTTTAGGTTATCGCTGGCCTGCCGAAAGCGATACCGAAATGGAATTGGCAGACGAAGCAAGGCAACTAATTGAAGCTATAAAATCATTCGATTACTTATCAGACGACGTTGGCATTTTTTGTATTCCGTCGGTTAATGCAGAAGAAGCCGGCGCCGTACGGTTGCGTTCGTACTTGCAGGAGGTATTTGGCAGTAAATGGAACAATCAAACCATCAGTCAATTATTAGCCAAAGAGGGCGCTTCATCCACCAGCCTGGAAGAATGGTTGCGCAAAGAATTCTTTATCCAACATTGCAAAGTATTCCAAAACCGGCCGTTCATCTGGCATATTTGGGATGGAAGGAACGATGGGTTTTCAGCTTTGGTGAATTATCACAAACTCAATAAAGACAATCTGTCCAAGTTGATTTACACCTACCTGGGCGATTGGATTCGCTCCTGTGAGGCAAAGAAAAAAGCTGGGGATAGCGGTGCCGACGGCTTGTTTTCTGCAGCGATCAAACTCAAGCAAAAACTCGAACTCATCCTTGAAGGTGAAGGATATCCTGAGAAACAATCTGGCTACGATATTTTCGTGCGCTGGAAACCACTCGAACAACAGCCTGTTGGCTGGGACCCGGATTTGAATGATGGAGTCAGGTTAAACATCCGTCCTTTTATGGAGGCGGATGTGTTACGTAAAAATCCAATTATTAAATGGGGCATCGATCGTGGCAAGAACCCTCCGGGCAGTCATTGGGGTGATGTGAGAGATAATGATTTGCATAAAAGTCTGGTTGAAAAACGGGCGGCAAGAGCAGATAAAAAGTAAATTGCAACTACGTTATGGAAAATCAAATAATCCTTTACAATAACGCCGATGGGAAAGTTACAATTAAGGTTACTTATCTGGAGGATACATTTTGGTTGCCTCAAAAAGCCATAGCAACTCTATTTGGTGTTGAAATACCTGCTATCAGCAAGCATCTGGCAAATATTTATGACACCGGCGAACTTGTTAAAGAAGCAACTATTTCCATTTTGGAAACAGTTCAATCGGAAGGAAAAAGGGAAGTAAAACGCAGGTTGGAATTTTACAACCTTGAAGCAATTATTGCTGTTGGGTACCGGGTTAATTCAAAACAAGCCACTCAATTTCGGATTTGGGCTACCCAAACCTTAAAAGAATATATTACCAAAGGTTTTGTTTTGAACGACGACCTGCTAAAGAATGGCAAACCATTTGGCAAGGATTATTTCGATGAATTATTAGAACGTATTCGCGAAATACGTGCCAGCGAGCGACGGTTTTACCAAAAGTTAGGCGATATTTTTGAACAATGCAGCGCCGATTACAATGCCAAAGCCGAAGAATGCCAATTGTTTTACAAAATGGTTCAAAACAAATTGCATTTTGCAGTAACGGGACAAACGGCAGCGGAAATAATTGCATCAAGAGCCGACAGAGATAAAGATTACATGGGACTCACTTCATGGAAAAACTCACCAACCGGAAAGATACTGAAAAGCGATACAAAAATTGCCAAGAATTATCTTTCGGAAGAAGAAATCGGGAATTTGAATTTATTGGTAAGCGCTTATCTCGATTTAGCTGAATTTCAGGCTCGTAGAAATCAAGTTATGATGATGAAAGATTGGCTTGAAAGAACCGATAAATTCCTTGAAAGCAATAGTCTGGAATTATTACCCAACGCAGGCAAAATATCACATGAGGAAGCCGTTGAAAAAGCTGCTGAGGAATATGAGCATTTCAGAATTAAACAAGACAAGACATACCTTTCGGATTTGGACAAGGAGATAAGAAGAATAAAAGGCAAAGAGCAATAAAAAGAACAACGTGAATGTCCCGGAAATAAAGAAAGTCCACAGGATGAATCTTAAAGAAAAAATACTTGAAGCTTTGAAAAAAGCTAACAGCCACAACAGTAGTATAATGGTGAAGCCTGAAGTAATACTTTGGCCCGATCCCGAACGGCAGTGGACTGAAATAATGCCTGTATTGCAAGCTGAATTGCCACATCTGTTGATATTTGGCCAACATGACCCGGCAAATAAACAAGGACCGGCTATATGGTTAAAATGTATGGTTGCAAAAACACTTCCCGAAGCCAATTGGGATGATAATGCAACCCCTGTAATCTACATGCCAGGCATTTCGAAAAGCGCGTTAAGAAATGTGGAAGAAGCTGGTCTTGAATTTCAACCCATGCTTGAATACCAATATACGGGTACGATGTTCACCCAGGAAAATGGCAGGGAATGGTCTATTCTTGCTTTTGTTGAAAATCCAATACAGGGCCTTGGATTAAACGTATTACAAGATAGTGCGACTAAATACGCATTTAAGAAAGCTTTGCCATCCATATTTGAGGATGGCGAAGTTTTGTATGGGAAAACAATCATTGATGCAGACTACCTTAACAACCAATTATTCCCTGATCTTATAACTAACATTTTAAAATGGATTTGCAAAGGCGATGCTATTTTAGATGGCATGGACCAAGGAAAAAGAGAGCTGTTTGTCAATCTTTGCAAATCGCAATATGATTTTGAACCTGATTATCACAACATCAAAGCCGTTGTCGAAAAATTAGGGTCACAACGTAATTCGTGGAAATACGTTTGGCAATTGTATGCCAATGCTCCTAAAAAATTTCCCGAGATGGTGGATCTGCTTCGGTTTGCTAAACCAGATGATTTAGGTAGTGGCATGTTTGCATTACCAGATGAAACCTGGCCTCAGGTAAATGAAGCAAAAGAAGAAGAATTGCGCAAAGCGTTAATAAAAGCAACCAAGCTCCAACCCAAAGAGGCTGTTGCTTCATTCGAAGCATTTGAACAAATCCACCAGGTTCGCAGAAATTGGGTTTGGTGTGAATTAGGCCGCGCACCATTAGCGAATGCCCTGCCGTATTTATACCAAATGGCCGCCAAGGCCACAGAACCTTTTCCTTCTGCTTCCATTGACGAGTTAAAGGATTACTATGTATCGGATGGCTATTTAGCTGACCAGGCCATGAGAAAAGCATTGGCTGCCGTGAAAACGGAAAAAGACAAATCCTTGATAAAGTCATTGATAAAAAGCATTTATGAACCCTGGCTTGCATTAATAACCCAGAAATTTCAAACCCTGGTTGAAAAAGATGCGGTTATATTTACAAGTCAGGCAGCCAATTCCGAATCAGAATCTTTTGTCTTATTTGTTGATGCTTTTCGATTTGAATTGGCAGAAGAATTTTGTCAACGATTGTTGAAATTCAAATATAAGGTTACAATAGAAACAAGCTGGTCTGCTATTCCTACACTGACGCCAACAGCAAAACCAAATGTTTCGCCTGTCGCCACATATATATCCATTACCAGTGACATTAAAGAATTTCGTCCACAGCTCCAATCAGGAAAAGATTTGCAGACAGGCGCTTTTAGAGAATCTCTGATTGTGCATAATTTCAAATTTATTACTACCGGTGATGACATTGAACCAGAAACACAATGCTGGCAGGAAATCGGCGATATAGATAAGAAAGGGCACGAAGAGCAATCTGATATGGTAAAACGTATCGAAGAACTTTTCGAGCAGGTCCAAGAGGTTATTGATGTTGCATTTGATAAAGGAGTAAAAAAAATAAAAGTAGTAACAGACCATGGTTGGCTTTTACTGCCCGGAGGTTTACCCAAAACCCAATTAAACGAAGGTTTGACTGAAACACGATGGGGCCGTTGCGCACTCATTAAAGAAGGCGCTAAAACTGATTTGTTGCATTTACCCTGGCGCTGGAATCCTTCAATATTCATTGCCTACGCCCCGGGCATTTCATTTTTTAAAGTAAATGAGGAGTATGCACATGGCGGTATTTCATTGCACGAATGCCTGGTGCCTGTATTATTCATTGAAAATCCGAATGGCTTAAAAATAACTGCCAAAATACAGGAAGTAAAATGGGTAAATCTTAAATGTGCCATCATAACTGAAGGAGCAAATGAAAGTTTCACGATTGACATACGCACTAAATACAACGATGAAAGCACATCAATCGTGGAATCGAGAAACAAAACGGTAAGAGAAAATAAAGGTTCGCTGATGGTAAGTGATGAGTCAGAATCGCAGTCGGCAACCATTGTTCTTTTAGATGAAACAGGTAGGATCATTGACAAAAAACCAACCACGGTTGGCGGGTAAAACATATCGTTATGGAATTAGATAAGATTGATCAACTATCAGCCAAAGCATTTGAAGGTTTTATTGTACGGAAAGATTTGCTTGAGCAGTTCCGCAAAACCTATCCGGTACCCACTTATGTTATTGAATTTCTGCTAGGCAGATATTGTGCGACTATTGACGAAGGAGAAATTCAGGAGGGTTTGGAAATTGTTAAACGCCAATTACAAGATCGTACTGTGCGACCTGGTGAAGAAGAATATTTTAAGTCAAAAGCCGAAAAACAAGGCAATGTCAAAATGATTGACATTATCACAGCCAAACTTGATGCTTCAACCGGAACTTACGTTGCAAATCTCCCCAGTTTGCAATTGAATAAAGTGAGAATATCCAATGAAATGGTCTATGCCAACGATAGGATGCTTACCGGTGGTTTTTATGCGGAAATTGAACTGGAATATGATGCTGCTATAGCACAGGAAAACAATGGTCGTCCCTTTGGCATCAGCAATATCAGACCCATTCAATTGTCACAGCGTAATGTTTTAGATATTCTTTATAAAGGCAGGGAATTTTTCACGTTGGAAGAATGGAAAGATTTCCTGATTCGAAGCGTAGGAATGGAACCTTCAAGTTTATCTGAAAAAGCGCGAAATGTGCTTTTTGTCAGGATGATTCCTTTTGTTGAACGCAATTATAATCTGATTGAGTTAGGACCGAGAGGAACCGGTAAATCTCACTTATACCAACAAATATCTCCCTATTCCCATCTGGTCTCGGGCGGTAAAGCAACCGTGGCCAAAATGTTTGTGAATATGGGTAATGGGGAAAGGGGATTGGTCTGCAAATACGATGTGATATGCTTTGATGAGGTTTCTGGTGTGTCATTCGATCAGAAAGATGGCATAAACATCATGAAAGGCTACATGGAAAGTGGCGAATTCAGCCGTGGCAAAGAACCTATTCGAGCCGACGGAGGTATTGTGATGGTGGGTAATTTTGAAGTTGACGTAGAATATCAACAAAGGATCGGACACCTTTTTGGCCCTCTTCCTCCGGAAATGAGAAATGATACTGCTTTCATGGATCGTATTCATTCTTTCGTTCCTGGTTGGGATTTCCCAAAACTAAATAAATCGTACTTCACGAATCACTTTGGTTTGGTGAGCGATTTTCTGGCAGAATGTTGGACAAGACTTAGAGATACCAGTCGTATTTCTTCAATTTTACCCCGTATTGATTTTGGTGGCGCTTTAAGTGGTCGGGATACAACTGCTGTGAACAAAACACTCAATGGCCTTTTGAAGTTAATGCAACCAAATCCTGAAACACCAGTTTCTGATGAATTATTAGAATGGGCTGTGAAAATTGCATTAGAATATCGACGGAGAGTTAAAGAGCAGCAAAAACGGATAGGTTCAGCAGAATTCAGGAATACGCATTTCAGCTATCGTATTGGTGAGGATGGCATTGAAACCTTTGTCACTACGCCGGAAATTCATAGTGAAAATACCATAGGGGAAGACCCACTTTCTCCTGGACAAATATGGGCATTAAATGCAGGTGGTCAGGAACAAACTACCGGATTGTATAAAATTGAAATAAATTCAGGACCAGGTTCTGGAGTGAAAATATTGAACAAGCCAGCGCCACCGCAATTTCAGGAAAGCGTAAGATTCGCAGAACAAAATTTATACAGCAAAAGCAAAGAGCTTATCGGAGATAGAGATGCCCGGCTACACGAGTTTTCGATTCAGCTCAGAGCATTTGATGCATCGAAAAGTGGAGATGGAATGGGGATGGCTGTTTTAATTGGTATGTGCAGCGCTGTACTTGAAAAAAACATTAAAGGTGGCCTTGTTATTGTTGGGCAATTAAACCTGGGTGGTTCTCTTGATTTGGTATATAATGCCGTTAACCTTGCCGAGATAGCTATAGAAAAGGGTGCAACTAACTTGCTTATTCCTTTAAATGCAAGAAAACAATTGAATGAACTTTCTGATGAAATGATCACGAAAATCAATATCCAATATTATACCGATTTGAGGGATTGCTTGATAAAATCATTGCTTGAATAGTTTCATATAAAGCAATTGTAAACTCTTTAACAGCAAATCTTTCTATCATCGGATAGTTTTTTGAAGTAAAAGCTTGCAAACCCCAATCGTGCGTTAATAAACTTGAAATTCCTACAAGGTTCCCTGCAAAAAATCCTTTTTCTGCTTAAAAAGTATTAATGGGACCATTGAACTGCTTTTTGTTTTTGCAATATTTCGCCGGTTGGTGATATCCTTTCCTTCCGGCTTTTTGACAAACCTGTAATCTTTAGATTGTCTGGGAATTTTTCTTTATCCTGATTTTGTCTTCTTATTTCTGTGCGTCAACAGGACTATTTCCCTGATCTTTATCTGGAACCATCTATATACTTTTCCCGGATTGGTTTTGCAAAGATTCACGACTTTGTTTCCCTGTCTATTCATCTGCTAAGCTAAAATCCCCTTCCTGGGTTCAGTTCCACTCATTCAAGGATTTTCCCGGCATATCCTTCAGGTATTCGGTATTCCAGTTCCTCCTTGAGTGCCCCTCCAGGGTCTTATTTACACTTGCATATAAATTTCACTTAAAAATCACAGTCATGAAAAATTTTGTAAAAAACTACATCGGAAAAGGAAAGAAAGTCGAAAGCCTTGAAATCATTAAGATCAACTTCAAAATCGAAGATCTCGTAAAGTTCTCACATAAATACAAGGATGAAGACTACATCACCATTGAGATCGCAAAACTGAAAAGCCCTGACAAATTCGGACATGAATACACCGCTTATGTCAACCGCCTGGAAGAATCTGAAGTAACTGAACCGGTAAAGCCAGTTGAAACCCCCAAAAAGAAACGTGGCACTTTAAAGAAGGCTTCAAATAAGGTTCCATCGGGAGATATCCCCTTCTAATCCATTACAGAATCCCAGAGAGAGGCTGCCTTCCGGTAGTCTCTTTTTTTTGTTCGCTAATCAGGCTTTTTTCTTTGAGACCAGGACAAAGAAGAAACCCTGCCTAAAAAGAAATCACTTCCGGGCAGCTTTTGAAAAAAAGCAAGCAAAAGCCAACCCACTATTACTCAAAATTTGCAGCAAAGTTAACTCGTGAAAATCTTTTTCGCTAAAAGTGACCGCCTGCAGGCACCGTCACCCGTTGGGTTCATTCAGATTTTATTACATAAAATCATGACCTGAACTCTTGCTTAAAATTTTCACTCCGTTTGTTCCCAGTAGCATAAATTTTTTCTTAAACCCCGGCGAGCCAGATGCCTAAAAAAGTCTGCAAGGCAGCAGCGAAACACAATGACAAAGATTACAGCACCAGTACTGAAGCCAACCAATGGCGGAACATCCAAGGAAGAAAATGCAGTTCTTGCAGCTGCAAAAACGGTTCTCAACCCTGAAGTGAACAAAACCGAAGAAAAGAAGCTGCTCTTGAAGGTCGAACCTGAAAAACCTGTTGTTCCTGCTCCTGAACCGGTCAAGGAAATGACCCTGATGGAGAAAATCCTTAAGGTCGAAAACCTCCAGCTGGTAATTGAAAAAAGGGCCAAGCTGGTCCAGACCCGTAGCGAACTGGAAAGATTCCAGACGGCATCCAATGATTTCAATTGCTCCATGAGGCTGAATGACTCAGACGGAAATGTTTTCACCACCAGTTTCACCCCTGGCATCAAGAAAGTCATTGATTTTCTCAAGTCATCATTCGATACAAGCATCAATGATGTAGAGAGCAAGATCAAGTTTTGATCTTCTGTCCAGACCAAGATTCCGGCGTTCAGGCTAAGGCCTGAACGCTTTTTTTATGATCGTAAATTCAACTATTATGAACAATAAAGATATTGTTCCCCTTTACCAAATATGGTGAACCAAAACTGTGGATAAATTCAATCATGCGATCGATGCAGTAAGATATTGGGAAATTGGCCAGCTAAAAGGATTAATATTTACAAACTGGGAAACGGCAGACCTCTTCCCTACCGGTTGCAAATGGATTGGTTATGGAATGGATTTCGGATTTACCAATGATCCGACCGTAATTGTGAAGGTACCTCCAAAACACATTTTCCTCCCAAGAAATATCAAATCCTACTGCATGATCTCACCAACAGGGTTGATATCCGTATGTTAAATACTACTATCAAAGATATCTGTGAACCTGATTGTGTACTGTTCATATGGGTTAAACCTTATCAAGTTGAAACTGGTATTGAGGTGAGCAAGAAGTTGGGATTCCGTTATTCATCTTGTTTCCTGCGGCAGCGTGATACTGAAAATGTGATTTCAGAGGATGGTGAATTATGGTTAGTGATAGTAATGGGAAGTCCACATTTTATTATCGAACTCTATCCCGATGCAATAGAAAAATCCGACCTAATGAAAAGAGTCATTAATGTTGGTTATCCAGAGTGGTCAAGAGTATAAATATTTAATGATGATGGTTGGCAGATTTGGTGAGAATTTGCTGAAATACTTTTTAGTTCGTGCTATTTTTTCAAAGTATTCCTTCTATTCAGTGCTTTAATATCTTATTGTCAATTAGATACAAATATTTTATCACCCTAACAAAAATATGTTTATTTAGGATGATGAATATTTTAAATAATCTTTTAGATATTGATATACTTAAACTTAGATAAAGTCAATTATTTTTCCATAGAATAAGACCAAATATATCTTTGTATTTAACTATGACGAATATGGATAATATAAATTCTTTATATTATCTTGCTCTGCCTTTCCACTAATATTCAATCTGATGAGACGGATTAATCAATCTGTTTACCTCAATTTCAAATCTAACAAATACAATTATTATAACTTTAATAATAGCTTATTATGGATCATTCAATAATTTATTCTGAGTAAATATTACTCTTAATGAATTGAATAAACAAGTTAAATTCAAAACATAATGAAAAAATCATTATTGGCCATCGCCTTTGTAATTGTTGGGATAAACCTTTTCGCTCAAGAGCAATTAGGGTTGCCCGGTGATAATTTAAATCTTTACAGTGTATTAGACTTATTTCAAAAGTCTGAAACATTAGAACAGTTTGAAAAGAATCTTAACACAGAAGAATTAAAAATTAATAATCTCGATCTTGATGGAGATGGTAGAATAGACTATATTAAAGTTGTGGATCATGTTAATGGTACAGCCCATGCAATTGTTTTACAAGATGCAATCAATCCAAAAGAAACACAGGATGTTGCAGTTATCGAAGTTGAAAGAAATAGCAACAACCAAATTAATATCCAGATAGTAGGTGATGAGGCGCTGTACGGTAAAGATTACATTGTAGAGTCCAATGCATCAACTCCAAATCCGGGGTATGCGGGAGGAGGTAATAGTAATTATTCCACTGGAATTACATATCCAATTGTTAATTTCATGTATACTCCAGATTATGTTGTATATGTATCACCTTACAGTTGGGGTTATTATCCTTCTTACTGGAATCCATGGCATCCATTATATTATGATTCATATTATGGATATCATTTTCATGCACAAGATTATTATACAAAATGTAATTATTATCGTTCTCAAAATGCACATGAATATTATGGTCCTCATAGAACGACATCTGTTACGATAATTAATAAATATCCGGTTAATCCAAATCGCCCTTCTCACCCAGCATATTATCAAAATACAAGATCAGAAAATGAAAGAATAAATAATTCTGGAAATACCCATCACCCCTCCACCCAGACAAATTATTCAAATCCAAATGCAAGACCAAATAATTCTGGTAATAACTATAACCATTCTACCCAGACAAATTATTCAAATCCAAATGCAAGACCAAATAATTCTGGTAATAACTATAACCATTCTACCCAGACAAATTATTCAAATCCAAATGCAAGACCAGAAAATCACACGAATCAGAATCCTAATTCTAATAATCACAACTCACCTCCTACACAGTATTCTCACCCTACAAATACATATTCAAAACAACCAACGCATACTCAAAATACTCATCCTTCGAATTCATCAAACTCTCAGAATAGCAATAGGCGTGCATCGAGCAGCTCTGATAAAAAAAACAAATAGAAAAAAAAAGGAATATTTGTATAACGGAATTTCAGAATAAAATAATAATGAATAAAAATAAATTAATTTAAAACCTTAAAATATGAAAAAATTTAAAATTTATTTGGCATTATTTTCCATGATTTTTTTAACCGTGTTTTTTTCAAACTGTAAAAAGGATAGCCCACCTCCTGTTCCTGTAGCAAATTTCACGTTCTCAGGCGACAATAACCCTGCACCATGTGCAGTAACTTTTTCAAATTTTTCAACAAATGCAACATCCTATAACTGGAATTTTGGCGATGGTACGCAAGCATCAACAGAACAAAACCCACAACATACTTATACAACAGGGGGGACTTTCAACGTAATATTAATGGCCGCTGGTGCGGGTGGTTCTAATTCAACAAATAAAAGTGTTACAATTAAATACCCTATTCCTGGAGCAAATTTTACATTTACAGGCAATACTAACCCCGCACCTTGTACAGTGACTTTTACAAATACCTCAACAAATTCAACATCCTATAGTTGGAACTTTGGAGATAATACACCCGCATCAACGGATCAAAACCCACAACATATTTATGCGGCGGGAGGAACATACAGTGTACAATTGACGGTTACAGGCCAAGGCGGTTCTAATTCAGTAACTAAAAGCTTAATAATTCAATATCCTGTTCCTGTTGCAAATTTCACATTTACGGGTAACAATAGTCCCGCACCTTGTACAGTGACTTTTACAAATTCTTCAACCAATGCAACAACTTATAATTGGAATTTTGGTGATGGTGGAACCTCTACATTAGCAAATCCGCAACATTCTTTTTCTACTGGAGGTACTTTCAGCGTTCAATTGACAGCCACAAATCCAGGAGGTAATAATTCAATAACTAAAAGTGTAATAATTCAAGGTGCAGCTCCTGTTGCAAATTTCACATTTTCAGGTGATAACAATCCTGCACCTTGTACAGTGACTTTTACAAATTACTCCACAAATGCAACAGCTTATAATTGGAATTTTGGCGATGGAGGAACCTCTACAGGAACAAATCCTCAGCATACTTATACAACAGGAGGTACTTTTTATGTACAATTGACAGCCACAGGCCCAGGAGGTAATAATTCAATAACAAAACCAGTATTTATTTTAAATCCTGCAACAGGTACAGATGTCACTTTTAATAATGAGGTATATACAGATATTTACATTACATTAAATGGTAACACACAAACCATCTATCCTGGTAATAGTGTAACATTTTATTCTTTGCCAGGTAGTTCCGTTTCATATTCTGCTTATACATATGGAGTAACCACTACCGGCTCACAAATTGGGCTAGAATTAGATTGGAATTATACTATAAACCTTCCAGGTGGATCAATTTCTTTTAATCTAATTTTTACTGATACTTATTTTTACTTATATATGAAGAACGAAGGAACGCATAATCTAAGTCCTCTCACTGTTAATTACTTACTACCTCAAGAGACAACAGATTACATTGTTATTCCCAATGATTATATTGAATATAATATCGGTTATTATTATGCATTTACCAGTACTCAAGTCAATGCATATTACCAGGATGACCCAACTTATTATACTTATTGGTATAATATCAATTTCCCTTGGACAAATAACCAATCAATAGAATTAATTAATACATACAAGAAAACACCCATTGTAGGTAAAGCACCTCCATTAGTATTAAATCCACAATCACTTAAACCAGTAGGAAATTTTAGATTAAATACAAAAGTGGATAAGAATGCTATAAATGTTCCCTGTAAATAGAAGGATAGTCTGTATTGATAAAGGATTACACTGTGGAGACCAGAACCCACTTCAAAAACGGGGCGAACCGAAAAGCCAAAAGAGTAGGTATCAATCTAAATTTATTTTTATGAAAGCAACAACACTCACTATTCTATTTTTATTTTTAATAAGTTTTACAAATGCTCAAAACAATGGTGATATTCTAACGAATGAAACCATAATCCAATTAACAAAAATAGGGCTTCAACCATCAGTAATAATCAGTAAAATCCGTACGAGTACTAACAAGTTTGATGTTAGTACAGATGCTTTGTTGAAATTAGGTCAAAACTCAGTTGCAGCGGATGTAATAACTGAAATGATTAAAGTTGATTCAGAGCACAAATCTGAGGAAATAAATCAAAAAGATGCAAATAATCCAAATGCAATGCATTCGCCCGGTATATATTATTATAATCCGAATGATCCTGAGAAACAATTAAGAAGAGTTGATCCAACTGTTGTTGGAAGCTCAGAGACTCATGGAGCACATTATAATGGTATTGGAGGTGGTGGAAGTATTTCAAATATTACAGGAGGAGAAAGTAAGTTACAAATTGAGGAATTGACCCCAACATTTTTCTTTTATTTTGAGAATAATTCCAATCCGCTGATGAGCAATTGGTTTTTTGCAGCAGCCACATCACCAAACGAATTTGCGTTAGTTAAATTACATGAAAGTAAAAAAAGTCGTTCTTTCGAGACAGGAAGATCAAGTTCAGGAGGGGGGTATAGTGGTGGATCATCAGGTATTCCAGAGAAAGCTAAAATTGAGTTTGAATATAAGGAAGTAGCTCTGGGAATATATTCAGTTACATTCAAAACACCCCTAAAACATGGTGAATATTGTTTTGTTTATGCCAGCATGGCACCTGACCGCTTTTCAAACAATAAAGTTTTTGACTTTGGAATACCAAAACCAGATAAATAATTTCAGTAAATTCTGGAATAAGTTTTATTTTGACAGTTCAATGATCTTAAAGAAACAAGAAATATTAAAAAAAGTGGAGACCAGATACCACAATTGAAAAAACATGGCGAATCCGAAAAGCCAAAAGAAAAGAAAAAGTTAAACTAAAACAAAATGAAAAAAGCTTTACTTATTTTGCTATTATGCATTTTTAGTTTTAAAATCATTTTTGCTCAAACTGAAAATGTGCAAAAGTTTAATCCCTCTCCTAAGCAAGGCGAAATGCTCTATTGGAATGGCTCGCCTTATACAGGAGAAGCCATTAACTTTGATGGAGTGAAATTTGATAAAACTAAACTTCGCTTTGACGGCCATTATATTAACGGGCAACCAAATGGTCGCATCAGAAAATGGTATCCGAATTATCATTTGGAATTTAATGAAAATTATACAAATGGGCAATTAGATGGAAAACAGACAGAATGGTATGACAATGGGAAAATATCCTCAGAGAAGTTTTATATGAACGGTTTTCCTGTTGGGACGTGGACAACTTTTGATGTAAATGGAGTAGTTCAATCAAAAAAAATTGCTTGTACTTATTGTAATGGCAAGGGTTATATAATTGAATATGTAAAATGCTCGCATTGCAATGGCGATGGTGTTGCGAACTGCGAAAACTGTAATGGCAAAGGAAAACTCTTTTGTAGGTATTGTATTGAAGGTAAAATGCAATGTAGCAATTGTAACGGTAAAGGTACCTATAATTGTGATCAATGTTATGGAAACAAGACAATTCGATGTTCAAAATGCAATAGGAATGGTACTCTCAACTACTGTCCGAAATGTAATGGAACTGGAAAAATAACAACGCACGTAGCACATGGGTTTCTTACTCTGACTTCTATTTGCTCTAATTGCAGAGGTACAGGTCGAGGAACTTTTACTTGTGATCAATGTTTGGGCAAAGGGGTACTTACTTGCCCAAAATGTTCGGGCGTAGGTTATTTAACATGCTATGTATGTGATGGAACAGGAAAAGTTACTTGTACTTATTGCAATGGCAATTATTCATCTAATTGCGAAAAATGTAACGGGACGGGAAAAACTAATTTAGTTTGTCAATATTGTAACGGTAAAGGGAATACAGGAGAAGAAATTAGAAAGGTCTGTTCAGTTTGTAATGGGAGCCAACTATTGCCGGTAAAATAAAATTTGGTCATTATCTCTTGGTAGTTAGTAAATATTTCATCAAATTATAAATAAAATCATCTTATGAAAACTTCAAATAAAACATCCTACTTTACACGTGTTGAAGACAGATATGTTTTCCGTGTATCAACAGCCTTTTGGCATTTACTAATAGGGATAATTACTATTACAGCAATTATTGGAATTGTATTGTTGGCCTGGTCAATCATTCCACCCGGTAAAGAAAAAGTGAAAGCATCGGCCTATCCAACAAAAACATCTTATCCTCCTGTTGAGAAAGTAACGTTAGCTGACCTTAACATGGGTGATGAAAAGGTAGTGCAACCTCCTTCCATACAACAAGCACCACCTCCGGTTTACCATGCACAACCTGAAGTTGAAAATGATCCTGGAAAACCTGCTTATGACTTATCATTATCTGAGTTGAAAAGGATTATCCCTAAAGATGAATGGCAACCAGGCTTTTGGTCATATCCATATGGGGAATTGGCATGGCAAATGCATCCATCCGATCCGAATTATAGACATTGGAATCCAAGTGGGGACAATGTTGAGCAACGACTTGAACGCTCATATAGGCCAATAAAAGCAAGAAAGTATTCAGAAAAAAAAACAGCACTTGATTCCTATTTAAAAATATTAAAGCAAGTTCCTTCAATCAAAAGCACCGAAGTGCTTAATTTTATAATTTATAATATGAATGATAGGTTTTCTGATCTTCATATACTTGATTCAGCATTTACACTAATTGCCAAAAGCTTAAAACCATTTTCAGCATCTTCAGACGCAGCCCAACATCTTATTGGATTTGTTTTAAATAATCCTAAAGCAACATTTGATTTTGTACCTTTTGCAATTCACTCATGTAATCAAATTTCAGATAGTGCACGTTTTCAATTTTTAGCTGGATTAATTGATGGCTTTTATACCTATTTTAATAGTAATGTTGAAGTTCAGAAAGAAGCAACAGAGCAGTTCAATAAATTACTTCCCCAATTGCCGGGTATTAATCCTGCGAAAGCGCTAAGAAAATTTTATTCGGTCTATAATCAAAAAAATCAAAAACGTAATGCAGAGATTGGCCGTATAGATGATGAGTATAATACTCAGGTTGCAGCAATCTTGGCTGACTCGACAATGAGAGCCATGCAAGCCGAGGAAAATTTCTTAGCTGATAAGGAAAAGAAAAGTGAATTAAAGAGTAAATCTCTTTATGTAGTTGCCGGAGGGTTTATTGCAATAGCGCTATTGGGTACGATTCTGACACTCCTTTCGATTCAAAGAATCCTAAGAAAAATGGAACTGTTAGCTGAAAGCAAGAATCAATAATTATTTTGATAAACTTGCATGTAAATAATACCATAATATTTATGCTCACAATTTAACATATCTTGTACTTAAAAAGTCGATCTTAAGGGATGCATAAATAATACTATTCTTACCATTACATCATCATTAAACTGGGTTTGATTATCTTAGCAGTAAACTCATTGTGAATATTTCAAATTCTTCTAAATCGCCGTTTATTGAATTAAGCTATTGTCATTGATTATCTTGAATTGATAAGAGTGGAGGGTAAGGACGAAGCATGGCATATTTGTAAAACTAAAATGATGCCATTCAGAAACTTGTAAATTATTCTTCATAAGATGCAATTTATATCGCTTATATTTGCATTAAACAGATTATTAAATCCTTTGTTAATTTTTGGGCTTGGGATCCAAGAACTCCTTGTTATAGCTATTATTATAATTCCAGTTGTCGCTGTAATTTATTTATCTAAAAACAATCAAATTCACACCCCTATCAGTAATGTTCCAAATAACCAAGCCCAGCAAGTCCCATATCAGGGTTATCAACAGACAATTGTTTCTTATGGAAACCAAAAAAGTGTGCTGGTTGCTTTTTTACTTGCTTTCTTTTTTGGTCCTCTTGGACTCCTTTATTCTTCAGTTGCAGGTGGACTTGTATTGATAATTATAGGAATCCCAATTGGTATAATTACGTTAGGTGTTGGACTTATTTTCATTTGGATTGCCTCTATCATTTGGGCTATCGTTGCTACGAACGCAACTAATGCTAAAATGCAATCTGGTGGCGGACTTAATATCATAACAAACCAAGGAATACCACCGGTAAATCAGCAACCGATTTACCAACCACCCCCAAAGGTAAATCAGCAACCAATTCAGCAACCAATCCCGGTAGTTAATCAACCAGTTTATACCCAACAGCCTTATCAACAATACCCACCTGTACAGAATATTACGTATCAACAGACAGTTGTTTCGTTTGGAAACAAGAAAAGCATGCTGGTTGCTTTCCTACTTGCTTTCTTTTTTGGACCTCTTGGGCTTCTATATTCTTCTGTTACAGGAGGCATCGTGTTAATGATTATTGGAATCCCAATAGGTATTTTTACATTGGGATTCGGACTCATCTTCATTTGGATTGCATCTGTAATATGGGCGATCATTGCCATAAACAACACTAATGATAAATTGCAATCAACTTCTGGTCTTAATGTTTTAACACGTCAAGGAACTGCACCAACTTATCAACAACCAAGTTACCAACCTGCTCCAGAGGTTATCCGACAACCAATTCAACAACCAACCCCTGAGGTTTATCAAGAACCAATAAAACATTCATTTCCTCCTGTTTATCATCAACCAATATCCCAACCAACCTTAGAAGAAAATCAACAATCAAATTATCAAGAACCCCCAAATGTTTACCAAGAGCGAGGACCCAGACCATCCCAATTTATTAATCAACAACACAGGCCTATAGAGAGAATCGGTCTACCCGATTATTATAATTTTCCATCAAAAAACAGATCTCGGTACTCTCAAAAATCAAAAGGTAATGGTTCTATTAAAATATTAAAACCAGTCATAATTGGGATGGCCATAATTGTACTCATTTTAATATTATTGGTTGGAGTTAAATATATCAATATCCCTTTTTTTTCTAACCTGAATTTGAATCCATTGAAGTTTCTAACAAAGGATTCGAATAGTTCGGTAATAACAGAAAATCCTAATGGGGACTTTTACATTGTCAATGTTGAAGCTGTTAAATCTCAAAAAACAGCAGAAATAAAAGTAGAATCCCTAAAAAGTAACGGGTTTTCCGCTGGCTATCTATGGATACCTGATTACCCATCATTGTCGGGGATAGAATCATTCGCTGTTTATATTGGTCCATTCGCAACTCAATATGATTGTGAAGTTGCAACAGAAGATTATAGAAAAATCAACCCGGATGCTTATGGACTTCTTGTCTCAAAAGACAAAAGAAGAGTTGAAATCTATGGCATTGGCAGTGTCAATGAGATACCTAATTGGAAAGAGAATAAACAAGTCATTATAACGAAACCTGTTGAAAATAATGATAAGAAATTGTATGAAAATAGCAGAATTCAATTACCAAAAGCTCAAATTACGGAAGTGAGAAACGATGAAATAGTCGCCGACAACACTGATCTTTTACGAAAATTAGATGGAAGTCCTTGGAAAAAAGACGTATTTGATAATCCTAAAATTAAGAAAAGGCTAAAAAAAATCCTTGGTAAGGAGAGATATGCTTTTATGGATGGACATTGGAATCTTGGTACAGATGTGAAAATAACCAATGATATGTTTGTAACAACCGGATGCATGTCTCATTTTTGCCCACAAACAAATTTCATCATTGTTATTGACTTAAATAAAGATATTTATTACGTTGGCATAAGGGACAATGACCATGTAAGGATTTACTCAGAAAAGACGATAATGTCTTCGCAAATAGATAAAAGAATAAAATTTTGGATTGATAATGGCTCAAGTAGTGATTAATCTATCTGTATCACTAATAATTTTAAAATATTTTCTCTTTATCTACTAGGGGTGGTCAATTTGGATCGGCGGAGACTGGTTAAATGGGTTGGTTTATCCAAACTGATCTTCCGAAACCATTTATTTTACTGCTGAGAGCAACAAGATTCGAACCTGTGACCACCTGCTTTTAAGTTCTAAGCTCAAGTATAATCTTTAACTGAATCTGAGAGTTGTAAAAGAAATAATTTTTAACAAAATGTTATGCAAATTGTTTGCAAATAAAAAAGGGTCTCAGTGTTTAATCTTCTGAAACCCTTGTCATTCTTGCTCCCCCTGCTGGACTTGAACCAGCGACCCTCTGATTAACAGTCAGATGCTCTAACCAACTGAGCTAAGGAGGAATTCAGGGGCGCAAAATTACAAAGAATAGCCGAATTTCCAAGCTCCCCCGAAAAAAAATCACAAACACTTGCCGGTTAATAAGGGCAATTCAGCGATAATCAACCGGCCTGCGTATAAATTAACTGATTTTTTAATCTGTTATATGTAACTCTGCAGGTAAAATTGAGTCTTATGTCTTGCTGTCCCTGAACACGGGATAATAATGCGTTACCATGATAGACATCAGCAATATTCATAAAACATACATCACAGGCAGCAACAAGCTTCATGTGCTTAAAGGCATTGACCTGAAAGTCGAAGCAGGAGAAATGATTTCAGTTATGGGCGCCTCCGGCTCGGGGAAATCAACTCTGCTGAATATCCTGGGTATCCTCGATAATCATGACCACGGGGAATACCTTCTCAGCGGGATCAGGATTGAAAACCTGAATGAACGAAAAGCTGCCCGACTCAGGAATAAATACCTTGGGTTCGTATTTCAGTCATTTAACCTCGTCTCCTTTAAAAACGCAGCAGAAAATGTGGCCCTTCCTCTTTATTACCAGGATGTTAAACGGAAAAAGAGGAATGCCATAGCCATGGAATACCTTGACCGCATGGGTTTGAAGGAATGGGCCCATCACCTGCCGAATGAACTTTCGGGCGGACAAAAACAACGTGTTGCCATCGCCCGGGCCCTGATCGGGAAACCAAAGGTCATCCTTGCCGATGAACCTACAGGAGCCCTCGATTCAGTTACATCCCAGGAAGTTATGGATATCCTTACCGATATCAATAAAAATGAAAATATTACCATGCTGATCGTAACACATGAACTTGATATTGCAAAACGTACCCAGAAAACCATAAGGATCACCGATGGACTGATCACGGAAATAGTAAAGAATGAGCAGACCTTAATGAACCTAAGAGCATAAATTGGGCACCAGGTTCTGGGCATAAGGTAAAGGACCCAGAACCCAGAACCCAGGACCCAGAACCCAGGACCCAGAACCCAGAACCCAGAACCCAGAACCATGTTCTCCATTGACCGCTGGCAGGAAATCTATCTAACTATCAGGAAAAACAAACTAAGAACTTTCCTGACGGGATTTGCCGTGGCCTGGGGTATCTTTATGCTCATCATCCTGCTTGGATCAGGCAACGGACTTGAAAATGGAGTGAAAGAACAATTCAAAGGCGGCGCCATGAACGGGATCTGGATCAGCAGCGGGGTTACCAGCGTTCAGTATAAAGGACTGAAAACGGGAAGGGAAATAAAATTCACCGACCAGGATTACAAGCTGATCAAGAACTCCATCAAAGGCTACGACCATATTTCAGCCAGGTTGTTTCTCGGAAGCGTCCTGGTTTCCTATAAAAACGAATACGGTACCTTCTTTGTCTCACCCAGCCATCCCGATTACGGTTACATAAAGGAAGTGCAGATACTTCAGGGCCGTTTCCTGAACCAGATCGATATCAGGGAATGCAGGAAAGTGGCCACCATCGGTGAAAAGGTAAAATCCCAACTGTTCAAGGGAAGAGATACCGTTGCACTTGAAAAATACATCAATATCAAAGGCGTACCGTTCAAGATCATCGGGATCTTCCGCGATTTCGGCCGTGACGACAACGAACAAAAACGGATCTATATCCCTATAACAACCGCCCAGAAAGTATTTTACACCAGCAATGTCATCAACCAGATATCATTCACCACGGGCGATGCATCGCCTGCTGAAGCTGACGCCATGCTCAGGAAAGCCAAACTGACCCTTTCCCGCTCGCATACTTTTTCTCCCGAAGACCCAAGGGCCATCGATATCATGAATAAAAGCGAGGATGTGAAAAGGTTTAACGCCCTGTTTGCAGGCATCAGGTTGTTCATCTGGATCATCGGCATCGGGACCATTATCGCCGGGATTGTTGGCGTAAGCAATATCATGATGATCTCGGTCAAGGAAAGGACAAAGGAAATAGGGATCAGGAAAGCCCTGGGCGCAACCCCGGGTTCTATCATCGGGCTGATCATGCAGGAAGCCATCCTCATCACAGGATTTGCGGGTTACGTAGGACTGGTACTCGGAGTAGGCCTCCTGGAACTTATCACTAAAAGCATGCCGCCTTCCGACTTCTTCAGGAACCCTGAAGCCAATTTCGCAATTGCAGTGGGGGCAACAATTTTACTGATCATCGCCGGAGCTTTCGCCGGATTTTTTCCGGCAATAAAGGCAGCGGCGATAAGGCCGATAGAAGCGCTTAGAGAAGAATAATATGTTCGATTTAGACCGTTGGCAGGAGATTTACCATGTTCTGAGAAAAAATAAACTCAGGACTTTCCTTACCGCTTTTGGTGTGTTCTGGGGCATTTTCATGCTCGTGATCATGATGGGATCGGGCGACGGCCTCAAAAACGGTGTCTCCCAGAACTTCGGCGACATGGCCACCAACAGCGTGTTCATCTGGGCACAACAGACCTCAGTCCCGTATAAAGGATTTACAAGAGGACGACAATTTTATTATGAGAATGCGGATGTCAGAGCTCTGGATGAAGCAATCCCCGAAATAAAATACCTGGCTCCGCGCACTAACGTGGGCGGGTTTAACGGGGCGAGCAACGTGATCCGCGGACTTAAATCGGGGGGCTTCCAGATCTTCGGAGATTATCCGGTTTTCGACAGCATAGATCCTGTAAACCTTCTGCAGGGAAGGTTTATCAATGAAATTGACATCAAGGAAAAACGTAAGGTCGTCGTCATAGGACTTAGAGTCAAGGAACTGCTGTTCGAAAAGAATGAAAACCCCATCAACCAGTATATCCAGGTCAACGGGGTATATTTTAACGTGGTAGGATTGTTCAAGTCAAAGCGCACCGGGGAAGCCGCAAGCAATGACAACCAGAGGATCCATATGCCGTTCACAACCTGCCAGAAGACCTATAACATGGGTGATGCCATCGGCTTTTTCAATATCACCTCGAAAGACGGTATCCCAGTTGCCGTTGTTGAAGAAAAGGCGATCAGGGTACTGAAAAAACGGCATTCCGTCGCCCCCACAGATGATGCTGCTATCGGGCATTTCAACCTGGAAGTTGAATATAAAAAGATGGTCGGACTGTTCTTTGGGATCAAAGTGCTGGTGTGGATCGTAGGCATAGGGACCCTTTTTGCAGGCATCATCGGCGTAAGCAATATCATGCTGGTTGTAGTCAAGGAAAGGACGAAAGAGATCGGCATACAAAGGGCCCTGGGGGCAACCCCATGGATCATCATCAGCCAGATCATCACCGAATCGGTTGTGCTGACGACTTTTTCGGGTTACTTCGGACTGACACTGGGAGTGGGCCTGCTGGAACTGATCAATTACCTGCTTGAATCCTCCGGGGCCGGTACGGAAATGTTCCTGCACCCGGGCATTAATTTCAGTGTCGCGGTCGTTTCCCTGGCCATACTCGTTGTTGCAGGAGCCGTCGCAGGACTTATCCCGGCCCGGAAAGCGGTGAGCGTGAAACCTATAGATGCGTTAAGATATGAATAAAACTGGATAGTTGGATAGCTGGATGACTGGATAGCTGGATAGCTGGATAACGGGATAGCTGGGTATCCAGTAATCGCAGCACGCAGTGCTGCTTATCCAGATATCAAAATGAAAATGTAATTATAATCACGATACTATGAAAAAAATACTTCGAATCGCACTGCTGGTAATCATCCTTGGATTATTCGTTGCTACGATCTTTTATCTCTACAACAAATCAAAGGAAAAACCTGTGGTTTTCAAGACCGATAAACCATTCATGACCAACATCGTCAAGAAGACAGTTGCAACGGGATCGGTCATCCCGAGGAAAGAGATCGAGATCAAGCCCCAGGTCTCGGGCATTGTTGAAGAGATCTACGTGGAGGCAGGAAAAAAGATCAACAGCGGCGATATTATTGCCAAAGTGCGTATCATTCCCGATCTGGTTAACCTGAACAATGCCGAAGGCCGGCTCGAAAGGGCAAAAATTGCGCAGGATGATGCGAAAATGAATTTTGACCGCAAGCAAAAACTCTACCAACAGGGAGTAATAGCAGAAGCTGAATTCCAGCAAACCGATATCGCATACAAGAATGCGAAACAGGAAGTTGATGCTGCCGAAGCCAACCTGGAACTGATCCGTGAAGGGGTGAACAAGAAATCTGGCAAAGCCACGAATACCCTGATCAAATCGACAATTAGCGGTATGGTCCTGGATGTCCCGGTTAAAGTGGGTTCCTCGGTTATCGAAACCAACAACTTCAACGCAGGCACAACGATTGCTTCCATTGCCGACGTTGGCGATATGATCTTCCAGGGTAAACTTGATGAAACCGAAGTAGGCAAGATCAAGCCCGGCATGAACCTCTCGCTTACTGTCGGGGCAATCGAGAATGACACATTTACGGCCATTTTAAAATACATCTCTCCGAAAGGGGTCCTCGAAAACGGGGCCGTTCAGTTTGAGATCAAAGCCGATGTTGTGCTGAAGAACGACCAGTTTATACGTTCGGGTTACAGTGCGAATGCGGATATCGTTCTCCAGAGGGTCGACCATGTTCTTGCTATCAAGGAAGGGCTCCTGCAGTTCGAAGGAGATTCGGCTTACGTAGAAGTAGAGACAGCCCCACAGAAATTTGAAAAGAAATTCGTAAAAACCGGGCTTTCCGACGGCATCAACATCCAGATCCTTTCGGGGATAGACAAGGAAACCAAGATCAAGATCCCGCAGATGGCAGGCGCAAATAAATGATGGATGATTGGATGACTGGATAACTGGCTGACTGGATAACTGGATGACGCCGCTACTCCATTAAAAACGGTTCACAAACCCATGGCAATAAGGCTCACTGCCTTTGTGGGTGTAATAATCCTGGTGGTAACCCTCGGCTTTCCAGAATATTTTTGCCGGTTTGACCTCGGTAACAACTTTATATCCCCTGGCCTTCAGCTCTGAGATCAGCTTTTCGGTGACCTTCTTTTGTTCATCATTGCGATAGAACACAGCCGAACGGTACTGCTCACCCCAGTCGGGACCCTGGTGGTTCCACTCGGTAGGGTCGTGGATCTCGAAAAACAGTTTAGCAACTTCTTCATAGGTGGTTTTTGAAGGGTCGAATACCACCTCGATGGCTTCATAATGTCCTGTATTACCAGCACATACCTGATGGTAAGTAGGGTTGTCGGTATGCCCCCCGGTATATCCCACGCTGGTTGAAGTCACTCCCTTCATCTTCTTCATAAAATACTCCACACCCCAGAAACAGCCGCCTGCAAAAATTGCAGTATCGGTTTTAGCCAGGGATTTCGCAGGAATGAAATCCATGGAAATCGAATTCACACAATGCCGGGTGTTTTTACCTGTAAGCCCTTCGCCTTTGAACACATGCCCCAAATGGGCGCCGCAACGTGAACACAGGATCTCGGTTCGCATTCCATCTAAATCGGTCTGCTTTTTAACCGCCCCGGGAATCTCATCGTCAAAACTGGGCCAGCCGCAACCGGCGTCAAACTTATCTTCAGAACGGTATAAGGGAGCGCCGCAACGCTTGCAAACATATGTCCCCTTTTCCCAAAAAGTCTCGTATTTCCCGGTATATGGCCTCTCGGTGCCTTTGTTCACAATCACATTCTCCTCTTCGGGGGTAAGCTTTTTAAATTCCATCTTTCCTTTACTTTGTTGTTTGACATCTTTATTGCCCTGGCTGCATCCGCCCAGGCAGAAAGCCGACAAACCAATGATTATTAATAGTATACGAAGCATAAATCCCTGTTATTAAACCGATCCGCCATCCGCAGTCAAAAAAAAGTAATTTTGAATCAGTCTAATTAAGACGTAAAATTATCCAAAATATTACATGGATACAGAATTATTTGCGGATAAGAAACAGGATGAGCAGGAAAAGGTTTGGCAGAAGATCAGCTGCCGGGGATGTTGCAAAAAAAAGGCGCCCTGTTGGCGCCGGATTGGTTTTTGGTATAAAAGGATTGATGGTTTTCTAGAGAACAAAGATCTTTTCGACCTGGCGAACGGTACCGTTGGTTGTAAGTCTTACAAAGGCAATTCCCCGTTTGACCTTTCCCTGCAGGTCAAAAGTCCGCACGTTGGTCCCGCCTTCCCAGTATTCGTTCATCAGGGTGGTGATTAGCTTGCCTTCGCAGGTGAAGAGTTCGATCTTGACCATCCCTGAATCCTGGATGAAGGAAATAACATTGAGTCTTTCCTGAACAGGGTTCGGCATCACCTTAAGCTGGTAATTGACAACCTGCTTGATGCCCGGCCTGCTGCAACCCTGGTCTTCGGGTATATAAGGCATGTCCTGAAAAAGGCTATACCTCTTAACCGGGGCTTTATATACGATAGGCTTCGGCTTCACAATCTTCTTTACAACCGGCTTGCGACAAGGACAATCGTCAATAAGGGCGAAACTTTCCACTGAAAATGCCGTAAACAGAAGGGCTATCATCAGAAATCTCAGTGTTTTCATGGCTGTTTTTTCTTGGTTATACGGGAGGGCTTGATTTTGGTTGCGTTTGAAGTGACACAGATTCGTAACCGTAGAGATTTTACTGGAAATTGTATACTTTTGCGGGGGAAAGGGATGCAGGATGTATGATACAGGATGCAAGAGATAAACACTTCGACGGTCATGTTCGTTATAACCGTAATAAACATCACGAAAACAATACGTTATGAAAAAAATATTGGGTATAGGAAATTCCCTGGTAGACATCATGGTACGGATAGATAACGACCAGATCCTCAGCGAGCTGGATCTGCCAAAAGGAAGTATGCAGCTGATGGATAAGACCCGTTCAAACCAGGTCCTCGACAGGGTGAGGGCGTTTGAAAAATCCCATTCGGCAGGCGGCTCAACGGCAAATACTATCCATGGTTTGGGAATGCTTGGGGCAAAGACGGGGTTTATCGGTGTAGTGGGAGAGGATGAATTCGGGGGTGCTTTTGTCAGGGATATGATCAATGCCGGGGTGGACCTTCACATGATCCACAGTAAGAACGAGACAGGAAGGGTTGTTGCCCTGGTAACAACCGATTTCGAAAGGACTTTTGCGACCCACCTTGGGGCATCGGCTGAATTTTCGCATGAATTTGTTTCAAATTTTAAATACGCTGACTACCATTATATACTTATTGAAGGATTCCTGGTGCAGGATCACGAACTCGTGAGGACCGTGGCTGAAAAGGCTAAGGATGCAGGGCTTACTACTGCAATCGATCTTTGCAGTTACAATGTGGTTGAAGCCAACAGGGATTTCCTCAATGAGATCATCACGAAATATATTGATATTGTTTTCGCCAATGAGGAAGAGGCGAAGGCGCTTACCGGGCTGGAACCCCGCAAAGCACTGGACGAGATCGCTTCCAAAGTCAAGATTGCTGTAGTCAAGATCGGGAGCAAGGGCTCTATGATCAAAAGCGGGGAAGCTTCATGGGATATCGGTGTGATCGATGTCAGCCCTGTTGATACAACGGGAGCCGGCGACCTCTATGCAAGCGGATTTCTTTACGGGCTGTCGGCAGGCAAGCCGCTTCAGACCTGCGGGGAGTACGGGGCCATGCTTAGCGGCAACGTCATAGAATTTATAGGATCAAAGATGGACAAGGACCGCTGGAACAGGATCAGGGCAGGGATCTGAAACCCGGACCTCAGCGTTCCGCTGTCGAGATTCAATCTATATATCGCTGTGTCTTTGATTATTCCAACCTTATTTATAACTTTGTATCCCTTTTCCGAAAATTAACATTTTCATCATAAAAACAGAATAATACTACTTGACATGAAGGTTTACCAGACCAATGAGATCCGTAACATCGTGCTCATAGGAGGCACGAAAACAGGAAAAACGACTTTAGCTGAAGCGATGGTATTTGAAGGTGGGTTGATCACCCGCCGCGGGACTGTCGACGACAAGAACACAATTTCGGATTACCGCCCGATAGAGCTGGAGCGCCAGGCTTCGGTGAGCGCATCGGTTTTAAATACAGTATGCGACAATAAGAAGATCAATATACTGGATGCCCCCGGCTTCGATGATTTCATAGGAGAGGTGATCGGCGGATTACGTGTTGCCGATACTGCAATAATGGTAGTGAATGCACAGAACGGGGTTGAAGTAGGTACTGAAATCACATGGCGCTGGGCTGCAAGGGCCGACAAGCCTGTGATCTTTGCAATGAACCAGCTGGACCTGGAACATGCCAATTATGATGAAACCCTTCGCAACCTTAAAGCCCGTTTCGGCGCAAATGTAACCGCATTGCAATACCCTGTAAACCCAGGCACGGGTTTCAATTCTTTCATCGACCTTCTTAAGATGAAGATGTACAAATATCCTGCAGGCGGCGGCAAACCTGAGATCAGTGACATCCCGGCCGATGAGAAGGACAAAGCCGAAGAACTGCAGGCTGTGCTTATCGAAGAACTTGCTTCGAAAGATGAAAAGCTGATGGAAGAATTTTTCGAAAAAGGGACTCTTACCGAGGAACAGATCAACAAGGCCATGAAGATCGGTCTGATCTCAAGGAGCATGTTCCCCGTTCTCTGTGTTGGTGCAAAACACAATATGGGCGTTGGCCGCCTGCTGGAATTTATAGCCGGCGCAGTGCCTGCTCCCAACGAAATGCCCGGGGCAAAGACAACTGAAGGAAAACAGCTGAATTTCAAATCATCGGATCCCACGGCCCTGTTTATTTTCAAAACCTCCATTGAAGCGCATATCGGCGAGATCTCCTTTTTCAAGGTTTATTCAGGCGAGATCGTAGAGGCACAGGATATGATCAATCCCAGCCGTAACCATACCAAGGAAAGGATCTCCCAGCTTTTCGTCGTTAACGGGAAGAACCGCGACAAGGTTGAGAAATTCATGCCGGGTGATATTGGAGCTACAATTAAACTGAAGAATGTCCATACGGGCAATACCCTGAATTCGATCAAGAATCCCGATGATATCATTGAACCCACGATCTACCCGGAACCGAAATTCCGCGTTGCAGTGAAGGCAAAGAATGCTGCCGATGATGAAAAGCTCGGGGCTGCGATCAACGAACTTGCAAGGATGGACCCCACCCTGTTGTTTGAATATTCAAGGGAGCTCAAGCAGCTCATCCTCCAGGGACAGGGCGAATTGCAGCTCAACTTTACAAAGTGGATCATCGAAAATCTTGAAAAAATTTCCATTGAATATCTTGCCCCCCGCATCCCTTACCGTGAAACCATCACCAAACCGGCCAAGGCAATGTACCGTCACAAGAAGCAATCGGGCGGCTCGGGCCAGTTCGGCGAGGTTCATATGATGATCCAGCCGTATAAGGAAGGCATGGCCGACCAGACCGAATTCCCCATCCGCGGCAGGGATCCCATAGAACTCGAATGGGGCGGAAAACTCGTGATGCATAATTGTATCGTCGGAGGTGCCATCGATGCACGTTTCATGCCGGCTATCCTCAAAGGCGTCATGGCCAAAATGGAAGAAGGCCCTCTTACCGGTTCTTACGCCCGCGACATTGTCTTCAACGTATATGACGGCAAGATGCACCCGGTTGATTCAAACGAAATCTCATTCAAACTCGCAGGCCGTAATGCCTTCAGGGAAGCCTTTAAAAACGCTGGCCCCAAGATCCTTGAGCCTATTTACGATGTGGAAGTCCTTGTACCCGAAGATAAAATGGGTGAAGTCATGACCGACCTCCAGGGCCGCAGGGCTGTTATCATGGGGATGGACAGTGAAGCCGGGTTCCAGAAGATCATTGCAAGGGTGCCGCTGGCCGAACTGAACAGGTATTCCACCTCCCTGAGTTCAATCACCAGCGGACGCGCAACATACAGCATGAAATTTGCCGAGTATGCCCAGGTTCCTTCCGATATTCAGGATAAGCTGCTGAAGGCATACGAAGACCAGGAGAGCGACGAAGAATAGGCCATTGGATAACAACCCGGAAAAACATGATGCTTACGCAGTCTTGCGCGTAAGGGATTTTCGTTTATTTCTTAGTTTCCGCTTCTTTGCGACCATCGCCTTCCAGATGCAGAGCATCATCGTGGGATGGCAGGTTTACCAGATCACCAGAGATCCTTTGTCGCTTGGCCTGATTGGCCTGGCTGAAGCCATCCCCAATATAGCATCAGCATTGTTTGCCGGGAATGCAGCCGACAAGTATAACAGGAAATCCATCATCATATGGTTCATGCTGCTCTTCCTATGCGGGACCCTGGCGCTATTCATTTTTACCCTGCCGGCTTTAGGGATACTGGGTAAAGTAGGCGTCTATCCGATCTATTTCGTGGTTGCATTTTCAGGTGTCGCCAGGGCCTATCTTTATCCTGCAATCATTGCTATGATGGCCCAGCTGGTCCCCCGTTACCTTTACACCAACTCCTCGACCTGGAATTCCATGGTATGGCACATTGGAGCCATTACGGGTCCTGCCATAGGAGGATTGGTTTACGGGTTCTTCGGGGTGAGGGCGGCATATTTAAGTGTTATCATTTTCCTTTGCATTGCCTTTTTCCTGCTGATCTTTGTAAAAAACAGGCCCACACCTGCAATACAAAAGGGCGAGACCCTGGTTCAAAGACTGTCGGGCGGATTGAAGTTTGTGTTTAAAAACCAGATCCTTCTCGGTGCTATGTCGCTCGACATGTTCGGTGTATTGTTCGGCGGAGCGGTTGCCATGCTTCCCGTTTTTGCAGCCGAGGTCCTGAAAGTCGGCCCGGAAGGACTCGGGTTCCTTAGAGCGGCTCCCATGGCCGGCGCAGTGATTATGGGCGCATTCCTTGCACACAGGCCCCCCATGGTTAAGGCAGGCAGGTATTTAATCTTCAGTGTTGCCGGCTTCGGATTGTCTATCATCCTTTTTGCACTTTCCAAGAACTATTTTCTTTCATTCGGGCTGCTTATGATAAGCGGGATGTTTGACAATATCAGCGTCATTATCAGGGCGACCACCATGCAGCTGGTAACCCCCGATGCGATGAGGGGAAGGGTGGCTTCGGTAAATTCAATATTCATCGGGTCCTCCAACGAAATAGGGTCTTTTGAATCAGGGCTTGCCGCAAAACTTATGGGGCTCATCCCATCGGTGATCTTCGGGGGCCTGATGACCTTGCTGGTAGTCGGCATCACTGCAAAGCTTTCACCTAAACTCAGGTCCTTAAACCTGAGAACAGTCCGATAAGTTTTTTATGTAATTTTACAGGCACTAAACCCAACTTTTTTACTTCCATGTACGGTAAATTTCAGAAACATCTGCAGAAGCAGCTCGAAGGCATCATCAGTGACGGCCTGTATAAGACCGAAAGGATAATCACAACTCCCCAGGGAGTGGAGATCATGACCAACGGCCGCAAGGTACTAAACCTCTGTGCCAACAACTACCTTGGACTGTCGAACGACCCCAGGACCATGGCCGGGGCCAACATGACATTCTTCAGGTATGGCTACGGGATGTCGAGCGTGCGTTTTATCTGCGGAACCCAGAAGGTTCACAAAGACCTTGAAGCCAAGCTCAGCGAATTCCTGGGGACCGAGGACACTATACTGTATTCTTCAGCTTTTGATGCCAACGGGGGAGTATTTGAACCCTTACTGGGTGAGCAGGATGCGATCATCAGTGACGAGTTGAACCATGCTTCCATCATCGACGGGGTGAGGCTTTGCAAAGCCCAGAGATTCCGTTACAAGAACAATGACATGGAAGACCTGGAAGAAGTCCTGCAGGATGCATCCGAAGCCAGGTTCAAACTCATAGTGACCGACGGTGTATTTTCGATGGACGGCATCATTGCAAAGGTTGACAAGATCTGTGACCTGGCCGAAAAATACGATGCCCTCGTGATGGTGGATGATTCGCATGCCACAGGCTTTGTGGGTAAGACCGGCAGGGGAACCATCGAGCACTGCAATGCACAGGGGAGGGTCGACATTATTTCCACAACCTTTGGTAAAGCCCTGGGCGGCGCATCGGGAGGATGCATCTCGGGTAAAAAGGAGATCGTTGAAATTCTCAGGCAGAGGTCGCGCCCCTACCTTTTTTCAAATACTCTCGCCCCTGCCATTACAGGAGCCACACTCGAAGTGCTGAAAATGCTTTCTGAGACCACGGCCCTTCGAGATAAACTGTTCGAAAACACCCAGTTGTTCAGGAAGGGGATGCAGGATGCAGGATTCAGGATAGTGGATGGCATACATCCAATTGTCCCGGTTTTGTTCGGGCATCTTCCCAATGATGCGAAACTTTCACAGGAATTTGCCAATGCATTGCTCGAAGAAGGCATCTATGTTATAGGTTTTTATTATCCCGTGGTGCCTAAAGGCAAATCGCGTATCCGCGTTCAGATAAGTGCCGCACATTCGCTGGAGCAGATAGGGTTTGCACTCGATAAATTCAGAAAAGTAGGTAAACAACTCGGAGCAATTTGATCTACGGAACAGGCATAGATATCATCGAATGTGCACGCATCCAGAAAGTGATGGAGCGCGACATTGGTTTCCGCGACAAGATCTTCACAACGGGGGAGATTGAATATTGCGAAACAAAAAGCAGGAACAAATACCAGCATTATGCAGCCCGGTTCTCAGCCAAGGAAGCGCTGATGAAAGCCATTGGCACAGGCTGGAGGTTCGGCATACGGTTTGCCGATATCGACATTTACCACGATGAACTTGGCCAGCCCCATATAAGGTTAAGCGGCAAGGCAAAAGAATTAGCCGAAAAAGAGGGATTTTCAAAAATTCATGTATCTTTATCGCATGTTAAGGAATTAACAACTGCGGTAGTGATTATTGAAATCTAGGTAACTGGGCACTAGGTACTTGGCACTGGATAAAAAACTCCAGAACCCAGAACCCAGAACCCGGAACCCGGAACCAAGTATTAACCTCTAAAACCTCAACCTCTTATGTCGAACATCGGATCCTACGACGATAGGATTAAAAATTTCGATTGGAGCATTGCAGAAAAAGAACTTGATTACCAGGCCGGTAATGTGATCAACATCGGCTGGTACTGCTCCGACCGTATCTGCGAGCTTGGAAATGGAAACAAGCCGGCCCTCATCTGGGAAGGATCCCAGGGCCAGGAAAAACGCTACACCTACAACGAACTTCGCCTGACCTCCAACGGGGTGGGGAAGTTTCTTCGCGATCTTGGAATCAAACCCGAAGACAGGGTCTGCCTGTTCATGGACAAGATCCCGGAGCTTTATATAGGCTTCCTGGGGGTTCTTAAAATCGGGGCAATTGTTCAGCCGCTATTTTCGGCATTCGGGGACGAGTCGCTGATCGTACGCCTTGACAATGCGCAGACTACCGCTGTCATAACACAACGCAAGCATGCCCCAAAGGTGAGGAAGATCCTCGACAGGATGCCTTTCCTCAAACATATTATCATTGTGGATGCCGATCCCGCGAAACCGCTTGGCGAAAGGGAAATAGCCTTTGATATGGACAATGCCCCCAAGCCCGAGAACTTCGAGATCCATCCGACAAAAGCCGAATCGCCCTCGGTACTCCATTATACTTCAGGAACAACAGGCCAGCCCAAGGGTGTAAAGCATGTTCATTACAGCCTGATCTCGCAGTACCTTACAGCAAAATGGGTTCTCGATCTGCAGGATTCAGATATTTACTGGTGCACCGCCGACCCCGGATGGGTCACCGGGACATCCTACGGCATCATAGGCGCATTCTCAAACGGGGTAACCCAGTGCGTGCTCGATGCAGGGTTTTCGGCCGACAACTGGTACAAATTCATCGAGAAGCATAAAGTGAGCATGTGGTATTCAGCGCCTACCGCCATCCGCAGTCTGATGAAAGCAGGCGATGAAGTCATCAAAAAATATGATCTTTCAACTCTCAGGCACCTTGCCTCAGTTGGAGAACCGCTCAACAGCGAAGCCGTGATCTGGAGCGAGAAAGTTTTCGGGAAACCCTTCCTTGACACTTACTGGCAAACCGAAACAGGAAGCATCATGATCACCAATTTCCCCGGCATGAAGATCAAGCCCGGTTCTATGGGCAAGCCTTTCCCGGGGATAACGGCAACCGTGATCGACGCCGATAAATTCGAACCTTTCGACGGTCCGGGGAAAGTAGGTCTTATTGCGATAAAGCCCGGATGGCCTTCGATGATGCGCACATACTGGCGCAACGAAGAGACTTACCAGAAGAAATTCAAAAACGGCTGGTACCTTCCGGGTGACCGTTCAAGCATAGACAAGGAAGGATATTTCTGGTTCGTGGGACGTGACGACGATGTTATCAATACAGGAGGGCATCTTGTAAGCCCCTTCGAAGTTGAGTCGGCGCTTCTCGAGCATCCTGCAGTAGCCGAGTCGGCAGTTGTAAGCAAACCCGATTTCGTGAATATGGAAGTCGTGAAAGCCTTTGTGACCCTGAAACCCGGGTTCGAACCCAGCAAGGACCTCGACCTGGAGATCATGAACTTCGTACGCAAGAAACTCTCGCCCCTGGCCATGCCCCAGGAAATCGAGTTCATCGAAACCCTGCCCAAGACCCGCAGCGGAAAGATCATGCGCCGCATACTTCATGCGAAGGAATGGGGAGAGGAGATCGGGGACACGAGCACGCTGGAGAATGACTGATAACTGGATGACTGGATGACTGGATAACTGGATAACTGGATATCCAGTCATCGCAGCGAAGCTGCTAATCCAGGAACCCAGCAATCTGTATCACAAAGAAAATACGTAATTAAAAAGATCAATATCAATTAGCAAACCAAAAAAGGAGAAACAAAAGAAATTGTACGAACCTATGTAGTCAACGAATACGTTGAGGATGATACTGAAGTTACGTTTGACACTCCCCTGATCTCGGGCGGGATAGTCGACAGCTTTTCGATGGTATCACTGAAAAGGTTCCTCGAAAACAAATACAAGATCTCTATTCCTGACGATAAAGCCACACCTGAGGCATTCGACTCGGTGAATAAAATTTGCATGCTGGTTAAGGAATTCACTAAAGAATAAGGAGGTTTTATGGCATATACCGACAAAACCCGCGGGATGTACAGCGACATCCTCACCGGGATGAAAGATGCAGGCTTGTTCAAGCAGGAACGATACATCCATTCGGCCCAGGCAGCCGACATCATCGTTGAATTTCCCGAAGGAGCCGAGCTCAAAAAGGTCATCAACATCTGTGCTAACAATTACCTTGGATTGTCGAGCCATCCCGAGGTCGTAAAGGCTGCTCATGCAGGCCTCGATTCACACGGGTACGGCATGTCGTCCGTCAGGTTTATCTGCGGCACACAGGACATACATAAGAAGCTGGAAAAGATGGTAACAGAGTTCCTTGGGACCGAAGACACCATACTATTCCCTTCCTGCATGGATGCCAACGCCGGTGTTTTCGAAGCTGTATTGACCAAGGATGACGTCATGATCTCCGACCGACTGGTTCATGCTTCCATCATCGACGGTATCCGTTTATGCAGCGCCATGCATGACACTTTCAAGCATTCCGACATGGGGCACCTGGAGGAAAAACTCCAGCTTCATAACGACAAGCGCCAGAAGATGGTGATCACCGACGGGGTGTTTTCCATGGACGGCGACACAGCCAAGCTCGACCAGATGGCGGAACTTTGCGAAAAGTACGATGCCATGCTGTTCTGCGACGAATCCCATTCCAGCGGGTTTATCGGAAAGACCGGCAGGGGCACGCATGAGAAATGCGGGGTGATGGGCAAGATGGATATCATCACAACCACTTTCGGAAAAGGATTGGGCGGGGCATCCGGCGGATGTGTTTCAGGGCGCAAGGAACTGGTTGAAATGTGCAGGCAGAAAGCACGGCCTTATCTTTTCTCCAACACCATTGCACCTCCCGTTGTGGCCGGTGTGATCAAGGTTTTGGAAATCCTGTCGGCTACAACCGAACGCCGTGACAAGCTCGAAAAGAATACCGAGTTCTGGCGCAAAGGCCTCACCGAAGCAGGCCTCATCATCAAGGATGGTGATACTCCCATTGTCCCGGTGATGCTGTTCAATGCCAAGCTATCACAGGATGTTTCAAAAGACCTTTACAACGAGGGCATCTATGCGATTGGGTTCTTCTTCCCGGTGGTTCCGCAGGGAGCTGCAAGGATACGCACCCAGATATCCGCAGGCCACGAGATTCATCATCTTGAAAAGGCATTGGATGCATTCAGGAAGGTCGGCAAGAAATACAACATTCTTGGCAAGACCAAGGCCGAAATCATCGAGATGTATGGAATGTAAACTTGCAAACCCCGCACCCCTCGGCCTTATGGGCTTCGGGATGACAACAGTGCTGTTGAATCTCCATAATGCAGGGTTTTTCCCTGTGAGCGACATGATCCTCGCCATGGGTATTTTCTATGGAGGCATCGCCCAGGTGATCGCCGGCATCATGGAATTCAAAAAGGGCAACACCTTCGGCATGACCGCTTTTATTTCATACGGCATGTTCTGGCTGAGCCTTGTTGCGATCTTCGTGTTTCCCGATATTACCGGAGGCAGGGGAGTGCGCAGCCCCGACGCTTTTATCGGCTGGTACCTCTTCATGTGGGGCTTGTTCACATTTTTTATGTGGATAGGAACCTTCGGAAAGAGCATCTGCCTGAGTTTCGTCTTTCTTTCACTTTGGATCTTGTTCTTCCTGCTTGCTGCCCGCAATTGGACCGGTTCGGCCTTTATCGGGAATGTGGCAGGATGGGAAGGCATCATCTGCGGCTTATCGGCTATTTACCTCGCCATGGCCGAGGTGCTGCATGAGTCATGGGGGAAGAAGATTTTGAAATATTAAAAGCGAAATCTTGTAGCGAAAGGCGAAATATGGAACTTTATTTCGCCTTTCACAATTTATCCCTATCAATTGCATCGTGCATTTGTGTGGTCATTTTAGCTTTACCAGAAGCTTTTTCCTTGCTTTCATCTTCCGAACATTATATCTTTACCTTATTTATATGATGAGATGAAGCCCAGATGCTTAGGGATAGACCCGATTAATCTTCATCCAAAGTTGAATGTATGAAGAATATGATGTGTTTGCTGTTTTCCATGCTGTTGACCTATGGTTACAGCCAGGCCGAATGGAAAACTTTCAATAAATCAAATTCCGGCCTTCCATCCGATACGGTAAACAGTATTGCAATCCAGTCTGACGGCAGCAGGATCATCGGGACCAATGCCGGATTGGTTTTTTTTGACGGAATAAACTGGACTGTTTTCAACCGCCGCAACAGCCCGCTTCCCGGAGACACTGTTCAGGCAATTTATATTGACGGGCAAGGGAACAAATGGATATGCACCAATAACGGGCTGGCCTGTTTAAGCGGGATCCAGTGGAAAGTTTTTGATCTGCCTGCTGAAGGAGTTACGGTGAAGTCTTTCTGCGCGATGACAATGGATACTGCAGGTATTCTCTGGCTGGGTTCCTGCTCCAATGGCCTGGTATACAGTTACATCGATTCAAAATGGAATTCCTTCAGTTTGGGAGGGTTTGGACAAACTGTATTTGGAACCAGGCAAATCGTCGTCGCTCCGGATAATTCAAAGTGGTTCGCTTCAAACGGCTGCGGGATCCTTGAATACAATGACAACACCTGGAATATCTGGATCAAATCTACATCAGGCTTACCCAACAACAGTGCTTCATCCATCGTAATCGATTCCCTGGGGAATAAATGGATAGGGACTTATACCAGGATCATGAAGGCCGATTCGGGCCTGAAAACATGGACGACTATCAAATCAATAACCGATACCAGGGCCATGATGCTCGATAAAAACGGTGTGTTATGGGCCGGAACTTATGGTGGCGGGTTGTTCGATTATAATGGGCAGACCTGGAAGCAGGATACTGTTCTTCCGGATAAAAATGTGAAATGCCTTGCAATTGATCACAGGGGAACCAAATGGATAGGAACACAAAAAGGACTTACAACTTATAATGAGAATGGGCTGGGTACCCGGGATATCCTTCCTGCTTCAGCCTCAATTTTGGTCTTCCCGAACCCTTCATCCGACATTTTGAATATCAGATGCGGAAGAAAACCGATTTCGGCCATGATATATTCCATCAGGGGTGAGTTCATTCGCAGCCTTTCACTTGAGAATGGGCTTAACCAATCCGAAATCCGCAGTCTTTCTGAAGGAATATATCTTTTAAGAGTGATTGAGGAAGGTTCGACTCGGACTGTAAAGTTTGTAAAACAGTAAGTCTCTGAAATCATGATGATTTTATGAAACGCAATATACTAACAGCAGTTTTGCTCCTGTTTCTTTCGCATGGAACTCTTGCGCAATGGAAGTGGGTACATCCACAGCCATGCGGGAATATGGTTCTGACAATAAAAGCAGTTGATTCTCTTCATGTATGGTTCAGTGGAACGGGTGGAACTATTTTATCTACAAAAGACGGCGGAAGGACTTGGGAAACATACCAATGCAGTTCGAATGATCAGATTGTTTCGACGAGTTTCACCGACACCCTGAAGGGGTGGATGAGCGGGTTGAACGGAGTTCTCCTGAGGACGATAGATGGTGGAAAAAACTGGAGCAGGAATGTGGTTGGAAATACCTCTTATGGAGATATCTGCTACGTGGATTCACTCCATGGCTGGCTGGGTAGTTATTTAGATTTAGATACCATGTTATATCATTCCGATAATGGTGGAATAAACTGGGAACCTGCTTCAACAAGGATCAGTTCCGGGAGCGGAAAAATTGCCTTTGCAGATGCCCTCCATGGATGGATTGGAGGCAGCGCATCACTACTTTCACATACCTCCGATGGTGGAATGACTTTTCAATCTCAGAATCTTGGACTGCCGTCGGAAGTCGGGGTTCTTTGTTTTCCTGATACTTCCAATGGTTATATTATGCTCCCTTCCTGGGACTCAAAAATAAGGTACACCAGAGATGCCGGGGAAACCTGGAAATCTGTCGACATGCCATTTTTTGATCCCAACAACTTGTATTTCTGTGATAAAAACCATGGCTGGGTTGTAGGTAACATAAGTCGATCCGCCCCGGTTTATAGTAATGGCAGAATTGCCAGGACTACCGATGGGGGAATTTCCTATTTTAATATTTATAGCCTGATGGACAGATCCTTTATGAGAGGGATCACGGCCTCTGACAGTCTCCATGCATGGGCGGCAGGGGATGGCGGGATGATTTTCGGAACAACCGACGGGGGAGTTCATTGGGAAAAGAAAAGTTTAAGCTTTGGGGACCCAGTCATGATCAATGATGTTTTTGCACTTAAAAACGAACATAAAGCTTGGGCAGTCGGTTATGGAGGATTTATTCTGAAAACCGAAGACAACGGCAAGACATGGGTTAAACAAAACTGCGGTTCGGATCTTATTCTGACTTCCGTTTATTTCTTCGACGCAAACAACGGCATCATTGTTGGTGAAGCATCACGTATTTACCGGACCAGTGACGGGGGTGCGCACTGGGCCACAGTAACAACTCCTGTCCTGGGTAATTTTACCAAGGTTTGTTTTTCGACTCCCACCCACGGCTGGGTAACTGCAAGCAGGACAATTATTGAAACCCGCGATGGGGGGGCTACATGGGATTCCTGCTTTTTGCTAAATGATGACATCGACCTGTTAAGCATATCTTTTTCAGATTCGTTACACGGATGGGCTATAGGGTCAGCGCTTAACGGCCAGGTATTCTACTCAATGATGGTGAAGACCAGAGACGGCGGAAAAACCTGGACCACTAAGGAATTTCCTACGCCTCAGCTGAATTCTATCTGTTTTACTGATAGTTTGCACGGCTGGATCTGCGGTGAAAACGGGAATATCCTGAGAACAACCGACGGGGGAAATAATTTCAGCCAGATAGTATATAACAGGTATGACGACTTTTTCTCTGTGCATTTCACCGATTCACTTCATGGCTGGGTTGTCGGGGATGGGTCACTTTGGCCTTATTTCGGGGGCATTGCCCTATATACAGAAGATGGAGGACGAAGCTGGGTCCGTAAGGACAATGGAGTGGGTATAAGCATGCATTCAGTATTTTTCACTGATCCAGGGTTCGGTTATATTGCAGGGGATGACGGCGCCATTCTCCGCTGGGGGGAAAACCCCATGGGAATTACTGACCCAAAACCGCTTGAACCAAAGATGGAATCGGGCAATTACCCGAATCCATTTGAAGATAAAACCAAGATCTGGTATATTTTGCCTGGCAATGAAAATGCGTCCATCACGGTTTACAACATTTTTGGTAGGATTGTAAAACTAATCCAATTGAATACCCATAATACAGGGTATAATACACTTGAATTCAACAGGGATCAGCTCCCTTCCGGAATCTATTTCTGCCGCATACAACAGGGGAAAGACACAAAGACAATCAAATTGCTTGTCAGGGATTAATGATCAGGGCGGGTACCTGCTGCTTCTATGAATTCCGAATTTTATAAATTCAGCGTCATAATCCTACCTGGATAATTTTCAAGGCATGAGCAGGAAAAAATACCTGCTTTCAATATTCTTTCTCGGAATTCACAGAGAATTTCAGGGCATTGGTCTATTAGTTTTTGCGTATTTTGCAGTTAGCATTATTTTCGGGGGATGGCAGGGGTAAAGGATAGTTTTCAGAGGTTGGATCTCGGATATCGGAAATCCGACATCACATATCCAACATCCCGCATCCTGCATCCTGCATCCCGCATCCTGATAATCCTCTTCCTCCTGTCCTGCCTCGTATCACAAAGTCAAACAGATTCCAGCTTTCTGGCCCGCAAGACCATCCAGGCAATGCGTATAAGCAAGCCCCCCAAAATAGATGGCAAGCTGGATGAACCGTTCTGGAAGACCCTCCCGGTAGCCGGTGATTTCGTGGAATACAACCCGAGAAACGGAACCCATCCGCCGTATAAAACAGAAGTGAGATTCGCCTATGACGACGATGCGCTGTATGCTGCAGGGATAATGTACGATCCTTCTCCCGACAGCATCTTTAAGCAGCTTGGACGAAGGGATATGCTTGAACAGCTGGCTAACGACTACCTCTCGTTCGACATCCTTCCTTACAACGACGAGATGAATATGTATGAGTTCAAGGTGAACCCCGCGGGAGTTCAGAACGACTGCAAATATTCGATGGTGGGGGTTGACCTGAGCTGGGACGCGGTATGGGAAAGCGCGACGAGCATCAATGATTCCTGCTGGATACTCGAGATCAAATTACCCTTTTCGGCATTGAGGTTCCCAAAGATAGAGAACCAGGTCTGGGGCATCAATATGTGGAGGAATTTCTACCGCAGGCAGGAGTATTCAACCTGGTCATGGGTCGATAACAACACCCAGACCATCTTCAAATATTACGGCAGGCTTGTGGGGATGAACAACATCAAACCCCCGGTCAGGCTGTCATTTGTTCCGTATCTCTCTTCTTATGTGATGAAAGATCCCGCATCAAACAGCTGGTCATACCAGTTCAGGGGAGGGATGGACCTGAGGTACGGAATCAACGAGAGTTATACACTCGACATGATGCTGATCCCCGATTTCGGGCAGGTACAGAGCGACGACATCATCCTCAATCTCACACCTTTTGAGGTAAAATATGTAGAACGACGGCAGTTCTTTACTGAAGCAACGGAGATGTTCAGTAAATGCGATATTTTTTATACCCGCCGGGTGGGAGGACCGCCAAAATACGGGAATGTCCCGGGCGACTCAGCGAAGTCATCCGAAGTCATCACTAAAAATCCCGATGAAACACGAATCATCAATGCCACAAAGATATCGGGCCGTAACCGGAAAGGCTTGGGAATCGGCTTCTTTAATGCCATGACCACCAATACCTGGGCCACGCTCGAAGACACTGTCAAATGGACCAGCCGGAAGCTGAGTACCCAGCCTTTTACAAATTATAATGTGCTGGTTGTCGACCAGAACCTTAAGAACCATTCATACATCACATTGATCAACACCAATTACTGGATCCCCGATAACAGCTATTCGGCCAATGTCACGGGTTTTGAAAGCAGTATAAGCAATAAGAAGAATACGTTTTCGGTATTCGGAAGGCTGAATGTAAGCCAGCTTTACCAGGTGAACACCCAGCCTGTGTTTGGCCACCAGTATGTGATCTCCCTGTCAAAGCCCAGCGGGAAGTTCCAGTTTGAACTGGCAAGGCAGGAGACCGGTGATCATTATGATCCCAACGACATGGGGTTTTTACTTTACAACAACGACGTGGTGAACCAGCTTAACCTGTATTACCTTATCCTTAAGCCTACCTGGAAGCTGATCAATAATACGACTAACCTTACCGTGAGGCACACCGCCCTGTACAAGCCCGACGACTTTAAAAGCCTTTCGGTAAGCCTCCAGAACCAATGTACGTTTACCAATTACTGGAATTTGTACCTCCAGTTAGGCATTATCCCGCTAGGGTACAACGATTATTACGAACCCCGCACCTGGGGCTGGGTATTTAAAAGCCCCCTGAGTTATACAGGGTCGTTCAGGTTCGGGACCGACAGCCGGAAGATGTTCAGGTATGCCGAGAATTTCACCATTACTTCCACCCCAGACAACAACAACCTGGATTATTCTTTTGAATACATTCCGCGTTTACGGCTGAGCGACAGGTTCCAGATGAGCCTTGACCTGTATACCGAGCAAAACCTGAACAATTACGGATGGGTTGAAACTGCAACGGATTCGATGAACAATACAGTGATCTATTTCGGGAGAAGGGACATCACTACCTGGAACAACGTGATCTCCGCCACATACATATTCAATACAAAGATGTCGCTCTCGCTCAGGGTAAGGCATTACTGGTCAGAGGCAAAGTACCTGCAGTATTACACCCTGAACCGGGAGGGGAACCTTGACTTCAGCAATTACAACAAGGACAACAATATCGATTTCAATGCCTTCTCTGTGGACCTTCAGTACATCTGGTATTTTGCACCCGGAAGCGAGATCAGCGTGGTATGGAAGAACCAGATCCTCAGCCAGGGCACCGAGATCCGGGGGGGCTATTTCAACAACCTGGGCAACACCCTGGGCAGTCCGCAGGCCAACAGCTTTTCGATCCGTGTTTTATACTACCTCGATTATGCTTACTTAAAGAAGTGGTTTGGGAAGAAAAAATCAGTCTGAAATCAAATACTGGCTATTATTATCGCCAAAATATATATATTTGCAAATAATAATCGCCATTATGAACTCAAAAAAACAAGTTATTTTTCCAAAGCACAAGGCGATCCTGGCTGAAATGGGTGAGCAGTTTACTCTTGCCCGTAAACGAAGAAGCCTTACCTTGATGCAGGTTGCCGAGCGGGCCGGCATTCACCGGGAAACCCTGAGAAAAATCGAGAAAGGTGATGCGAGCGTGGCCTTAGGTTCATATTTTAATGTGTTGAGAGTGATGAACCTGGAAAAGGATTTTCTGAAACTCGCAGCCGATGATGAATTTGGAAAAAAATTACAGGACCTGAACTTGTTAAACAGATAAGATGAGTAAGGGGAAAACAGATATATGGGTTTATGCTGACTGGGCAGAATTGAAAGGGTCTAAATGTATAGGTATTCTTACAGCTCAGCAGGCAAAGGGTAAAAAAACCTTCAGTTTTGAATATGACAAAGGCTGGTTGCTTCGGCCTGAAAAATTCCTCCTTGATCCTGAGATACACTGGTTCTCAGGCAGGCAGTTTCCTTTAGGGAAAGAAAACTTTGGAGTAATAATGGATTCTATGCCTGATACCTGGGGCCGAACATTAATGAGAAGAAAAGCGGCTCAAAAAGCTATCCAGGAAGGCCTGCCTATACCCACCATGTATGAAACAGATTACCTGCTGGGGGTTTATGATGAAAGCCGCATGGGAGCTTTACGGTTTAAAACAGACCCTGACGGCCCGTTTTTAGACTCTGACCCCTTGTATCCAACTCCTCCGTGGACAAGGGTTAAAGAATTGCAATACAGTGCAAAAGAATTGGAAATGTCGGATGACATCACTACCACTAACCAATGGATTGATGTATTGATTGCGCCAGGTTCTTCTTTAGGCGGAGCAAGGCCAAAAGCTAATATACTTGATGATTTTCGTCATCCGTGGATTGCAAAATTTCCATCAAAAAATGACAGTTTTGATAAAGCCGCATGGGAATACCTGGCTTATCTTCTTGCCTGTAAATGCGGTATAATTATGGCCCCCTGTAAAGTTGAAAAAATTGCAGGTCCGTATTATACTTTTTTTACCAAACGGTTTGATCGCAAAGGATCAGATCGTATTCATTTTGCTTCTGCCATGACAATGACCGCTTATTCGGAGGAGATACTGAAAGACCGCTTTGCAAGTTATCTCGACATTGCAGAATTCATCCAGTTTTCGTGCAGCCATGTTAGAGAAAACCTTCATCAGCTCTGGCGCAGAATAGTTTTTAATATTGCCATTTCGAACACCGATGATCATCTGCGTAACCACGGATTTATTATTCAAAACAACGGCTGGATGTTATCCCCTGCATTTGACCTGAATCCATCGGTTGATAAAAGAGGATTATCATTGAATATTGATACTGATAACAATGCCCTTGATGTGGATGTTGCAAGAAATGTGGGCGAGTATTTTCAGCTTTCAAAGACCGAAATGGACCTGATCATTAATGAAGTCAGAACAGCGGTTAAGGATTGGAAAAAAATAGCGAGGAGACTCGGCATCAGTACCAGTGAGTCGGACTATATGGCAAGTGCATTCAGGGTCTTTTAAAAAAAGTAATAAACCCCAAGCAGGAGCCTCAGGTTAGCCACTTCGGTGGTATTGTAAACATATCCTTTTTCGTTTGTGGAACCGTAGCCTGCGGCCGTATATTCAAGTTCCCCGGCCAGCCTGAGTTTGCCGGCATTGAACACCAGCCTGGGAGAGATGCGGTAAGCATAATCAATATTGCCGCCGCGTGTGTAGTAAGGGCCTTTCACCTCTTCACCAACACCCAGGTTCTTGCCATAAGCAACGAATAGCCCCGGCTGCCAGCGGGTTGCATTTGTATGGAATTCGGCCCAGGCGGCGAAGCTGCGCACGTTTGCATAATTGACGAACCCCCGGGTCGGGTCAGTAACAGAATTCACGACATAACCCCCCAGCATGGTATAGGCATTGTTGTTGCCTCCGTATTCCCCGCCGATCTTGAAAGTGAAATGTTTTATCCTGAGTTTGGCATAGGCATTATAGGCCATGGCCATGGTTTTTACATCGGTTTTATACGTTGCTGTGACCGCGTCGTGATGGAACACCTTGCCATCTATGACCGTATCGTAGGCGGGGCTGAGGATCATGGTTGACGACAGCCTGGGCGTAAGCATCTGCCAGTTGATCCCGAAGCCGCAGAGGAATTCGGTTCCTTTAGCGGGGTTCGTAGTCACGAACTGGAACTGCAGGTCCGATTCGGGGATCACCGAATTGCGGATATACTTGGTATTAGCGCCTTCCGGACCGTCGCTCATGAAATCCACCTGGGAGAGCATGGTCAGGGCTACGCTGAATTTGCCGATATGCTGGGTGATTTTTATCTGCGGATTACGTGAGAAAACAACGAAAGGCGCACCCGTATTGAAAGATACCGTGGCTGGCGAGCATTCAGGAACGAACATGGGGTGCCACCATTGTCCGACCATAAGCTCGGTATGCGGCCATTGAAGCTTCACCCAGGCATGGCGAAGCCTGAAAGAGTTGATGTTCGGGTTTATATTCCCGAAAAATTCAGCTTCAAGGTAGGCGGATGTCTTTGCCCCTATTGCATCAGGTCCCCATATAGAGCCGCATAGGCGGGTCTGGATGGAAAGGATGTTGTATGCCGATTTGGCGTTGATATCCGCACCGTCGGCATCATATTTAGGCCCTTCTGGGAAGAGCAGGAAATGCCCGTCGCGCAGTCCGACCGTTTGCCTTGTATCGAAAAAGATATCAGTTTTCACATAACCTGAAAAAATGATGCCGAAAGCAGCTTTCTTTTCGGGGGCTTTCTGTTCGGCGGGTTCTTTGGAGTCTTTGGTTGCTTTTTTCTGATCAGTGTTTTGTGCCGTTACGCTAAAACAGAGCAGCAGCGGAAGCAGTCCGCAGAGTAAAAATCGTTTCATTTGTCTGGGATTAAGAAATGCGGCCAGAGAAAAAGTCATCTGCAAAAAACATTAATACACAGCAGTTTTTCTTAACTTTGAGCCGCGATTGTTAATTAATAAACAGCAAAAATATGAAAAAAATCATACTGACACTTACTCTCCTCATCGGAGTGATCATGGTAAATGCGCAAGAGAAGCCAAAACCTTACAATGAGAACCAGGATGCACGTGCCGATATTAAGAAAGCTATAACCCAGGCCCAGAAAGAGCACAAGAACATCATGATGCAGTTCGGCGGCAACTGGTGCCCCTGGTGCATGAGGTTTCATGCGCTTGTAACCACTTATCCGAAACTTGACTCACTGATGAAGGCCAACTATGTATATGTCCTCATCAATGTTCCCTCGTCAAAGGACAAAGCCAAGCGGGACTACACCCTGTTTGCAGAATACCAATACCCCAACCGTTTCGGGTTCCCGGTTTTTGTGATCCTTGACTCACAGGGGAAGCGCCTGAACACAGTTGACAGCGACGGTTTCGAATACCCCAACCCGAAAGTTCCCGGTTACGATACCGCCAAAGTTGAGCGTTTCCTGAAGATGTGGAGCGTGAAGGCATTGGATGCGAAGACATACACTGCAAAATAAAACGCTCTACTACCATATTTCTTTGGTATTCTTTAAAGAATCGGTATAAAAGGTTAAAATTAATTTGAGCGTTTAATGATTTTCTTAACCAATTTTGCCTTTCCAATAATAAACTCAAAACAGTAGATACCATCGGGAAGTAATCCTCCGGAATATTCGATTTCATTTAATCCTGCGGAGTATTGTTGATTCGCAACGACTTGATTTATTATTTTCCCTGACATATCAGAAATTAATATTGTAACAACAGCAGGTTTTTGCAAATGGACTTGAAGTTTTATAATATTGGTAAAAGGATTTGGAAATGAATAAACCTGCGGTTCGTTTTTCTCGAAAGGAGAAATATCCTCTTGCCCCGAAGAAATCTGAAAATACAGTATGCATTTTTGTAAAAATAATAGATTGTCAGCTTGGAATATAGTTGCTCTGTATGCATTGGTTGACCAATCCAGGTCATGGCTCCAGGCATTTGCAAAAACAACTACAATCTTTCCGTATCCGAATTGATTATGAACAACCATAGGATATCCGGATTTATAATAATCTACAATCAGGTTATTATTTGCAGCGAGGACTGGGTGATCCATGCATGATGATGCAAAGGAGTTTACACCTCCTTCCGGCCCAGTAATAGGGCCATCGTATATTGGGGCACCGTGAAAATACCAGCTTAATCCGCTAGCACCACCGTTTTGCCCTTCGATTGTTTGTATGCCAAACAAGGTAACCGCCGGGATATGTTTAGTCCAGCCGATATCAGCTAATAATTTTCCACCGGATATAACCCAGGAATAAATTGCACTACCTTCAGCATCAGTCAGATTGCGGGGACCTCCCTCACCATTTAAACGCAAAACCTGATAGTTGTTTAATAAAGCAGCATTAATTGTTGTTGTCGTCAGGTTCATCGTTTCAACATTGTAACCATTGGAGGTCCATTGTGCAATTTCCTCATGCTGATTTCCAGGAATCCCGGTAACAGTCCAATTTGCCGGATCCCCTCCTTTTAAATATAAAAGGTTGCTATAAGAATTCAATACAGTAATATAATTTGTTCTTGTTTTGATATTGCTTCCGGCAGAATTAGAGACGGTCAATATAACGGTATAATAACCGGCAGCGGCATAAGTATGGCCTGGGTTTTGTATCGTAGAGGTTCCTCCATCACCAAAGTTCCAGCTCCAGCTGGTAGGTGTGTTGGTTGAAAGATCAGTAAATGCAACAGACTGCCCTACGTTGATTGTTGTGGGTGTCCCTGAGAAATCAGCAACTGGAGGTAAAACCCCAATAGTTACATTAATATAATTTGTTCTTGTTTTGGTATTGCTTCCGGCAGAATTAGTCGCCGTTAATGTAACAGTGTAAGCACCTGCAGTTGAATAGGTATGACTTGGGTTTTTGATATTAGAGGTTCCACCATCACCAAACGTCCAGCTCCAGCTGGTAGGTGTGTTGGTTGAGAGATCAGTAAATGCAACAGACTGCCCTACGTTGATTGTTGTGGGTGTCCCTGAGAAATCAGCAATTGGAGGTAAAACCCCTATAGTCACAGTAATATAATTTGTTCTTGTTTTGGTATTGCTCCCGGCAGAATTAGCAGCTGTCAATGTGACGGTGTAAGATCCGGCTGAAGAATAGGTATGGCTTGGGTTTTGGAGCGTAGAAGCCCCGCCATCACCAAAGTTCCAGATCCAAGTAGTAGGCGTGTTGGTTGAGAGATCGGTGAAAGCAACAGACTGCCCTATGTTGATTGTTGTGGGTGTTCCTGAGAAATCTGCTACAGGAGTTAAAACAATTACGTTAACAGTAATATAATTTGTTCTTGTTTTGGTATTGCTTCCGGCAGAATTAG
>Ga0194039_1000030_pt1 | contig 90586 bp, 82 predicted proteins | sample JunL228m_MetaG_FD_148679 | JGI IMG/M metagenome (GOLD analysis project Ga0194039, IMG submission 148679) | Anoxic zone freshwater microbial communities from boreal shield lake in IISD Experimental Lakes Area, Ontario, Canada - Jun2016-L227-8m | ecosystem: Environmental > Aquatic > Freshwater >...
CTTTTGAGCGTTCACCCGTTTGAAAAAATGCCTCTCCATGAACTACTTACAGAAACCGACTCCAGAGATTTGAAATCACTAGACTCTAACCAACTGTCTCTGTGGGACTTATAACCGGACACCCGTGATGTTGTATAGGAATGCATTCTAGCTAAGGCATGCTTAACATTTAGTTTTTTCCGATCATGGATTCTGTCGTGACATTACCAATCCCGTATTATCTCTGCGTGGTCGCTGTTATTTACCTTTTGTGGAAAGGATGGAAGTCACGATGGGAGGCGTGGGGTATTCCAATGCTGGCAGTGGCGGGAACAACGGGAATCTGGTATCTGCTGGATCCGATTTACAACGACTATGACCGCTATATTAGGGAAGTCGGGGCAGAGAATCTCACCAATGGTTGCTGGGAAATTTTGCTATTTCTTGCAGTTTTGGGTGTCTTCATTCCCAAGATCAGCAATAGGATCAATGCTGATCTTGAGGGGAGAAAAAGTCAGATCTTCCAAATGATCCGGGACAGGGAAATCGACACGCCTCAGTTTCAGGATCGAATTGCCGCTTTAACTGTGGTGATCCTTGTGGCCTGGGGGATGCTAATGGTGATAGCCCTCTTCCGTGTGAACTTCGACATCGTCGGACTTTTCTTTCCATACTTGGGTGAAAAAGCTCAACCTTGGGCGCGTGATCGGATCGGAACTGGTATAGACGCACTCTATGCTCTTGCCGGGTATTTACAAATTCTTCTGATTGCGTTGCTGGGAGCCTGCTTTGCTCTATCCACACGAATTTCCTCAATGCTGATGGCAGGAATAGGCTATTTTTTGGCCTCCCCTACAATTCTCTTTGACCGAACTAGAAGCTCCATGTTGGCAATTTTAATGCCTGGCTTGATGGCACTGGTGACGCTCCGAATCCGAGGTGGAATTGTCATAAGGCTTGCTGTCATCATCGCGAGTTTTTTAGCGTTGGAGAGTTGGTTCAAATTTGTGATCGATAACCGCGATCTGGCGAATATTGCAGTTGCATTTAAGCAAGGAGGAACAACAGATGCCGAAGTCAAAGCTAGAAAGCACCTTGGTTTTAATATGTTTGAGGAGCTAGGCTTTGTGAACTATTTCATTGAGCAGGGAACCTATCGGGTGAACTGGGGTACTCGCTATTTTGCCGAGTTAGTAAATCCTATTCCCAGGGTTCTCTGGCCCGGGAAACCCTTGATTGGGGTAGATTACGCGATCGCCCGAGGCATGGGCTATGGGGAGCAGGGCGCCAAATCAGCGGGTATTGCAGCTACTATATCTACTGGAATGATTGGTCAGGGTATCGTAAACTTCGGGCGGATTCTCGGTCCTGTAGCCGCTGCTCTGCTCATGGCGGTTTGGGCAGCCATTCTTGCTAGGCAGGATTTGTTGGGGAATGATATCGGTCATCTCTTGCTCTACGCCGTAGGCTTAGTGCTGACCTACAATCTGGGACGGGATATCACGCTCCTTAACGTTTATCCTTTCCTTTTTGGGTGGATGCTCTTGGGATTGATAAATCGAAATAGGGTTCAGGATGCACCACTTTCAATAGGATAGGCATAACATTATAAAGCATATTTTCCATGCTGAGAAATGATTATGCTATAGATCTGCTAAGATGGATGGCAATCGTTGCAGTCGTGATCATTCATTCGGGATTTGTCAGCAGATATTCCGAAAATGCAATTCACATTATACTCCGATTACAAATGATATTGGGATGGTGCGTGCTTTGTTTCTTTTCGATATCTGGATTTTTGCAGGCCAAGAAAGAGCTAACCCCGAAGGCATTTCTAAACAATCGGTTCCAAAGATTGATAATTCCGTATTTCTGTGTCTCACTAATCGTTTGGCTGATTCTGTACGCCATAAATGGTGCTGGCATCTATCATCCCAAAAATGCGAACGATCTTAATGTTATAAACTTTGCAAAACGTATGCTGTGCTTTCAGGGCATGGGCCCGCAGTTTTACTTCCTGCCATATTTGTTTATCATTTCGTTTGCGGTATTCCTCCTGAAAAAAGGCATAGCAATAAATTATATTTTTTACATCGCTCTTGCATGCGTGATCCTACAGTTTGTGATGGTCGGGCATTTGGAAGTGCACGGTGGCAACCCTGAGTGCCTCGGGCTCTATTTTACCTCATACACCCTCGGAATGATGCTCGCTGGGGAGGAAAAGGGGATGCGCTCCACGCACGCAATTCTGCTTCTTGGAACCTGCGCTGGTCTATTGATTGTTTTCTATTTTCATGAGGTGTTCTTGATGTTTATTTTTTTGCCGGTATGGCTCTATCAAGGCATCAAGGCTTGCAAGTCTTTGACAATTGCTGGGAAATTCATGAGTTCGTTCAGTGCCGGTGCAGTGTATCTTTGGCACACGCCAATCCTGCTCCCTGTTTGTTCCATTCTTTTACAAAAGTCCGGAATACATGATCTGGCGAATTTTCTTCTATCGTGTATTGCGGCAATTGTCGCATCGTTAATTCTACACGAAGGGTTTAAAGCCTTGAATATTGATAAATACTTATCTTTGTAATCCAATCCATTTTTGATGAACGGCTTCAGAAAAAGTAATATAAATCCCTTTGCGTAGACTGAATTTGGAGCCGTTTAGTTCATGCTAATGATAGGAGCCATTCCAACCCGTGAGACTAGATTCTTTTAACAATTCCAATTTTATTCGGGGCGCATCGCCAGCGCTGGAAATCCTCTGGTGGTTTGTCAGGTCACTTCTCTTTGCCCCGTGGTTTCCTATTCCCTCTGGTCTGAAAGTGGCAGCTTTGCGTCTCTTTGGGGCCAAGATAGGTGAGGGGGTTGTCATCCGTTCGCGAGTGAACATCTCTTTTCCCTGGAGGCTTTCTCTCGGCGATCATATCTGGATAGGTGATGAGGTGATGATTCTAAGTCTCGCGCCCGTGACCATTGGATCCCATGTCTGTATTTCTCAGCGGGCATTTCTCTGCACGGGATCCCATCGTTTTCACTCCGAATCATTTGACCTGGTGACCAAGCCCATCGTGATCGAAGAGGGATGTTGGGTGGCGGCCAATGTCTTCGTCGGTCCCGGGGTCACCCTACGGTCGGGCTCCATGTGCTGCGCGGGTGCCGTGGTGCTGGCAAGCTCGGGTCCGGGTCAGGTACTGATCGGCAACCCTGCGGTGCCAAGGAGTGGTTCCTCAAAGCCGTGTTGAAGAGAATTCCTCTCTTGCTGGTGCTAGGCTTCATAGCCTGTGCATTTTTTGTGATTGAGGGTAATGCCTTCTCTCGGTTCTGGCATCACCTTCTTGTGGTTTCGGTTCCTCTAGAAAAGGCCGATGCCATCATCGTGCTTGGAGGGGAGCCGCAGGCGAGACCTCTGGAAGCAGCCCGTCTTTTCAAGGTCGGCGTGGCGCCGATCATCTTTGTGACGGGCGTAGGGGATTCGGAAGCCAACAGGCGCTCGCTTCTGGAGGCGGGGGTTCCGCCATCAGCGATCATCGTGGAGCGTAACGCGACGACAACCTATCAGAATGCCAGCTTATTGAAGCCCCTGCTAGATCGTGCCCAGATTAAGAATGCTCTCATCGTTACCTCGCCGTTTCACACAAGGCGAGCCTTGGCCACTTTCCAAAAGGTGATCCCCGAGGTCAAATTCGGGATCGTCGGCGCCTCCATCACTTGGTGGGGCGCCAAGGAAGGTCAGGGAGATGTGAATCGGTTTGCCATGATCGAGTTCTTGAAGACGATTGAATATTGGCTCATCTATGGAGTCTCGCCGATGCTCCGCATCCCGTAAGGAAGGCTTCCAGTTTTATCCTTCCGTTCATTTTCACCCCAGATGCCTTCGATTCTCTTTATCAATAGGGTTTATCCTCCAGACGAGGGGGCGACTGGTCGAGTGCTGGAGTATCTCTGCCGGGGATTGGTCGCCAAGGGGTGGACGGTTTCCGTGCTTGTCACTGCCGGAGGCCGGTCCTCAGCCGGATTAAGCTTCAAGGATGGGGTGGCCATTCACAGGATTGGCGGGGCTTTCTCTAAAAAAAACCTACTCCTGCGGGCTTTTGGATATGCGCTGATGATCCCGTCGTTTTTTTTCAAATCGCTGTTCCTGCCCCGTGCCGATGTGGTGGTGACGATGACCGACCCACCGATGCTGCTCGTGATTGGGCCGCTGATCAGATTATTCAAAGGGTCGAGGCTCGTTCACTGGGCGCAGGATCTCTATCCCGAGGTGGCGGAGGAGTTGGGAGTTTTCCCCAAAGGTGGATTGGCGGCCAGAGTGCTGACTTTTCTCTCTTCGAGCACCATGCGTGCCCACGATCGTACGGTCGCGTTGGGTCGTTGTATGAGGAAGCGACTGCTGAAAAGGGGGTTAAGGGATGATCAGATCCGGGTCATTCCCAATACGGGAGTGGAGCAGGAGATTGCCGTCGTCCCAAGAGAGGATCGAGGCTTCCGTGATCGCAACGGACTTGGTGACGATTTTATCATCGAATACTCTGGCAATATGGGAAGGGCGCACGAATTTGAGACTGTATTGGATGCGGCCGTTAAGCTTCAGGACCTGGGTGTGACTGGAATCACATTCCTTTTTGTTGGTAACGGGCCAAGAGAGGCTTGGCTCAAGGAGGAGGTGGCGCAGAGGAACCTCCAGAATGTGAAATTCCTGCCAGGTCAGTCATCTGCAGTGCTGGGAGAGAGTCTTGCTGCTGCAGATCTTCATCTTGTCACGATGCGTCCACGGATGGAGGGCTTGGTCGTGCCGAGTAAGTTCTATGGAGTGATGGCATCCGCGAGACCATGTCTGTTTGTGGGGTCGCTGGAGTCAGAAATAGCGCAGGTCATTTTAGAACTAGGTATAGGGGAGGTAACACTTCCAGGGGAGAGTCAAAGGATGGTTTCTGTAATTCAGGCTTATAGAGGTTCTTGCGAAAGGGGACGGGATGAAGGATTGCGAGCGCGGGACTCGGTACGTTCTCAGAACGCAACGGAACTTTTTCTAAAAACAGTTTCAGAAATGCTTGCGTAATTATTTATCTGTGGGCACAGTAGCTTCGATTATTCAAATAAACATGAAGATTCACCCCTCCACCCCAGATCATGAATATCGATAGCTACGCTGTAAGCAGCACTGTAGCGCGTACCTCTAAAAGGACTGCGCCGCGTCCCGAAAGTAGTTCCGCAGCGCGTGCGGAGCTTGTTGCTAGATCTAAGTCTGTAACCGCAAAGCGGTTTCGCTCCCGGGGAAGGGGGGCGGCAACACTCTTTGCCTTATCATCGTTGGTCCTCGATTTACTCCTTTGGCTTGGACTCTATTTTGGAATATCTACTCTCACGGGTTCCTACAATGCCATCACAGTTGGTTCAGTAATCATTCCAATAGGGATACTGATGTTTTCGATCGCCCTGATTGGTGGTTATAAAATACACACCGATTTTGCGTGTTTACGCTACTCCAGCGAGCACTTGATAGCCTGTATGGTGGCCTACCCTTTAGCCGCTTTTTTCCAGTATGCAGTAGCTTCGTTTGGCAGTGAGGTGGGATCCAGTCGTGCTATTTTTTCAGTATCGATCCTACTATTTGCGATTATATCACTTATTGGCAGGAGAGTCTTCTGGTTTAAAAACTGTCGATATCGTTCGCGGGGGAAAATCCTAGCAATTGTGGATGAGCTGTACGGGCCGCAGTTTTATGCCGAATACGTTCGCAGCGGGCAGCATCAGATTCTGCGATGCTTTGCCGCAGGATCCTCCATGCTCGGCAAGCCCATTGCTGGTGAAGGATCGCCGATTGTGCGTTATCCGCTCAGCAAGATGCTCTCTTTGCTTAATCGAAGCTACACGGCCAACTACGAGGGTATTGTCATTGCATCACGGTTTTCCAAGATCGATCCAGCCATCATGATGCAGCTCGGAGTGATTCATTTTGAGGAAACGCCTGTCTACTCCATGGACTCGTTTTACGAAACCTTCTGGTCCAGGCTTTCTCTCGAAATCGTCGGCTCGGGGTGGCCGTTTGAAGCAAATTTCGTTTTGGTTAAAAACTCGATTTATTCTGCCCTTAAGCGCATCGTGGATGTGGTCGTTTCGCTGATCGCGTTGATTCTCCTATCGCCCGTGATGCTCCTCGTTGCATTGCTTATCTGGATCAAGGATGGATCTCCAATTATTTACTCACAGAAGAGAGTGGGGATTAATCAAAAGCCATTTTCCATGTATAAGTTTCGTTCCATGAAATTAGGGAGCGATCAGGGTGACTCGTATACGCGGGAGGGTGACGCCCGGGTGACCCCTCTTGGGGTTTTTCTGCGCAAGGTCCGCCTTGATGAGCTACCCCAACTCTGGAATGTGCTTAAGGGAGACATGAGCCTTATCGGACCGAGGGCCGAATGGACTAAGCTTGTGGAGGAATATGAAGCTCAAATCCCCAACTACCATTTCCGTCATCTCGTAAGACCGGGAATCACGGGATGGGCGCAGGTGAATTACCCCTATGGAGCATCACTCGACGACACGCTACAGAAACTCTCGTATGATCTCTTCTACATCAGGAACTTCTCGCTCCGACTTGATGCCGAGGTGCTGCTTAAAACCCTCCATGTGATGACCTTTGGCAAAGGACGGTGAGGGGCTGAACGAGCGGTTAACTGACATGTGAGGGAGTAGGGGGAGCAATGACTGAAGAACGGGTTATTCATCCGATTCAACCGATCCACAAATTTTTCACCATTGATGCCCTTCGTGATAAGTTGTTTCTGATCCCATGCCGATTGACCGATTATTTCTCCCAAAGTGGTTGTTGCCACTGCTTGTCCTAGGGCTGACTTGGTGTGCGACACTGAGGATACTCTGGACCGACTGGAGATTAGACCCTCAATACAGTTACGGTGTCCTTGTGCCGCTGCTGGTGATCGGGCTTTTGTTGAAACGCTGGGAAGAGAAGCCGGTGCGTTCCACTCTGCATCCAGGGGAAAAACGTATTGCGGCGGTGCTGTTCTGCCTCGCTGGACTCTTGTTGGCGTTGACCATTCCGATGTCCGTGGCAAACCCCGATTGGCGACCCTTGGGGCTTATCGCCTCCTGTGCTGCCGTGACGATCACGCTTGCGGTCGTGGCATGGGACGGAGGCGTTGCTTGGATGAGGTATTTTGCATTTCCAATCTGCTTCTTTCTGATCGCTGTCCCGTGGACACGGAATCTCGAGCAGTTCGTCATGTTCCGTCTCATGAGATGGAATGCATCGACGACATTGGAGATCCTCCACTGGGCAGGCTATGATGCCATGCGTCAGGGAAACCTGATCGTGCTACCCTCGGGCGTACTTGATATCGAGGAGGCTTGCAGTGGCATCAGATCGTTACAAAGCGGTCTGATGGCGGCGCTCTTCATGGGAGAGATGTTTCGCCTTATCCCGAGTCGCAGGGTTCTCCTGGTGATTGTCGCGATCCTCGCTGCGGTGGCGGGCAATGTCGCTCGCAATGCACTCCTTGCCCTTATTGCCTCATCGCAAGGACTTGGAGCGGTGTCCGCATGGCATGACCGTGCCGGGATCTTGGTTTTTCTGATCACCTTCGGAACAATTTTTGGATGTGCCTACTTCTGGAGAAGAAAGGTGCGAAATCCGTTAGCGCAGGAGCAATCTGCCCCTCGAAAACCAGCGACTAAGGCAGAAGATAAGGGGTCGGGATGGTGTCTCGCGGCGGTCGCTCTTATTCTCTCAAGCTCGCTGGTCCTCACGGAGATCTGGTTTGTATCGCATGAACAGGGCGATCGAGGACGATGGGACTGGAGTCTTAGACGTCGTGAGGGGGTGCAGGGTGTGACAGGTGTTCCACTCTCGCCAAGCACCCTTCGGCTGCTGTTTTACCCCACGGGATTTTCGGAAAAATGGATCACTCCAGAGGGGAAAAGAGGGCAGATGTTTTTCTTTGAATGGCCTGCCGGCCGCACGGCGGTTCAAGCAGTAGCCATGCACAATCCGGAGGCTTGTCTGTCGAGTGTCGGGATGCATTTACTATCCAGCCTCGCTCCCCTGACATGTGATCTTGGTTCCGGAAAGATCCCCTTTAAGTCATGGGTCTTTGAGGAACACGGTCGGTCGGTTTATGTCTTTCAAGCACTAATTGAAAATGGCGCTGAGGCAGGAAAAAACCCTGATGCCCCTGAGGACTCTCCAAGTGGCAGGCTGAGATCCCTGCTGACCGCCCGTCGGAATCAGGGGCAGCGAATGGTGGAGGTTGCCCTGTGGGATTGTCCCGATGAAATCTCGGCAAAAAAGGAGCTTCTACGGACTCTTCGGGAAGCCTCGGGTGGATATGGTATGATCCCTGCCAAGCCATGAGTACCGAGGAACCTAATAAAAACTCCAACGGGGCCGGACTCTCTGGAGATCATGGCGTGCGGCAAGTCAGCGGCAGTGAAGGAATGGAGCTTCCCGATTATGTGGATGAGGATGCCGTTCCGCCAAGTGCAGGTGGTAAATGGTATGCCGATCCCCTAAGATGGAAGTCTATTGGCGTCGTTCTTGCGATGCTTGTGGTGCTGATTTCAATCCCCTCACTGTATCGAATGCTGAAGGGTTGGCGTGCCGGAATGATCATGAACGCGTCTGCATCCGCTTTTGCCGTCGGTGATGACGAGCGGGCAGTGTCTCTAATGAAACAGGCCCTCGCGCTCTCTCCAGGAAGCGACTCGGTGCAGCATGCTGTTGAGTTATACAATGCCAGGGTGGGGGATAAAACTTCCCTTCAAAAGCTTCTGGAACGGATGAATGCCGGGTTGTCGGATCGAGAAGAGCTTCTTGGGATCGCAGAGCTGGGGGCACGACAGGGGCAATGGGATGTGACCCGCGAAGCCGTCGCAAAGCTCCCGTCCGTGCTTGGCCCGTCTCAGCGAATGAGGAAGACCCTGATCCAGGCTCTGATCAAAAAAAGGGACGAGGGGCCCGAGTCGGCTGCTGCATTTTGCCTTGAGAAAGCCCAGTCTGTAAGAGGAGAAGACTCGGCGCGACTTAGGAATCAGGCGGCTCTCTATTTACTCTCCGTAAATCATGCTGCGTCTGCACGACGAGGGGGCGATATTCTGTTGGGTGTCATGAGGGAAAAATCGAGTACTTCCCTCGCTGCCGCAAGAATGCTCGCGAGGCTCTCTCTGCAAAACCATCTGATCGAGGGGGGGGGATTGGACGCTGCCAAACTGATGGAGGTCTCCCGCTTGCTACCAGTCCTTCCGGGACATCAAACAGGTGATGTGCTCCTTGCTGCCGATCTGGAGATCAAGGCCGATCCCTCTAGTAAAGAAGCGGTTGTGCAACGGATAAAGGGGGCTTTTCACAATGCTCCGCGTCAAGAGTTGCTTGAGCTGGCCCGGTGGCTGAATGCAAATGGATTGTATGATCAGGTTATCTCACTGGCAGGGAAGGATAATCCCTATGATGACACGGATTGGATGCTGATCGTGCTCGATGCACAAAGTGCGCAAGAGAACTGGCCGGTCGTGGAACGAATGCTCTCCTCACCCGCAGGTGCAGGTATTCCCGAAGCAGTAAGACATCTCTATCTGGCAAGGGTCGCCACCATGAGGGGAAACACCGCGGGTGCCGAAGAGGAATGGAGGAGTGTCAGTGGATCGCTTCAACGGGAAAAACCTGATACCCTCAACTACATTGCCGGATATGAAGAGAGGATCGGGGCCTTCGACCGTGCCGCCAGGACTTACCGGACGATGGCCGACCGTGCTGAAACTAGGGTTCCTGGGTTGGTGGGGCTAATCCGATCTCAGCCCGTCAATGCATCAGCATCGGTCATGATTCCCCTTTATGAGGAGTTGAACGCCGCCGCTCCTCAGTTCAGTGAGGCAACGGGCGATCTGGCCTATCTCAAGCTTCTGAAGAAAGAGGATGTTCAGGGTGCCTTTGACACTTCCGTAACGCTACTGTCCAATCAGCCTGACTCCCTTGCTCGTCTCAGCGCCGTGGCTCTGGGCTATTTACGAAAGGACGATCCCGGTGCGGCGGCTCAAATTTATAGGGGGAAGCAAATCGACTGGGCTGCTGCCCCTGAGCCATGGAAGGCTGTCCGAGTTGCCGTCCTGCGTGCTTCCGGAGATCCGCTCGCTGCAGATGCTCTCTTGGAGTCTGTGGATTCTCAAAGGCTGAGGCCGGAGGAGAGGGAACTCTTGATGGAGAAGCTCCCTGTAAAGGCAGCTACGAAGCCCAAGAAGTGATAAGCTAAAAGAAGAATGATACCGGAGGGCGGAATTATCTCTCGCTGAGTCTCAGAGGCAGCTTGCCCGACCTCGGGCATTTAGAAGGCCTGCATTACGACCGCACGAGAATCTTCCCCTCAGTCCTAACAGTTAACAGCCTGCGGCCCAATCCACTAATCAGCTTCCATAGACTCCCTTGCTGCCATAGGTGCCGTAATACTTTCCTGAATAATAGTAGGAATAGGAACTAGCTGCCGGGAGGCAGTTGAATACGATGCCTGTCGGCTTGATATGGATTTCATTGAGGGTTTTCAACGCACGACTGACCATCTTACGGGGAGTCAGGAAGGATCTGATCACAAGACAGATCACATCAACTCTTGGAGCAATAAGCTGAGTATCACTCACCGCAAGAAGGGGTGCGGAATCAATCACTACCCTGTCGTAATTTTTTAGGGCTTCTTCAAGTAGTTCCTTGAAAGGCTGACCAGAGAGAAGTTCGGATGGATTGGGCGATCGTCCTCCTGCGGTGAGAACTGAAAGCCCCTCAATCTGGCTGGCTTGAACCGCCTCTTTCAATGGAGTCAAACCCAGTAGGCACTCGCTGAGTCCCGGCTTGCGGTGCATCCCGAAAAAGAGACGGGAAATCGTTGGTTTGCGAAGGTCCGCATCGATGATCAGCGTACTGAGTCCCTGTTGTGCCAGGGTGATTGCAAAATTTGCAGAACAGAATGTTTTTCCCTCGGAGGGAGCCGCACTCGTGAGTAGGAATGTGCGCTGGTTTTCAACATGGGCATTCATCGCGACGGACGCTCTGAGGCATCGGAACGCCTCAGCAACGACTCCGCTCCGGTCGTCCTTGACCACGAATTCGCTTCCCTGAGAGAGCGGGGCGGTCACATTGGGATTGCCCAGCATGGATATCACTGGTCGGAATGCTTCCTTCATCTCAGAAAGTCGTTTTGGAAAATCAATACTCTTGTCTAAAAGCGCATGAATGCCCCCTCTCCATGCATTGTGAATCAGCACGAACTGCTCTTTGGAGAAAAGGCCGAGTATGATTTTTGAGGGATCTCCTATCTGTGGAATTGCCGCTACCACAGGTATTCCGGCGAGTTGCTCGACTTGATCAACGGTCTTAAGGCTGGAATCCAGTTTGTGAAGTCCGATGACCAAGGCAACTCCGAGTGCAAATCCTGTGAGCAGTGACTTGATCAGGACCACGAAGGGAGAGGCTCCGAATGGAGAAGCTCCTGTAGCCGCCTCCTGAAGTTGAACTTGGGAGGAGTCAAGTTCCTTGGTCACATCGACCTCCTTGATACGCCCCACCACCGAGGCATAGAGCGCACCGTCACTTTCCAGTTCTCGCTTGAGATCGTTGTATTCGATTGATTTGCTGGTCACGGCGAGCAGATGTTTCTCCGCCTCTTCGCGCTCGGATTTGTCTGCCGCCTGCTGGCTGAGCAAGCTGCTCTTCATTGAATCAAGCAGCTCAACGATATTGGTGAGTTGTGCATTGAGGTCTTCATGAGTCAGCTCTATCTGGGTTTTGTAGGAGATATAGAGTGGGTGCTTGGACCGATACCGCTGCTTGATGAGGGTAAATTCCTTTTCGAGATCGGCAAGGTGGGCGACTTGGGCGGAAATCTTGGCATCGGCGACCACGCTGGGGAGTCGCAGCAGTTGCTGGGGGTTGCCTTGATTGGCGCGCGCTACCTCCAGATCACTCGTGATCTGGGTAATTTTGGCCTGGAGTTGGTTCTGTCGTGACGAGAGTTCCGTGATGTGGGATTGGGACTCTTGGAGCATGGACTCGAAGGAGGCTGCGCGTTCCCGTTCGCGGAAATTTTGCATAGCCTCCTCGGAGGCCCTCATTTTCTTTCTCAGGCGGTCAGCTTCATCCATCAGGAACGAACTCGCTGAACGGGATGACTCAACCCTCTTGTCGTTGAGGTAGCGGAAGTACTCTGTTGGATAGGCATTGGCCAATCGGATGGAGAGCGCGGGATTGCGGGTGGTGACAAAAATATCAATCAAACGGGTGTTAAGCCTGTAGCTCGTTTTGACCATTTTTGTCAGGGACTGTGCCGAGGCTTCGGGTGATGCCTTGCTGATCGGGATGCCTGCGGCGGCCAAAAACTGGGGATCCTGCGCAAGCTTCTCGCTATTCACCACGCGCAGGGCGAAGGGATAACTTTGAAGCAGGTCAACCAAGGTGTTGATCATGTCCAGGGACTTAATCTGCTCGTCACTGACCTCCTCGATCTTGACACTGAGGACATTGCTCTTGACCTGCTGAATGAAGAGGACAGAGCGTGCGATGTATTTTTCCTTGAGGGAGGCCGCCGAATAAATCCCCCAAAAAACAGAGAGGATGGTAGTGAAGAGGATGATCCAAGATCGGGCCTTGATCGCGTAGTAATACTCCCTCCAGTCGAATTCATTTTGACGGGGAGTTCTCACTGCGGGAGCAACGGATGCAGTTGACGAGGTGGATTGCATGGAATGAAATGTTAGTACCAACTCTCGGCGACATTGATGACATCTCCGGCTTGGATCTCAAATCGATCCACTGCAGTATCGGCAAGTTTTTTGGCGTTCACTTTGAGGGTCCTCACGCCGTTGCCCTCGCGACGCTTCACCACGATATGACCTCGATCGGCGATTCTGGTGAATCCGCCAGACATGCCGATGGCTTCAAGTAAACCGAGGGAATCGCTGCCTGAGAACTCGTAGGTTCCGGGTCTTCCCACCTGTCCGATGATGGTGAACTTGCGGGTGTTATACGCGGATACATTCAGATAGATCTGCGGTTCGACAAGGTAGTCGGCATTGTATTTCTGCCGGATCAGCGCGGTGGCGTTCCTCACGCTGAGACCGGCGACTTTCACTTCTCCAAGAAGAGGCATCTGCACGAATCCATCATTGCCAATTTTAGATCGGATGCTCAGATCCGGTTCCCTGTAGATCACCATGTCGATGGAATCACCACTCTTGAGGATGTAATCCCCGTTCACGGCTCCTGTGGAGGATGCGGATGGGGAGGTGGCTTGGACTGAGGAGAGCTGGGTGCCTGGCTGCTGACCGGACGATAGGACATCACCGGTCGGCTTGGAAACGGTGACTTGGGGTTCGGCTGGGCGCGTGGATTGAGGGGCTGAGGGATCGCTCTGCGCCGAAATAATCCGAGGGGAGGCGCTCAGAAGCATCACGACAGCGGCACAGAGACGCCAGGCTGCGAATGATTGATGGGGGAAGATGACCATGCTGGTTTATAATCGGGCGTTCGGAAAATTACAGAGCGAAATTCAAACTAATGGAATACCAGGTTTGGGGAATCGACGAACCGTTGGCACCCTGAACTGTCTGACCGCCGTTGTAATTCACCGAATTATTGAGGGTTAGCCAATCACGAATATTCCAAATGACGGAGGCGTTGGCCGTGTAGTAATTCGAAGGTAGTTGACTGATCGTTAGGATGGAGGGGCCTGAATTTAGGTTGATGTAGCGCTGTGTCGCGTATCCAGCCGAGAGTTGAAGGACAACGGATGTGAAAAGGTTCTGGGTGACTGTGCCGATAAGGCTCCTGCTGACTTGATACTGCGAAGCAACGGAATTTGCAAAGTTCTGTGACTGCGAGGCAGCCAGAGAGAAAGTCGTTTTATCACGAGGCTTCCAGTTAAGCAGAAAGTTGAGTGAGGGCACGATATCGGAGCCTTGTTCACCAACACTCAGCGTCATGGAAGTCTTGGTGGTGGGCGTGTAGGCAATGCCCAGAACCCAGGCAGGTTTTAGTCCGAGGTAGCGAGAGTCACCGGAGTAGGTGGAGGTAATGTACCTTGCTCCCAATCCGGCATCCAGGGTGATCTTTCCGGTGATGTCGTAGGTGACTTCGTTCACGAGTTGTGCGTAATTTCGCGCGGCAGAGAGATTGTTGGCCAGAATGCTATTTGTACCTGCGTTGGTAGTGCCCGAATAGCTTCCCTGTTGAAGTGACTGGGAAGTGCTGCCTACTCCAAATAGAGCGCTCAGGTGGGTTTTATCCGAGAGGTAATAAATGGGAGCGAGGTTGGCATAGAGATTGGCTGTATTATTGTTGGGGGTCACCGTGGAGCCCGAGTAGTTCTGAAAGTTGTAACCCGCGTTGGCCAGAAATCCCGCGTAATTGCCAAGCAGATACTTTGCACCGACGGTTCCACCCAGGGCGGTTTGGCGGTTGTTAGATCCTGAACTGGCATCGTAGCCATTGCCAGATGAGGCATTGAACAGGGAGGTGATCATGTAGCGGCTCATGGTGAGGATCGCCTGAAACATGGCGGTCTGTGAAAAGGAGTTGCGGAGGGAACCCGATCCATTGGCGACATAATTCGGATCGGTATAATACTTGTATCCGGCTCCGTACCCTGCGGAGACCGACCACGGGCCGTGATCCCGATCATAGAGAAGGGCGAGGCTGGGGGCAACAAAGGGACTGCTGCCCGCCGAGTAGGTGGTGCCCGCTGCTGTCTGGTTGGTGACACCCTGATTGGATGCTTCCCATCCAAACCCCACGGCGGGCTTGATCGAGAAGGGCGATTTTGACTTCACTCCCGCGAGCGAGGCATCCACCTCGCGTTTCACTTCATCCTGGGTCTGCAAATTTCCAACGAGTCCTCCGATTCCACTGAGGGGGGACACCCCGCCACCGAGTGGAATCTGATCAACCTGCTCCCCAACCCACTGCGAACGGAAGGTGCTTTGTTGCACGGTGGGAATGCCCTGGGCATAGGCATGCGGCAGGAAGGCAAGCAACTTGAGGGAAAACAGTGCGGCAATCAGGCGTGGTTTCAACGCGGAATGTCGGCGGGATGGTGGCATCACGGAATGTAAGGGCTCAGTGGGAAAATGTCCTAAACATCACAGCTGACCGCTCACATGTAAATAGTCCAACAAATCGGATAGGGCCGATTTCCAGTCCCCTGCACGCATTGCCATCACCGCGCGGAGTCGAAGGGTCTCGGCAACGGTGCCCGTGCGCGGTCCCGTGCTCATGGCTTCTGCTAGCAGACGGCGCGCGGTAACTTCATTGCCATGATCTAGGTAATACTTTGCTGCTGCAAGGGAGTCGGAGGGCACATCGCCATTAGCACCACGGATCGCTGCATCTCTACCAACTTTCATTTCCGATACTGGAATATGGAAAGTATCGATCAGATTCATACAGGCCTCCCTGTGCTGCCCGTCCTGAGCGAAAATGGCAGCCCATGTCGCTGCAGCAATGCGCCCATATGCCGGATGGACATCGAGAAATGTATGCACTGCAGACTTGTCTCCCCGTTCATACCAAGAATGGATTAACCGGCCCTGTTCTATGGGGGAATGCTTCTCCATGAATGCAGAGTCCTGAACCGCAGCAGCAATCAGTGATGAGTCGCACGACGGATTCATAAGCCAAAGGAGTTGGAACTTTGGATCAAGCCGCGCCAAGCCGGGCATCCGGGCAAGAAGAAGCGGCGACTGCGCAGCATAAGCAAGGATCTGTTGAAACAATTCGCGAGATCGGGCTATCTGAGAATTCGGCAAATGGTCCAAAAAAAGCTGCCGTCGAAGAGCTTCCTCCCAAAGAATCACCGCAGGTTCTGGTTCCACCGGAAGCAGCAACTTTCCCTGCTCGAAAGGCGCCATCGGATCATGCGGAGAAAGGGAGTTTTCCACACCAAAGAAAGTTATGCTTTGTTTGGGATCCCCACCCAGATCCAGAATGAGCGCACCAAGCTGAAAATAAAGTGCGTGAGCCAGAGGATACTGCGCAATGGCTTTGCGACATTCAGCAACAGCCAGTTCCAGACTTGGTTTTTCTCCATCACCAAAAAGTTCGCTCACTTTTTTCTCTTCAGCGGCAGGTGCATAGGGAGGAAGCGCCGAACCGCTCAACCATTGAGCCCAGATGCAAACTCCACCAAAAACAATCATACCGATCCCTCCTGCAACGAAAAACGCCCTCTGAATCCCGAGCGAAACCCCCTTCACCTGTTCTTCCCCGCATGCCGTGGCAAAACCCATGCCACCCAACAACAGGATCCACCAACCAAGCTCCGGCTTGTGCAGGGGCACATCCACTAACCCGTGCAATAACTCCGCAAAGAATGCGGAAAGGAAAGCCCATCGCACAGGCCAGCTTGCTCCAGAATCTCGCTCCAACCGGGGGATGCGAGATATGAGGATAGCCAGTCCACCGAGCACCAGCACGAGTGCAGGCAGTCCGGATTCGGCACCAAGCGTGAGCCAGTCGCTCTCAGCATGGCGGGCGGTTGTCTTATCCCTCAAACTTTTCTTCGCATAGAACGGGTAATTCAGCTGGTATGTGCCCAGTCCTGTTCCGCTTACCGGAAAATCGGCAATCATGGATAAAGTATCCCTCCAGATAGAAACGCGGGCATCGGCAAACGGATTGAAATCGCCCGCAGAGAGATCCTGTTCAACTGAGCCGGTTCCGTCAGTGGCCGCAGCATGGGGGGAATCTCCCCGCAAGCGGACGAGCAACTCGCTTTCGGAAGTCAGAAAGAGGGTTGCGATCACAAGTCCGAGTACAGTCGCACCAACTACCAGCCATCGGGAACGATGCCTTCCCAGCCCCGCGATCCACAGGAGAACACCCACAATCAGAAAGACAACCCCGCCACGGGACTTGGAAAAGAGCAGCAACATCGAAACAAGAAACGCAAAGGAGGCTGCTGCAATCAATGCGGGCAGCAGGCGACCTCCCGTGATTCCACGATAAATAAGCCCGAGAGAGAGGATCGCACCTGTCAGCAGAAAACCGGCGGTCTGATTGCGATTCGGAAAGAAACCGTATGCAGGCTGCATCCACCACTCCTGATGAAAAAAGGGATAACGCCACTCCGTCTGCCACGACATCCAAGCGACTACCGCGTAGACCGAACACCCGAGAACCGCAAGTAGAGCAACGCGTTCCATGCCCTCCGCAGATAGTGGCGATCCCAGAAGAAAGAGGGCGATCAGAATACTGGATGAGAGAAGCAAAATCCAAAAGAGCGTCGCCCTGGGATCCAGCGTGACTTGGTGCGGTAGAACAAGAGCCGGCAGCTTCTGCAAGTTTTCTCTCCATGATGGTGATCCAAACCCGTCTGCGGGAATCATCGCGGAAGTAGCGGCAAGCAGAATCAGAGCGCTCAAGCCCCAAAATCCCCACGGAACCGCCCGCGTGGGAGTAATCAGCAGAAGCACCGTCCCGACAACCGCAAGAAAGATCCCCATCCCACCCTGAGCAGGTCCGCCAGCCAGAAAAATAGCCGCCAGCGAGGCAAGAATCAGAAAAGATAATCCACAGAATGATTTGCAGCAGTGGCTGTCATTTCCTCCCGTTACTGCATTCCCTAGAGCTCTCATATCAAATAAAAATCATTCACGAATCTCACCTACTTGATATGGATCAAGTCCATCTCACCATCAAGCTCCGGATATCTCAAAGTAAATTGAATTTTTTGTTGACATTCGAATCAGGACATAAGATTTTGTTAATTAAATGAATCCCCCTTTCACTCGCACCAATCGTTTTCGTTTTGCAATAATGACCCTCTCGGGAATTCTTGTCTTGGGAATCATGTCCGAATCCAACGCGGGGCCGACTCCGACTCCAACCCCTTCGCCCACCCCGAGCAACGGGCGTGCTAAGAAAGCGCCTCCGTCACCGCCAAATGTGGCTCCTTACAGTGCTTAGTTTTTAAAAAGACTTCCCCCGCAACACACACTAACCCACAATGAACAAAAGAATTAAAGTCGTTTGCTATAGTTCAGTCTTATTTCTGAGCATGATTTCATTGCTTCAGGCTCAGTCAGTACCAAGCCTCACCAATACTACAGTGTACGCTACTGATTTCCGTACAGCCACAAGTGGTAGCGGCTCTTACACCTACACAACAAATAGCACAACTCCTAGTGTAATTATCCCCCCTTCCTCTACATATTGGGCTACAGAAACATCCGGCCAGAATGGATGGACGAACCTTACGCAGCAGGGTGGGCCGCAATACGGACCGGGCGTCATTTATCACAACAGTGCACTGGCTAATAAAAATAACCCTAATTTTAATGTCTTGGGAGGAGATGACTTTTTCTCGACTGATATAAATAATTCCGTCACCTACCCACAAAGCGTAACAACCTACATGGCCAATACGCTGACAGGAACAGGAATTAATATGATACACTTCGACAGTACTTTTTACATGTACACAAGTGCTGCAAATGCCAATGGAAATTTCGACACCATGGGATGGACATTGCTCAATACAGCGGGCAATGCGCTGATGAGCATTAACCTCACCACATCAGACGGTGCGGCTACTTGGAATCTCTCTGCAAGTTCCTATGGAAATAATGCTGTGACCAATCAGGTGCTTAAAAAAAATAATGGTACAGCGCTTTCAGGAATATCCGACAATCAAATTGTCCACCTTGGATTCAACATCTATGGGGTCGGTACCACCAATGAGACCATCACGGTATTGAACTATACAAATATCAGCGGCACAAATCTCTTCACCACAGGTGTGGGAAACTACACGGTTCTTGGAACAAACAGTATTATCGGAGATGATTTTACTGGGATTGCGGGAGGAACGAATATTGCCTCTTTTGGTACTTTTTGGACACTCAATGATACCAACAGCCAACTCTATACAAACGAAGGTGTCGTGACCACGGGCTATAGTGACTACGCACAACAATCCCTTCTGATGTCCACCCTTGTCATCACAGTACCCGAACCCAAAACTTGGATCCTATTCGGTCTCTCTGGTGTCGTGCTTGCCGTGGTACTTCGCCGACGCACCTCGCCTTAAGCTATCACTGATTTAATCGCAAATGAGACCGGATTCACGGTCTCTCTTTAATTAGGTATCGTGTCGCTTTGGTGCAGGTCGGTCTAGTGGAAGTCTGATTTCAAACTGAGTCCCTAATTCTTGGGATGACTTGAAAGAGACTCTGCCTCCAAGGTAGCGCTCTGTGAGGAGTTTTACGCTGTAGGTTCCTAAGCCGTGACCGATGCCTTTGGTGGTAAAGCTGCGTTGAAAGATCTGCAGTTGAGATGAACGAGGAATGTGACCTGCATTCCAGCACCAAAAGATGACATCCCCTTCTTTTGTTTCCGTACCCAATTTTACCTTGCCTCCGTCATCTGTTGCCTCGAGGGCGTTTTTTAGGAGATTGCCCAGGACCCTCTGGAGAATTGCCTCGTCGGAAAGCAGCGTGCAGTTTTTTGAATCGGAATCAATTACCACTGATTTGGCATGTCCCACTTCATGATGGCGGTAAGAGGTGGCCACGGATTCCATCTGCACCAGTGAGGAGAGGGGAGTTAATGTGCAGTCAAGGTCATGATTTTCCGCCGCGAGGAGCAGTTTCTGATTCTGTATTTCCTGAACAAGCTTCTGAGCGTTGGAAAGCAGGTCAGGGGAAAGTTCGGATGACATTTCTGCATCGCTGACCATGAGTTCGGCAAGTCCCTGGATGCCACCTGCTGTGTTGAGAATGTCATGAAAGAAGATTCTCTCCAGAATCTGGCGGCGTTTTTGATCGCTGATGTCTGTTGCGATGACCAGGACATGCTCGTGCGTGCGCCATCGGAAGGGGCTTGCAAAGATCCTGAGATCCAGAGCCTCGTTTTCCACTTGCCCGATATGACACTCCAAACAGGCGTCCTGGCCTGATAAGCCGGCCAGAATGGCGTTGACGGCACCGCAATTTCTACAGGCTTCGCCGGTGCCGCATCCGAACGGGGCTCGGGATTCGCGCTGACAACCCAGAAACTCGCCGGGACGGAGACCGAGGAAGTCGGAGTGCCCGTGAGACGCTCCGTATTCGCGGAGAACCTTGTTGCCGTAGATGATCTGTCGCTGACGGTTCAGGATCATCACCATATAGGGCATGCTTTCAAAGATGGGCGTGAGCAAGCCGGAATCATCCAATTCGCTGACCTGCCGGGCCACATCCTCCCTAGAAAGGCGGTTTGAAGGTGCGAAAAAACCTTCGGGATTACCCTCGTATGAGCTCATGGCACCTTTACTATCAACCTGCACATTTTGATAAACAAGAGAGATTTATCTTCTAATTGGTTCATTAGTTGGCCTAAAAGTTGCTTGCATAAGTTGATCAAGTTACCATTCTGACTCTATGGCCGGAATGGATCTCATCATAGGGGTTGCTCAGCAGCAAACCCTCTCGCCGCAGATGCAACAGAGTTTGCAGCTCCTGCAAACTCCGGTTGCTGAGCTCAGGCAGCTTGTTGCCGCAGAGTTGGCATCCAACCCTGTGCTGGAAGAGGAATCGCCTGCTATTGAGTCCGCTGAGTCGTTCCGTGACAACAAAGCTCTCCCGGAAAGGGCCTCCAGCCTTCAGGAGGAATGGAGGGAATACATGCCCCAGGCTGCCTCCACAGCCCATTATTCCTCACAGGACGAGGAGAAGAGGCGCTATCTTTTTGAGTCTCTCGCATCACGCCCGACTTTAAGGGATTTCATCATCGACCAGGCCGCCGGATTGGATGAGAGGGAAAGACGGGTTGTCGAGGTCATTGCAGGCAATCTCGATCAGGATGGGTATCTGCGGATGGATCATGCGGAGCTTGCTGTTGCAGGCGGCGTGTCCGAGTCGTTTCTGGAAAAAACACTTGAGAAAGTGAGGCAGTTCGAACCCGCCGGCGTGGCCGCGTCCGATCTTGCAGACTCTCTCTTGCTCCAATTGGCGCGTCGTGGTGAGGGAAATGGTTTGGCAGCACGCATCCTGAGGCACCATCTTCAACTTCTGGCGAGGCATCGCTATGATGAAATAGCCAAGCATTTCAGAGTTCCGTCAGCCGATGTTGTAGCTGCTGCGAAGTTGATCGCAACACTTGAGCCAAAGCCGGGGCGACCATTTTCCAATGCTGATGAACAGGGGGTTATTCCCGACCTGATCGTGATCCCGGACGGGGAGGGTTTTGTTGTGAGACTGAATGAGGAGGATCTGCCCCGGCTTCGTATTTCCAAGGAGTATAAGGATATGTTGGCCGAACGGGGAAATAATGAAGATCTTCTTCTCTATCTTAGGGGTAAAATCCGTGGGGCACGCGTCTTTCTGAGAAGTCTGCAACAACGGCAGCAGACACTGCTCGCAATCGGTAATGAAATTGTTTCCAGACAGGAGGATTTTTTTCGCATGGGAGCATCGGCGCTTAAACCCCTGATCATGGCACAGATTGCCGATGTGGTTGGGCTGCATGTGACCACGGTAAGCAGGGCGGTTTCCGGCAAGTATATGGATACCCCTCAGGGATTGCTGGAACTCAGATATTTTTTTACACCGGGCTTCCAGAATTCCGATGGCACCGCTGTGAGTAATGAGATGGTGAAGCAGGCCATCCGAGAGATGGTGGATCAGGAGTCCTCCCGTGATCCCCTCAGCGACCAGGAAATTGTCACCCGCCTCGATGAACGGGGCCTGAAAGTGGCGAGACGAACCATTGCAAAATATCGGGAACAACTAGGTATTCTACCAAGCCATCTGCGAAAATCGTGTTAGTCTGTTAATTCATGAGTATATCAGCCCTTGAGCAACAGATCCGTGATGCCCTTTCCAAGGTGCCTTATCCCGGCTTCAGCCGTGACATTATCTCCTTCGGGGTGGTTCGCGGGATCACCATTGGGGAAAATATTACCGTGCAGCTTGTGGTGGCTACCAATGACACCGGTGTTGCCACCGAACTCCGGGATCGAGTAATCAAGGCTGTTGAAGGGCTTGCGGAGGGGCGTTCCGTCAGCGTGCTCATTGATGTGCAAGCACCCGTCCAGTCTGCTGGAAATGCACCGGTTCCCATTTCAGGGGTGAAGCAAGTGATCGCGGTAGCCAGTGGAAAAGGAGGTGTTGGCAAGTCGATGGTGGCCGTGAATCTAGCCTCCGCGCTCGCCTCCAGCGGTCTGAAGGTTGGGCTGTGTGACTGTGATCTTTACGGTCCCAGCGTGGCCATGATGTGCGGTGCCACAGAAAGACCTGTTGCCGATCAGGAGGGGAATATCGTCCCGGTGGTAAGACATGGTTTGCGGATTATGTCGATGGGGTTGCTCTTGGATGATGATTCTCCAGCCGTCCTGCGTGGCCCCATGGTCACTCGCTACACGCAACAATTCCTGCGCAATGTCGTATGGGGTGAACTTGATGTGCTGCTTCTGGATCTTCCGCCGGGTACGGGAGATATCCAGCTGACTATCGTGCAGACTGTTCCCTTGGCTGGAGCCGTCATCGTTACGACACCTCAGGAGGTCGCTCTCATTGACGCACGCAAGGCCGTGGCGATGTTTGGCAAGACCAATGTGCGCATTCTGGGGATTATTGAGAATATGGCGTATTTCATCGCCCCCGGTGATGGAAGCAGGCATGAAATCTTCGGAAACGGTGGTGGAAAGAAAGAAGCTGATACGCTCGGAGTTCCGTTTCTGGGGGCTATTCCCCTTGATCCGGAGATTCGTATTGCTTCGGATGCTGGAACTCCCTTTGTTCTCGATCAACCTTCACTGCAGTCATCTCAGGAGATTCAGAGAATTGCGGAACTCCTTACCCCTTCCTTGAGGAGTGGGTAGAGAGGTTTAAGTTGGGGCCTTATGCCATTGAGAGTGGATCCAGACGAGGATATTTTAGGGCAAGTGAGCAGATAAATTCCTTTGGAAAAACCCAGAGTCCTTCTGTTTCTCAATGTTACAGGACTGTAACAATTCTCAACTTTGATTGTGGTGAAAAAACGCCAGAATGAGGTCGTGGTCACACAACCCCGCTGTTTTGTGTCGGCTGGATGGAATTAGAATTCTCAAACACAAATTAATGACATCGAAGGCTGAAAATTCACAACTGTTGACAAAGTCGAGAAGACACAAACCCTACATCAGGATGCTCAGGGCGGACAAAATCCTTTGGCGATCCTCGGAGTCTGAAAGAAGAAATGACAAGATCTCTTGGTTTGGGTGGCTGCCTCATCTTCAGGATCGAGTAAATGGAAAACTTGCCGCTGACAAGTGATCGGGAGCGAATTTTTAATCCGATTCCAAGAGTCGGAAGGCACGACAGGCTGAGCCCAAGAGAGCTGTTTCATCATTGAGTACGACATGTAGAGGCATCGTCTCAAGTACGGAGCGCAGGCGCCCCTTGCTCAGAAAACTTTCCAAAAAGATTGGTCGTCGCAGAAGCGGAATGACCTTTGGAGGAATACCCCCCGCAAGATAGACTCCTCCCGTGGCCATTGTCTTGAGGGCCAGATTGGAAGCTTCCGCGCCAAGAGCCTGAATGAAGAGATCCATGGTTGTCCGGCAAAGATCACAGGAACCGTCACTGGAATGGCGGTCAATTACTGCTGCGGGATCCTCCTCAAGCATTTCACGAGCGACGATTGGATTTTCTTTGGCCTTGTCCGAATTTTTTAAGAAACGGTAGATATTGGCAATCCCCATACCTGATACAACCCTTTCAAAGCTGACTCGGCCGTAATCGCCACGAAGGGAGTTCAGGAGTTCGTTCTGGAGTTCATCGGTTGGGGCAAAGTCGGCGTGCCCCCCTTCACAGGCCCACGGTAGGTGGCGCCGGCCATCCCAAAAGAGCCCCGCTTCACCCAGTCCCGTCCCAGGAGCGATCACGCATTGATTGCCGGCACTGGATCCTGATCCGGCCTGAAGTGTGGCAAGGTCGGTTTTGCTAAGAACAGAAAGTCCGTAGGCAGTTGCTTCCAGATCGTTAAGCACGGAGACACGCTGGATGCCTAGAATCTTGGGCAACAAATGTGTGTCGATGCGCCACCCAAGGTTGCTGGCCTTGACTACTCCGCCAACATTAGGACCAGGCACCCCGAAACAGGCAGCCGCCAGCGGAATCTCCAGATTGATTTCTTCAAGAAACAGCTGAACCATCTTTTCTAAGGAATGATGATCCGCACTCCGGAATTTTTTAAAATGGATTTTTTTTATCGTCGGATGCGAGGTGTGGAGATCGCTTCCGCTAAAGACACCGATCCTAAAATTTGTGCCGCCAAGATCCCCCGCGAGTACGGGCTGTAAGGGGGACGTCATGAGACAGGGGTGTATGATCAGAGTCTGATTACCTGGGCAGATGCGATGTCTGCGTCAGCGGTCACTTTGCCAAGCAGATCATCATCAGGGGCTGAATCAAGATTCAGAAGAGTCAATGCCTGCCCTCCGACTTCGTTGCGGCTCAGTGACATGCTGGCAATATTCACATTGTTGGCCCCAAGCAAGGAACCGAGATGTCCGACAATGCCGGGGCGATCACGGTTTTCGAGGAGCAGAATAACGCCCGATGGTACACCTTCCACGAAGCGGCCATTTACCGTGACAATGCGCGGTTTGGAACCATAGAGTGTACCGCCAACGGAGGCCGTATGTCCGTCCTGCTGGATGGTCACTTCAATCAGATCGGTGAATTCACCGGCTTCACTCTCTTTGGTCTCCACAACCTCAAGTCCGTGATTGCGCAGGATAGCTGGAGCGTTTACTGGATTCACTTCATTGCCATGAATGTGGCGGAGGTAGCCGGTGATAAGAGCGCGTGTGACTGCTGTAAGATCCTGATCCACCAGGCGGCCGCTGTAGCGGATGCTGATTTTCTCAGCGCGCTTGGGAGAAATCTGTGCGAGGAAAAGGCCGAGTTTTTCACCAAGATTAATCCAAGGTCCGAGTGTTGAAAGCGTCTTGGCATCAATGTTGGGCATGTTGACCGAGTTGCGAATCTCACCTTCCAAAAGAGCTGCACGCACCGCCTGCGCTATCTCAATACCAACAAGTTCCTGAGCTTCTGCAGTGGAGGCTCCAAGGTGAGGGGTCAGCACGAGATTGTCGATAGAGCGATAGGGCCAGTCAGCGGCGGGAGGCTCGACATCAAAGACATCAAGCGCGGCTCCGGCTATTTGTCCGCTCTTAAGCCCCTCGGCAAGGACGGACTCGTCGATGAGTCCTCCCCGAGCACAGTTGATGATCCTCACTCCTTTCTTCAGCAGGGGAAGCTGTTTGGCTCCAATCATGTGCATTGTCTCCTCGGTCAGGGGCATGTGCACGGTGATAAAGTCGGCACGGGGGAGGAGATCATCAAGTTTTTCTACTACCTCAACTTGGAGAGAACGGGCCTTGCTCGCGGAAAGGTACGGATCGTAGGCCAGCACCTTCATGCCGAAAGCAATGGCCCGACGGGCTACTTCGGTTCCGATGCGGCCCATACCGAGAATCGCCAGTGTCTTCTCGTAGAGTTCCACCCCCTCGAATTTCTTGCGATCCCACTTGCCTGCTTTCATGCTCGCATTGGCCTGTGGAATGTTCCGGGCCACTGATAGCATCAGGGAAAAGGCGTGTTCGGCTGTCGAGATGGTATTGCCGCCAGGGGCGTTCATGACGATCACACCATGCTTGGTTGCCGCCTCAACATCGACATTGTCAATGCCCACTCCGGCCCTGCCCACGACCTTAAGCTTTTTTGCCGCCGCAAAGACAGCCGGAGTGACCTTGGTCTGGCTGCGGACGACCAGGCCGGAAAAGTCGGGGATGATCTCGATGAGTTCGGCTTCCTTGAGTCCTGTCTTGACGACGACCTCAACGACACCTCCTTCGGCAAGGGCTTCAACTCCACGCGAGGAGACGGGATCGGCAACAAAAACTTTGGGAATAGAACTCATGGTCAATAGGATATGGTTGGGATGGCAGGCTGATATTTGGATGCTTGGATCCGGGAATAAGCAATGAGGGGGAGGCTTCCCGGAAATTTGAATTGAAGAGGGATGTTATAACAGGGAGTTGCTCGAATTCGCAAACTGGAAACAAAAAAATCTAGTCTTGGCTTTAAGGAACCGCTGATTTAATCACATAGAGACCGTTGCGGCAAGAAGGGGTCGCCGACCAGGCGGCTTCGCGCGAGCATCCCCACAGTGGGCTGTAAGCACGAATCCTACGCAGTCGCCGACCTTTTATCGCCGCAACCCGAAGGGCTGGAGTCAGTTGTCGATTTTTGTTGCGTTGCTCGCTCGGGCGAGACCGCTGCGGGTATCGCCCAGCACTCGCGCCTTCAAAAATCAGCAACTGGTTCTCAGCGGTCTTCATGGGATTAAATCAGCGTTTCCTTAATTTCATCTATCTGATCTCCTTCAGAAAGCTGTTCATCAACAGACCTGCCCTCTATTTTATCTAACTCCTTAAGAATTTTCCTCCATGAATGATCAGGGTACCCCTTCCTCCTCCTTATCCGGTGACTTCTCCGGCGAGGAGTCATCTGCCCGGGATCCCTTCGCGGAGATTCCGAGCACGCCCAGTTCCACGCCGGAGAACGGTCTTGAGCAGCGACTTCACCGGCACCGATCGAGCCGACGCCATGATCGGGAAACCGCCCGCTCTTCGGGTACCAAACCAAGAACGCACTCCAAGGGTCGTAACAAGAGATCCCCCGGAGAAAAACTCGACCGCTGGATCATGGGAGGATGTTGCTTCCTGGGCGCTGTTGCCTTTCTCTCCATTGGCTTTTATTTCGGTCAGAAGTTCGGCACACATACCGATGTGTCAAACCGCAGCACTCAACAGGAGGTTCCTCTCCCCACGGCCGAGGCCGAGGTACTTCTCGATACGGCTTTCACCGCCTATCAGGATGGTAAATATCGAGTGGCCATGCTTGATTTTCAAAAAGCACAGGACACGCAGCCAGCACTTTTTGGAATCGATTACCTGATTGCCGAGTCTGCGAATAAAGCCGGTGAGCAAGCATTGGCTCAGGAAGCGGCGCAGCATGCTGTCTCTAAGAACGAGTTGACAGGTGAAGCCCGCATGCTTCTTGCCATCATCAATCTCGCAAAGTCAAAATCAGGTGTACAAGAACCCCAACAACTGGCTGATCCATCCGTCACGGCGCAAAATGAGATCAAACAATACATGGCAGCGCATCCCGATGATGCCAGAGCCTTCGCCAAACTGGGCGATCTGCTTCGGTCGACAGGCGAGTATCGGAGTGCCGTTGGGATTTTGCACAAGGGAGTGCTCCGCTCCGACCCTGAGGCTGCAAAGGAGTTACTCTCTGCAAAAGAACAGCTTGCAAGGATGCAAAATGAACCGGCCAAGTCAGCCCCCTCCCTGTCAGAATTGACCGCCATGACTGGAGAACAGGCCTTGGCAGCAGCGTTGACTTCCCTGCAGTTAAAACAGAGCGAGGAAGCGGCGGTTTTTCTTGAGCGCGCTAGGGATCTCTATCCGCCCACTATCTTTCGTGAGCTGATGATGGATAGCGCCTTTGCCGATTACCATTCGGATCCCAAGGTCAAATCGTTTTTTAAAGAGAATAATTCCTGATATTATGGGAGTTCTGGAGTCGTCCTGATGCGGTATCTGTAAAAAACTTACCCAATGGGCAAAAAGGCGCTTGCCAGCGGGCCGTCTCTTTATTTTCATCTCCTCCCCCGATTTTCTTCTCATCAGATTTTTTGTTCATGGTTTTTGACCTCCCATTGCTAGCCACTGCATCCCTTTCCGCGGAGACCCCCGCGGCTTTTGAAAACTCATTTTTAGGATGGCTCAGTAATTCCATCTTCGTGACTTTTCTGGTCGTGGGATTGATTGTCTGGATGGTGCGATCCTGCACACGCAAGATTGAAGTGATCCCCAGTGCCGGTCAGAATTTTCTTGAAGCTGTCGTCGAGGGATTTTACGGGGCCATTGAGGGGATTTTGGGAGACAAGATGGCTAAGAAGTCTTTCGGACTCCTCGCGTCACTTTTTATCTTCATTCTCATTTCAAATTGGTTTGGTCTCATACCGGGAGTCGGTTCCATCGGATGGGGGCTCAAGGATGGTTTGTTTACCCTGAAGGAACTCGAGATCCCACTGCTCCGCCCTCCTACTGCGGACATGAACATGACGATGGCGCTGGCTGCCGTTTCCATGACGCTCTGGTTTGTCTGGACAATGCAGGCCACGGGCCCCGTAGCCTTTATCAAGGATCTCTTTGGGGTGAAAGGTGGAATGTCCGGCCCCATACTCTTTCTGCTTGTTCCGTTATTCCTCTTTGTCGGGGTTTTGGAAGTGCTTTCCATTCTAGTGCGTCCGGTTTCCCTCTCGCTGCGACTTTATGGCAATATTTTTGCTGGTGAGAACCTTCTCGGAACGATGATCAATATTGGCCATCTTTTTAATGCTCCCCAGTGGTTGACATATGTTCTTAGCTGCATTGTTCCCATACCGTTCTATTTTATGGAGCTTCTGGTTGGATTTCTTCAAGCCATGGTGTTCACCCTGCTTATTATTGTCTATCTACAGCTCTCTACCACACACGAAGAACACTGAGAAATTTCATCATTTTTGAATGCCGGGATCGTGCAGGACGCGGACGGCAGTCGAAAAACACCAACCCAAAATACCAAGCAATATGTTACTCGCAATAATCGCTGAAGCTGCAACCTCCGCAAATACCGTTACGGGAAGTTTCACCCTCGGAGTTGCCGGAGCCGGAGCCGCCATCGGAATCGGACTTATCGGAGCCCGCATGGTGGAAGCAATCGGTCGTAATCCCGCAACACTGCCAAAAGTGCTCATGATTGGAATTCTGACCATCGCATTGGCTGAGGCCATCGCGATTTTCGGTCTGATCTTTGCATTCCAGGGTAAGTAATAAAAATCAGGTTCATGGGTCATCCCTTTCTGGGATGACCCGTTTCCCCAAAAACGTTTCAACCCACGAGAGAGTCCTTAATAGATGATACAAGAAATTTTCACCCAGTTTGGAGTCACCCTGCCGAAGTTCATCGCCCAGTTGGTGCTCTTCCTCATCGTCTATTTTGTTCTCAATCGCTACGCCTTTGCGCCCATTCTCCGAATCCTGGAGGAACGCCGCAAGCGCATAGAGGAAGGCCAGCTTAATGCCGAGAGGATTAAGAAGCAGCTTGCCGAAGCGGAACTTCGCTATCAGGAAATGCTCCGCAAGGCCAATGACGACGCCCAGTTGCTCATCGAGGAATCCCGCAAGAACAACGAAGCATTCTCCAAGAAGGAAATGGATCGTGCAGTGATGGAATCCTCGGCAATTGTCGATCGTGCCCGTCAGGAAATCGCCTCCGAGCGGACCCTTATGATCGATGAGGTGAAGAAAGAGATGGTTTCCCTTGTCATTAAAACCACGGCGCAGGTCGCCGGGAAGATTCTCACCCCTGAGGATCAAAAGCGACTGACTGAAGATGCACAAAAGTGTTTAGGTTAAGGAAATGCTTATTTAAGAGAGTCTGAGAACCACTTGGCGCATCATTAACAATCTCCCAATACCATGCAGATTCCAAAAATTGCCCGACGCAAAGCCCGCGAGCTGTTCGATGCCTCCGTGGATGCTTCGGGGCGCCCGGAATTTTCCAAGGCAATCTCATTGACTGATGTCTTGATCAAAGCCTCCCCGCGTCACACCCTTCAAATCCTGAAGGAATACACCCGGTTAATACGACTTGCAGCGGCAAAGCATCATGCCGTCATCGAAAGCGCGATCCCCCTTGATTCGGCGACTCGGGATTCGATCCATAAATCCCTTCAACAAAGGGATGGTGGAGAAGTCTCCTTGGAATGCAAAGTGGATGCCTCTCTCATCGGTGGTTCCCGTATCCGACTTGGAAGTGAAGTCTGGGACGGCACGGTGCTTTCCCGTATCGAACACCTTAAGACGGTGGCTGCTTAGTTCACCGATCACCCATTTACATCCTGAAGCAAAATTTTAAATACAACACACTATGAGCACCCTTCTGCAAGAACTCGAATCAAAGATTGACGGACTCCGTCATACGACTATCTCCACATCAAATGTCGGAACCGTCCGTGAAATTGGTGATGGGGTGGCCCGAATCGAAGGGCTTGCCGGAGTCATGCTCAATGAAATGTTGGAGTTTCCCGGTGGCATTTATGGTCTTGCTCTGAACCTTGAAGAGACTGAAGTTGGGGCGATTATTCTGGGTGATTACACCGGAATTTCCGAGGGGGATGAGGTCAGGACAACAGGACGACTGCTGCAGGTTCCTGTGGGCAAGGAGCTTCTGGGGCGTGTGGTGGATGCGCTTGGACAACCTATCGACGGCAAGGGTCCGATCCAGTCCAAGACATTTTATCCTGTCGAAAAGATTGCTCCCGGAATCATCAAACGCCGCAGTGTCAGCCAGCCCCTCTCGACCGGTATCATGGCTATCGATGCAATGATTCCCATCGGTCGCGGCCAGCGCGAACTAATCATTGGGGATCGCGCCACCGGCAAGACAACAATCGCGATCGACACAATCATCAACCAGTCCCGCATCAACCGTGCTGGAGAGGCTTCGGGAGATCCTTCATTCCGCCCTGTTTACAGCATCTACGTCGCGGTGGGTCAGAAGAATGCCAATGTCGCTCGCGTGGTTGATATTCTCTCCTCCAATGATGCACTGAGGGATACGATCATTGTGTCGGCTCCTGCTTCGGACAGCGCGACAAATCAGTATCTGGCACCTTTTGCCGGGGCCTCCATTGGAGAGTGGTTTATGGATCACGGAATGGATGCACTCATCGTTTTTGACGATCTCTCTAAGCATGCCGTTGCCTACAGGCAGGTATCCCTTCTGCTAAAACGCCCCAGTGGCCGCGAGGCATATCCGGGCGATGTCTTTTATCTTCATAGTCGCCTCCTAGAGCGCTCCGCTCGCCTGAGCGAGGCTGCCGGGAACGGATCCCTGACAGCTCTCCCAATTATCGAGACCCAGGCTGGGGATGTATCAGCCTATATTCCCACGAATGTGATTTCCATCACTGACGGTCAAATCTACCTGGAGACCGATCTTTTCTATCAGGGTATCCGACCAGCCATCTCAGTGGGGCTTTCAGTTTCCCGTGTGGGATCAGCGGCACAGATCAAGGCTACAAAACAGGTCGCAGGAAAAATCAAGGGAGATCTTGCTCAGTTCCGTGAATTGGCTGCGTTTGCCCAGTTTGGCAGTGACCTTGATGCTCGTACCAAGGCTCAACTTGACCGTGGACAGCGGATCGTGGAACTGTTTAAGCAGCAGCAATATAATCCCCAGTCCGTCGAACTTCAGGTCGCGGTTCTCTGGACCATGCAGAAGGGATATCTGGATGCGATACCAGTTACGAGGGTACGCGACTTTCAACATCAGCTTACGGAGTTTCTCACCACGCGTAAGGAATCCGTTCTTGCAGCCATCCTCAAGAAGGGGGCGATTGATGCCGAAATTGAAAAGGAACTCACCGCGGCTGTGGACGAATTTAAAATTATCTTCCGCTAACATTCCTTGCCAAGACTCAGAACCGCCTAACTCATGGCCAATACCCGCGACATCCGCCGACGCATCAAGTCGGTGAAAAACACCGCCCAGATCACCAAGGCGATGCAGATGGTTGCCGCCTCAAAGATGCGCAAGGCCCAACAGGTGGCCATGGCGGGGCATCCTTATGCCGAGGTGCTAAATCGTGTGCTGGTTTCCTTGAGGGATCGTGTCAGTGAAGGCGCCCACCCTTTGCTTGAACAGCGACCCGTCAAAAAAAATCTCGTACTGCTTATTACCTCGGACAAGGGACTCTGCGGCGCACTCAATACAAATGTCCTTCGGGAGGCTGCTTTGCTCGATCAGAGCAACACGCTTTTTGTCGCCTCCGGCAAAAAGGGGGCTGCATTTCTGGTGCGAACCGGAAGATCTTTGATTGCTGATTTTCCATTGATTGACGCCCCTTCCTTTCTTCAGACCAAAGCGATTTCAAAATTCTGTCTTGAGAAGTTTCTTTCAGGGGAAGTCGATACTGTTTCGGTTCTCTATCCCAAGTTTGTCAATACCCTGATCCAGAAACCAACCCTTGTTCCTCTCCTCCCGATTTCAGGAACAGTGGCCGCGGGTGTCTCGCCTGCGGACAGCACGGGGGATGCCCTCTATCTCTTTGAGCCAAATGCCGATCAGGTGCTCGACTCGGTTCTGCCCTATTATTTTCATTTTACAATCTTCCAGATGATTCTGGATGCTAGGGCCTCGGAGCAGAGTGCCCGCATGATTGCCATGAAGAGTGCCACGGACAATGCCAAGAGCCTCGTCAAAGATCTCACCCTTGAATACAACAAGGCCCGTCAGGCCAGCATTACCACTGAACTTCTAGAAATTTCCACCGCCCAGATGGCGCTCAACTAAGGTTGCGCCAAAGTAATAAACTTTTTTTCCAACAAACCCACAGTACTTCATGAGCAACACAGGCACCATCGTTCAAATCATCGGCCCGGTTATTGATGCCGAATTTAACATCCAGGAGGGCACGCTGCCCAAGATCTACGAGGCCCTCGAGGTCGATTTTGCAGTCGATGGAAAACCGGCCAAAGTGACTCTTGAAGTGCAGCAGCATCTCGGTGAGGGATGGGTGCGTGCCATAGCGATGTCCTCGACAGAGGGATTGAAGCGCGGCATTCCTGTTCGCGCGCTCGGTCGTCCGATTTCCGTTCCTGTGGGAGAGGGGGTTCTTGGCAGGATTTTCAATGTGCTCGGCGAACCCTGTGATGACCGTGGAGCGGTAAAATCAGAAAAGATGCTTCCGATTCACAGACACGCTCCTCCACTTGTCGATCAGGACACCAAGCCACAGGTGCTCGAAACAGGGATCAAGGTGATCGACCTGATCTGTCCTTTTACCAAGGGAGGCAAGGTGGGTGCCTTCGGTGGTGCCGGCGTTGGCAAGACAGTTGTGATCATGGAGTTGATCAACAATATCGCCAAGGGACATGGTGGATTTTCTCTCTTTGCCGGTGTTGGTGAACGAACCCGTGAGGGGAACGATCTCTACCACGAAATGATCGAGTCCGGTTTGATATCCGTCCAGAGGGATGAAAAAGGCCATCCTGTGCTCAATGAGAAGGGTGGATTTATTTTTCTTGATGAGGGTTCCAAGGTGGGTCTCGTTTATGGTCAGATGAATGAGCCTCCGGGTGCCCGTTTGCGTGTTGCTCTCAGTGCTCTGGCCATGGCCGAATATTTCCGGGATGAGAAGAATCAGGATGTGCTTCTTTTCATCGACAATATTTTCCGTTTTTCCCAGGCTGGATCCGAGGTTTCGGCCCTGCTTGGACGCACTCCCAGTGCGGTGGGTTATCAGCCTACCCTGGCTGCGGAGATGGGAAATCTCCAGGAACGCATCACCTCCACTAAAGATGGCTCAATCACTTCGGTGCAGGCGGTCTATGTGCCTGCGGACGATCTGACTGATCCTGCTCCTGCCAATACATTCGCACACATTGATTCCACCATCGTGCTGGAGCGTTCCATCGCTGAGTTGGGGATCTATCCGGCCGTCGATCCTCTTGCTTCGACATCCAAGGCACTTGCCCCCGAAATCGTGGGTGAGGAGCATTACGCCGTTGCCAGCGGGGTTCAGAGGGTTCTCCAGCGTTACAAGGATCTTCAGGATATCATTGCGATTCTCGGTATGGATGAACTTTCGCCTGAAGATAAGCAGACCGTTTACCGTGCGCGTAAGATTCAGCGCTTCCTTAGCCAGCCATTCCATGTGGCTGAAATTTTCACAGGAGCCAAGGGACAATATGTACCCATCGCCGAGACAATCCGCGGGTTCCGGGAGATTCTGGATGGCAAGTTGGATGATATCAATGAAGGTGATTTCTACATGAAAGGTGGCATCGATCAGGTGATCGCCGCTTCAAAGAATTCCTAATGAGCACGCTTCACCTCGAAATCGTCACACCAGAAACGCGTGTTTTCTCAGGAAACGCGAGTTTTGTTGTTGTTCCCGGTGTCGAGGGTGGTCTTGGAATACTTCCTGATCACATGCCCCTCCTGACCCAGATACTTCCTGGAGAACTCCGTGTAACGACGGATGAGGGAGAGATGCTTCTTGCTGTCGGTGAAGGTTTTTTGGAAATTCGACCAGATCGCGTCTCTGTGCTGACTGACATGGCCCTTAAGGATGATGAGATTGATGAGACAGCGGCAGAGGAAGCTGTTACCCGGGCCGAGCAGCAGATCAGCAAGGGGGATCTCTCCGATGAAGAGCTGGCAACAGTTCAATCCTCGCTCCTTCGTTCACTTGCCCAACTGCACGTGAAGCGCAGGATGCAGCTCTGAGCGATCTTCGTTAGGGAGACAGATGCTTGCTCCTGTTGACACAAGACTCTATCGGGCCAGAAGGGTGCTGCCGATGCGGCGCCCTCCCATTGAGGATGCTGGAATTGCCGTGCGAGGAAGCGAGATTCTGGCAGTGGGGCGGTGGGATGAGCTGACGAGTGAGCATCCCGGTGCAGGAAGGGAGGACTTGGGGGAGGTCATTCTACTCCCCGGGCTGATCAATGCACATTGCCATCTCGATTACACCATGATGAGGGGTGCGCTGTTTGGAAGCGAATCCTTTGCCTCCTGGATTCAGCGACTCAACGCCATGCGCCGCTCGCTTGATCAAAGTGATTACCTTGAGGCAATCGCCGAAGGATTTAAAGAGTTGAGTCACTGGGGTTGCACGACAGTACTCAACATTGAATCGTTTCCTGAACTCGTGCCGTTTTTACCCGATCCTCCCATTCGCAGCTGGTGTTTTCTGGAAGTCATGGATGTTCGCAGCCGTTTGCAATCTGCAGAATCACTTGCCGGAGCAATTCATTTTTTTGAACAGGCAGGTGAGGGGAGAGGTGGATTCGGTCTCTCTCCCCATGCTCTTTATACAGCTTCGAAAGATCTTTTTGCTCTGATCAAGATATACAGTGAGAAATACCGGCTTCCGGTCTGCACGCATCTTGCCGAGTCTGAGGAAGAGAGTGCCATGTTTTTGCGTGGGGAAGGACCTTTGTATGAGTTTTTACAATCCATCGGACGACCGATGGATGACTGCGTGGGCAAATCTTCCCTGCAGATTATTTTGGAAAATGACCTTCTTCCCGATGGATCTCTCCTAGTGCATATGAATTTCCTCACCAAAGATGACCGCTTTCTTCTTAAGCAAGCGAAATCAAGATTTCCTGTGATCCATTGCCCTAGGACGCATGCCTTCTTCGATCGTCCTCCCTTTGACCTTCGGTTTTTCCGCGAAACTAACATCCCTGTCTTGCTCGGTACAGACAGTTTGGCCAGCAATCAGGATCTCAATATGTTTGCCGAAATGAGGGCTATGGGGGAGTCATTTCCGCATCTTGATCCATTGGAAATCATCATGATGGCAACGATGCGTCCCGCCACCGCACTGGAGAGGGGTGGGCGATTGGGAGAACTCTCTCCGGGAGCTGTCGCGGATTTTCTGGCGATACCGGATGAGAGCAGGGGGAACATCTCGGAGCAGGTGCTCTCAAACAGATTTCCACCTAGGGTATGGATTTCCGGGATCGAATCAAAGTGATGCAACGCTTTTGGGTGCTACTGCAAGGGGTCTTCCGGTCCAGGATAATCCTCGTGGGGTCAATGCTGCTGATCGTCGCGGCCGTCTATGGTGAAGTTTGCAGCTTTCACTTCCTGCCGTTCTGGGACGATGACACCAATATCCATCGCAACCCGCTCTATTCCCCGCTTTCCTGGGAAAGCATCGTTCTGTTCTGGAAGGCCCCATTTCAGCAGCTCTATATTCCTGTGACTTATACCGTATGGGGTGGACTCGTGGCAATGTCCCGTATCCTTGCAGGAACTAGCATTAGTTTCGGCCCCATTAACCCCGTGCTTTTTCATGGGGCCAATCTTCTGGTGCACCTTTTTTCAACGGGGATTGTTTTTATTATCCTTAGGCGGTTACTTGCCACGCAAACGGCGGATGATTCGTCGCTTAAGGCATCCCCTGAGCGGATCTTGTGGGCTTGTGTTGCCGGGGCACTTGCCTTTGCCTTGCATCCCGTTCAAGTGGAGCCTGTGGCTTGGGTTTCCGGACTGAGGGATCTCTTGGGAGGAGTCTTTGCCCTGGCGGCCATAGCCTGCTTTCTCTCCCTGCTTGAGGAGTCCCGTCCCTTGAAGCAGTTCCTCCTGTACTTGTCTGCCACAGGATTTCTAATTTTGGCTTTTGGCTCGAAGCCGGGGAGTGTGGTGACGCCGGCCCTCGCCCTGCTCCTTGGAGTTTCGCTGCTTCGTTCCCGGCACTATCCCTTGAGCAGGCTTTATTGGCTCATACCCTGGTTCCTCCTGGCTGTGGTTGAAGTCATGATGACCTCGAAGTCACAGCCTGCGGCAGAATTGGCCCGATCCTTGGTTCCCTTTTGGGCGAGGCCATTTGTGGCGTTCGATGCAATCAGCTTTTATCTCGGCAAGCTTCTATGGCCTGCTTGGCCATGGAGCCTTTGTGCCGACTACGGAAGATCTCCCAATGCCGTGCTGGCGTCGGGAGTGCTGTTCTGGACATGGATGCTGCCGGTCGGATTGTCCCTGGCATTGATTTATGTTGAAAGGCTCAGGCGGTACCTGATTCCTCTGGGAGTTTTAGTAATAGGAGTCCTGCCCACGCTGGGATTTATTCCTTTTAATTTTCAGATCGTTTCGACAGTAAGTGATCACTACCTTTACCTCGGGATGTTGGGAGTCGCTTTAGGGATGGCCTTGGCTGTATGTCAGCTTCCCTTAAGGCTCGCCGTGCTGTTACCGTTGGTGCTGATTTCCTCCTGGACTTTGCTAACTCTTCTCAGGCTGCCTCAATGGAGGGATGGTGAGAACTTTTTCCCCTCAACGCTGAGTTGCAATCCCAAGAGTTGGAAATCTCGTCATAATTATGCATGCACACTTGATGCCCAGGGCAAATATCCCGAGGCACTCCGCGAATTTGAGGAAGCTATCCGTCTGCGACCTTCCAATGCGGAAGCTTACAACGATAGGGCACTGACGCTGATGAAGCTGGGACGCAATCAGGAAGCCATTGCCTCTTTTCAGCTTTCACTTCAAATTCGTCCCACTTCCGGTGCGGCACGAAATCTCGCGGCGTTGCTTTTGACGAGTTCAAACCCCTCGCAAGCCGCACAAGTCTATCGCTTTGCGATGCAGATTGATCCGCATGATCTACAGAACCAGCGTTCCCTGGCCTGGTTGCTGGGCACCCATCCTGATGACACCGTGCGTCACGGTGCGGAAGCTCTTGCCTTGGCACGGGGAATTGTGGAAGCAACCCAAGGTCAGGTGCCTCTTTTCCTTCTTACCTTGAGCGCTGCATACGCCGAGGTGGGTGATTTTGAACAGGCCCTCCTTGTCGCCACAAAGTCCGCAGAGGTTTTTCAAGCCACGGGGGATCCCAGAATGGCGCAGTATGTCCGTCAGCACATTCTTCCCTCCCTGCTTGCGCACCAGTCACTCAGAGACAATCCGGCTACTCCGCAGATCAACTATTCCTCGCCGATAGTAATACCAAGATAGTTTTCCTTGCGCTCTTCGGATGGAGAGGAAAGGCTGCCCGCTTCATGAGCACATCACCACGCCACAGCGGTCGGTCCGCAGATCAACTACGCGAGATTTCTTTTCAACCCGGTATAGCACCCCATGCGTCAGGATCTGTTTTGGTATCGTTTGGAAACACCCGAGTGATCTGTGCCGCAAGCATCGAAGAGGGGGTGCCGCGATGGATGAAGGAGCAGGGGGTTGCCGGGGGATGGTTGACAGCAGAATATTCCATGTTGCCCTACTCGACGACTCCCCGCAAATCACGCGACAGCACGCGTGGAAAAATCGATGGCCGTTCCACGGAGATCCAACGCCTCATCGGGCGATCCCTCCGAGCCGGCATCGATCTTGAGGCACTTGGTTCAAGGACGCTCTGGGTGGATTGTGATGTGCTTCAGGCTGACGGAGGAACCCGTACAGCCTCGATTACCGGCGCCAGTGTTGCGATGGCAATAGCCTGCAATCGCCTTGTTGAGGATGGCAAATTATCAAAATCACCCATATCACGACGCATTGCCGCGGTGAGTATCGGCGTTGTCGGATCACAAGTCCTGCTGGATCTCGATTACCTTGAGGACAAGGATGCGGAGGTCGATCTCAACCTTGTCATGACCGGAGAATCGGAGTTCATCGAGCTTCAAGCTTCGGGAGAGGAGAGTGTCTTTGGGGAGTCACAACTCGCAGAAATGCTTGAATACGGTCGGCGTGGAATCACGGAAATTGTGCTCAAGCAGGAAGAAGTGCTGAAAAATATCTGAAAGCTTGGATTCAAAAACTCTTGACCATATTGCTTGAAACTGACCATATCTCACCTTCATTCGTCATCTATTTATGTCCAGAAAGTGCTCCATCACCGGTTCCCGTCCAGTTCGCGGATCCAAAATTCACCGTCGAGGTCTCGCCAAAAAGAAGGGGGGCATCGGTATGCATGTCACAGCAGTGACACCACGCTATTTCACGCCTAATCTCAAGACCAAGCGGATCTGGGTTCCCGAGTTGAAAAAATTTGTCACCGTCAAGGTGACGGCACGGGCCTTGAAAACAATTTCGAAGAACGGTGCTCATGCTACGCTCTCGAAAGCAGGAATCATTTAGTAAATCACCCCACCCAAAACCCCAAACTCATCAACAATATGGCATTCAGCGTTGTTAGCAAAAAAAGCGGCAAAACCTATTTTCTCCACCACCGCCTTCAGGAGCTTCGTGGCGGTCAGAAAGTGACCCTCTACTACTTCGGTGGTGAGGCAAAGGAAGGAGCCCTTGACGCACTTCCCGCAGGATACGAGATTTCAGAAAACGAACGGACAGGTCTTCCTCTTCTGAAAAAGAAGAAATAGATCCGTCGGAGTTAATTTCCTCCCCGAGGATACGGGTGCCGGATGTTTCCGGCACCCGTTTTTTTATGTGATGACCTGAAATCTTCATCCATATCTCTTGTAGATTTGACCGTGGGGAATCAACCATCTACGCTACTCAGTCATGAGTATCGACAACAACTACGCCCGCCCTGACGCTTTGGTAACCACGGCTTGGGTTGCCGAACACCTCAAGGATCAAAATCTCCGTATCATTGAAAGCAACGAGGATATTCTCCTATATGATACGGCACATATCCCGGGTGCTGTTCACATAGACTGGCAGCAAGATCTCCAGGATCAGACGATCCGGGATTACATAGATACCGGGGCATTCGCTGCTCTCTGCGAGAGAAATGGTATTGCATCCGACACCACCTGTGTTTTTTACGGAGACAAATCCAACTGGTGGGCTTGTTACGCACTTTGGGTCTTTCGACTTTTTGGTCATGAAAAGGTGAAAATCATGGATGGAGGCCGAGATAAATGGATCGCCGAGGGGCGTCCATTGACTCGCGAAATACCCGAATATCAACCGACTTCATATCCTGTTCCAAAATTGCGTAGGGATGAAGAGATCCGTGCATTCTATGATCAGGCTCTGGCTCAGAGCCGACATGGTGCCCCTTTGATTGATGTCCGTTCTCCTGGTGAATTCAAAGGGTTGGTGACCCACATGCCGGAGTATCCTCAGGAGGGAGTGTTGCGTGGCGGACATATCCCCGGAGCCAGCAGCATTCCATGGAAGCAGGCCGTCAACACGGACGGCACCTTCAAGAGTGCCTCTGAACTGCGTAAGATCTATCAGGAAGACCTGCACTTGAACCCCGATCAGGATATTATCGCCTACTGTCGCATCGGAGAGCGATCCAGCCATACATGGTTCGTACTGAAATATTTACTGGGTTTTGAAAAAGTTCGGAATTATGACGGATCGTGGACCGAATGGGGAAACCGTGTGGGGGCTCCGATTGAGAGATCGATCTGAATGACTTTGATGAGCTTTCCGCCAAAGCTTGCTGCATTGGTCGATCTTTTTTCTTCTTTGAGTGAGATGGAAAGGAGGGAAACCCTGATAGCGTATGCCGATCAGGCAAGTTCTCAGGAACCCAGGCAAGGAGAGGTTTTTGATCTTGAAGATATTCGCAAGGATGAGGAGTGCACGGATACGGTCGCTGTTTTCCTGCGGGTTGAGGAGGGGCGCTGTCACTTTCGTATTACCCTCGGCAAACAAGTGCAGACCCTGACCAGGGCGATGAGTGCCATTCTCTGCAAAGGACTTGATTCACTATCTCCTGAAGAGGTGCTTGCGATACCCAATGAGATTGTAAAAACGATCGTGGGCGCGGAACTTGTCAGGGTGAGAAGTCAAACAGTCTATTATCTTCTTACGCGGATTAAGGGCATCGTGAGGTTGTGGCTCAAGAATCACACTCCTCAGACCGGTAAATGAATCAATGTCGATGTTTTCTCTTTAAACCCGACGGTATCGGGGATTTCTTTCTCTCCACGGGAGTTGTGCGCCTGCTGGGGGGCGAGTTTGGCGAGGAAAATCTGACAATTGCCGTACTTCCAATCATGGAGTCCGTGGTGAGGGGACAATTTCCCAAAGCAGCCATCGTGAAACTCCCTCTTAGAACAAGGAGGGTCATCCTCAATAAGTTTGTGGCGAATTGCATGAACTGCTTTTTCCCGTGGATAACCCTCCTGAAAACAAGGGTCGATGTCTCTATTTCCCTCCGCAATATGAGGGATTATCTCCAAACCGTTCTGTTCTTTAGTGTCAGGGGGAGGCAACGATTTCTTTGCAGTAATCCACTCTTGGAGTCCAAGCGGCCGGTTCGTCGATGGACGGAGAAGGCCTTTGAACTCATCTTCCATCCCTGCATTATTGATTATCCGAACAGAATCGAGGGAGTTCCTAACGAACTTGAAGCTCACCGTCTCCTTGTAAGCAAGGCTCTTGGCAGGGATGTCGCCATCGGGGAGATCTGGCCGGAGCTCAATCCCGTCGGGCTCCCGCCACTGGATACACCGTTCTGGGTCTGCGCCCCCTTTTCCAGCGGAATTGAAAAAGATTATCCCCTTGATCGTTGGGTCGAACTCTTCATCTCCATTCACAGAGCAGGGAGGCTTCCAGTGCTTGTCCTCACAGGCTCAAAAGATCAGGGGCAGCGTCTGATAGATTTCAAGAACCTATTAATGGCGGCATCCTCGGAGTTTAACTCCAAGGTGAAGATCGTCATACCTGAAAATCTCCAGGATTTCATCGATCTGCTCGCTGGATCCAAATGTGTGCTGACTGTTGATACCGCTGCTGCCCATGCAGCGACGGCCCTCGATTGCAGGACACTCGTTCTCTTCTCAGGCAAACATCAGGGTATGTTTGCACCCTGGGTACGGAGTCCCAAACAAGTCTGGTTGCTCCCTAAACCCACCATAAATCATCTTCCCTGGCATTCCTCCCACGAGACCGTGGAACTTATCGAAATTCTGGAAGACCTTTTCGCTCACTGATTAAAGGATCCAAGAAAGTGCAATCTAGAGTTTTTTTGTTGCGAAGTAAATCAAGGCGGTGTTTCCTCGTTCTTCCTGTCATTCCAGCGTAGCTCAATGGTAGAGCAGCGCACTGTTAATGCGCATGTTGTAGGTTCGAGCCCTACCGCTGGAGCCAAATCGTTTTATCAAAACTGAATCAGAACAGGTTAGGTGATCCATACGGTGATTTGCTTCCTCTCATGAAACCCGAATTTCTGATTTATTTTTAACCATGCCATTGATTCACGATCAGATTGCCTTCCATAATGTCGAGGAACTCGAGGTCGTTTCGGGACTTTCAGGACTTCGATTGCAGCGATTTCCGTCTTGGGTTCGGAATGTTTGCGGTTTTAAGAATCATTCAAGAGGCCGTTTCTTTTCCCATCGTGCTTCCGGATGTGAATTACGGTTTGTGACAGAGGGGAAATATTCCCGACTTTCCCTGTCATCCCTTGATGCGGACTCTGAGGCGATTGTCTACTGTGGCGACAGAGCCCATTCACGCCATTTCCTCAAGGCAGGTGTGGTCACCTCCCTCTTTTTGGAGGATCCCCCGTTTTTTCAACAGGTCGATCCCGGCATGATCCGGCGCCATCGATTTTCTTCCAGGGTTTGGCGTATCACTTTCAATCAGGACGCAGTGATTCTCTATCATCATCTCGATTCCTACGGCCATGAGGTGAGACCTCCCCTGGAGGATGAGATCCCGGCCAGGACATGGCTGGCATACGGTTCCTCGATTACTTTCGGAGGGAATGTCCTCTTCGCTCCGAATGCTTATGTGCAGCGGGCGGCACTGCTACTTGGTGTTGATGTTTTGAACAAGGGATTGCCTGGTTCCTGCATGTGTGAACGGGAAACTGCAGAATATATTGCTTCTGCGGTATGGGATTTTGCGACCCTCGAACTCGGGGTTAACATGACCGAACATGCCACCACGGATGAGTTCAGTCAGCGTGCCGAAGAGTTGATTGATTTGCTTCATTCGAAAAATCCCGCTCGCCCGGTTTTTACGATCGACATTTATACCAACAGGGCTGACCACCTCTTTGATCGTCAGGACTGCTCTGCGATCAACACACCTCTTTTCCGGGAAATCATCAAGAATCACATTGCTTGGAAAAATCATCCGATGCTCAGGCACATTGCTGCTGATTCCATTCTCAAGGATACGGTTGGATTGAGTGTCGATCTGCTTCATCCCTCAGACGATGGACATCTTACGATGGGAGAGAATCTTGCGGCCACCCTTCGTCCGCTTCTCTCCGCATAGATTACCCCGCACTGTTGACCCAGCGATGATTATCCAGATTTATGAAATCCAAGCACCTTATGAGGCTGAGCTCATGGCACGATGTGGCGTCGATCACATCGGAGGGGTTATCCTTTCTGTGCAGGATTGGAAGATCCCTGCACTCAAGGAATCCGTTGGGGCGATCCGTCAGGCCGGATGCAAGAGTAGCATCATCCCGCTTTTTGAAGATCCCGATGCTGTCCATCGTGTGATCGAATGGTATCAGCCTGACATCATCCATTTTTGCGGGATTCTAAACAATGGAACTTCCGTGGATGAACGGAAGGTTGATCTGTGCATTAGCCTTCAAGCAGGCGTTAGGAAGCGATTCCCCGAGGTCGAGATCATGAGAACCATTCCGATAGCGGAACCTTCCTACGGAACGGAAGTTCCTACGCTTGAGTTAGCCCGCTGTCTTGAATCGGCAAGCGATTGGTTCCTCACCGACACGATGCTGGTCAGCGGAGCGGTGCAACCGGTGGCCGGTCATGTTGGCATCACGGGCAAAGTATGCGACTGGAATGTGGCAGCCGATCTCGTCATGCAGAGTTCCATTCCCGTGATCCTTGCAGGTGGACTTTCGCCGGAGAATGTGGCCGACGGAATCAACTTCACTCACCCTGCCGGGGTTGATACCTGCACGGCGACCAATCTGCTGGATACTTCGGGCAAACCTATCCGTTTCCGCAAAGATCCTGAAAAAGTAAGACGCTTTGTGGCGGCGTGTCGCTGAGTCATGACATTTTTGCAGCAGAACCCCAGCGGTTCATTGCTGCCTGTCTCTCAGCGAGCAAATGGTATTACTCCGCTCCCTGAGCAGGGGTGGCCTGGTGAGAAACCTGCTTGGGGCCATGACCTGCTCCCCCCCTGCGTCGGTTGGGGTGAGGCTTGCGAGGGCGAGGTCCTTGTGCCTGGGGATTCTGGGTGATGGAGGCCTCTTCCGTGAAGGGAATTGAATGTCCACCTTGATCTGGGATTTCAGGATCATTGGAATCCAGTTCATCAGAGGGAGGACGATAATTTGGTCGCTCCAGATCTCCATGCTCATCATTTCTCTGCTGTGATCTCTCATCACGCCGAGGCGCATACTGAGGTTGATGCTGTCGATGTTGCGGTTGGGGAAGGCGTTCCTGCTGGGCTCGTTTATGAAGTGCGATGGAAATGTCTTTCAGGGCACCGACCAGATGATGGCCGAGGTCGCCCTCAGGCTCATGCGCCGTTTCAATTGATTCCGCAACACCCTCAACTGCCTCTGTAAGACGATCGAGGGAGGAATGAATACCCTTGAGGCTTGTTGCAATGCTTTGCAGAAGTTCAGTCTGGGGATCAGATGGTGATGAGATCATGGTTGAGTAAGGAAAGCGTCGTTGTGATTCAAGTGGTGCAGGATTAGGGCTGCTTGGCGAGTGATTTATGAGGGCGGTGAACATCCTTCTGAAGTTCCGGATTTTCCTCTTTGCGGCGTGCTCTTAGTCCCATGATCCAGAGACGAAGGGCATGCCAGTGAATGCCAAGGATGACTTGAAGTGTCAGGAGTGGATATTTAAAAGAAAACAGAGAGAGATTTCTGTCAGTAAGAGGAATTTTTTTGCCCGAGAGTCTGCTCACAAGTTCACGCGTTTCTCCACGGTAATCATCAATCTCGATCTGCAAGCTCTCTTCGGGCTGTTTGAACCGGAAATCGAATTCCAGGTCGAGATCGGAGAAGGGAGAGACATAAAAATGCTTCACCACGCGGCGATGGAATATCCCTCCGTCGCCCAGAGGCACTAGATAGGGTTTCCACTCATCAAAGGTGTTGCCGACCTCTGCAATCGAGGTGAGGGGATTACCATCTATGTCGTCACAGAAATAGATGGAGATCGGATTGAAGACATATCCGAGTATTCGGGGAAGTGTGAGCAATCGAACGCGACCAAGCGGGACAGTGACACCATGAGTCCGCAGATAGAGTGAGATGTTTTCCCGTATGGAGGAAGACCCGTGGCTGATATGATCATTCTCATAAAAGCTGTAAAGACAGGGGCGATTGACCGTCAGAAGCCTTAATTCTTTTCGGATCAGATCGAGTTCGTCGAGGTCGATGAGGCAATAAAAAACCCTGTAAGAAAATTCGTGTCTCTTTGGTTCGATGCGTCGGTGAAAGACGACGCACTCATAGAGGCAGGAGTTCATGCGCTAAGAGAAGAGATGAAATTTCAAAAACAAGAAATCATTGATCCATGATTTCTCCTCGATATCTCTTCGGGAGATATTCTTTGACTGCTTCGGCAGCATCAAATCCCGATTTGCAGGCATCTTCATGAAAGCCATAGCGGAAGTAACTGCCACAGAAAAAAAGGCGACCCGAGCGATTCAGGCTTGGTAGTTCGTGTTGAGCACGGATTGCCTCGAGTGTGAACACCGGATGTTCATAGGTTGTTGCATAATGCACGCTTTTGGGATTGATCTGCTGACTGCTATTGAGGGAGACAAAGTAATCGTTATTTTTTGAAACACCCTGAAGCGCATTCATCCAGTAGTGTGTTGTGGCATGGCGATGAGATGCGATCTGTTCCACCTTGAAGTTCCATGCACCCCAAGCCAGTCGCCTCTCCGGCATGACAGAGGAATCTGAGTGGAGGAGGGTTTCGTTGAGTTGATATTGGAATGGGGAGAGGAGTCGCTGCTGATCCGTCGTGGGGGAGTGCAGGAGACGGAGACTCTGGTTGGCGTGACAGGCCAGAATCACTGCGTCAAACTGTTCGCGCTTTCCTGATTCAGTGCTCACCAAGGCACCTTGGTCAGTTTCTTCAACACCAATTACCGGATCACCGAGTCGGGGGTGGCCAAGAACCTGGAGCATCTTTTCGACATAGGTAATGGATCCGCCTTCAACCGTGAACCAAGGATGGTGGGTGGAGATTCCAAGAAATCCATGATTATGAAAAAAATGAAGAAGGGTTGATGCAGGAAAATCAAGAATGCGCCCTGGTTCCGTGGACCAGACGGCTGAACTCATCGGCACAAGATAAAGATCCAGAAAATCGGTACTGAAGCGGTGGCGCTTGCAGAAGGTGGCCAGATCTTCATCGGCCTCATGAGAGATGTCCCCCTCTGCCTCGTCGCCTAACCATTGCCTGCCAACCCGGAAGAATCGCATGATTTCAGCGATGAGCAGGATAAACATGGGATTGGCGATATTTCTTCTCTGGGCAAAGAGTTTGTTAAGCCCCATCCCGTTGTACTCCAACCCGGCGGGGATATGACGGACACTGAGGGACATTTCACTCGGTATGGCATTGATTTTGAGTTCCTCAAAAAGACGGCAGAGATTGGGGTATGTGATTCTGTTGAAAACGATGAATCCCGTGTCGATCGGCAGACTCTTGCCCTCTTCATCCAGAGTGACCGTATTGCTATGTCCTCCCGGGCGATGAGCGCTTTCAAAGAGAGTCAGATCTGCAATCTTTTTCAGCCCCCATGCCGCTGAAAGTCCTGCAACCCCTGTGCCGATGACAGCGACGCGGGGCATGAAACCTTGCGATTGATTGATCATTGTTTAGCGATCTTAGGATTCATCACCCTGTTGCAGGATAAAGAATCTCCGGAGCAGCGGGTTCTCAGGGCTATTTCAAAAATGCCCCGATCAGTTCGTCAATGACTTCATCATCCATCGGTTTGACCGCTCCGAGAAATCCTGCGTTGATCACGGCTTCCGAGGTCGACTCGAGTACTTCGAGACGGTCAAAGGCATCCAGGATCGTGCGACCGATCACCAGAGCTCCCTCATCTTCGATGAGGGCCACGGGGTACTCGGGAGTCACTGCCTCGGCGATTTCCCGCCCATCACCGTAGGCCCATGCAAATGGAAGTGGTTTCACATCCCTAAGAAAGATGTAGCTTTCGGGGATCGTGCGCACATCAAGCTTTTTATGAGCCAGACTGAATGCCGTGGCGTTGATCGGAGTCGCTATGACAACGGAGTGGATTTCCGGATATTTATCGTAGATTGCCGCATGAATCAGAACCGCTTTACTCGGTTTTTTCCCCTCCTCATACTTTCCCTTCCGGATCAAAACGAGGTCACCGCTTGTCACGCCCGCCCGGTCGGTATTGTTGGCGGTGATCACAAAGCTGTCTTTGTCCACCCTTGCGGAGAAACTGCCCTCCGTGCTGATAAGAAGGCGTTGCCGGTAACCTCGGCGAACAAATTCGCAGAGATCGCGCCTGATGGCACTTTCCCCCGTGGTCGGGACGGTGGGCGAAAAGGTCTCCATTTTCACGCTTCGGGATGTGATGAGGGAAATTTGCTCATCTGTCAGAAAATGTGGGGTGATTCCCATGGCCCTTGATTTAAGGGAAGTACGACACGCAAATTCCAGTGTTTCAAAACGGTCAAAGGCCTCCTTGAAGGAGGTTCCTCCGACGGCAACACCGTGGTTTTCCAAGAGCACGCAGTTAAATCCTTCTGCAAAAACCTTGGCAATATTTTCTCCCAGTTTCTTACTGCCTGGAAGCGCGTAAGGAGCGAATCCGACCTTGCCGCAAACGACATGCGTCTTGGCCAGCATTCTTGTATTGGGCGTAATTCCGCTAATACTAAATGCGACGAGCGCCACGGGATGTGCATGAACGATGGCTTTGAGATCGGGTCTTAGTTCGTAGATGTTCCTGTGAAACGGAAATTCAGAGGAGGCCGGATGGCGGCCCTGAACCGTTCCGTCGGCGAGCACATGGACTATGTCGTCACGAGTGAGGTTCCCTTTGTCCACACGGGCTGGGGTGATCCAGATGGAGCCATCATCGTCACGGATGGAAAGATTGCCACCCGAGGTGGTGGTCATGCTGTAACGGTAAATCCGTTCCATGGCCGCAACCAACTCGTCTGCTGGGTGTGTGTAGAGGCGTGGTGATGTAGCGGTGATGGTTGACATGAGTTTTATTGACGGTAGTCAGTAGATGGAGTGACGCTTACTTTCTGACGAAGTTTTCCCGATGATAGGCACTCTCGGGTACTTTTTTCAAATCCTCGATGACTCCGATCATAGCCAATCCTCGCAGGATGTAGTAAGTGGGGTCGATTTCCCACCAGTAGAACCCCTGTCGGGCTGAGGACTGATAGCGGTGGTGGTTGTTGTGCCACCCTTCGCCCAGGGTGATGATGGCCAAAAGGAAACTATTTCTGCTGTCATCACCCGTGTCGTAGCGCGGCGTTCCCCAGACATGGGCCATGGAGTTAATGCAGCAGGTCCCGTGAAAAAGCAGTACAGTACTGATAAAACCGGCCCAAATGAGCATTTGGGGGCCGGATGTGTGAAGTCCGGGGTAATGTCTGTGAAGTAATGCCCCGAAAGAGTAGGTCAGTAGCGCCACCATAAGAGGACCAATCAGGTCAAAGCGGTTGAGAAAGACAAGTTCGGGATATTTTGCAAGGTCAGGGATGAGTCGGTAGTCGGTGGGAAAGTTACGACTACTGGTCATCCAGCCGATGTGAGCCCAGAGGAAGCCCTTTTGGCGGGGTGAGTGCACATCGACTTCCTCATCCGAATGAGCGTGGTGATGTCGGTGAACAGCCGCCCACCAAAGAGCACCCCGCTGCACGCAGAGCAGGCCGATCAGAGCAAAGACAAACTGGATCAAACGGCTCATTTTATAGGCCTTGTGGCAGAAATACCGGTGATAAATGCCAGTGATGAAGAACATTCTCACGATATAGAAGAGGGCGCAGACTGTGACAGCGACAGGACTCCAGCCCACCCAAATCACACCAAGACAGCCAAGATGGAGAAAGATGAAGGGAATGGCTCGGGCCCAGTCCATCTTTTCCGGAAGAGCACGGGTTGCTTCTGCTCCCGAGGGAAAATAATCTGAATCAACTGCACGAACAAACCCTGAAAAAAATCTTCGGGGAAGGGAAGTAGAGGACATTTGCTAATCGTACATCAATCCGCTGAAATGCCAAATTCACCAATCAGTCGATGGAGGTCGTCCGATCCGTAATACTCGATCGCAATATGACCCTTCTTCTCGGCATGATGAAGCGAGACTCTGGTGGAAAATCTGTGCTGGAGTTTGTTCTCCAGATGTTTCAGTGCTGGAGGAAGTTCCGATACGAGCCCGGATTTTCGGATGCTGCGCTTTTTCTTTTCACCTGTACCGGCAAGGTGCGATTCGACTAGGTTTTCGGCATCACGCACCGAGGAGTTTAGCCTGATGATTCTTGCAGCAAGCAGGCGTTGTTCATCTGTGTTTTTGATGCCTAGCAGTACCTTGGCATGGCCGACCGTGATTCTGCCCTGGGTGAGATGAATCTGAACCTCTGTATCCAGTTCCATGAGACGCATGGCATTGGCGATGGAGGCCCTGCTCTTGCCCACGCGTCGGGCGATTTCCTCTTGTGTGAGATGAAACTCTTTTGAGAGACGGTTGTAGGCTGTCGCCTCTTCAATCGGATTGAGATCGGCCCGCTGAAGGTTCTCAATGAGGGCAAGTTCGAGCACTTCCTGATCGGTGGCCTTGCGTACGATGACGGGAGCCTCCGTCAGACCGACTTCCAGTGAAGCACGGAAGCGGCGTTCTCCGGCAATCAACTCATATTTTCCTCCAGCAAGACGGACGATCAATGGTTGAATAATACCCCGCTCGCGAATGGAGTCGATCAGGTCGCGTAGTTGTTCATCGCGGAACTCCGTGCGCGGTTGGAGAGGGCTCGGAACGATCTGATCAATGGGGATGTTCTGAATTCTCTCACCTCGTTCTTCAGAGGGTAATGGAGCCGCCACGCGGGGATTGATCAGCGCGCCAAGCCCTTTCCCCAACCCTTTGCCGAGATTTTTACCCAAGGAAGAAGTGCTCTCATGAGAGCCTCCCTTGCCAGATTCTTTCGATGCCATGCGATGATGCTAGTGCAGCGCGTGAGCGATGGGGAAGAAAAAGTCGCGTACTCTCGGGACTTGCCGCGAAAGAAATTTTTTCAATGGGAAATGGCCTGTGACCATCATGGGATTTATTCAGCTCTTCCTTAACGGCATCGTGATATAAAAAATCGCATTCTGTTTTTATGCCGAATGTGCAAGCTCGTGGATGATGTTTGAAGAGCTAGAAGTGTTGCCACCCGATGAATCGTACGACGGACCGATGCAAATGGCTCTTGACGAGGTCCTGCTTAGGAGAGTTTCCAAAACCACGATGCGCATTTACCGATGGGAAGCACCATGTGTCTCGTTCGGATATTTTCAAAAATATACCGAGGTCAGATTTGCCCATCCTTCATCACCCCTTGTCCGCCGCTGGACGGGTGGCGGCATGGTGGAACATGGGGCTGATCTGACTTTTTCCCTTATGGTTCCACGGGAAGTAGCCTTTGGTCAGTATTCTCCTGCACAATTCTATAAAATTCTTCACCGCGCCTTTGCCTCCGCGATCACACGGTTTACCAAATTGGAGATTGTCATGGCAGGTGATCGTGAAATTCTCACCGGGCCCTCCTGCTTCAGTGCACCTGCCCGTGATGATCTCATCTGGCAGGGAAACAAGATCCTCGGTGGAGCGCAGCGACGAAGCGAAGGGGCCTTGCTCTACCAAGGAAGTTTACAGGGTTGCAGGGAGATTTCCTGGGGAATGAGGGAAGCCTTGCTCCATGAGCAGTTAGCCAGCGCGCTCGGCAACCATGTAAGGGAGTCAATTCTCTCTGAAACAATGAAACAAGCAGCCCTTGAACTGGCCCATCACCGGTATCGGTCGGATGAGTGGAATAAACGCCGTTAGTAAAGTTTCAAAATTTCTTCTTTCGGAACAATTATGTCGGAATTGTCACAAGAAATCTGTTGCACTGAAAGCGATTCGTCCTCTGAATTGAAATTTCATACCCAAATACCATGACCCTACCCACAATTCTGACGCGTATTTTTCCTGCTGCCGCAGTCCTTGCCTCTTCAGTAATGCCGCTGAGTGCTGCGATCACCATCAATGGTTCTGGCGCGACTTTTCCGGCGCCGCTATACCTGCGTTGGGCGTCGGATTTCAAGAAGGCCAATCCCGATACCACCGTCAACTATCAGGGAGTGGGCAGCGGAGCCGGGGTAAAGGATTTTGTTGCTGGTCTCACCGATTTTGGTGCCAGCGATGTGGCGATGAGTGACGAGGAGATTGCCAAGGCAGGAGGTAATGTTCTTCTGCTTCCAGCCACGGCAGGCACCATTGTTCTTGCATACAATATTCCTGGAGTGCAGGGCGGACTGAAGCTCTCCCGTGATGCTTACATCGGAATCCTACTTGGCACTGTGAAATCATGGAATGATCCGCTCATTGCCAAGGATAATCCGGATCTGAAGCTCCCGTCACTTCCTGTTACCGTGGTGGCCCGTTCCGATGGCAGCGGTACCACGGCGGTCTTCACGGCGCATCTTGATGCAGTCAGTGCCGATTTCAAAACCAAAGTGGGCAGTGGTAAATCCGTGACATGGCCCGTCGGAGTCGCCGGCAAGGGAAATGATGGGGTCACAGCTCTGATCAAGCAGACACCCGGTGCGATCGGTTATGTGGAATTTGGCTATGCCGTTCACAACTCTCTGACCATGGCCAGCCTCCAAAACAAGTCGGGAAATTTCATTGTTCCGACCATTGAGAGCGGAGCAGCGACACTTGCTTCCGTTATTCTCCCCGAGAATTTCAGGGCTTTCATTACCGACCCCGAAGGTGCCCAAGATTATCCTATTGCCACATTTACCTGGTTGCTTGTGAAGAAGTCTTATCCTGCCGCAGACAAGGCAGGCGCAGTGAAGGCCTTTGTGAAATATGGTCTCACTGCCGGTCAGAGCGTGGCTCCTGAACTCGGTTATATTACTCTTCCTGAATCCGTGGTGACCAAGGTGCTGGCCGCTCTGGATTCTGTCAAATAGAGCATTTGACCCCGTCAATTAATCAAATCGACCGTGGGCGAAAATCTTATTCCTGTTGGATCCGGGAGTCCGATCACGCGGGAATATCGTCCACGGACAGATTTTTTTAGGGGAATCTGTTGGCTGGCTTCAATTGTGACAGTTGTCCTGCTTGCCTTCATCCTTGGGGAAATCCTCATAAAGGCATGGCCGGCAATGCAGAAATTTGGATTGGGATTCATTACCGGCGTGCAATGGAGTCCGAATAGGGATATCTTCGGGGTTCTTCCTGTTCTCATTGGAACCGCTGTAAGTAGTTTGATTGCCTTGGCTCTCGCTTTGCCGTTGGGGTTGGCCATTGCCCTGTTCCTTAGCGAGGATTTTCTTCCGGTGGCGATCCGTCAGTCGATTCGTTTTGTCATTGAACTACTCGCGGCAATTCCCAGCGTGGTTTACGGACTCTGGGGTATCTTCGTTGTGGTGCCGCTTGTACAGAAATATGGAGGAGTTCTTGCTGATAAGCTTGGCTTTCTCCCTTTCTTTCAAGGACCCGCTTATGGCAATAGCCTTCTCACAGCGAGTCTCGTGCTCGCACTGATGGTACTACCCACGATCACAGCGATTTCGAGATCAGCTTTAGTGGCAGTACCAAAAACATTAAGGGAAGCCTCTTATGCGCTCGGTGCCACTCGTTGGGAGAGTATCCTTGGTGTTATATTGCCGACTGCTGCTTCCGGTATTGTGGCTTCAAGTATCCTGGCTTTTGGCAGAGCCATGGGGGAGACGATGGCTGTGGCGATGCTGATCGGAAATAGTCAACGACTCACATGGTCGTTCCTAGCCCCGTCCAACACGCTTTCTGCCCTTCTTGCCAATCAGTTTGCAGAGGCAGATGGAATTCAGGTCAATGCCCTGATGTATGCAGCGGCGCTCCTGGTGCTCATGACGCTTGTGGTTAATATGGTGGGTGAGGCCATCCTTCGCCAGACCCAGAAAGCAACCGCAGGACTCCGATGAACAGTACCGTGACTCTCACTCCAAATTTTTTCTCGGGAGCGGGCAGGCAAACATCACTCCTGCGTCTTCTAAGAAATAAATTTTTGACGGGGCTCTGCATCTTTCTCTCTTTGCTGACGCTGATACCCCTTCTCTCGATCATCATTCTGTTGCTTCAGAAAGGGATGCCTTTGCTGGGGCCAAATCTCTTTACGCAACTTCCTCCCGCCCCCGGCCAAGATGGAGGAGGTTTTGGAAATGCTGTCGTCGGCACTTTGGCCATGGTGGGCATTTCCCTGATTTTCTCTGTCCCGCTAGGGATCTTTGCTGCGGTCTATGTCAACGAATATGCCCCTGTTTCCAATCTGGCCTCGGCAGTGCGGTTTGTGGCCAAGTTGCTGACAGGAATTCCATCAATCATCTGCGGTGTTTTTGCGTTTGCCGCCATCGTGATGACGACCCATAAGTTTTCTGCGCTTGCGGGAGGCATTGCGCTTTCCATTCTTATTCTTCCCACGATCCTGCTCACGGCAGAACAGGCTCTGATGGGGGTGCCCTATGCCTACCGGGAGGCTTCCTTTGGAGTTGGGGCCACACCGTTTCAGACGATCTGGAGAATCGTTCTTCCCGAGGCGTCTCCCGCCATGATGACCGGCATCATGCTTGCAGTCGCAAGGGCTTCGGGGGAGACAGCCCCGGTGCTCTTCACTGCTCTCTTCAGCTACAACTGGATTCATTCGCTGATGGAGCCAACGGCTTCGCTCTCTGTGCTTATCTTCAACTTTGCCGCATTGCCATATTCCCATCATGTGGCGATGGCCTGGACCGCTTCCCTGGTTCTGGTCACTTTGGTGACGGTGACTAATGTTGCCGCACAGGTAATTTTCAGACCTAAACATCAATAAATCCGAGCTTCATCCATTTTCCCAATCATAAAGACTCACTCCGGCTAAAAAATGCAGTTATGATACCGACTTATAACACACCACCGCTTCCGCTTACCAACGATTTTGTTCCCGGTGAGTCAAATTTTATCCAAGTAAAGGACTTCAACTTCTACTACGGCAAGAAGCAGGCACTGCACGGTATTACCCTGGAGATTCCATCGAGGCAGGTGACCGCATTTATCGGGCCTTCCGGTTGCGGCAAATCAACATTGCTCAGGAATTTCAACCGCATGAATGAGCTCATCCCAGGAGTTCGCCACGAAGGGGATATTACCATTCACGGCACCAGTATATATGATCCTTCGGTGGAGATCATTGCCCTGAGGCGTCGTATCGGAATGGTCTTTCAAAAATCGAACCCTTTTCCCATGTCGATTTACGAGAACATTGTTTATCCCCTGAGAATTGCCGGTCAGAAAGATCGCTCCGTGCTTGATGAGACGGTGGAACGCTGTCTTCGATCCGCCGCCCTCTGGGAGGAAGCAAAGGATCGCCTTCATGACAGCGCACTGGGTCTCTCAGGGGGGCAGATGCAACGACTTTGCATCGCGCGGGCCGTGGCCAGTCGCCCCGAGATTCTTCTGATGGACGAGCCATGTTCCGCCCTTGATCCTATCGCCACAGCCAAAGTGGAGGAACTCATTGTTGAATTGAAGAAGGACTTCACCATCGTGATTGTCACCCACAACATGCAGCAGGCAAGCAGGGTCTCGGAATTAACGGCTTTTTTCTATCTGGGAAACCTTGTTGAGTTTGATGACACGAAAAAAATATTTACCAACCCTTCCCAAAAACAGACTGAGGAATACATTACCGGTCGATTTGGTTGATTTTTAACTTTGCTTTATCATGCACGCAGAACCTTCTCGCCCCCATACGTTGACCAGTTTTACCGCTGAGCTTGATCAGCTACGCAGTAGTGTCCTCAGAATTTCCAGCCTGACGCGAATCAATCTGGAAAATGCCATCAAGGGACTGTTTGAGAGGGATGATGACTGGTGTAATAACAGCATTGCCGATGATGAGGAGATTGATCTGCTTGAGATGCAGATAGATCGTGAGGGAATCGAGGTGATGAGCCGCTTTCAGCCTGTGGCTTCGGATCTTCGCGAGGTGATTTCATCAATCAAGATCGGTGCCAATGTCGAGAGAGTGGCCGATCAGGCGGTGAATATAGCCCGCAGAGCCCGGAAGTTGAACGAGCATCCCGAATTGCCCGAGCTGCATCTCCTGGATGAAATGATCAAATTTTCTTTTGAAATGTTTGATGATGCGGTCAGGGCTTTTGCCGAAAGAAATGGTGAACTGGCCAAGGGAATCAAGCCCAGGGACAAGGAGCTTGACCGTCTCAACAGGAAGTTAACGGAGACCCTTGTCAACAAGATGCAGGATGACTCAAAAAATCTTCCGGGCTACCTGAATCTGATTTTCATCGGTCGTTGTTTGGAACGGATCGGTGATCATTGCTCCAACATAGCGGAAGATATCGTCTTTGCGGTGCATGCGAAGGACATCCGTCATTTGGCACAGGCCAACAAAAGCGCATAGCAGATTCTGCCAGAAAATCCGATGTCGGGCGCACTTCCAATTTTTTTCTCTCAGGTCAAGGCGCGATAGGGGCACTTGGAGAGTCGCTCCCTTCAATCATCGCCCCTGTACGCATGGAGTTTTCGGACTGCTTCAGGGATTTTCTCCTTGAACGAAGGGGGGGGCTGCCTAGCCTTGTGACTTCTGCCGTCATGCGTCGTTTTTTAATACCTGCACTTCTGTTTTGTCTCTCTGTTTCTCTCCGTGCCCAGTTTGGGAGTTTCGGAGACAAGCCGGTCGAGATCACGGCTGACGGAGACACCCGATTTGAGAACGGTGTGGCGGTTGCGGACAACAATGTACAGATTCACTACAACGGCACATCGATCTATTCCGACCATGCGGAATACAACCCCGACACCCGTGATGTTCTGCTTCTGGGAAATGTCAGGATTTACAGCGGTGAATCTCTATTCAACGGCCAGAGGGCATTCTATAATCTCGAAACAAAGCAGATGAGGGCTCTAGAATTTGACGGCAGTCATGGCCCCATGAAATTTTCATCGCTTTCTGCCAGGGGCTTTGGAATCAAGGAATTTCGCCTCCGTGATTCCGATCTGACAACATCGGATTCCTCCATGCCAGACTGGCATGTGCATGCACACACGATCCGGCTCTATCCCAATGACCGGGTCGTCCTGCTTAATTCCACTCTCTATGTTGGCAAAATTCCCATATTCTGGCTTCCCTATGCCTATTCGAGTCTGACCCGCAATGGGTTCCAGATTTCTCCCGGTTATGATTCCAACTGGGGTGGATACCTTCTCACATCCTATACTTTTCCTTTGGGAACAGGGGACAGTTTCCTTGCGACAATCCGTCAGGATCTCAGATCGCTACGCGGCTATGCGGCTGGATTTGATGCCAGTATGAAATTTGGTAGAAACGACCGCAATGTGGGGAAATTTGTTTCCTATGTTGCTTTTGACCAGAAATCATCGCAGAAGGTCGGAGGCCCTGGTGAGCTTCCCGAGACGGGAAAATACACCCGGTATCGCGTCGGTTATCAACAGAAACTCTATTTGACAGACGATATCTATGCGACTTTTGACATGACCAAGCTGAGTGATCGAGACTTCATGCAGGATTTTTATCCCACGGAGAATCAGACCAATCCCCAACCGGACAACAACATCACCGTGACCAAGCTGGATGATGTGTACAGTCTTGCCCTGGTGACCCGCTGGCAGATGAATAACTTTCAGGAGACAACTGAAAGAAAGCCTGAACTCTCCCTGGATTTTAAACAGGAGCCTCTTTTCGGTCTGCCCGTCTATTACGACGGCACTACTTCCTTGGGGCAGCTTAACCGTAACTTTGCCAATGATTCCTACGGCCAGGATTACGGTGCCACCCGGTTTGATTCTTTTGGTCAGGTCAGCGCGCCGCAAACCTTCTGGGGGTGGCTCTCCGCTGTCCCCAAAGTCGGAATGCGCGGCACCTTCTACAGTCAGGGTGGATACTTTCAGGGGGCAAACGGTCAGATCGATCCGTTTCCCTATGCTTCAACAAGCCCCAACGGACTGTATACAAATCCTGCAACAGGACTACCTGCCGGAAATACCTTTTATAAGACAGGGGTGACATCCCGTGCCATTTTCAACGCCAGTCTGGAAAACTCATTCAAGCTTTCCCGCAGTTTTGAGTCGATTCAGTCACGACTGCTAGGACTTGACGGATTGCGCCATATTTTTCAACCCTACAGCATCCTTTCGGGAGTCTATGCCGGTGGTCCCAATGTAAACAGGGTGCTTCAGTTTGATCGCCTCCTTCCCAACAATCCCCTCGCTCCTACAAAATCGGGATTTCAGCCAAGCTCCACCCAGCTTGAACCACTCGATCTCTCCCAGTTTGCTGCCGTAGATGCCATTGACAGTTGGGCTATCTGGCGGCTTGGTTTTCGAAATAGACTTCAAACCCGTCGTGACGGGGATACCTATGACTGGTTCTACCTTGATACATTCGCAGATGTGAATGGCGTCAATCCCTACATCAACGGCCCGGTTTCCAATCTTAATAACCGTCTCACATTTAACCCTGTGAGTTGGTTTAATTTCCAAATGGGAGCACAGACCCCGCTTGTGAGTCAGGGATTTACCGAGTTCAACACCGACTTTACTGTGATGCCGATTCGCTCGTTCAGCATGAGTTTCGGAACCCGTTACATCAACAACTACAATGGTACCGCCAACAACAATCAATATCCCATATCCTTTTATTGGCGGGCCAATGATCATTGGTCTTTCAGTGCCTCGGAAATCTACAATACCCAGCCTGCCCAAGGGAGTCAGGGTCAGAACAATTCTCTGATTTATCAGCGCTATCTGATCCACAGGGATCTCTCCAGTTGGATCGTTTCTTTCGGTGCGGAAGTCCGAAGTAATCAGGCTTCTGGAACTCAATCCGCACAGAATCAATATGGAGCCTTGCTAAGTTTCACACTCAAGGATCTTCCTCAGGTTGCGATCCCTCTGGCTTTCAGCGGCGCGAGTCAGGCTGGATCGAGCCCTCTTGCTCCCACAAGCAGCGGTCACTGATCCTCTGTGAGACTACCGGCTTAAAGGGTTGCTGCTCCAGAACCTTGAAGGCTTCTCCAACTTCATCAGGAAGAACTCCGTGTAAATTATTTTCTGGAATCCACGACTTGATAAAATCGCGTTGAGTCTGAAAAAGGGAGGTTTTCCATCCCAGTTGATCCCCCCATCGGATGAGATCGCTAAAGTTCACATCCGCGGTCAGATCCTGTTTTCCAAATCGGGCGAAGAGATTGGCTCCTGTGAGCCTCTGATGTCGCCAGTAGGCACGAAGCGATCCATTAGGCCTTCGATCATAGAGTTTTTCAGCGGTATCACCATAGTCGATCGTGAGTATCGCACCTTCATGCCAATTGGAATACCAACTGCTGATCCATTCCCTGTAAGAGCTGGTCATCTCGACCAGCTGTCCCTCCGGAATATTCCCGAACTGGGAGAACCAAGGGTCACAAGGAATCCTTGAGAATGCCTTTTCCGTGAGTCCAAACTCTTCGCTGATGGAGACCCCAAGTTCCTGCCACGACTCTCCGGCTCTCTGAAATAATTTGCAGGGAAAAGCGTCCACCAACTCATTGCTGAAAATGAGTGCGCGTCCAGAGGTTCGGGTCAGTGTTTCCGGCAGGGATCTGACCCATCGGACACCTCGCCAGCGGAGACGGCTTCTCTGTTCCTTCTCGAGTACGGGTGATTTCTCGTGGATCATGTAGTCCACCCGTCCGCGTAGTTTCCAGCTGAGATGGCGCAGAATCAATCGTGCCAATTGCCCGCTTCCGGCGCCGATTTCAATGATAGGAATGCGCTCCCAGCTAAACTCCTGTGCCCTTTTGGTGATCCAGGCCGCCAGCGCAGCCCCGAGATTTGAATCAAGCGTGGTACTGGTTGAAAAATCACCTGATCTCCCCACTGTCTCGATGTGTCTCGAATAGTAACCGTGAAGGGGATGATAAAGGGCCTCCCTCATGTATCGTTCAAAGGGAATCACTCCTTCGCATTCCTGCTGAATGCCTAGAAGGAATTCTAATATTCTTCTGTTGGAAGAACCGTGTGAATTCCCACCCTTCACAAAACAGATGCTTTATGGTTCCAGAAGTGCCTTGCAGGCGGCCGTCTGAGCCTGTGGATCCAAAGCCTGAAGCAGATCGGAAACGATCACCACGCGTCGTGCTCCCGATCTGATGACTTCCTGAAGATTGGAAAGCTTGATCCCTCCAATACAAAAAATTGGAAGATCAAGGGCCTCATAAACAGAGCGTATCTGCTGCGTTCCGATCGGGTTGTAGTCAGGTTTTGTCGGTGTGGCAAAGAGAGGCCCAAATCCTATGTAATCGGGTGCTTCTGCAGCAGAATCAACTGCCTGTGCCAAGGAATGCGTTGATTTTCCAATGATGGCTCCCGACCCTGCAAGCTCGCGGGCCTCGGCCACTGAATAATCTTCCTGACCGACGTGGGCACCGTCGGCTCCGCACTGTTGCACAAGTTCAGGATGATCGTTGAGGATGAAAGCAACTCCCGCAGCCCTGCAGATGGGGGCTAATTCACTGGCGATGGTCAAGATTTCCTCAGGTACGGTTTTTTTTGCCCGGAACTGCACCACATCGATTCCTCCTTGAATTAGGGAGTGCAGCGTGGGAACAAGCTGCCCGATATCGAGATAGCCTGTGTCCAGAATCCCGTAAAGGAGGCATTGTGAGAGGGGCTTCATGGGAAGATGATCCGGATGTTGCCTTCCTCGTCAGCACGAGAATTTCTACTCTTTGACAACGGGAACGCCGTTTTTCAGAAACTCTTCAAGAAAGCCGGTATGATACTTGCCCTTCTGAAAGTCAGCGTTTTGCATGATTGCTCGATGTAGGGGAATGGTTGTCTTGATCCCGAGCACCTGATATTCGCCCAAGGCTCGGGTCATTCGCGCGATCGCGGCCTTCCTGGTTGATGCGGTAGCGATCATTTTGGAGATCATTGAGTCGTAGTTTGGAGGAATCGGATAACCAGCATAGGCATGGGAATCAATACGAATACCGCGCCCTCCGGGCGCGTAGTAGGCTTCGATCTTTCCGGCACAGGGCATGAAATTTTTCTCAGGATCCTCGGCATTGATCCGGCACTCGATGGAGTGGAAGCGGGGTTTGGCATTGACCACATGATCGGAGAGATGCTCCCCGGCAGCGACCTGGATCTGTTGTTTGACCAAATCACAGCCATAGACTTCTTCGGTGACGGGATGCTCCACCTGGATGCGGGTGTTCATCTCCATGAAGTAAAAGTTGAGATCGTCATCGACGAGATACTCGATCGTTCCGGCATTGTAGTAACCCACCGTCTCGCAGAGGCGGATCGAGGCCGCTCCCATCCGTTTGCGCAGGCTCTCGGTCATGAGCGGGGAGGGGCACTCTTCCAGAATCTTTTGGTTGCGTCGCTGAAGAGAGCAGTCTCGTTCTCCCAGATGCACGATCTTCCCATGCTTGTCACCAAAGACCTGAAATTCGACGTGGTGAGGGTTGACGATCAATTTTTCAATATAGACATCGGGATTGCCAAAGGCCTTGTCTGCTTCCAACCGAGCGCTGTGATAGCCAGACACGAGGGTCTCGAGATTGTGGGCCATGCGCATTCCACGACCTCCACCTCCCGCGACAGCCTTGATCATCACGGGGTATCCTATTTTTTTAGCAATCTTGACGGCTTCCGCTTCGTTCTCCACGACTCCATCACTGCCGGGTGAGATGGGCACCCCTGCCTTGCGGGCACATTCTCTGGCGCTGTTCTTATCGCCCATGAGTTTGATAGATTCCACCGAGGGCCCGATGAACTCGATATTGGCCGAGGCACAGACTTCTGCAAAATGGGCATTTTCCGCCAGAAAACCATAACCCGGGTGGATCGCATCCACATCGGAGATCTCCGCTGCGCTCATGATACGGTCTATTTTAAGGTAACTTTCGCTGCCTGCCGCTGGACCGATGCAAATGGCCTCGTCGGCCAGTTGTACATGAAGGGAGTGAATATCAGGCTCGGAATAGACGGCAACAGTGCCGATCCCAAGCTCCTTGCAGGCACGAATGATACGTAGGGCGATCTCCCCGCGATTGGCGATAAGGACTTTTTTAAACATGGGTTCTTTGATCCGGTTGCGTTAGCTGACCCGGAAGAGAACTTCTCCGAACTGAACTGGCTTCCCGTTTTCCGCTACAATCTCGACAACCTTCCCGGCGATCTCGGCCTTGATTTCATTCATGACTTTCATGGCCTCAATGATGCAGACAACAGTTTCGGCGTTGATGGTCTTTCCCACTTCAACAAAGGGAGGTGCATCGGGAGAAGGTGTCGTGTAGAAGGTGCCGACCATGGGTGACTTGATCTCCAGATAGTTGCTTTTCTCCGGCTCTGACGGCGTTGTTATGTCAGAGGTGGCCTTGACTGCCTGAGGAGCTACGGCACCTGGGGAGGGGGGCGCCCCATGGAGAACCGTAGTCCCACCGGCTGCACCTTCCGGGGTTTTTAAGGTGATCTTGAAGTCACCCTGTTCAAACTTGAAAACGGCCAGACCGTTCTTCTTCATCAGTTCAATCAGGGAGCGAACATCCTTGAATTCCTGAGTCTCCTGATTGGGGGTGGTTTTGGGGGAGGCTGACTTTGACGCGTGTGCCTTGGTCGATTTCCCTGCTTTGGCAGAAAGTTTGAGTGAAGGCTTAGGTGGGGTCTTAGATGTGCGGGCCATTCTGTTTTTGGTTGAAGGGATTGATTGTGGTTCTAGTTCTTGGTCAAGGTCAAGGGAAGTGCTGATTTTTTTGCAGTGCTTTCTTTACACGGGTAAATCTCTGAGGTGTATTGGAGTGCTATGTGGCTCCTCATGCCTATCCTCATCACCCTGCTAGTGATCATCTGCTTCCTGATGATCCTAACTATTCTCATGCAGCGACCTAAGAGCGAGGGACTCGGTGCCGCCTTTGGTGGCGGACTCACTGACAATCTCTTTGGTGCCCAGACCACCACGGTTCTTACAAAATTCACTGTGTGGCTTGGCGGATTGTTCTTCCTCCTGACGCTGACGATTTCAGTTCTTCATGTGAAGACTTCGGCTGGACAGACCTCGATTCAGAAGCAGCTGATGAAGGCCCCGGTTCCGGCAGCCTCTCCTTCTAAGTAAAACGGTACGGTGAAAACGGTGTCGAGGATTGGCCCTGCCAGCCTCTGGTGCCTGAGGGCAGCCAAGAAAGGTTCTGTCGTTTTAGTTCCCACCATGGGAGCACTTCACAAGGGGCATGCGGCGCTCATCCGCCGGGCGCGTCGTCTTGCAGGAACCAAGGGAAGCGTGGTCGTTTCCATCTTTGTGAATCCCACGCAGTTTGGCCCCAGGGAAGATATTGCTAAATATCCGCGACCCCTTGATCAGGATCGGAGGATCTGCCAACGGGAGGGGGTCGATCTGCTCTTCCATCCAACCCTTTCGGAGATGTATGCCTCCGATGCCTCGGTCGTCGTGAATGAATCCAGTTTATCTGCCGGACTCTGTGGGGCTTCCAGACCGGGTCATTTCGCAGGCGTCTGCACTGTCGTGACGATGCTTTTTCAAATAGTGCGTCCCACGACTTCGGTTTTTGGTGAGAAGGACTGGCAGCAACTAGCCGTGATTCGCAGGATGGTGAGGGATCTGAAAGTGCCGGTTAAAATCATCGCTCATCCGACTGTGCGTGAGGAGGATGGTCTGGCCCTGAGTTCACGCAATAGCTATCTTACTCCTGAAAACCGTGCCCTTTCCTCCCGCATCCATGCCGCGTTGATTGCGTCTGTCATGGAGGCAGAGGCAGGGGAAACATCTGTGGCCAGACTCCGTCGTGGATTACTCAGAGATCTGGCAGCCATTCCCGGAGCCGTGACTGATTACGCTGCAATCGTCGATGCTGAAAGCTTGGAGCCCTTGAAAAAGCTTGGACGGGCTGTCAAGGCCAGAGCTTTGGTGGCGGTGAAACTTGGTGGCGTGAGGTTGATTGATAATGTACCCCTATCCGGAGTTTCTAAATGAAAACCTTTGATTATGTCGTCGTCGGGAGCGGGATTGCAGGGCTGTCGTATGCCCTCAAGGCCGCGGAAAAGGGGAGGGTTGCCATCGTGACCAAGAAATCAAGGGCTGATTCCAACACCGCTTGGGCACAGGGAGGCATCGCCTGCGTGACAAGCAATGAAGACTCCATTGCCCTCCATGTTCGTGACACACTGATTGCCGGAGACGGTCTCTGTGACGAGGATGTTGTCAGGACGATTGTGAGCGAAGGCCCGGAACGGATCGCAGAACTGGTTGGACTCGGAATGAATTTTGATGAAAGAACGACCCCCGAGGGAGTACGTGAGCCGGATCTCGGACGCGAGGGAGGGCACTCCAAGCGTAGGATTCTCCATGCCAAGGATGCAACGGGATTTGAGATTGAGAAGACCCTGCTGGCCGCGATTGCCGCACATCCCAACATCACGGTCTTGGAAAATCACATGGCGGTCGATCTCATCACGACGGGTAAACTCGGCTATGCGATCCAGGACAGCTGTATCGGGCTCTATGTGCTCAACGAAGCAAGCGGTGAGGTAGAGACGCTTCGTACCGATGTGACGGTACTGGCCACGGGGGGATGCGGCCGTGTCTATCTCTACACCACCAATCCCGACATCGCCACGGGAGACGGTGTAGCGATGGCATGGCGTGCAGGAGCTGCGATCTCGAACATGGAGTTTATGCAGTTTCATCCTACCTGCCTCTATCATCCTAAGGCTAAATCTTTTCTCATCACGGAGGCGGTACGCGGTGAGGGGGGAGTCCTGACCGATGACAAGGGACATCGCTTCATGAAGAAGTATGACAAGCGTCTGGAACTCGCCCCCCGGGACATCGTCGCTCGCGCTATCGATGCTGAGATGAAGCGCACGGGCAAGCCGTGTGTCTATCTGGATATCTCACATAAACCGGCTGACTTTATCAGGGAACGCTTCCCAACTATCTACGAGACCTGCCGCGGTCTGGGCATCGACATCACCCGCAAGCCGATTCCCGTCGTACCAGCTGCGCATTACCAATGTGGCGGTGTAAAGACCGATCTCAATGGAGAGACCACCCTTCGTGGACTCTATGCCGTGGGGGAAGCCGCCTGCACCGGACTCCACGGGGCAAATCGCCTTGCGAGCAACTCATTGCTTGAAGCCCTCGTCATTGCCCACCGTGCTGAGGTCAAGGCGAGTCGCAATCATCATCGTCAGGAAATCGAGATCGAGCTTCCCGAATGGCGTCCCGGCAAGGTGCAGGATCTCGACGAACTGGTCGTGATCTATCACAACTGGGATGAGATACGTCGCCTGATGTGGGACTATGTCGGCATTGTCCGTACGGATAAGCGCCTCCAGCGGGCGGCCCATCGGCTGCGCAATCTGCAAACCGAAATTCAGGAATTTTACTGGAATTTCAAAATTACCGCCGACTTACTGGAACTTCGCAATCTGGCAACCACTGCCGCACTGATCGTTGATTGTGCCCAGAGCCGTAGGGAGAGCAGGGGTCTGCATTATACCCTCGACCACTTGGGGCATGACGACGCCAAGTTCCAACGGGATACAGTGTTGAGGAGGTTGTGAGAAAGGGAGTGTTCGCGAAGTAGAAGTGTGCGGATCTTTAAATCCCAAGTTACGGATTTTCAAAAACCCGGATAAAACTCGGCACGCCGTTCCTTAGGAAAAAGGGGATAAGACAGTTTCGTTGATCATCCTCCTGCTCCATGACGACGGGATATATTTGTCCGTCGATTTCAGCTTCCCAACGCAGATTCGGCGGCTGTTTGATAAAGAGGGCACTATTGCCGGGAGCCAAGAGCGCGAGTTGGCGCCCAGGTTTATTCCCATCTGCAAAGGCACGGAGAATAAGCAGTTTGGAGGGCATCCCATTGACGACACGGTAACGGCAGATGTCTTTGTTTTCAGGGGATGCATTCGTTGACTTGGAACATGAATAGGTATGAAACTGGAGGTTTGGTGGCCATGGTTTCAGGCTTGGCGGAGGAGGCAACCCTATCTGCGGTAGTGAATCCGCCGGTCCGCTGGTGCTCAAGTCACCCGTGAGCAGGAGGATCTGCGAGGAGACGGTTGGAAACTTCTGAGTGTGCCTGGCAAGAAGAGCTCCATTGGTCGTGAGCGCCAGATAGTCCACCGAATTTGTCTTGATCGGGTCATTTCCCGTCCATGTGCCCTGTGGAAAGTAGGGATAGGCAAAGGGGCGATTGGTTCCTCTGGTATTGAGGGCGATGGCAGAAACGCTCGTGGCATTTACCAAGGTGATGCGAACCTCCGGTGTCGGTGATGGGGTTGCAGAGACCAGAGCGTGCCGGGTATGATGATGTTCCGCAGGGGTAACATCCATGGCTACGGGAGCCGGTGTCGGAGATGACTGGGCCAGAAGGAGTGAGATCAGGAGAATCATCTTAAATCAGCGTTTCCCTAGTGCCACTGGACATCCTGCAATTTTGGTATGAGCTGTCCAGAGGCATCGGGAGTCAGGCAGATGATGGCTTCCATGATGGAGCGGGCATTCGGTTTTCCTTTCGGATCAAGAGCATCCCCCACCACAAACAGTCGGAAAGTTCTACTCTGCACCGTGCAGTGACCGATGATCTTTCCGAAAGCCTCTTCCCTTGCCCTGTCAAAAACATCCGCCACAGCAGGTGATACTCCGGGTAGATTCCGTGAAAGGGGAGGGGTAAAGGTTTCCGCATTGCAGAGGTTCGTCGTGAGTACCCTCAAATCTGATAGCCGCGAATAGGGTCTGTTTTGCTCGACAATGGTGGCGAGCTGATCAGCAGTCTGCGGTGTGATGATGGAATTGGTAAAACGACTGTCCGAGCTGACAGAAATTCCACTGAAGAGCGACGTCAGCACGGGGTGAGGGGCGGTGTTGATGTTGATGCGACCGGGGATTCCTGCATTGGTGGAGATGTTGTTGGAACCAGGTTGGCGTCCTTTGTCTGCAAGGGTAAAGATGTCGATCAGTTCGATCGCTCTCTTCCCATCGGTATCCCAACTGGCGGATGGACTGAGAACAGAAAATTCAGGTTGACCGATGCGCAGTGTGCGTCCCCCGCCGCAGCAGAACGGTGAAGAGGGAACTCCTGCCATGGGAGCTTGAAGAAGATCATCCACTTGGGCTGGATCAATGATGTGGCCGAGTTCACCTAGCGAAATCATGGAGCCTTTTCTAATAACATACGGGGCAAGTGATCCCTCCCCATTCGGTTGATAGGATGAGTTGATGAGATCAGGAGTCTGCGTGTCGGTGGCTGGAGGATTACCTCTCACCGGATTCATCGGAATATTGTCCCGTCTTGTCCAGGTTACAGAGGGATCCATGAGTGCCCCCCTTCCAAGAATCCCTGCAGGACTGATGCCGTTCCAGAGCGTCTTGGCGGGATAGTTTGTGACAACTCCCCATTTGTAATAGGTGAGCGAGGTGGCGCATGGGTCGCCAACAAAACGATAATTCCCCTGTTGGATGGCTTCGTCCGCACCATCTGGATCCTTACCCTTGTCCGACGAGACAGACCAGGTTGGAATGGTCACGCATTGCCAGTGAGGTCTATCATCGTTAAGCGTCTGGGCCAGATGATTCATGCCACCTGCGAGGGCGTCACCCGGATTCTTGGGTGGTCTGGTCCTGTCGACAAGCCGCCCGTTCCAATAGAAGGAGAATGACTGGTGGTGGATGGTATCCGCGTTTCCATCAGGGCCGGTCAACCAGCGTGGAGAATTTGTTGTAGAATCGGGAGTATACCATGTTTGCACGACAGGTTCGAAGGCGATCACGGTAAATTCGTTGGGACGAAGTGCAGGGAGGGTAGGTGCGGATTTGTCGTAGTTGGCAAAAGGTCTTACCACGCCATTGCCAAAAATAACATTTGCCCTGTTTGCGATGAGCAGCCGGGCAACCCCTCCGGCTGGAATCGTGCCTGTGGTGGGATTCCAGATTTCTGCAAAGAAACGACTTTCAATGGTGGTGCTGTTGCTGCTGAGGGCTGTGCGGGTGCATCGTTCCGCGATCTGTGTGACAAGGGGTACCCGATCCCTACCTAACGGGTCTCCCTGATTCGGTCCGGTGGGACCCGGTTCCGACGAGATATAATCGACTATATTGCAGGCAAGACGGTGGAGATAGAGCATTGGATCCTCTGATCTCCGGGAGAGGGAGGCATCGCGTTGCTTGAATTTGGGCAAATTTCTGTCGATGACGGAAGCGATGTTTTCAGCGCGTTCATAGGGTGTTTTCCCCCATGCGGGATTTGTGGCAAGATCATTCAAGTTGTATTTCGGCAATCCGACTTCTGGGAGTCCGGGTGGAATCAGATCGGGCATCAGGCAGGAATTCCGAGTGAGCAGGATTTTCTTTTCCTCATAAGTCTTAGGATTTCCAAAAGCCGTAGAGAAACTACCCTCGGTCGGGAGGTTGGTGGCGACTTTTCTGAGTATTTCCGCCTGACCTGACGAGAAGAGAGCCGTGGTTCCGTTCGTCAACGGAATGTCTCCGGGGCCCCTGTCCCAGTCAACAGGGTCATCACGCAAGTTTCCGAGATGAAGGGAGGGATTCAAACGGGCTGATTCATCAATGAGAAGATAGGCGTATCGCCCGATGACCTTGCCTTCCGAGTCGTGGAGTTTTTGCCAGAGGGCCGGATAGTGTCCGGAGGGAGCAATCATACCTCCCTGATTTGTAATGCTCCCGCCGCTGGCGGCGTGTTCGACTAGCAGTCGATCATTGAGATCGATTGTTTCGTTTGGATTGGTCGAGAGGAGTTTGACAAAGAGTGCTTCAAATTTTTCTTCGGCTTGCTTCGGATCACTTTTTGATTCCAAGAAATTATGGGAAAAAAGAGGCGTTAGCTGGGCCTTGTTGGTCAGGTTGGTGCTTCCAATGACCAGGCTTGGTTGGATATCAAGTTTTGCTTTTCCTCCTCCGAGGCCGATAAGAAAGGAGGGTCGGTTGGATGTCGCCTGCATCAGGAGAGCCGAAGCAGCAGAGGCACCTGATTCCGCGACAAGATAGGATTGGGCATGTGCCGCAATCGAAGAGGTGCTTGCCCGTTCAATGCGCACACTGTGAAGCATGGAAACAACAAGGAGACTGATGAGAGCCAGGATTCCAAGAATGGCTACAATGGCAAAGCCGGCCTCGACGGCGAGCTTGGTCCTGTATTTGTCATTCGGCTGCTTCATGAACCGGAGGGGAGTGTTCGGGTTGGGGGCAGTCTGACAATTGTGGAGTAGCGTTGAAGGTGTTGCCTCAGGAGGCGTTCGTTGCGCTCTTTTATAGCACTTGTGACAGTTGCCTTGGGATCATTGAAATGTGATCCCTCTCCGGCGAGTGCATAAATTCTTATTATTAGCATCTCGGAGGATTCATTCTTAACGGGAAGGATATCAAGTTGCACAATGTGACGGGCCAATAACTCCGTGGTGGCTCTGTTTTCCGGGTTGGCTGATGTATAGAGTTCTTCGAGCCGGTTTTTTTCAAACGCCCTTGCTACGGTTTCTCCGGAGGCATGAAAACGGTAGAGATTCATGCCTCCCGATTTCACCGGGTCCTGCGCGACAAAATATCCAGTGGCGCACAGATCTCCCTCCCCGTTCGTGCTTCTTTTTTCATCAGTATGGGAGACCAGAAAGAAGATCCTCGATCCCTCACGATCCCCGGATTCCTTGACGATGCTCAAGGTTGCCCTATTGCTCACAATGATAGCGGAATGAAGATCCTCGGTGATCATTTCCAGTCCTGCCCTAGCCTCTCTAGAGCCCTCGCGCCGTCTTTCCCCATCTCTCCAGATCTTCGACGATCCATCCGCCATTCCGATCAGAAGTGTGATGATACAGGCGAGAATCACTGAGGAAACCAGCAATTCAAGCAAGGTGAAGCCATTTCGGCCTTGGCTGGATGATGGGGTGTGGGAGGCCGATTTCATCTCGAGGGTGACTGAATCAGGCGTGTGAATTTCTGGATTGAGCGATTTGCCGCCGGCGCGGAAGAGGGGGAGGCGACAGCAACCTCTGCTGTCAGCAGCCCCGGCACGGATGCCTTGGTGATTGAAAGGGTGACGACGAGTGCTGTGGTCGGATCGGTCAAAGAGGCCTCTGCTTCCTTTGCGGTGAGTCTGCGGACGGGTTCGCAGGAGGCATTGTATGCCACGGAGATATTAGTCGCGCCAGTCGACGGGATAACTTCCCACACCGGGATATCATTGCTCATTCCCGTGACCACATTCAGGGTTCCTAATCCCTCCCCGGATGGCAGGGACTCCATCATGCCCGAGGCAATCAGGGTGGCAATCGTTTCCTCCCCGCTTGATTTTTCTGTGCGGAGGGCAATAGGAAAGAGCGTGAGCAGAGCTGAAACAACAACGGCAAAAAGTCCCAAGGCAATCAGGATCTCCAACAAACTGAATGCGTTTCGATGACGGAAGTTCACTGGGTGGTGGCACGACCGGTGGCGCGTGAAATAAGAATTGCCGACGGTGGAGAGGCGGCGGCTGAGATCGAATCAAGTTTCAAAACCAGCGGAGCACCTCCCGGCAGCGGAAAACCGACCCGACCCGAGCGCAGAAACATCAACGCACCAAAATCCGAACCTTCCGGCGCAGTCAGACCATTGAGAGAAGAAGAAAGGATATCGGCGGGAGGGTTGGACTGCATCAGGGAGTCCTTTCTTGGATGAAACGAAACTCCCGAGGGAATCCTCTGCCATGCATCAATGGAAGTGATGACCAGTCCCTGCCTGGAGAGTAATCGGAAGGAGTCTTGCTCCGGAGGCTTGCGATGTTGGAATACCACCCACAGATCACTTTTTTGTGCCATGGCTGCATGGCGGGCCCTCTCCAAAGACTCCATGACGAGACTTGTCGCCGCCTGTCTGGATCGACTGCGGGTGATCATTCCCCAGCAGGGCACGACTAGAGACATCAACGCCACAACCAATGACATGGTCACGATAATTTCCAAAAGGGAAAAGGCCGCGCTTGAGCTGAAGGGAGATTTTTTTGGAAAAATGATGGATTGGCAGAACCGCACGGTATTTGAGCATGCCTGATGCAACTGTGTTGGGCGATTCAAAATCAAGCGCATTAGAATGCACGGATTGTCAGAAACCCGACCCAGACCGCCGCAACACAGAGCAACACGGACAATAATACATTGAGAAAAGCCCCAATGATATTTCCCTGCTCCAGCAGAAGAAAGGTCTGAAGGCTGAATGAGGAAAATGTGGTGTATCCACCGAGCACGCCGATCATTAGGAAGGTGCGGGCCGGTGGCGAGAAGATCAGTTTTCCGGGATCGGTGACACTGTACCCTGCCAGAAGACCCATCAGCAGAGCGCCCGTGACATTCACGACGATGGTGCCGAACGGAAAATCCTCTCCGATCCATCGGCTTACTATGTTCGACATCATGACCCTTCCGATGGAACCGATTGCCCCGCCAAGCCCCGCAAGCAGATACGGATGCCTGAGCAGGATGGTGATGGAGGTCATGTCGGGCGAAACAAATGGTGAAGCAGAAAAGACATCAACACTTAAAAGAGGACATCGTTGGAAATCAAGGAGCTTGATCAACCATGATGCCAAAATAATTGAAATACCCGATTGAGATTTACGGACACTCTGATAGTCATTCCCCATGGCAACCATCCCCAAGCTGCTTTCATTCTTCCTCCTGTTTTGTATTGCGATTCCCTTGGTGGCGCAGGATGCGGCTCCCGTACTTAAACCTCTAAATAAAAGAGGGGTGGTCAAACTCAAGACGATTGCCGGTGACTTCGCCGCAAATGAGGTGGCTGCAATTGCCAAATACTCCGGTCATCGGATTACCGTCATCGGTCGTGTTGCTCATCTTAGTCAGGGGTCGAGCGAAAATAAAGTGCTTGTCGTGACACTACAGGATGCAGCGGCATCACTTCCGGCAGTCAAAGGAGATTTTCTGACCGGATCCATACCCGAATATTCAGGAATCGAGATTTCCCAAGACGGTTCCAGTGCGACTCTTGTTCAACGCGATTCCACCGGACGGATTTTAGGACAGAAAAACTTTCTTAACGCCGATTCAATTATTGGACTCAAGGGCAATTACAAGGAATTGAAGGTGGGGAATGTGATCCTCACAGACTGCAAAATCATCCCCAAGGAAAGACTTCACGAATTGAGAGACGAATTGGAAAAAAAACAATCATCAGTAAATTAATCTGCAATTTTTGAAAGACTCTCTGAATTCCCGACATCAACCCTGATCATGACAAAATCTTCTGAACATTCACCCGATAGCGAGAATTCCTCTGGTGAGGCCATGTTGAATATCCCCAAGTCTCCGGGTGTCATGATCAATCCTGGATTTAAAGTTGACCCATTTTTAAACTCCGACGGTAAGCAGCGTAAATTCTTTGCGGTCTCGCAAGATCGTAAAAACTTTCTTTATATTTTTCTGGCGCTGGTGATTTTTCTCGTGATCTTCATCCTCTTGGAATTCAAGCAGGCTGAGGATGCAAAGCTTGAAAAGGAATCTACGCCTCCGGTCCCTGCACAGACCAATTAGTCACGCAGGCAAGACGCATCTAGTCAGAGGGAGGGACACAGAGTCCTTAATTCCGTGCAATTTTGGAGGCGCGGTACTATAATGTAAGTCTCTTATGCCTTTTCGTTCACTCGGCCTCAATGAGGCCATCCTGAAAGCAGTTCAGGAAACCGGTTATACCGAGCCCACCCCGATTCAGTCCTCAGCCATTCCTTTCGTTCTTGCAAGGAGGGATCTCATTGGAATTGCCCAGACCGGCACGGGAAAAACCGCCGCTTTTACACTTCCTATTTTATCGGTTCTCTCAACCGCACCCTCACGGGGTATCCGTGCCCTGGTCATCGCTCCCACGCGTGAATTGGTCGTCCAGATCGAGGAAAATGTTCGCGTTTATGCCAAGCATCTCCCTCTCACGGTCGCCACTATTTATGGAGGGGTGAGTGAAAAGCCCCAGATCAAGGCGCTGGAGCATGGTGTTGATCTCGTCGTTGCGACGCCGGGCCGTTTGCTCGATATTATCAGGGGACGGGAGAAAGCCTTTGCCGGAATCGAATTTCTTGTGCTCGACGAGGCGGATCGAATGCTGGACATGGGTTTTGTTCCCGCCATCCGACAAATTGTCCGGCTCCTACCAAGAAAACGGCAGACTCTTTTCTTCTCCGCCACGCTCTCCCGTGAGATTGAGAAACTGACCGGGGAATTTCTCCATGAGCCGGAGACCGTTGAGATCGGACGCCGATCCAATCCGGCGGAGACTGTTGCCCAGGCAGTCTATGAAATCACCCCGCATCTCAAGGTGCCACTGTTACAGCATCTGCTTCAGCATGACCATCTCTCGATGGTACTTGTTTTCACACGAACCAAACATGGTGCGGACAAAATTGCCAAGAGGCTGATCGCGGCTGGGATCACTACGGCAACCATCCACTCCAACCGATCCCAGAATCAGCGTCTTCGGGCACTGACGGAGTTTAAGGAGGGGAAAGTCCGTGTGCTCGTGGCCACGGACATTGCAGCCCGTGGTATCGATGTCGATGGTATTTCCCATGTGATAAATTTTGATTTTCCTCCCAATCACGAGGATTATGTTCATCGGATCGGCCGTACCGGACGGGCAAAGTCAGCAGGTGATGCGATCAGTTTTGTCACCCGTGAGGATGAGGATGCACTGCGTGCACTGGAGCGTTTTACTCGTCGCAGCGTGCCCCGCCTCAAAGCCGAAGGTTTTGATTACAACGCGGCATCCCATCCGAGAGAGGAGGGTAGAGGCCCTGGAGCCGGGTCGCGTCGCCCTGCAAGAAAACCGGGTGAGATTCGCACGCCGCGCCACGATTCGGTACAGGGACCGCAACAGCCCCGCCATGCTCATTTTTCCGAGAGAAAAAAATCGGGCAAACCGCGCGAAGCCACCCAGAGCGGGGAGGTTAAAAATGCACCCAAAAAAGGCAGTTTTGGCCGGTTCCTTGGTTTTGGAAGGAAGGGGTAGAAGGCCTTCGTTTCTAGGGTTTTTTAGTGTTAGCGGGGCCTAGATTATTTTTCCGATGATCAGATAGAAGGCGATGCTCGCTACAAACAGGGAAAGTCCCGTGACCACAAGTAGCAACGCCACGCTGTAGGTATGGGTCTTCTTGTTACGGTGCTCGAGAATGGCGGCAAGAGTCTCCTCCTGTGAGGCGAGGCGGATCTGTGTCGCCCATTTGAGGGTGAGTGTCTGGCAGAGGAGCATAATGATTCCGCCTAGGACAAAAATCAGCCCCGTCACGATCAGGAGTCGGGGAGTTGTTCCCGTGGCTGCGATTTTAGATCCGGAAAATCCTGTGACCGTGAGTGCGATCGTGGCGACGGTTAGCAGGATCTGACTGCGATTCTGAAGTTTGGTAAACTGCTCGATAATAACGCTCAGGCAGGCCGGATAATTATCGTGATGATCCTTGAGGATCTGTTCCGCTTCCTCGCGTGGCGTGAGGACAGGAAGGTCGGCGTAATCCATTGATGATCTGAGTCTAAACAGTGCGTCCTGAATAGTTTTTCTCCACCCAGTCGCGGTAGGCACCGGATTGGACATCGGCAACCCATGCCTTATGATCAAGATACCAAGCGATGGTTTTTCTGATTCCTGTCTCAAAAGTCTCTTCGGGTCGCCACCCAAGTTCCCGCTCTATTTTTCCAGCGTCAATGGCGTATCTGCGATCATGCCCAGGTCTGTCGATGACCGTTGTGATGAGACTTCGATAGGAGCTTCCGTCTGCATTGGGGCGAATTTCATCAAGCAGGTCACAGATCGTATGGACGATCTCAATGTTGGGTTTTTCGTTCCAACCGCCGATATTGTAGGTTTCTCCAAGTCTGCCGGATTCCAGCACGCGCCTGATTGCGGAGCAGTGATCACAGACATAGAGCCAATCCCGGATCTGCTGTCCATCGCCGTAGATCGGGAGGGGCTTGCCACTGAGTGCATTGACGATCATCAGGGGAATCAGTTTCTCTGGGAACTGATAGGGACCGTAATTGTTGGAACAATTGGTGGTGAGCACCGGCAGGCCATAGGTGTGGTGATAGGCGCGCACGAGGTGATCGCTGGCAGCTTTGGAAGCGGAGTAGGGGCTGTTTGGCTCGTAGGGATTGGTCTCAAGAAAGGCGGGATCATCCTTTTTCAGTGACCCGTAAACCTCATCCGTGGAGACATGAAGAAAACGGAAAGCCTCCTTCTCAGTTACATCCAGATTATTAAAATAAGCACGGACTGATTCCAGAAGCTCGAAGGTTCCTGTAATATTTGTCTGGATAAAGTCCCTTGGCCCATGAATCGAGCGATCAACATGCGACTCGGCTGCAAAATTCACGATTGCGCGCGGTTTGTGACCGGAGAGCAGTTCGGCCAGCAGGGCAGGGTTTCCAATGTCTCCCTGCACAAAGATGTGCCGCGAGTCGGAGGCAAGTGACGAGAGGGTCTTCAGATTCCCGGCATAGGTCAGCTTGTCCAGATTGACGACCGGAGTGCCGATTTCACGAATCCAGTCCAAGACAAAATTTGCGCCGATGAATCCGGCACCGCCGGTAACAAGAATCGTGTCGTTCATGGTGGAGTTTCACAGCCTGAAAGATTCGGGAATCGTAAGCAACCAGAAATGCCATGAAGCTGTTTCGGAAAATGGAATCTTCCTTGTCGAGTAGTTAATTCTTTAGCTCAATCTAGTGCCAAACAGCACGATCCAGATTGCGATAACTGAGGGCCTCCAACAGGTGATCAGGTTCGATGTTTTCCTTCGCTGCGAGATCCGCAATGGTTCGGGAGACTTTCAGAATCCGGTCGTAGGCGCGGGCACTGAAGTTGAGATCGGTCATGGCGGCTTTGAGTAATTCGTGTCCGGCTTGATTGAGGTGGCCATGCTCTTTCAACTGGGCATGGTTCATGCGTGCGTTGCAGGAAGTTTTGCGGTTTTTTGCAAAGCGTTGTCGCTGAAGTGCTCGCGCCTTGAGGATGCGCTCCCGGATCGATGATGAAGACTCTGCCGGAATCGTGTCGGAGAGTTCCTTGTATTCCACTGCGGGGGCTTCGACATGAAGATCGATACGGTCCAGCAACGGGCCGGAGATGCGCTGGCGATATCGCTCGACTTGGGCGGGAGAGCATCGGCATTCCCGCTTGGGGTCACCATAGTATCCGCAGGGGCAGGGATTCATTGCCGCAACAAGCATAAAGGCACACGGGAAGGTCATTGTCCCGGAAGCCCTTGAAATCACAACCTTACCATCCTCCAACGGCTGTCTGAGCACTTCCAGCGTGGAGCGATGAAACTCAGGAAGCTCATCAAGAAAGAGCACTCCATGATGGGCGAGGCTGACTTCACCGGGTGTGATGTTGGTTGTCCCGCCAAGCAATCCGATGTCTGAAATCGTATGATGGGGATCCCGAAAGGGACGGTGCATCACAATTGATTCCCCTGTGCCCAAAAGTCCGCAAACGCTGTGGATCTTGGTAGTTTCAATGGCTTCTTCGAGCGTCATGGGTGGCATGATCGTCGGGATGCGCTTGGCGAGCATTGACTTGCCAGAGCCAGGGGGGCCGAGCAGCAGCAGATTGTGACCTCCAGCAACGGCAACCTCGATGGCTCTCTTCACCTGATGCTGTCCCTTGACCTCAGAGAAATCGACGTCGAATCCGCGATCCATCATATGGGATTGCAGGGATTCGTGCGTGGCGGGAGCGAGCTCTGTTGTCTTGGAGAGAAATTCATAAGTTTCGCGAAGATTTTTCACCCCATAGACTTCGATCCCCTGAACGATGGAGGCTTCACGGACATTGGCAAGAGGAAGGAGGATCGCTTTCTTGCCTCGTGCCCTGGCTTCTAGGGTCAAAGGGAGGGCTCCCTTGATCGGTCTTACTTCGCCGGTCAGAGCGAGTTCTCCGGCCACCGTGCAGCGCGCCAGTCTCGACAAATCCTCCTCTCTGTCCGTGGCAATCATTCCAAGGGCAATGGGGAGATCAAAGCTGGGGCCCTGTTTTTTGATGTCGGCAGGAGCAAGATTGACTGTGGTTCGCTTGCGAGGCCACCGGTAGCCACTGTTGGAGAGGGCTGCGATCACCCGGTCCTTACTCTCCTTGACAGCCGTGTCGGGCAATCCGACGACAACAATACTGGGTTCTCCCGGCCCCGTATTGACCTCGATCTCTATTTCCGTGGCGTCCACGCCGACCACAGTTGCTGAAAATACACGGGTTATCATCGGAGATCCATCCCACGCAGGAACTCTTTTGTAAACAGGCGAACAGAAATTGCTGAAAAGAATTCGAACGCACACGCTCTCATCCCTGTCAAACATGACAAAGAAATAAATATAACTTTCATACGTTCATGTCATACGAAGATTCAGATTCAGGATTGCAGCTCTACCTGCGCCAGATCGCGCAATACCCTTTGCTTACCGCTGCGGAGGAGGTTTCTCTTGCTGCAAAAATTAAAAAAGGAAACAAGGCTGCGAAGGCTGAAATGATCCGTGCCAACCTCCGGCTTGTCGTGAAGATAGCCAGAGATTATGCCAATCTAGGACTTCCCCTGCTTGATCTGATCTCGGAGGGAAACATCGGGCTGGTGAAGGCTGTGGAGCGCTTTGATCCCGCAAAGGGTGGAAAGCTCTCGACTTACGGTTCTTGGTGGATCAAACAGTCGATCAAGCGTTCCTTGGCCAACCAAGGAAAGACGATTCGCTTACCCGTTCATCTCGTGGATAAGATCGCCAAAATCCGCCGCGTCGGTGCCGGACTCAGCGACGAACTCGGTAGGGAGGCGACGGACGAAGAAATTGCCGAGGAAGTGGGGATGAAGGTCTCCAAGGTGACCAAACTGAAACAGGCGTCAATCAGGCCTGCTTCTCTGGATGCTCCCGTTGGCGATGATGACTCTGCCGAGTTCGGTGATCTCGTCGGAGATGAGATGGCGGTCGATCCGTTTGAGCAGCTGCGCGACAAGAATATGCAGGAAGAGGTGGGCGATCTGCTTGAACAACTCGATGATCGTGAACGCAGGATCATCAATGCGCGCTTCGGTCTCGATGGATCCGAACCGATTACCCTCGAAGAGGTTGGTGTGAAATTCGGAGTCACCCGGGAACGCATACGACAGCTTCAGAATATTGCCCTTAGTAAAATGCGCCGCGCACTCAACAAAAGGGAGAAATACAATCCGGAGTTACTGGCGCAGGCAGCCTGAGTGTTCGTTTCGGAAGTCAGCCGACATTTTAGAAGGAGGCTTAGCTTTTAAGTCGGTGTAAGAGTCCTCCGTGACGGTGGCGGGTCGATTCGTTTCGGACGGCTGTTCCAAGCGCTTTTTTCTGGCCGATCAGCACGACCATTCGTTTCCCTCGGGTGACACCCGTGTAGAGGAGGTTGCGTTGCAGCAATAGAAATTGCTGCATGGCGAGGGGAATGACCACGACTGGGAATTCCGAGCCCTGACTCTTGTGGATCGTGATGGCGTAGGCGAGTTCCAGCTCATCCAATTCACTAAATTCATAAACGACCTCTCGTTTGCCGAAGCGAACCAGAAGTTGTTTTTCCTCCTTATCGATCGAACGGATGCGACCGATGTCACCGTTGAAGACTTCCTTGTCATAGTTATTGGAGGTCTGGATGACCTTGTCCCCCACGCGGAAGAGGTTGCCATAGAGTTGTTGCTCTATCCGTGAATCGCTTGCTGGATTGAGAGCTTTCTGGAGACGGATATTGAGTTCCCGTATGCCGAGGCTTCCACGATGCATGGGGGATAATATCTGGATGTCCTCCACCGGATCGATCCCAAGATGTTTCGGCAGTCTGTCGCGAACCATCGTGACAAGCGTCTCGGCACATGCTTCGGGATCTTCCCTCTCGATAAAGACTAGATCCGAGTTCCTACCGGGCTCCATGTCGGGTACTTCTCCCCGATTGATGGAGTGTGCCCCGCTGATAATCCGACTGTCACCCGCCTGCCGGAAGATCTCTGTCAGATGAACGACGGGAACGAGTCCGCTGCGGATGATATCTCCAAGCACAAGTCCCGGGCCGACACTGGGAAGCTGATCGGCATCTCCTACAAGAATCAGTCGGGCCTTGCGGGGCAGGGCATCAAGCAGACGGCTCATCAGGGGGACATCGACCATGGAGATTTCGTCCACTACGACCACATCTCCCTCCAGAGGATTTGCAGTGTTGCGTTGGAATCCCCCACGACCGGGCTGAAATTCCAACAGCCGATGAAGAGTCAATGCTTCCAGTCCCGATGCCTCGGCCAGTCGTTGAGCCGCCCTGCCTGTGGGTGCTGCAAGGAGGCAATGAAGCTTCTTTGCCGTTAGGATACGGAGTAGCGACTGCACGAGCGTTGTCTTGCCGACACCGGGACCACCGGTGATGACCACCACGCGACTATGCAGGGCAGTAGTGAGTGCCCGATGCTGGCTCGGCGAAAGTTTTCTGCCCGTCATTTGCTCAACCCAGGGAATCGCCTTAGATGCATCGATCACCGGATCCGGTGGCGGCGCCTCTGCTAGACGACGAAGTTGGCGCGCTATGCGTTCCTCAGCTTCCTTAAGATGGGGTAAAAAAATTAGTTCCTCTCCCTCAATCCGTTCGCTGAGAATTCGTCCATCCTTGAGATGTCGTGCATAAGCTTCTTGAACGATCGCATTATCCACTTCCAGCATGCTTGATGCCGACTCCAGAAGATCGCGCTTCGGAAGCCCGCAGTGTCCCTCGCCGGTTGCCTGATCTAAAAGATGCTCCAATGCGGCACGGGCACGAAGCAGAGAGTCTGCTGCAAAGCCAAGTTTTTCCGCAACGCTGTCGGCGGATTGGAATCCTATCCCGTGAATATCCCTGGCAAGCCGATAAGGGTCGGCCCTGATCAGCTCGACCGCATCACCCCCATAGGTTTTGTAAATTCTTGTTGCCCGATTTGTTCCGAGACCATGGGCATGGAGAAAGAGCATGATATCCCGCACCACCTTCTGCTCGGCCCATGCATCCTTGATCCGTTGTCGCCGCTCCCGTCCGATACCATCGACCTCCTCCAGTCGCTTGGACTGATTCTCTATGATCTCAAAGACCTGATCGCCGAATTTTTTCACCAATTTTGTGGCATAGACCGGTCCGATCCCTTTGATCATCCCGCTGCCGAGATATTTCTCGATCCCTTCCAGAGAAGTCGGCGGTTGTGTCTTGAGCGTATGGGCACGCAACTGCACACCATGATCGCGATCCTGCTCCCATGTTCCCTGTCCGGTGATCCACTCTCCAGCAGCGACGGAGGGAAGGGAACCGAGGACTGAAACCGGCTCTTTACGCCCCTGCACCTTTACTTTCAGCACGCAGAAACCGTTCTCCTCATTATGGAAGGTGACCCTCTCAACCTGTCCGCTCAGGGCATCCTCTGGTCCACCGGGAAGTGGTTTATTGGAGAGCTTTTTACGGAACGGGCGATGTGAAGCCATGGATTACCCTGCCATGGGAATGAATTCCCGCCAATCCTGCTGACGATGAAAGTCGCGCTGCGTCAGATTCGAGGTGCTGGAGATGATCGCAGGGAGTCCCATACTGCAATCGTAGCGTCCGCAGTTAAGGCGCATTTTGTGTCCGGCTACGGGAATGCTCAGGGAAGCTCTCCACCCGGAGTGAGTGATGGCAGCGTTTCCGGTTGGTAGGCAGCATAGATACTCTTCCATTCTCCGTTCTCCATTTCTGACGGAGATGACGGAGTTGCTGTCGGGATAATGCAGGGCCAGCATCATACCATTCGGAGCGATCTGGTATTCATGGTAGTCGGAATCACCAGTCTTCTGAACGAAAAACTCCACAACATCACCCAACTCCCAGAGGCGTTGCTGATGTGCCGTTGCAAGAGTGGAGACAAGTGGCTGCTGTAGCTCGGCTTTAAAAAGAAGTACTCCATCGTTACACAGAATCTCGACCGATCCGGCATGAAAACCGATTTCAGGCTCTGGGAGCCACGATTGAGTGAAGGGATAAATCATGTGTTGATAGATAATTGAACCTTGGGAAACAGGAAGATGGGCATCATTTCAGTTTCCGAGTCCTAGAGTTCCCTATAAATAATACGGGGATATAATTTTTTTCAACAAATGCTGACAAACACCCCAATTTTAAATCCGCTGATCCGGCTTAAGGAAGCATTGTATTTTATTGCGACCGAGAAGCGGTATTTTTGGTACATCTGTTTAGCGGCGATCATCACGGCGATCACCAGCTATACGAATTTTGGCCACAACACGGGGGATGAATATTCACAGATCTTCGAATTTGCGGGTTACAAAATGGGATATATCGATCAGGGAGATCTGCGCATTGAATTTGGCAGCCAGATGCGGCCCACCATACAAGTTTGGATGGTCGTCGCTGTTTTTCGTTTTATTGGTCTGTTCACCTCTCAGGTCAACCCGTTTTTAGTAACCTATCTTGTCTACTTAACAAGCGGGTTGTTCGGAATTTTCTCGATACTGGTTTTTACAAAGGCTTTTATGGTCAGGGTAAAACCACAATATAGAGAGTGGTTTGTAGTGATCAGTCTTTTCAGCTGGCTCGTTCTTTACACGAATCCCCACTTTAATTCGGAGAGTATCTGCGGCCACCTTTTGCTGCTGGCAGTTGGTTTGCTATTTGCAAAGTTGGAAAATCTCAGTGTCGTACGAATTATCGTTTCAGGGTTGCTTTTGGGACTTTCATTCTCCTGCCGTTTTCAGATTGGTTTTGCCATCCTGGGACTGATGCTTTGGCTTCTCTGGCCAGCTTACAAGGCCAAAAAGCTAAGCCAATGGTGGCTTCTTGCATCCAGTATGGTCATTGCCATCCTGATGTTTAATTTTACCTCGGATTTTTACTTTTACGGGAAATGGGTTTGCAGTGCCTACAACTACTACCATCAGAATATCGCGCTCGGAATCATGGACAGTTGGTCAGGAGTATCTCCTTGGTATGCATACCTCTTCATGGTGTCGATGTATCTGCCATTTGGCCCCCTCTATGTCCTGGCGACTATCTACTATTTTATAAAATATCCGCTCGATGTTCTCACAAGCATCATCGGTTTATTTCTACTGTTTCATGTTCTCATTGGACACAAAGAGGTCCGATTTCTCATGCCAATGTTGGGTTTTTTACCATTGATTCTCATGGTCGTGACGGCGGATCTTGTTGAGCGTTTCGACTGGCTTGCACTTCATCTCAAAAAAATCGCGACCATTATTTGGATCATGAATCTCCTCGCGTGCATGAGTCTGCTCATACCAGCGGCGACCGAAATCGGCGGATGGCGCTACCTCTACAATTACTATCGGAAGCCGACACTCGTATATTTCAATGTCAGTGTTAATCAGAAGCTTCTTTTTTATAAGAAGAAGAATGTTAATTTAGTAAAATATAAGAGCGGCGAACCGACACCCTGCCCACCAGGCTACAATGTCCTGATCGCGATGAATGCAAACAGCAACGACGCAAAACCAAACCACCCCTTGGTCTATACATTTTTCCCATTTAACTTATCCAACATCTTACCCAAGGCCATCGTACATGCCGTTGGGCATTTCGATCTATACGAGGTGAAAAACATTGAGGCTGATTAGCAGCACTGGAGGCGTTGAAGATGGGATCTCGATCCCAAGAGCTTCATCCTTTCCCTTTTTTTGCCAATCTGTATCCTGCCTCCCTTGAATCAATTTGAGCGAAATAGGACAGCCAATTATGGAAACCCTAGTGTTTCCCTTTTACAGTCGTTCCTATTTCCTTAAGTAGATCGAAATCAACAGACCCCGTAGTTCAACGGATAGAATAGGAGTTTCCTAAACTCTAGATGGTGGTTCGATTCCACCCGGGGTCATGAATCGAAACTCGTTTACTCATCTGTTTCAATTTGGTTAGATGCGAAACCCAGATCATGAAATTCAAGAGCTGTCGCATTATTTTTTTCGTCACCGTCGCTCTTGTCACGATCACGAATGCATCTGCCATCATCGGAGAAAATCTGGAGCAATCCTTCCTGCGGTACGGAGCACCCGTTAAATCAAACGGCGATTATAAAGTTTACCGGAAAGCCGGATTGGAAATTCATGCTCACTTTGTTGACGGTCTCACCGACAGTATCAGCTACAAGAAGTATATCCCCGGTAAGAGTGAAAAACTTGAAGAAATTAGTTTTGAGGAAATAGCCGTACTTCTTGACAACAATTCCCGAGGAGATGAATGGAAAGGGCTGGCCAAGCAATATAAGGAGGATGATCCGAAGCAAAAGTCATGGGTTTGCAAAAGCATCCCCATTCAGGCCTCGTATGACGACGACACCAATACTTTGCTCATCTTTACCAGTGACTTGAAAAAGCTTAAGGAGATTTATATTCGCAGAAGCAAGGTGGATCATGAAAAACTGATAAATACCTTGGGTGTCTAGTCTGCCTCCTGTGAAGCTTCAGTACACCTCGACGGGAGAGCGTTTTCCATCCTCAGGACTGCGGGCTGCTGCGCCTTCTTCGCCAAGAGTCTCCACGCGGAGTTTCCACACCTCCTGATCAAGTCGAGCGAATTCCTTTTCTGAAAAAGGCGAGGGAGGACTCATGCGGGATTTAAAGGCCTCAATATTGGCCAGCGCCCGGTCAAGATGATCAACAGGCGAGGCTTTCAGGATCTCGAAAGCCTGCTCTGCCAGTTCCATCCGATGACAGATCATGAGGAGGTCATTTCCGGCGGCAAGCCCCAGTCTGATCATTTCATCGAATCCGTAATGATTTAAGATGGCCCCCATATCGAGATCGTCCGTCATGATCAGACCTTCAAAGCCCAGCTCTTCACGCAGGAGTTTTGTGGTTACGGTCGGGGAGAGAGATGCGGGAAGGCCCGAACTGTCGAGCTCGGCAAAGGCAATATGACCGATCATCATGCTGTCGACGGCATCCTCTCCCGGCAGGGCAAACTTGCGGAAGACTTTCAATTCGTGAGCCTCCAGTTCATGCCGTGGGCGTGGCAATGCAGAGAGTTCGTGATGGGGATCACTGGATGCGGATGAGTATCCAGGGAAGTGTTTGCCGCAGGAGAGGATGCCGGTTGCTTTCATTGCGCGATTAAACACACCGGCCATCTCGATGACCTGATCGGCGCTCGTGCCGTAGCAGCGGCCACGAAGCGAGTTGTCCGCTTCATCGTCAAACGCAATATCGAGCACCGGACAGAGATCGAGGTTGAAGCCAAAGAGGCGCAACAGTTCTCCGGTGAGTTCCCCATGTCGGGCGATGAGGGCAAAATCACCCTTGTCCCGAAGCTGTCGGGCGTTGGGAGGTTCATTGCCGAGAAGTTTCAACCGGGAGACGCGCCCCCCTTCCTGATCGATCGTGATGATCGGTTCCACTGCGCTCAGTTCGCGAAGCTGGTCGGTGAGTTTGCGTAGCTGGGCGGGAGTCTGGATGTTACGGCCAAAGAGAATGAACCCTCCTGGTTGGATTCTGCGGATGAAGTCGGCATAAGCAGTATCGACTTCCAGACCAGGAACACCGAGGAGGAGGAGTTGACCGGCGGGTGTACATTTCATAGCGTCCGAAGGAATCAGAAAATCAATCCTCTGACGAAACGATTCTTATTATGATCCGCAAACTTTTCCTTTCACTGATTCTCCCGTTATGTGCCGTTTGTCATGCTCAGGCCATCGAGTTGGGAATCGATGTCCTCCAGCATAATAATTTTGATCTTCTGAGTGGCAAACGCGTCGGGCTTGTTACCAATCAGACGGGGGTCAATGCAGCCGGGGAAAAGACGCGACTCATTCTGCGCAAGCATGTCAATCTCGTCGCCCTTTACACTCCTGAGCATGGTCTGGATGGCACGGAGAAAGCCGGAGTGGATGTCCGATCCCGACATGATCCCCTGACGGGCCTGAAGGCTTATTCGCTCTATGGCGACACGCGTAAACCGACACCCCAGATGCTTGCCGGAATCGATGTGCTGGTATTTGATATGCAGGATATTGGCTGCCGCAGTTACACCTACATCAGCACGATGGGCAAATGTCTTCAGGCCTGTGCCGAACAGGGAAAAGAGTTTGTGGTGCTTGATCGCCCCAATCCTCTTGGAGGGAACCGTGTCGAGGGAATGGGAATTGATCCTCGCTGGATTTCCTTTGTCGGTCAGTTTCCCATTCCCTATGTGCATGGGTTGACTGTTGGAGAACTTGCCTTGATGGCCAATGCCAAGGGGTGGATGGGCCCCAAGGCCAATCTCCAGGTAGTGAAGATGCATGGTTGGTCCCGCTCGATGACCTGGCCGATGACGGGACTTCGATGGGTTCAGACTTCGCCCAACATTCCGCTCGCAATGTCCCCAAACTATTATGTCATTACTGGGATCGTCGGGGGATTGGCCGACGGACTTGATCTCGGACTCTTTTCCCCCAGGGCATTCCAGATTCTTGGTGCTCATTGGATGAAGCCAGAGATGGTTGCATATCTAAGGGCTCATTGTCCAGGCATCGGTATTGATCCTTACGAGACTGCATCCGGTCCCGGGGTGATCTTTCACGCCAACCCAGAGGGAGGAGGTGATCTCTGTGCTGCAGCACTCCACACACTGGCTGAAAGTAATAGGCTCTCGCGCGGTGGGATCTTCTCCAAGGCCAATGGAGAGATGATGAATCTTTTCTACAAGGTCTATGGCAGCGACACGATCCGCCACGATCTTGCGAGTAAAACACCCTCGCAGATCATCTCTTCATGGCAGCCGTTTCTCTCCCGTTTTCGCTCGGAGAGGCAACCTTTTCTACTCTACCAGTGAGTCCCTCGGGCATCAGAACGCGTATCCCCGGCCATGTCGAGAGGGTGGGGGTCTTTGGGGGAACCTTTGACCCCATCCATTCGGGCCATCTGATCTCCGCCCAGGCGGCCCTTGAGGAACTCAATCTTGACAGGGTTCTGTTTGTTCCCGCAGCGATTTCCCCCCACAAAACTGATGTTCCTCCCATCGTCTCCGCGAAAGACAGGGTGGAGATGATGCGACTGGCCATTGAGGGGGAGCCCCGGTTTTCCATCGATGATCGTGAGCTGCTCCGTGAAGGGCCTTCCTATACCATTGATACCATGCGATCACTTCTGGGGGATTATCCTGGAGTGCGTTTCATCTATCTCATTGGTGCCGATAATGTCCGGCAACTGGCAACATGGCATGATATTTCTGAATTGAAGAATCTGGTTGATTTTGCCGTCTTCACACGCTCGAAGGGCGAGGTGGTGCCCGAGGAGGAATTTCTGCTTGTGCACCGCATCATTGATATTTCCTCAACTGAAATCCGCGAACGGCTCGCCAAGGGAAAGTCTGTCAGGTATTTTCTCCCATCAGCAGTTTACGATTACATCATGTCCTTCGCCCTCTACCAATCCCACTCCCCAGATGCCCAAGCCTAAACCCGTTGCCGCCACTCCTCCCCCCGTTGATCCCGAGGAATCCCTGGCCCGTCTCTGCGCGGATGGCGCGCTCGATAAGAAAGCTGAGAATGTCGTGATTCTCGACATGCGTAATATCGCAAGCTTCACTGATTTTTTTGTTATTGCCTCCGGAACATCCGATCCTCAACTCAAGGCAATCGCTTCTTCGATTCGCGGGAAGGTGCGCGATGCCATCGATCTTCGTCCTCTTGCCGAGGATGGCGCCCCGGGCAGTCAGTGGGTGATCATCGATTATGGAAGTGTGATCGTGCATATCTTCCATACCGAAAAAAGAGAACTCTACGCCCTTGAGACCCTCTGGGGCGATGCCCGCAGGATCGAGATTGCATAGATCAAGCTCTCGATCGTTGATAACGGGGGGCTTCATGAAGGAGGTTGATTGAGCTGATTAGTCAGAGGGAATATTCTTCTTCCGATCTTGCTCCTCGATAGCTTTAAGCCCTCGACGGGCTATGGCTTGGGCCTCTTCACTATGTGATTTTTCCACTTCTTCAAAGCAGAGTTTCGCCTCGGCAAATAGGCCGAAGGCATAGTCGATCATCCCCCTGTAGGCGGTCACAAGCGAGTTGTTGGGATCGATACGCTCTGCATAATCTATGGCATTAACGGCCTTTTCATGATCTCCGGCCGCCGCCAGAGCCTGAGCGGATTTGAGTGCGAAGCTTGAATCGTAAGGAAAGAGTTTTAGCCCGGAGGCAAAGGAGTTCACCGCTTCCGATTTCAAAAACAATGAGTCTGATTTTCCTATCTTACCCAAGAGAACAAGCTGAAGTGCGGATTCACCTTCGTAATAGTAGAGCTCTGGATTGTCGTGCAACAGGCGGGTGCCTTCCCGTGCAAAGTCGAGTGCCTCCCGCTGATGTCCATCCCTTAATGCGACCCGTGCTCTTTCGGCAAGATACTCACCCCGGATCATCGGAATCCCATAGATCATGATCCCCAGTCCGATCAAGGGGAGACAATAGCGTAAAATCACTCGAAAGGAGGCACTCGGGCCAGACTCGGCTTCCGATTCATTGGGAGCGCCGGGATTCGCCAGCACCCCCAGCACCACAGCCATCATGAAGGCGTTTTGAGGGGTTTGCATGTTGAAATCCACGACGGAGTGGACGAGATAGGCCGCCACTGCCGACAGGGCTCCTATGTTGATAGCGAGACGGTCGCTTTTGAGATCTGCTGCGTGGCGGGATGTCGAAGCCGAGAGTTTCCTGAAACCGGAAATGCCAACAGTAATATGAACGATCAGCAGGATCGCAAGCAGTGAGAAGCCAACTGATCCATAGTCTGCAAGGATTTGGAGATAATCATTATGCACATGAATGGGATCATTCTGAATCGAGGGGTCCCTGAACAGACGACCGAAATAGAGGTAGGAAAAGCCCCCGGTTCCCCAGATTGGGGACAGATGAAACTGATCAAGCGCCGCTGACCAAAGAAGGACTCGGCAATTTTCCGGATCATTGATCTGAGTGACTCTCTCGCCTAAATGCTGGTTCTCGAAGGCCAGCAGCAGGGTTCCTGCAAACAAAAAGGTGAAAATTCCTAGGGCAATCAGAATCGGGATAAGGGCTCCACCTTTCTTCATCCGGCACCAGGCCACGCAGGAGAGAATCAGCAGAACCAAGGCACCCGAGGTGATGCTCAGGTAGCCGCCACGGCTGCCTGAAATGGCAACGCCTATGAGACAAACTAACGCGGTGTAACCACTCAATACCCGTGAAATGACCGAGATGCGTCCCCAGATTGCGTAACTTGTTGCAATAAGGGCCATCACCTCAAGAAACCCCGCAAAATGATTGGGACAGATGAAAAAGCCACTGGCTCTCCAACTCGGAGCATCAAGCCGCTGTGCCCAGGAGAGAGGCATCCATTGATTTTTTTGAGTGAACTGAATCAGGGCCGGAACGATCTGGAGCAGGGCCATTATCCCCAGAAAGATGAAAAAAACCTTCCGATCACCGGGCTTTGTGAGCACCAGGGTAAAGAGCAGATAGATCAGCAGGCACCCGATTAAAATGAAGAATTGAAGCCTTCCAATGTACTCAACTTCCGAACATCGGTTGCGTATCCCGATATAGGCCGCAAAGAAGAGGATGGAGCAGAGCGCCGGGATGGTTGCCCTCTGGCTGGTCCTGATTTGAGGGAATAAGGTGACCACTGCCGCCGCCGCAAAACAGATCACGCTCGGTATGGCATAAAGCAACCGCGTTCCCCCGATGAAGAGTTCCAGAAGGGCAAATGCGGCAAAGATCAGGAGAAAGATAAAAAAGCGCACTCATGGGAAGTTACTTGCTTTCCTGCGGCTTTATCCAGCAGCGAATTGTTGTTAAAAACAAAGGTGATAACATTTTTATAAAGCTAGAAATCAGACAATTTTGGAGTCTTTTAAATTCTGAAAGAAATTGACCCTTAACGCTTTTTCGGGTAGTTTGATAAAAACTTCAGGCAAGCGACAAAAACATCCTCCGAACATGAAAAATAATCTCCGTAAGATCATTTTGGCAGCGACAACAATCCTGCTCTCTTCGGCAGTCGTTGTCACTGCTGCGCCACCGGCCCCTGCAAAAGCTCCAGCGGTAAGCCCGCAGGCAATTGCTATGGCAAAAAATCAAGTTGCTGTGCAACTCGGTGCCATCAAGTTGGGACTCGTAAAGCCGGGACAATCGGCTAAAAATCTGAATCCTGCTCAAATTGCGGCAGCCTTGGCAGCCGGAACCTTGGCGATGACCCAAGGTAAAGTGCCTGTTGGCCAGCTCCAGCAGGCCACGCTGGCCGCTCTTCAGACCCCGATTACGGCACCCTTGCTGGGGCTGGATCCTACCAAAATCTCAGCCGCTGCCATCGTCTCGGCTGCAGCCCAGTCAAACCCCGCTGTGGCCACCCCCGTTATTGCCAAAGCTGCTGTAGTCGCAAGTATGACGTTCATACCAGATAATAAAGGAGTCAATCACCCTATTTTTGGTGCACAGCCGGACACTACGGCGCTCCCTCCCAATGCGGACAGGGCAACAATCCAAGCTCTGAACGCACAGACAAAATCGACACAGCTTCAGGCGGCGGCGAGTGCAGAGGGAGTGGTGTTGACCGCGGCACTTCAGAATATCAGACCTGATATCCAGCCTGGAAGTTCAGTTAAAATTGCGCCTCAGGATCCCAACTACGCAAAAATCACTCAGGCGATTGCGGCAATTTCCTCAGCCTCAATCAGCGGACTAGGGAATTTCAATGTCGGGGCGACACCTGATCCCCTGTATGGTAAAACAGCACCCAATGTTCAAGCACTCACGATCAATCTGGTTACAGCAAGTGAAAGCTTAGTGAATCTTACTCCTCCGACGGGAGCCAATGGACAGCCATCAGTTAATCCGGTTCTCACCGCAGTGGCTCAAGGTGCAAGCCAGGCAGCACCGACAGTGACTTCTGCAATCACAACGGGAGTAGCAGTAGGTGCATACAATTCTTATTCAGCCGCGACGACTGCGGCCGGTCAAACACCCGTGTCTCCCACTCAATTCGCTGCTCAAAATTCAAGCCAGATAGCCACAGCCCTGACGAATGCAGGCATTCCAACAACGCCTGCAACGGTCACCAGCGCCGTTACCGGATCAACCGGAACCACCGGTACGACGACTGCCGGTAACGGATCTCAAAACGGCTCTCAAAATGAAAATCAAAATGGTTCGCAAAATGCAACGGGAACCTCGAGTACCGGCACACCGGGGAGTCAGGGTGGTGGAGTCCCGGGATTGGGAACATTCGGACTGACTCCAGGCGGCAACTCTCCTGTGACGAATAATCAAGGCGCATAGGGGATTTGCAGGCTTTCCAACAAGTCGGATTTTCAGAAACCACCGCTTCGTCAAGAGAGGCGGTGGTTTTTTTATAGGGATAAGATTTTTCCATCAAACCCGCGTTCCGTCACTTGATTCCAGCCTCTTCTGGGACTAATGGTATTCCTATGTCGTTACAGCTTGAAGCCATTACCCGACTTTTTCGTGATGATGATCCTGAGACGGTGGGGATGGTGAAGGAGCAATTGGTTCTGCGGGGGGAAAGTGCTCTTCAGGAGCTCAGGGACTTGGTGAATACAGATTCGGCGATCGTTGCGGCTCATGCTCAGGATGTGATCCATGCCATCGCAGGAAAGAATGCCTCGGTTCGACTGGAGAAACTCCTGAAAGAACATGATGACATTCCGCTGGAGCAGGCATCATGGTTGATCGCGGAGGCATTGATGCCCTGGATTGATGGCGTTGAGTGGAAAAAATCGCTCGATCTCTGGGGATGTGAACTTCTGAGACGCATTACGGAAAACCCCGATGACCGTGTCCCCATCCTGATCGGATATCTCCACGGTGAGCTTGGTTTCGATGGAAATACGCATGACTATTACCATCATGAAAATTCTCTACTCCCGTGTGTGATCGAGAATCGCAAGGGGCTTCCGCTCACACTGACGCTCCTTTATATGTTTGTGGGGGCCCGTGCCGGAATTCCGATTTATGGGGTGAATCTTCCGGGACATTTCATCGCCCGTTGCGGAGAGGTTTACTTCGACCCTTTTCACCAGGGAAGAGTGCTCTCCATTGCCGATTGCGCAGATATCCTGGCACGGCAACAGATAGAACTCAGTGACGGGCATCTCGAGAATCCCGTATCGCGTCAGATCCTGGCCCGACTGCTGGCCAATCTTCGTCATTCTTATGAGATCGAAGAGGCCGCTTGGCAAAAAGGGATGGTCGATCGATGGTTTGACATCGTGACGGGAGAAGTGGAGTGATGTCTCCCCGCGTTGAACTGCTCAATACGGGAACTGAGCTCCTTCTAGGAGTGGTTCGTGACCTTCATCTCTCGTGGATAGGCAAAGAGCTTTTCCCTTTGGGACTACGCATCACAAGACAAACAACCGTCCCTGACGGGGCGATCGTGAGAGAGGCTGTTCTGGAGTCGTTTTCCCGTGCAGAGGTGCTGATCGTCACGGGAGGCTTGGGCCCTACGACCGATGACATCACGAGGGAACTTATCGCCGAGTTGTTGGGGTTGCGTCTTGTGCTTCACACTGAAACTCTGGAACGCATTCAGGATCGTTGCCGGCGACGGGGCTATCTTTTTCAGCCAAGAATGGAACGACAGGCCATGGTTCCTGAAGGAGCGAATGTTCTTATCAATCTTCATGGCACCGCTCCCGGCCTCTATATTCCTCCTGTCGAGGGAATCTCATGGGCATCGCCACACATCTTTCTGCTTCCCGGACCACCCCGTGAACTTCAGCCGATGGTGAGGGATTTTGTACTTCCCATCCTGCAATCACTCTTTACGAATTCAGACCAGA
>Ga0194039_1000031_pt1 | contig 89412 bp, 95 predicted proteins | sample JunL228m_MetaG_FD_148679 | JGI IMG/M metagenome (GOLD analysis project Ga0194039, IMG submission 148679) | Anoxic zone freshwater microbial communities from boreal shield lake in IISD Experimental Lakes Area, Ontario, Canada - Jun2016-L227-8m | ecosystem: Environmental > Aquatic > Freshwater >...
ATCAGTTTCAGGAGCAAAGAGCTGTACGCCCTCGTGAATTTTATCTCATACCAGTTGCTCTTGCTGACGAATATCCAGAATAACGTCAAACCAGTGAACGCTTTCAGATTTTATTTCTAGGGTTTTCTTAAATATAGGCAGAATCGATCTGGAGAAATCTTACTTACATCTTTAGCTTCAGCTGTCCTTTTCTATTCCAGGTCAGTAAATGCCATTGACAGGGCCATCAAATTAGAAATCGGTTGAATTAGGCTAATTCGAGAGTCTCATCATAGACAGGGCGCTCTTTGGATGATTTTATCTGCCCTGCCGTCCTTGGTCAGGTTAGGCATACGAGGTGTAAATAAAGGTGACAGATCACGTCCGGCAATTGCTTGAGGATATTCTTGGTGGACACCGTCTTACCGCCCGGGAGGGGAAGATGCTCATGTCGATCCGGGACAGGAGAGTCTGGGACATTGCATCAGTGGCGGACAAGATCCGTGAAAGAGTGTCAGGAAACCTGGTCACGTATGTAAGAAACCAGAATATCAATGTCACAAATATCTGTGTAAACACGTGTGGCTTCTGTGGTTTCTCAAAAAAACCGGGGGATGCAGGGACATTCCTCTTCGGTGCCGGGGAGATCCGGGAGAAGGCAGCTCTAGCCCGGAAAAGAAATGTCACAGAGATCTGCACGGTCAGTGGGCTTCACCCCGATTTTGATGCCTCCTCTTATACCGGGATAATCCACACCATCCATGAGGAAGCCCCGGAGGTTCACCTTCACGCAAGTAATCCAATGGAAATCGCATATGGGGCACGGAAAAGTGGCATCACGACCGGAGAGATGCTGCTGGAAATGAAAGGTGCTGGCCTTGGATCGCTATGCGGGACAGCGGCAGAGATCCTCGTTGACGAGGTACGTGACGTGATATGCCCCGGAAAAATCTCAACCGCTGAATGGGAGAAAATTATCCGGGAAGCACACCTGCTCGGCATACCCACGACGGCAACAATCATGTACGGCCATTGTGAGACGATTGAAGACCGGGTCCGGCATTTTGAGATCCTCCGGAATATACAGGATGATACCCATGGGTTTACCGAATTCGTACCACTCTCGTTTGTTCATATGAATACGCGTCTTTTCAGGGAGGGCACTGCGCGTCCGGGGGCCACCGGAAGGGAAGATATTCTGATGGTCGCTGTTGCGCGGCTCTTCCTCGACAATATCCGTCACATCCAGGTCTCCTGGGTCAAGACCGGTATCAAAATGGCACAACTCGGTCTCATGGCCGGAGCGGATGATATTGGCGGGACAATGTTTGAAGAGAGCATTTCAAAAGGTGCAGGCGCATCCAATACCGATTACCTTGACCCGTCCGAGATGAAAATACTGGCTGATGACCTCGGCCGCGAACTCCGCCAGCGCACCACTCTGTATTCTTTTGTGTGAAAAACCATGTATTATCAGGAAAATGAAAATGCCTGAATAACTCAATTTTCCGGGCTGCTACAAAATAAAATTGCTGTAAAAAGATTCTATCCGGATATTCCCCGGGCTATTCCTTCTTTTCCCGGTATTCCGACTCTTCTTCGACAAACTCTTCGACATCACGGTATGCCCGCTGCAGGATACTGACCAGCGGTGCAAGCGCAATCCAGGAGATCTGTGCAAGGGTCGTGCTGAAAAATGCAACCGGGATCGATAGCAGGAAAATCGCGATAACAACCAGTTCCCGGTGATAATTGTACTGGATCATGCGTGCGCTCAGGTGGGGGTCAACCAGGCGGTGGCTCCCGGATGCATACATCCAGATGATGATTAACATGGCCCCGGTTACTACCTGCATTGCGGCAAACAGTATCGTTGCAAGTTCGAAACTCCCGTATTGGATGATGAGGTTGGTCAGGAAGGGAATTATCGTAATACACAGGAGGAAATAGAAATTAAGGCTGATAAGTGTAGGATTACACCGTTTGATATAGGCGAACACCCTGTTATGTCCCCGCCACCACGATGCAATGACAAAAAAGCTGACAACATAGCTGATAAATGTCGGCCCCATGCCCATGAGATCGGCTGCTAATTCGTTCTGATGCGCCCCGTGGGATAGTGTTGGAACTATCAGAGACAGGGCAAGTAATGTAACGGCGAAGGCAAATACCCCGTCGCTGATGGCCAGGACCCTGTCTAAATTTTTACATACCGGGTCGTGGCCTCCTGTTTTACGGGGCACATGGGGTGCTGGCTGGTCAGCGACCGTTGTGGAAGTCAATATCGGAGTTATCAACCGAAAAGATAAAAAATGTGACTGTTTTAAAAGTTCTTCAGTGCCCTGTGTGGAAAAGCCGTGCTATCTTATCTCCGATTTTCTTTGCATGAGCGATTGCGTCTTCATCCTTCAGCACATCACCCGCAAGGTACCCCTTTCCCTTCACGTGACCAAGGTAAGAAAACTCGTGGGCGGACAGGAACCCCTCCATCGTCTGGATTGTCCTTGAGCCCCCCTTATCCGCTTCAACCGAAACAGCCACGGCTTTTCTTCCGGCAAGTCTCCGGTCGTGGTAATAGGAATATGTCCTGTCAATAAAATTTTTCAGTTGCCCCGATACGTCGTAATAGTAGGTCGGTGACCCGATTACCAGCACCTCGCAGTCGAGTATACGGGACGCGACCTCTTCCCAGTCATCGTCGGTTATGGAGCATTCGTGCTCTTTTTTACACTTTTCACAGCCTATACAGGGATGGATCTGCTTGTCCGCGAGTGAGACAAACTCGGTGGTCAGTCCCTTGTCTTCGCATTGTTTGAGAATGATACGTACCAGCCTGCTTGTATTGCCGTCTTTTCTCATACTCCCGGAGATCCCTAGTACCTGCATACTATCACCATCAATCAACACTGTCCCTGCTTGGTATTGATTGTTGCGATGACCGGGTCAAGACCGATTGACACCATCACACCCATGATCGTGTTGACCGGATCTGTATCAAAATAAAAAAGGTGTGAACAGCACCGGCAGTCACTGCACCCGAAACCTCTTCGGCTCCCCACCTATTGCGCTTGCAAGTTCACATTCGAGTAGCCGGGTTGTGCGTGCACAGACGGCATAGAGAAGTGTAACACCGGCATCTCCCAGCAGGTAGTCAATATGCCATCGCTTTGTCTGTGTACGGGACTCTGCGATCCTGATATGCCGTTGCACCCGTTTGAGGCCACCCGGGCCCTGTGCGGAACCGGTATAGACGTGCCAGCCTCCTGGAAATGCCAGGTCCCCGAGGGCACCAACCCGGATTGTGCATGACCTGTTGAACAATGCAAGGCAGTAAACCCCTTTTTCCATCGTGACTTTCCTTTCAGGGACAGGTCATCCGGATAAGTTCACGTGCGGCGGCGATATGGCGGGCACCGCCCTGCCGGGATGGTTCCCCGTGCCCGGGATAAAGACCACGGATGTCAAGTTTCGAAAGCCTTTCAATTGACCGGACCAACTCCTCCAGGCTCCCGCCCGGGAAATCAAACCTGCCAAACCCACCATCAGTAAACACGGTGTCCCCGGAGATCAGGTCCCCGCTGGCTTCGTCCAGGATGCAGATGCTGCCCGGTGTATGCCCCGGGGTGTGAATAATCAGGAGACCGCTTACATGGTCCCCGTCTTTGAGCAGGGTATCGGCAGCAATCCCGGGTGAATGAGAGCCAAAATGCATGGAAAGACTCTGTGCATCCTCAGCAAGCCCGGATGCGTCATCCTGGTGAATGTATACCTCTGCCTTGCACATCAGGGCAATTTCCTTCACGTGGGCAGTATGATCAAAATGACAATGGGTGAGGATGATTTTCTGAATGGTGTCCCGGTATTTCGAGACGGCTAAGGGTGTCACTCCGGCGTCAATGAGGACATCACCTACAAGATAGGAATTAGCAAATACCGGGTCACCGGGAATCCACTGGACGGGCATGCACAATAATAAGTTCCCGTGACAAATGTGTTTTATGTATACCCTCGTCCAGGAATGCCACAACGGAGTCCCTGCTTTCGTGGAGCAGGCAGCCGGGGTTGAGGGAATTTCGCCCCGGGACCTCGCAGGAAGCATTGCAAGGGGTCGGGTGGTTATCCCCTCGAACCCAAACCGGAACCACAAGGTATGTGCGGTTGGTGAAGGGTGCCGTGTCAAGGTCAACGTGAATGTCGGTACATCGGGCGAACGGTGTGACGAAGCTCTCGAAATAAGAAAAGCCGAGGCAGCGATTAAGAACGGCGCTGATACCCTGATGGATCTCTCAACAGGAGGGGACCTCCCGAAAATCCGGAACAGGATCCTTGCCCTCGATGTGCCTGTAGGGACGGTCCCGGTTTATGAAGCAGTCCGGAAAGCCGGCAATGTAGCCGATGTTGACTCAGACATACTATTCAATGTCATTCGCCAGCATTGCAAGGATGGTGTAGATTTCCTCACGTTACACTGTGGTGTAAATTACGAAGCGCTTGCTGCACTACGGGAAGACCCGCGGCTCATGGGGGTTGTCAGCCGGGGCGGAGCGTTTCACATCGCCATGATGGTGCAGCGGGAAGAGGAGAACCCGCTGTTTAAGGAATATGATTACCTCCTCGACATCCTTGCGGAATCAGACGTGGTAATCAGCCTCGGTGACGGGATGCGGCCGGGGTGCCTCCAGGACGCGGGACGGAGGGCGAAGACCGTTGAATACCTGACGCTCGGAGGTCTTGCACATCAAGCCCTTGACCATGGTGTGCAGCGGATGGTCGAGGGACCGGGCCATATCCCGATGAACCAGATCGGGTATAATGTGAAGATAATCAAGGAGCTGACCAATCACGCCCCGCTCTACCTCCTCGGTCCGCTGGTCACCGATATAGGGGCAGGGTATGACCATGTCGTTGCTGCCATCGGGGGTGCAATCGCCTGTAAAAGCGGGGCCGATTTCCTCTGCATGGTCACCCCTGCCGAGCACCTTGCCCTGCCGGACGTCGACGATATTATTGAAGGAACAAGGGTAGCCTGCCTTGCAGCGCATATCGGCGATATAGCGAGACGAAAAGACGATTCAGTGATGCAACGGGAGTCGCAGATGGCAGATGCCCGAAGGAGGCTGGACTGGGAAGGCCAGTTCAGTCTCGGTCTCTTTGGTGACGTAGCAAGAAAAATCCACGAACGTGATGGGAAACTGGAGACCTGTTCGATGTGTGGAGACCTGTGCGCGATGAAACTGGTAAAAGGGCTCCTTGAAAAGGAACCGGCCTCAAAGGAAAAAAGAGAGTAATCGCATTTTTTTCAGGATACACATGTTTTTTATTTTAATGCAAGCATCCTTACGGCAAGCAGTGCTGCATTCTCGCCATTATCAATGCCGACACAGGCCACCGGAACTCCCTTTGGCATCTGGACGATTGACAGCAGAGCATCCATCCCCTGCAGGGGACCGCTTACCGGTACTCCGATGACCGGCTTTTTTGTCCTTGATGCGATTACACCGGGGAGAGCCGCCGAGAGGCCCGCAATTGCGATGAAGATTTTGCAAGTGCTATTTTTCACGAATTCGTCCAGCTTCTCCGGCTCCCGGTGGGCGGAGATGACAGAACTATCATAGCTTATATTGTGTTCAGCGAGGACTGCGGCAGCGCGCTCTGCAATTTTTGCGTCTGATGCTGAACCCAAAATAATGGAAACCTCAACCATAAATCCCATCAAAACTTATATTTTGTCTCTATTAATATACTATGGGCTGATTACGAATGGAAAAAGAACCACTCCTGATGCTGCCTGGTCCTGTTCCCATGCCGGAACGGGTCAGGTATGCGATGATGCGCCAGGCCATCAACCACCGGGGGGCTGAATTCGGGCAGGTCTATGCCGACTGTACCCGTGTCCTTAAGACCTGCTTCGGTACAAAAAACGAACTCTTTGTGATTAGTGGCTCCGGCACGGCGGCAATGGAGGCGGCTGTATCCAACTTTGGCAGGGACAGGGAAATTGCCTGCCTTGTGAACGGCAAATTCGGTGAACGCCTGTTCAAAATCGCCGGCAGGTATGGGAAGGCCACGGAAATAGGTTCACCATGGGGGACCCCGCTCGACCTCGCTGCCCTTGAAGAGCGGCTGAGCGGCGGTGCCGATGTTGTCACCCTGGTCCATAACGAAACCTCTGTTGGTATACTGAACCCGGCTGAAGCGGTAGGGAAACTGGCAGGAAAATATGATGCCCTGTTCCTCATGGACGGGATCACCTCGATTGGTGGTGACACGGTAGAGTCTGATGCATGGGGCGTCGACGTAGCACTTGTAGGGTCACAAAAGTGCCTTGCAGCTCCGGCCGGATTATCTGCGATCTCGGTCAGCAACCGTGCCTGGGAACGGTACACAAAGAACCCTCCCTATTATCTCGACCTCGCGGCGTACAGGAAAAGTGCAGGTTCAACGCCAATGGAGACCCCGTACACACCGGCGGTTCCCCTCTTCCTCGCACTCAGGGAAGCATGCCTGATTATTGACGAGGAAGGGCTCAATAACCGGGTACTGCGCCACAAGAGGCTATCACAGGCGGTCAGGGCTGCAGCGGAGGCATGGGGCCTTACCCTGTTCCCGAATGTCGATGACCTGCATGCATATTCCAACACGGTGACTGCGATCGCCATCCCGGAATCCATAAAAGATAGCGATCTCCGTGGAGCTGTTAAGAAAATGGGAATCGAGATGGCCGGAGGGCAGGACCACCTGAAGGGTAAGATATTCCGTATCGGTAACATGGGTTCGGTCGGGGCCCCGGAAATCCTTGCGACCCTTGCTGCAACGGAACACGCGCTCAGGAAACAGGGTTTTAACATAAAAGGCAACGGCCTGCAGGCCGCCTGCGAGGTGCTCGGATGAAGGTCGGTGTAGCCGATACCACCTTTTCACGAGTAAATATGGGTAAAATTGCCATCGAAGAGCTGAAGAAGCATGCCAGCGTGAGCATCGAACGGGTGACGGTACCGGGCATCAAGGACCTCCCGGTTGCCTGCAAGAAGCTGATCGAAGAGAAAAACTGCGAAATTGTCATGGCACTCGGGATGCCGGGTGGAAAGGAAAAAGACCGCCTTTGTGCCCACGAGGCCTCGCAGGGGCTCATTATGGCCCAGCTGATGACAAATACCCATATTATCGAGGTGTTTGTCCACGAGGATGAGGCAAAGGATGATGCGGAACTTGCGTGGCTTGCCGCCAGCCGGACGCGGGAGCATGCGATGAACACCGTGAAACTTGTCCTTTACCAGAAAGAACTACAAAAAGATGCCGGGACAGGGCAGCGGCAGGGTTTCGAAGACAGTGGTCCTGCCCGGCAGTAAGGTATACGGTTTGGGACAGTTTATGAATAATCAGAAAATATACAATAACTGAGGAAGTATATGGCGCAAAAAGCGATAAAACTCGGATTTGTGGTCGCAGAATTCAACCGCGACATCACCTACATGATGGAAATCGAGGGCCGGGAACATGCCGCGTTTCTCGGGGCTGAGGTATCTGAATGCATCTATGTCCCCGGGGCATATGATATGCCGCTTGCCATCAAGAAGATGTTAAAAGATGGAAACGTAGATGCGGTGGTAACAATTGGCTGTGTGATCGAAGGGTCTACACAACATGACGAGATCGTCGTGCAGCATGCGGCAAGAAAGATCATCGACCTCTCCCTCGAATTCGGAAAACCGGTAACACTCGGTATATCGGGGCCCGGGATGACAAGGCTCGAGGCGAATGACCGGATTGATTATGCAAAACGTGCCGTTGAATCTGCAATAAAACTGGTCCAGAGATTAAAATGAGGGAATTATCCGGCAAGATTGCCGGTATTGCTCCGTCGGCCACGATGGCGATCTCGAATGAAGCTAAGAAAATGCAGGCATCGGGGATCGATGTTATCAGCCTCTCTATCGGGGAGCCGGACTTTGATACCCCCGGACATATCAAAGAGGCCTGCATTGACGCACTCCGGAGGGGCGAGACCCACTATGCCCCGAGTAACGGCCTCCCTGAACTGAACCAGGCAATTGCTGCGAAGATCGAGAAGGAGAATCATTTCCCCTGCAGGAAAGAGGACGTTATTGTTACTTGTGGAGCGAAAGACGCCATATACGAAGCCATGGAGGCTGTCCTGGACCATGGCGATGAAGCGATAATCCTCGATCCGTCCTGGGTCAGCTACGAACCCTGTGTGCAGATTGCAGGAGGAAGACCCGTCCATCACCCGCTGAATTTGCAGACCTTTCAGGTCGATGACTCCCTGGTTGACAGGATCACGTCACATACCAGGATGATTGTAATCAACTCCCCCTCCAACCCGTCCGGCTCCGTGCTTGACAAGGGATCACTGCGGCTCATCGCGGATACCTGCGAAGACTATGACCTTATCGCCTTGTCAGATGAAATTTACGAGAAATTATTGTATGGCCATAAGCATATTTCGCTTGCCTCTGTTAGTGATATGGCACAACGGACAATCACGGTAAATGGTTTTTCGAAAGCCTATGCCATGACCGGGTGGCGCCTTGGTTATGCAGTAGCACCACCAAAAATTCTCAACCGGATGTCCATTGTCCAGCAGCACACGATTAGTCACCCAACGAGCTTTGCCATGTGGGGCGGGCTTGCTGCGATTAAGGGGGACCAGTCGTGCGTTGAAATGATGAGGCAGGAATTTGTAAGGCGGAGGGATTACCTGATGACCGAGCTCGCGCAGATGGGATTTGAGTCTGCTCCGGCAGACGGGGCATTTTATGCCTATATCCGCGTTGAAGGGGATGACATGGAACTGGCGGAGAACTGGCTGAAAAATCTGCATGTTGCAGTAACTCCGGGCACTGCCTTCAATACCCCTGGGTGGGAACGGCTCTCATATGCGACATCAATGGACAAGCTTTGCGAAGCGGTTCATCGTATCCGGGCATCAATAACCTAAATATATCTTTTTTAGCGGCCTATTCTCCAATTAAGCCATAATGGGGGTTATAATTCTATAATAATTCCCTGGCGTGTCACCCTGGTTGAAAAAAGGCAATTTTAGCGATATTTTATTGTTGAAAACCATAGCCTTTTAATATAATTACAAGACAAGATATGATTTGAAATGAACCAACGCTGGCTCTGATGAAGGGATGAAACTGGAGTAACAGGACGTCCCTGAGCAGTCATCAATCAGGAATAGGTGGGACCACTGTGAACTATGTTTCAAGATTTTATTACCAGTATCGCAGGGTCATTAAAGCACTACAACTCTACCTTCTTATTGCCGGGCCCGGTCTTATCGTGATGATCGCCGATAACGATGCGGGTGGGATCACGACCTATGCTGCGACCGGTGCGAAATTTGGCTACGCACTGATCTGGTTCCTTGTGCTGCTCGGGCCGGTCGCCTATTATGTCCAGGAGATGACGGTGCGGCTGGGTGCTGTCACCAAGCACGGGCACGCAGAAGCGATCTTCGCTGCATTTGGTCCTTTCTGGGGCTGGTTCTCCCTCCTTGACCTTTCACTGGTCAACTGGCTCACGTTGATTACAGAATTTATCGGGATGACCGCGGCGTTGAGTATTTTTAATATTCCCCCTGTCATTACGGTAGCAATCGTCGTCGGTATCATGATGTTCATGGTCGTGCAGGGCAGGTACTGGACATGGGAGAAACTGGCGATGTTCTTCTGTCTTTTAAACCTGGTATACATCCCGGCAGCATTCATGGTGCACCCGTCTGTCGGGAGTATTCTCCAGAAGGGAATTATCCCGAATTTTCCGGGTGGGATCACCGCGATGCTAATTTTCTTCCTTATGGCAAATATCGGGACAACGATCGCACCCTGGATGATCTTCTTCCAGCAGAGTGCCGTGGTTGACAAGGGCATGGGAAAGAAGGATATTCCCTGGGGCAAACTCGATACATTGCTCGGGGCGGTTTTCACCGTCGTTGTGGCGATTTTCATTGTTATTGTGACCGGGACTGTGTTATACGGGATGGAAATTTCGAGTGCAGCCCAGGCCTCAACTACCATGATGGGGACCTATCCTCTTGTGGGGACACTCCTTGCGATAGGGCTGTTTGATGCAGGACTGCTTGGTGCAATCTGCATCTCTCTCGCAAGTTCATGGGCTTTTGGTGAGGTATTCGGCTGGGCACATTCCCTGAACAAAAGGATCCGTGAAGCCCCCTGGTTCTATGCATACTATTTCTTTGCCATCATCACCGCAGGACTTGTTGTTCTCATTCCGAATGCGCCCCTAGTCCTGATTACCCTGTTTGTCCAGGTCATTGCAGTAACCCTGCTGCCAGCTGCGCTGGTATTCCTGATCCTGCTGTTGAACAACGAAGAAATCATGGGTGAATACAGGAACACAACAGTCCAGAACGTGGTGAGTATCGCCATTGTCATCGGGATCATTGCACTTTCCACGCTCTATGCTTTCAGTGTCCTGTTCCCGGAATTATTTGCCTGAGGTGACTAAGAAATGGAAAAAATGGATCCAACAGGAAAAAGTGAGAGTTCCGAAGGAAGAAGTGACAGTTTTCTCGCGAAGCAGTTCTCAAAGTTCACCGAGATAAACAAAAAATATGCGAAACCGCAAATTACCATGACCCCCATGGTCAGGATTGCCCTGTTAGGGCTCAGGATATACCTGATCGTGCTGGTGCTGGTGCTGGTATACAAATTTTATACGTTAATCAGGACATGAGGTGGGAGTGAATGGAAAATAACGCACATCAAAACCAGAAAAAAGCAGAAGATGAGTATTTCCTGTCACGTGTTATTGGTGCTGCTGTGCGCTGGAACGGCAAAAAAATCGGAAAACTCTCGGACTTTGTTATTATTGAGACAGGCAAGATCCCGGAAGTAACCCATCTCTTTATCCTGCGGCCTTTTGGTAACCCATCCATGATTGTCCCGATGGCAAAGGTCCTGGCATTTTCATGGAGGGAAATCATTCTCCAGATAGAATCTGTTGAATTGTATGAAGGTACCCCGGGAGAATCGGCATTCCTCCTCAAAGACCACATCCTCGATAAAAAAGTCCTCGATATCGAAGACAAGGAAGTGGAAGTGGTCTATGATATCCGCATGGTATACCGGAACGGCAGGATCTATGTTACGGATGTTGATGTAAGCCGTTATGGTCTTTTGCGCAGAATCGGGCTGAAATTTGTTGCGGACCTGATCCACAACCTTAACCCGGACCGCGGGGAGCAGATGATCTCCTGGACCTATGTACAACCCCTTCCAAACCCGATGGGGAGTTTTCGGGGAAATGTAAAGTTAAAGGTCCTGATGGAGACCCTCTCTGAAATACATCCCGTAGACCTTGCGGATATCCTCGAGGAACTCGATAACGAACAACGGGTCATGATCTTTTCAGAACTTGCTACCGGCCAGGCATCCGATACCCTTGAGGAGATAGACCCGAACGTCCAGCGTGAACTGGTATCCTCCATGAAAAGGGAACGGGTTGTCCAGCTTATAGATGTGATGACCCCGGGCCAGGCTGCCGATATCCTGTCAGTACTTCCCGCATCTGATGCTGAGGAGATTATCCAGGCACTTGATAAGGACAATGGAAAAAAGATCCGTGCTATCCTCGAAAAGCAGGAAGAGACCATCACCGACTATGCAACATCCGGGTTCATCCGGTTCCCCCCTGAGACGACTGCAGAACAGGCAATCAACCAGTATGCATCAGTTGCAAAGGGAAAAGACGTCATTATGTACCTCTACGTGGTTGACCGGGAAGAGCACCTGCTCGGGGTAATTGATATCAAAGAACTTCTCCAGGCGGAGGACACGAAAAAACTGGGAGAAATCATGGTATTCGATTATATCAGCCTCAGTCCTGACAGCACCCTTAAAGACGCGAGGCGCATGTTTGACCGGTATGATTTCCGCTCTCTACCCATTACCGATGAAGGAAAAAAGATGCTGGGGGTTGTCCCGTACCGGGATGTGATGAACCTGACTCACCATTTTATTGAATAATGGGACCTGTTGACCCTCCTCATTTCAAATTTTTCAATGTTCAGACAGGGAGTTTCTCTCTAGCCGCCTCTCATAAAAAGATAAGGTAGTGTTGTTTTCGGTATTAGTACTATTAAAAATTGTTTCCAATGGGGGCATTAATTTCACCGGCCGGATTATTGAGAAGAAACAAATGAGGTCTAAAGAGGCGGAACAGGATTCTTTGTAACAGAACTGGGAAATATTTCCGCTGGATCAACAATCTTTTATAATTGGTTTCTGGTTTTATAGAGTGTTGCAAAAACAACAACACCCACCTACTTTTATATACCGATACGTATGAGCTATGTAGATAATCTGGTATCTATGATTCAAAATATAATTGACGTGTTAACTCGTCCGGATGCAATATTCCAAGAGAAGGTCAAGTCAGAAGAAAACCTGAAAATCCCCTTCCTGTTCGTTGCTGTGGTAGGGATTATTAGTGCATTATACGCATATATGGCGGGCTCCCTGACAAGCCGGATGATTGCCTCTGCAGGTGCCGGAATGGGCGAGATTGTTGCCGTATCAACGGTGATTGGTGCTATTATCTTTACCATACTGTTCTGGTTAATCGGGTCTGCAATATTTTACCTTATTTCAATGGCCTTCAAAGGTACAGGGGGTTATAACAGGACCCTTGAATTTGTCGGCTATGGGTTTATACCACAGATTTTTGGTAGCCTGCTAACACTTATTATGGCGGTTTATTACCTTCCAATGGTCAAGGTCCCGGTCGTCAACTCATTTACGGACCCGGTGGTTATCCAGAATGCGGTTACCCGCATGATGCACGATTCAGCAATGATGGAATTCACGAAAGTAAGTGCCATAATCGCCATAATCTTTCTTATCTGGAGCGCCAATATCTGGATCTACGCGATTAAATATTCCAGGAATCTGACGATAAAACATGCAGCAATTACCATTCTGATCCCGGTTATTATCTACATCGTCTATACCCTGTTCATGACATTTGTGGGCTTTTCTGCCCCCGGAGGATACTAATGAAAACTAACTTTCAGGACTCACTTTTACATGAAAGGAGATTCCTGCTTAAAATTTCTATTACACTGATTATTGTCTCTGCAATGGCATTTACTGCCCTTGCAGCCCCAACTGATACATCAGGCTCGACCGCCACGTCAGGATCAACTACCGCCACATCCCTTTCCCCTGCGTATACCCAGGTGACGGTGAGTGACGTGACGTTAGACCCCGCGACATTTGCGACCGGGGATGAAGGTACAATTACGGTCACTATCCAGAATACCGGGACCCAGAGTGTAACCATCCGCCGGGCAACTCTTTATAGCAAAGATATCACCCTGTTATCCGAGACTACCTATGACTCGGTCGGGTCGATTGGCGCTGGAAATAAGATGCCCTTTACCTTCACGGTAAAAGCAGACGTTCCAGAAGGTATCTATTACCCGGTATTCTCTCTTGAATTCCAGGATACGGGATTCCTGCGCTATCCTGTCAAATTAGAGGTGAAAAATTCTCCTGTAGTTCTTTCCATAACTGATAAGCCCGATACGTTTGTTCCCGGGAAAAAGAGTGTTGTCACATTATCATTGAGCAACCTCCGCACGAATGCGATAAAAAATGTTATTGTCTCGCCAAATGCCTCTGATATCGAGATTATACCCCAGAACATCGTGATAAATTCACTGGATCCCGGTCAGACCGTTAAACTCCCTTTCAGTATTACCCCGAAAAGTCCGACCGATATAGACTTTGAAGCGGTTTACCTGAACGGTCCAAATATACACCAGGTCGGACTCATTCTTCCGATCCAGTTCAATAATGATAAAACACAGGCGGACCCAGTTATCAGCAATATTGTTTCTGCACCTAATGGAAACCATATCAGGATTACCGGAGATGTAACAAATTCAGGTCTCCAGGATGCAAAATCGGTGACCGTTGCTTCAGGAAGTCCGGCAATTCCGGTTGATCCCTTCAAAGTCTACGCAGTAGGCTTACTGAAACCGGACGACTTCTCAAGTTTTGAGCTGACGGTCAGTTCTGAAAGCCCGGATGAAGTCCCTGTTCTCGTGAGCTACAAAGATCAGGATGGCAATATTTATAGCCGCAGTACTGCTGCGGACATCTCCCTGGCGAAGACTCCCAAAAATAATAGTTCAATGTCGAATGCCCCATGGATTATTGTTGGCATTATTGCTGTCCTTGTCGTACTCGCAATCGGGTACCAGTATATCAGAACAAGAAAACCGTGAGGGGAATTTCTATTTCAGATGAACCTGTAATCCGATTGGTTGATGTCCGGAAAGTCTACAAGCTCAAGGCCGGGGATGTCACTGCCCTTCAGGGGATCTCATTTGATATACTGAAAGGTGAATTTGTTGCCATCATGGGGCCATCTGGTTCCGGAAAATCAACCCTTCTCAACCTGATCGGTTGCCTGGACGTGCCAACCTCAGGAGAGCTGATCCTCGCCGGACGCAATGTCAAAGACATGTCTGATGACGAACTGACCTTCTTAAGAAGAGACGAAATCGGGTTTATTTTCCAGAAATTCAACCTGATACCATTGCTTACTGCGTATGAAAATGCAGAATACCCGATTATCCTCAAGCAGGGGCATATGGATGAAGAAGGCAAAACCGCAGGAATGCTGAAAATGGTCGGGTTTGGCGATGACCTGATGACCCATAAACCAAGTGAGCTTTCCGGGGGGCAGCAGCAGCGTGTGGCAATAGCACGGGCACTTGTCAATGACCCGGCTTTGCTTCTCTGTGATGAACCAACGGGGAATCTTGATTCCGTTACCGGTAGTCAGATTATGGATATTCTGAAAGGTCTTAACAAGCAGGGCCGGACGATTGTGATGGTAACCCACGACCCCAACATCGCACGTTCTGCACACAGGACTATCAATATTATTGACGGCAGAGTGGCGGCATGAAAAAGAAGAAAAATGTTTTCTTCCAGTTGGCCAGCAGGAATGTCAGGCTTAACTTATCCCGGTCGCTTCTTGCGGCCCTGGGAATTATCATTGGTGTTGTCGCAATTACCACCATGGGAATACTCGGGGCTAATATCCAGCTCGCCGTCTCGTCCAACCTTTCGAGCAACGCAAATTCAATAATTATCACTCCTGACACCGGTTCCCGGGGGGGTTTTGGTCCTCCTTCGGGAGGGACAACAAGTCTCCTGATCACTGATAACCAGGTGAGGGAGATCGAGCAGGCTGCAGGACATAATGTCGTCGTTCCCATTCATTCGGGGTCAGATCTCATCCAGGTCGGGACGAAAGATAAAAAGCGGGTGACCATCTATGGCCTTGATCCTGAAAAAGTCTCGTATTTCGTTGAAGTTTCAGATGGGAGTTCATTACGTGGAGCTGCAAGCGGAGTGCTCATCGGCTCCACGCTTGCGCGGGACGAGGGTATTACGACAGGTACCAGGATTAAGATAGGGGATGAGTCAACCGGAACGAACGAAGTGGTCAGGGTTGTAGGTATCCTTAAACCAAATGGTTTTGGTATAGGTCTCTCTCCTGACAATGCGATTATCGCATCCGATAGCTGGTATACATCGGTATATGGTCACCAGGGAGAATACCCGCAGGTTGATGTCCTGATCCCGTCGATCAAGGATATTCCCCCTGTAAAGGATGCAATAGATAAAAAGATGAATAAAAAAGTCAAGGTGGTTAGTATTATCGATTCGGGGGCATTACTTGAGACCATAAATGCCACGATCGGCCAGATAAGTATGTTTATTCTCCTGCTTGGTGGAATTTCACTTCTCGTGGCATCGGTAAGCATTTTCAATGTCATGATGATGTCTGTTAAAGACCGGATCAATGAGATCGGTGTACTGAGAAGTATCGGGACTACCAAGGCAGAAATACGGAAAATGTTTATTTATGAGTCATTCATCATCGGTTCGATCGGGGCCGTTATCGGTGGACTGATTAGCTTTATCGGGGGGTACCTCCTTGTCCGGGTGATCGGGACGACTAATTATTTCTTCACCCCTGCAAGTATTATGTATGTGCCGTATGGAATGGCGATAGGTATTGTTGTATGTCTTATTTCGGGCCTCTACCCGGCTGCAAAGGCCGCAAACCTGAATCCGATTGAGGCACTCAGGCACGACTGACATTGAAAGGACCCTTCCCCGCCCCGTTTTCCTTACCGGGAATGAGGGGTACCTCCAACCATAGGATCTCGTGGTAATGAATGAAAGAACAACACAGGCAACGGAAATTTGAGGGATTATTTATCCCCGCATTTATTTTGATTGGTATTGGTGCAGGTCTCCTCTTCGGCAGGCCGGATGTGGGTGCCGTTGTAGGGCTTGGAACTGGTTTTATCGCAATGGGGATTACAAAAATGATGAACTCTCCCAAAACGGGTCTATCTTCAGTCACGGCCGGGGCCACCTTCCCCCTCTTTATCGGTTGCCTCTTTATTATTGCCGGGTTCGGTCTGGTATATTTCCCAGCGTTGATCTGGCCTTATTTTGGGGCCCTTGCGTTAATCTTTGCAGGTATCTGGCTCCTTTTCAGGGCTGCGACGCACCGTGAAGTGGAAAAAACGGATGAAGTCGAATGAGACGGTAGTTTCATTCCATACCTTCAATAAAACGGGACCAGGAAGTCAGGAATGAACAGACGGGATGTATTTCAGAAGGAGCCCTGCCTGATACAGCTCAACCCTTTTGATTTCTTTTCTGAACTCTTACGTGCTCATTCGGACCAGGTCATCCACATGGTCCTGTATTTTGACGGGAAATTAGACCCGGACAGGATGAGGCGGGCGGTTATGGATACGATGGTAGCAGAACCTGTCTGTAACAGCCGGCTGGTGGAGGCACACGACACCCTCTGGTGGGAACCGCTTCCAACCGCCTGTCCTGGTGATTCCTTTACTGTTGTGGAGAAAATAGGCCTGAATTCTGCCATCTCCCTCGCGCTGTCCGAAAACATCGATCCCTATGAAGGCCCACAGATTAAAGTCCTTTTAATACGGGCAAGTGAGGGTGGGGGCGACGTCCTGGTAATCAATGCCTGCCATGTTGCAATGGATGGCAGGGGCCTGAAAGATCTCGCAGGGCTGATCATGGAATTGTACCACCGTTCCCTGGAAGACCTCCCCTCCATCCCAGGTAGAAAACCCATCTTAACCTGTGACTTCCCTCTGATTTCCACGCTCCTGCCATACCGGGATGGCCCTTCCCTGCCGGAAGAATTCTCATCAGGAGGAAACCGGTGGACATTTCCGGTACGAACCCGCGAGGTTGACCTGCCGGCATATGCGGTAATGACGATTTCTGGTTCAAGGCTTACCTCAATCCATGCAAAACGTAAGGAAATCGGGGTAACCCTGAATGATCTGATACTCGCGGTTGTGGCTAAGGCCTGCTCAAACCTGGAGCCAGGAATTGATCAGGTTGAATATTCGTTCCTTACAACGGTTGACCTGAGACGGTACCATCCGGTACCCGGGAGATCTGTTCTGAACTATTCGACGGCATTCGAAGTCAGGATCCCGGTACAACCAAACGACACGATATCCTGCCTGTGCCGGGATGTCCACGAAATAATGGAAACCAAAAAAAACGACTTCCCGGGAATGAAAGATGCGCTTGATGCCGAAAAGTTATGGGAATCCGGGGTCTCTGTAGCCCGGGAGACCTTGCGCACCCGGATAGCAGACCCTGATAATTATGAAAACCGGATACCTATTGTGACAAACACAGGGATTATCGACCAGGGACTGGCAAATCATTGCACTCCCCATGTCATCAATGCCTGCATGCTGCCGTGCCATGCCCCCCCTCCTGCCATTTTTGTCGCCATTTCTACATACCTGGATACCATGACTATCAGTTCAACTTACTATCGTGCGGCTGTTGCTGATGAACAGGTGCGGGCATTCTTTGACTGGATTAACCAATTTCTTCCAGGATATACCGTTTCGGATGACCAGGACTGGCTGCAATTCATCCCTGGATGAATTATGTTTCCCGATGGAACGGAAGAGTACCCCCCGGTATCGGGCGAACCTGTCAACACGCAAAACCAGGGGTTCATTCTACAGACCATGCGTACCTGCTGCAGGGGCCGCTATTTGGGATTAAGAATTACCTGGTGAAGGTTTGTTGATGAATCCCCGTGAATTTTTCCCGGGGTCGTTATGTTCCGGGTCGGCGTTACCTGCCGGCCCCTCTTTTTGTTTTCAGTTCCTTTCTCGCCTGGTCGATCGCAACACTCGGGGGTACCCCTTTCGGGCAGACCCTGGTGCAATTGGCATGGAACTCACATGCCCACCACCCGGATCCGGTATCTGCGGAAGTAATCCGTGAGCCAGGGTCCCGTTCCCTCGGGTCAATATGGAAACGGTAGAGGGTAGCGAGTGCCGCCGGGCCGGGGTACTCCGGGTTCCTGCTGTTTACCGGGCATGCACCGAAGCAGGCACCGCAAAGGACACAGTTTGTAAACCGTTCAAGTTTCCTTACCGCATCCGGTTCCATCCGGAACTCCTTACCCGGGAGTGGATCCCCCGGGCGAAATACCGGGTCAACAGATTGCAGGAAATCGAAAAATGCCGTCATGTTGACAATGAGGTCTTTTAATAGCGGGAGGTGGGGCAGGGGTTCAACGAGGACCTCGGTAGCAGGATCCCATGGAGTATCGACTTCAAGGGCTGGATAGGGTGAAAGATGAACCTGGTTTTTCTCATCAGCCAGCTCGTTCACCTGAGTACGGCAGGCAAGCCTGGGTACCTTGTTGATTAACATGGCACAAGCCCCGCATGCAGCACCCCGGCAGGATGAACGAAAAGATAAGCCCGGGTCCTGTTGTTCCTGGATAGTAGTGAGTGCTGCGAGGACGCTCATTCCCGGGACCCCACGGGTTTCAAACACATCATAATGTGGGGCGTCGTCACCCTGGGTATACCGGAACACGCGGAATTTCATCAATACACACGCTCCTTCACAGGGAACATACCCAGGTTGACAGGAGAGGTCCGGACAGTGATGGTATCGTTACTATCAGGTGCCGCAAGAGAATGATGGAGGAAATGATCGTCGTCCCGTACCGGGTAATCTCTCCTCGCGTGCGAACCCCTGCTCTCATTCCGCGCAATTGCGCACCTGGCGACTGTTTCTGCGATCCGGACCATACCCAGGATTTCGAGGAAATGGACCAGCGGGAGATTGAAGGGTGTTTGCAGGAGTGGTACCCCTGCCCGGTGGCACCGGTCCCTGAGTGAAAGTATCTCGATAAGGCCGGCTTCCATTGAAGGGCCGTTCCTGTATACCCCGAAATTTTCCACCATAGTTTTTTTTAGGGCGTCACGGACCTGGTAGATATTCTCCCCTGGCCCTTTTGAATAAAGGCTGACAATCCGCCGATCCTCCTCAATAACCGCTTCTTCGATGGCCGTGGGTTCCGGGAGATCCAGGTCCGGAAGGTCGCTGATAATAGTTTCTGCGGTGAGTTTTCCAAACACCAGGGTATCAAGCAGGGAATTTCCTCCAAGCCGGTTCGCTCCGTGAACACTGACACATGCACACTCCCCTGCGGCGTAGAGTCCGGGTAACCGGGTTCTTCCCGCAATATCAACATCAATACCTCCCATTGAATAGTGCTGGGCCGGCTGGACAGGAACCGGCGTGGAGACCGGATCGATTCCAGAGAAATCAAGGGCAATCTGGCGGATACCCGGCAGACGTTCATTGATTAATGGTTCACCAAGCGATGTAAGGTCAAGGTGTACAGATCCCCCTGGAAATCCCCTCCCCTCGCGGATCTCTGTCTCTATTGCCCGGGCGACGACATCCCGTGGGGCAAGTTCCATTGCACCCGGGGCATAATGTTTCATAAAACGCTCCCCGTTTTTGTTCAACAGGACTGCACCTTCTCCCCTGGCGCCTTCCGTGATCAGGATGTTAGTACCGTACAGGGACGTGGGGTGGAACTGGACAAATTCCATATCTTTTAAGGGGACCGATGCTTCCAGTGCGAGGTGCAGTCCATCACCCGTGTTGATAAGTGCATTGGTTGAACGCTCGTAAATTCGTCCGAATCCACCGGTGGCCAGCAATGTGGCTTTTGCAAAAAAACCGGCAATAGTCCCGTCCGGTATGCAAAGGGCAGTACACCCTGCACATGAGCCGCCGGCTGTGAACAGTGAGATAACGAAATATTCCTCGTAAAAAGTGACCCCTTTCGCAGTGACCTGCTGGTAGAGCGTGTGAAGGAGGTTATGCCCTGTCCTGTCGGATGCATAACAGGTCCGCGGGTATCCCGCCCCACCGAACGGTCTCTGCGCAATGTGACCTGCATCATCCCGCGAGAAAACGCAACCCATGTGTTCAAGTTCAATCACGGCCGCTGGAGCTTCCCTGCACATTATGGCCACTGCGTCCTGGTCAGCAAGATAGTCAGATCCCTTTACTGTGTCAAAGGCGTGGGCCTCCCAGCTGTCATGGGCCGTTGTATCTGCATTTCCAAGGGCCGCATTGATCCCCCCCTGTGCAGCGACCGAATGAGACCTGAGTGGATGGACCTTTGAGATGACCGCGACATTGATCCCGGCAGAAACCGCTTCATATGCAGCGCGGAGACCCGCAAGGCCCCCGCCGATGATAATGAGGTCATGCCTGTGTATAACGGGGGTTACCCCGGTGCAGGGGAGGGTCCCCGGTTGTACTGTCATATAGAGCCAAATGGAGGGAAAGGACTATAAATACATCTCCATTATCACCAGGAGTGGAACTACAACCCAATTGTTTCCAAAGGAGAAGCTAATACGTCATGCAGGAAAATACTAAATGAGTCAGGGTGCCGGAATGACAAATATACTTATCCTTGGAATGACGGAATTTTTTATCGTCCTTTTCGCAGTCCTTGCCTATATGATCAAATACAAGGGGAGAGTCGAAATTATCGCGGGCTACGATGAAAAACAGGTCAGGGACAAAAAAGGTCTGGCAGATTTTGTCGGTAACAACCTGATCATCCTGGCGGTCAGTGCCCTTCTCGCATTTATTTTTGAGCTCCTGTACCCTTCGAACGAATTCCTAGCGTTCCTCGTATTCGCATCGGTTGTTGTTCCCATTGTCGGAATTGCGACTTATTTAGGCATGCGTAAGTACCTTGCCAGATGAAGGGCAGGAAGTCGGGGCCGCTACCCCGAAGATTAAATGGTGCAACTGAGTACCTCTCATTATGTCAGAGGTCACTATAGATCGGGAAAGTTGTATCAGTTGTGCGTCCTGCTGGACCGAATGTCCTTCGTTTTTTGAAGAAAATCCGGACGACTCATTCTCGATGATAAAAGAACAGTTCCGGAAAGAGAAAAGTATACGCGTTGGTGAAGTTCCCGAAGACCTCGCCGGTTGCGTACAGGAAGCCGCCGACCTCTGCCCGGTCCAGATCATCCATGTGGATGTGTAGGGTACTCAAAGAGAACTTTAGTAATTTAAAAAAAAAACTCACGTTTCATTGGACCCGGAATAGTTCGGCAGCCTTTCTTTTATTGGTGAGAAAGAACAATCCGCTTTTTGCGGTAACCTTGCATAAATCCCGGGTTTTTAAAAAGAGGCATCCCCACCAGACATAGGTATGACCGATCGTAATTGTTAAAACCCCTGCCAATAACATTCCTCCATGCACGAATTGCTGGCAACCATTGATGATACTACGTACCTGCGAATCATCGAAGATGCCAGGATGAAAGGGATTGAACCACGGGACTGGATCAACCATGCAATTAATGAATTTCTCGCAAAGCGCCAGTCCGCGATGAAAGAAGTCCCGAGATGTGAAAATGAAACCTGCTCCCCCGGCGCAGTGCAGGTACATGCAGAGATCTATTCCCCGAACGCTGACGGGACCTGTCACGAAATCATCGAACAACTGCAACGAAAGGTCAGGGATCTTGAGACGGAGCGGGATAATCTGAAGGTACTCCTGGATCAAAAAGCAGTGCCCATTAATAATGTTCCCGGAGACGAGGCAGAAGTACTCTATCTAACCTACGAAATCCAAAAAAATGCGTTTGAACTTGATGGGATGGAGACAGAACTTGAGAGGCTCCGCCTGGAGAGAGAACAATTATTAACCCATCCCGAAGATTCGCAGAGGATACAGCAAATTGACCGGAAGATCGCGAGACAGCAGTTTGAACTGGAGAATTTTAAAGAAGAGGTCGAAAAGCTCATGTCCACTCGTGATTCTTTACGGGAGGATCTTGCAAAAAAAAGGAGATGATATAACTGCAGCCCGCCCCTTTCGTTGTCCGGATCATTTTTTTGGATTACCTGGTTTAACCCTGGCAATAATGGAAAGAGAAGCAATTTTTCAAGCAACTACTCGTGTCCGATCTCTCCCGGGAGTAATTCGGCTCTCTATTCCCTTGCCTGTGGACCTACCTGCTATCCCACATACTCAGTTCATTGTTCGTCCCCGGGAGTTCTTCCTGCACTGCAGTTTCGGATTTGAATGAAGGGTTGTTCACCATTTTTGTTACCCTGTACAACTCCATCTCTTCAGATGGATATGGGTTGAGCATTGTTTTTAGTCCCTTGCAGATGCCGTAGCCCGGATCAAGCCATCTTTTTTCATCCTCCCGCTTCAGAATTGCCGGCATCCGGTTATGGAGCGGGAGGACCATTGAATTCGGGCTGGTTGTGATAACCGTGAAAGACCGGACAATCCTGCCATCAGGTGCCATCCAGGAATCGCAAAGACCTGCCATGCCAAAAATCTCCTGGTGTTTCATCCTGATATAATAGGGTAACCTATGAGTCCCGGATTTTTTCCACTCATAAAAGCCTGTAGCCGGAACAATACATCGTCCGTGTGAAAGGAGTGTCTGGAACATGTTCTTATCCGCAATTCCCTCTGCCCTTGCATTAATTGGGGCCATTGCTGGCTTCTCTCCCTTCGTCCATGAAGGGATAAGGCCCCAGTACATCATGGTAACCTGTGCGCTTCCGGTCCCGGTAATGACCGGGACTTCCTCACCCGGTGCAATATTGAACCTGGGCAGGGAGACCCCTGAAGGCTCACTAAGGCCGAAGCGCTCAGCCAGGTAACTAATCCTCACCGCGATAGAGAAGCGACCACACATTACTGACTGGTAGTCGCGAAAAAGGATAATAGTTATTCCGGGAAAGGGGACATTTTTTATGGGTATCCCCGTGGCGATTTTGTTGGTATCCGGGGCATTAATGGAATCGATTTTTTCCAAGTGATGAATTCCGAAAAAATAAATGGGAATATTCAGGTATCGTTGTCCTTTGGGCTACTTGGCAGACGACGTTTTGCATCCTCTTGCGCCAGGGTTTTCTCCGTAAGGAACTCTTTGTAAACACCGTCTCTCAGTGGGATTGCCTCAAACCGCATGATAAACTCTTTAATTAATCCTTTTTCAAAGATGAGATTGAGGGCGGTACTCGTGATCTCCTCATAGGCCTTGCTATGAGCATGACCTGCATCCATCCGGTACTTTTGCATATACGCCGTGCAGAGACAATCTACCATGAGATTGAAATAAAGAATCACGGTCTCTTTATCGGCCCTGGACACCCGTTCAGCTTCGACCTCGACATCAGCCCAGAAATTGCTGATAATCCTGACAAGATCTTCAAATTCTTCATCAGAAACGGTATTGCCACCGCGGGTTGCAATCTTCCGAACAAATGTACGTATCTCGTTGTCATCCACAAAACCACCTCCGGTGTCTGTCAATGGTATACCACTTCCGCGGAATATAAACGCAGTGGTATGATCAAGGGTAAATTAAAAAGCATTCCCTGCATTCATTCCGGGATTAAGGAATTGTAAGGAAAAACGGTATTGCGATTCATGGTCGATTGTTCACTATTCGCCAAAGGAAGATGAATGCACGTTTTGAATGTATCCGTTTATCCTTGGATATCAATAGCCAACAATAAAATTATTCCTCCAACAATGTATAAATATATACAAAGAAGAATACTATTATGCAAACAAAAATCCTCCTTGACGAGGAGCAGATGCCAAAACGTTGGTATAATGTCCAGGCGGACCTGAAAACTCCGCTGGACCCCCCGCTCCACCCCCAGACCCATGCACCGATCAGGCCGGAGGACCTGTCTCCTATCTTCCCGATGGAGATTATCCGGCAGGAAGTGACCACCGACCGCTATATCGATATTCCCGAAGAGGTGCAGGACGTGTTACACCTCTGGAGACCCAGCCCTCTGTACCGCGCCCACAGGCTTGAAAAATTCTTAAAGACACCGGCGAAGATTTACTACAAGTGGGAAGGGGTAAGCCCGGCCGGGAGTCACAAGACGAACACGTCGATCCCCCAGGCTTATTATAACATGAAGGAAGGGATTGAGCGGATCGCAACTGAAACCGGTGCAGGCCAGTGGGGTTGTGCGATGTCCTTTGCGACCATGCTCTATGATCTCGAGTGTACCGTCTACATGGTCAGGTCGAGCTATGCACAGAAACCTTACCGGAAGTCGATGATGCATGTCTGGGGCGCGGAATGCATCCCCAGCCCGAGCGACAAGACGAATGCCGGACGTGCAATGCTTGGAAAAGACCCTGATACACCGGGAAGCCTTGGCATGGCCATCTCTGAAGCAGTTGAAGATGCTGCATCCAACAAGAACACCAATTACGCGTTAGGTTCGGTCTTAAACCATGTCTGCCTCCACCAGACTGTTATCGGGCTCGAATGCCGGGAACAACTTGCGATGGTCGATGACTACCCTGACGTCGTGATCGGGTGTGTTGGCGGCGGTTCAAACTTCGCCGGGATCTCGTTCCCGTTTGCCGGGGACAAGCTGACCGGGAAACACAAGGATGTGGATATCATCGGTGTTGAACCAGCATCCTGCCCAACGCTGACAAAGGGGCTGTTTGCCTATGACCTTGCAGATGAAGCAGGCTACACCCCGCTTCTCAAGATGTTTACGCTTGGCCATGATTTTGTCCCGCCCTCCATGCATGCAGGTGGTCTCCGCTACCACGGGGACTCCCCGATTGTCTCCCGGCTTGTGCACGACGGGGTAATGCGGGCGGTCTCATACCACCAGAGCGAAGTCTTTGATGCAGCCCAGACCTTTGCCCGTACGGAAGGGATCATTGTAGCCCCCGAGACCTCCCATGCGGTAAGATCTGCAATTGACGAGGCCCTCGCCTGTAAAAAGACCGGGGAGGATAAGACCATTCTCTTTAACTGTTCAGGCCATGGCAATTTCGATATGTCGGCATATGATGCCTATTACGAAGGCAAACTGGTGGACTACGAATACCCTGACGCCTTGATCAAAGAGGCCCTCGCCCGGATACCAAAAATTTCCTGATTCCTTTTTTTTATGCGACGCATCGGACTTTTAATCAACCCTGTAGCCGGCATGGGTGGTGCCGTGGGGCTTAAGGGGACCGATGGCAATGTTGAAGAGGCCCGGCGCCGGGGTGCGTCACCTCAGGCGAAGAACCGGGCGCACATTACGCTTTCCCTGCTTGCCCGTGAACCTGAAGTTGGTTTTGTTACCTGTTCAGGCCAGATGGGAGAGGTGGCCCTCATGGAGGCAGGCGTGAAGGATTACCAGGTACTCTATCATTGCCACGATGAGAGCAGTGCCAATGATACGCGGCAGGCTGCACTGGCATTTAAAAAAGACCGTGTTGAACTGGTCTTGTTCTGCGGGGGTGACGGGACTGCCCGGGATATCTTTGATGCAGTTGGCCGGGACCTGCCGATCCTTGGGATTCCTGCCGGGGTAAAGATGTACTCAGCCGTCTTTGCTATTGATCCCGCTACCGCAGCAGAACTCGTGACCGGGTATGATTCGCTGTCCCTGCGTGACTCGGAAATAATGGATGTGGACGAAGAGGCATACCGGGCCGGGGAGCTGAAAACCAGGTTGTATGGAATTGCCCGCACTCCTGCTCTTCCGGGAAAAGTCCAGCTCTCAAAGCACGTCTTTGAAGAGGGGGATGAGGAACGGGCAAAAGGAGAAATAGCCCGTTTCATCCACGAAATAATGATCCCTGACGTGCTCTATATCCTTGGCGCCGGAACTACCACCGAGGCTGTCGCCCGTGATATCGGTGTGAATAAGACGTTGCTGGGTGTTGATGCAATAAAAAACGGCAACCTTCTGGCACCCGATAGTAATGAGCAGACACTCTGGGATTTGCTCATCAAGGGTGAAGAGGCTAAAATTATCATCAGCCCCATAGGTGCACAGGGGTTCATCCTCGGCAGGGGCAATCAGCAGATTAGTCCCCGGATCGTAAGGAGGGTCGGGCTTGAAAACCTCATCGTGGTCGCATCCCCCCATAAACTCAGGGAAACCCCTGTCCTGTATGTGGACTCCGGGGAGCCGTGCCTTGATGCAGAGTTTGGCGAAAGCATCCTTGTGGTATCAGGTTACCGGATGGCCCAGAGAAAACGAATCCATCAGCATAAAAATCCAAAACGTGATAGTACAATTCCTCTTAATTGTTCAGATATTATCTATTTTTAGGAAAGGTGGCAGGTTTTTTCAAATTCAATCAGAAACATTAATAGATTATTCAGTCTAGACTAATTAGTCTAATTGTGCCGGTGATACCTGAACCCGGCAGCAATACGTGGGTGATTTCATGCAATACCGGCAAGTTCCTAAAAATGGCGATCAGTTATCAGCCCTTGGCTTTGGCGCAATGCGTCTTGCAACAAAACGGCTGGGCATCGATGAAGAGCGTGCTACACGGCAGATCCGTGATGCCATCGACCACGGGATCAACTATGTCGATACCGCAGTACCGTATCACGGCGGGGAGAGTGAGCGGTTTTTAGGACGGGCACTCCAGGAAGGTTACCGGGAAAAAGTGAAACTCGCCACCAAACTCCCGCCGTGGAGCGTAAAAACCCGCGAAGATATGGACCGGATCCTCGATATTCAGCTTAAAAAACTCCAGACTGATCATATCGACTATTACCTTCTCCATTCTCTTGAAGCCGGTCAATGGAAACGACTATTTGAACTTGGCGTCCTGGAATTCCTGGATTCAGCAAAAGTAGCCGGAAAGATCAGGAACGCCGGCTTCTCCTTCCACGGAGACCGGAAAACATTCAGGGAAATCATCGATGCCTACGACTGGATCTTTTGCCAGATCCAGTACAATTTCCTTGATGAAACGAACCAGGCCGGGACCGAGGGCCTTCGCTACGCAGCCTCAAAGAATATCGCGGTTATGATTATGGAGCCGCTCAGGGGCGGGATGCTTGCCGGAAAATTACCGGACGAGGTTAAACAAATATACCGCGATGCAGGGACAAAACGGTCAGCGGCGGCATGGGCTCTCCGCTGGGTATGGAATCACCCGGAGGTAACGGTTGTCCTCTCCGGGATGAATGACGAGAACCACATTGCCGAAAACATAACAACCTGCGAAGATGCCCTGCCCGGTTCCATGACTGCCGATGATATTGCAACCATGGAAAAAGTAACAGCGACATACAAAAAGCTTATCAGGGTAGGTTGTACCGGGTGCGCATATTGTATGCCCTGTCCATTCGGGGTGAATATTCCCCAGTGCTTCGCCATGTTCAACGATTACCACATGGGCTCAAACCGGATGATGGTGAGGGGGTTCTATGGGATGCAGCTGATGGGTGGAATGGGAACGTCGGCCGATGCTTCGCTCTGCCGGAACTGCGGAAAGTGTGTCAGGGCCTGCCCCCAGAATATTGAGATCCCCGAAGAACTTAAAAAAGTCAAAAGCACTCTTGGTGGGCTCAGTACGAAACTGATGATCCCGCTGGTCAGGCTGATGTTCTCTCCGAAGGTAAAGGAATAACCAAAATTAGTTCTTAATAACAAATGAACCCCCGTAAAACCTGCAAATCAACGGATGACCCTGTTGGGACCTCATCCGGAAACCGAGAAAAGATACTTGTAACGGCGCTTAAGCTCTTTACCACGCAGGGTGTGGACGGGACCCCGACTGCGCAGATCAGCAAAGAGGCCGGGGTCTCAACCGGGACGCTGTTCCACTATTTTCCGGATAAGAACTACCTCGTTGACCAGTTGTATCTCTCGATCAAGAAGGAGCTGGCAGAGGTTATCCACAGGAACGATGACCGTACGCTCCCCACAAAACAGCGTCTTGAGCAGTGTCTGCGTGGGTATATCGCGTGGGGTGTGGCAAACCAGGGTAAGGCACGATTCCTCGACCAGGTTTGCAACTCCCCCGGCATCAGGGAAGAGGTAAAGCAGCAGGCCTTTGATGATTTTACCTGGATGATAGAACTGAGTAATTCCGCTGTCCGCGAAGGGATATTACAGGACCTGCCCCTGGAATTTTATGCAGTAATGCTTTCTCGGATCCTGAATGGCATTTTAACCCTTATAGAATCCGGATGTACCGGGTTATCACAGGATGAGATCATAGAAAACGGGCTTATGATGCTCTGGAAACAATAATCATCTTATTTTTCGGGATGGCGTTCCATTAGCAACCCGCCTATTTGAGTAATATAAAGGTTTCATTTTCTGGCTCTGAAGAAGCACACATGAAACGGAAGTTCACACCGAACTGTGAAAATTCCCTTTCAAAATCTCTTCATTGGGGTTCGTTCACACATTTACATTGGAAATGCTCTAATATGTTCTTACCGAATTCGGACCATTCCTTAATTTTCCAACTCTCCCGGGGCTATGCCCCGCCACTGATTCGACCCTGGTTGGGATAGCGACGCTCCCCAAAAACTCTTAACTTTTAATCAGCCTTTGGGAACCCTGCCCGAAAGTTTATCCTAAAGGTGGCAGGGAGGGGTAAACCCCCTCCTGTCGATGCAGTTCTGTTAACTATTTTTATTATTCGCAGGATTTCGACAGAGTCCATTTCTCAATCCTGCGTTTTTAAAAATGCCTGCTTTTCAGGTTGGCAATCTAAAAAATTACTCTGGTGCCGGAGCCTTTGGGGGCTTCAGCATCGTGAACGCGATTACGAGTCCAATGACTGCAAGTACCAGGACATAGGGGAATACCCCGAGGTACGACCCGGAAGAGGTCTTGATAAACCCGGCAAGCTGGGGTCCGACAATACCTCCCGCACCATAAGCCAGGAACAGCACACCATAACACCTAGGATAATCGCAGGTGCCAAAATAACTGCCACAAGCTGTTGGTGCAATGGCAAGCCATCCTCCAAGGCATCCCCACAGGATGATGAACCCAAGGATGTAGACCGGGACAGTCGGGACCTGCCAGAGAAGGACCGCGGCAAAGGCGATAAGGGCGAAAGATACCATTGCCGTATTCCGCGGTGAGATCCGGTCGGTCAGCAGACCAAACCCGGGACGCCCGAAACCATTGAAGACCGCGAAGACTCCCACCAGCATGGTTGCGAGTCCTGTCGCCACGCCGATATCGGTGCCGACAGGCTTGGCAATTCCGATTGCCATCAGCCCTGCGAGGCAGCCAATGAAATAACAGGCCCAGAGTGCATAAAATGCACGGGTACGGAGCATCTGTCCCCGGTTGAGTTCGCAGGTAACTGCCTGACCGGGCTTTGGTGGCGGTGGTATCCACCCGGCTGGCTTCCACCCTGCTTTTGGAAATTTGAGGGGTAATGCCAGGACGAAAATCAGGACGATGAATACAATCCCGAAGACTCTGAAGGTGTTCATCACACCCGAAGCCCCGATGAGGTACCCTGCGATATTTGCAGTAATGAGTGCCGAAAACCCGAAACCCAGCAGGGTAAGGCCAACTGCAAGACCCCGCCGGTCTGGGAACCAGCGGGCCGCAACAGCAACGGGTACGCCGTATGCAATCCCGACACCTGTTCCGGCAATCACACCGTAGAAGATGTACAGCCACTGGACTGAACCTGCGAATGAAGAGAGAAGCCATCCGAGTCCGGTAAGGCACCCGCCGATAATCACCACGTTCCTCGGGCCCAGTTGCTCGATGTACTTACCTGTCAGAGGCATCGCTATCGCAAAAAACGCGAGGAAAACGGAAAACGGCAGCAGGATCTCATTTGCAGTAACTGTCTGGCCAAGCGTCGTGAAATATGCTGTAAGAGGTGCAACGAACACGCTCCATGAATAAATTGATCCAAGACAGAGGTTGATCACCAATCCAAGGAACACAAGGACCCAGCGTCCTTTTTCAGCATCCATTCCCATGATTTTGTCTATTGAAGTCTCACTCATATTCCGATCCTCCGTTAATGACATAGTTTTTTTTAGTCCTGATATATCTGGTCCCTAAAAAATTGTTTAAATTGTTACTCGTCAAGTGTTGAGACATCACCGGGGTCGATACCCATCTCTTTTGCCTTGAGCACCCGTCGCATGATCTTGCCACTACGGGTTTTTGGAAGTTTATCCACGAATTCGATCTCCTGGGGCACCGCGATCGGGCCGATCGTCATCCGTACATGATACATCAGGTCCTGCCTCAGCTTATCACTTGGATCGTGCCCGACTCTGAGGATTACAAAGGCTTTGATAGAATTTCCCTTGACGAAATCTGGTTTTCCGATCACTGCGGATTCTGCAACCGCGTGGTGGGAAACGAGGGCACTTTCCACTTCGGCAGTTCCGATATTGTGGCCTGCGACGATAATGATGTCATCAGACCTGCCAAGGATCATGATATAGCCGTCTTTTCCCTTAACTGCAAGATCGCCGACGGTATAGACCCCGTCAATGGTATACCAGTATTTCCTGTATCGGTCGTCATCTCCGTAGACCGTCCTGAGCATTGAAGGCCATGGTGCCTTGACTACGAGGAACCCGCCGGTCCCGGGCTTAACAGAATTACCGTCTTTATCGACAACGTCTGCTTCTATACCTGGGATTGGCAGACCCGCGAAACCCGGGCGCATCGGCTCGCCGAGCATGGTGGTAATCATGTGCATCCCTGTCTCCGTCTGCCACCACGTGTCGAGGATCGGGCACTTTTTCTTCCCGATTACCTGGTAATACCATTCGAATGCTTCGGGGTTCAGTGGCTCCCCGACCGACCCGATTATGCGTAACGAGCTCAGGTCATATTTATCCGGCCAGGTCTCGCCCATCTTCATGAACATCCGGATTGCGGTCGGAGCGGTATAGAAGATCGTGATCTTCTGCTCTTCGATGAGTGACCAGTAACTCCCGGCATCAGGGTAATCAGGGGTCAGTTCTGAGATAAATACCGTTGCCCCGACCGCGAGCGGTCCGTAGACGATATAACTGTGGCCGGTGATCCAGCCTGGGTCCGCTGTGCACCAGAATATATCGCTGTCCTTGATATCAAACACGTATTTGCTGGTGTAGTAAGTCCCTACCATGTAGCCGCCACAGGTGTGAACAATTCCTTTTGGCTTTCCTGTTGACCCGCTCGTATACAGGGTGAAAAGGATGTCCTCTGCATCCATCACTTCAGGCCTGCAGTCTGCCGGCACTCCCTTCATCAGGTCGTAGAAGTCCAGCTCTAGGTTCGGGCGCAGTTCTACCTGCGGGCTCTGCCGTCGGAGGACGACTACGTGCTCAACGGAAGATGAGTTAATAATGGCTTCTTCCACGATTGATTTCAGCTGGATGACCTTTCCACGCCTGATACTGACATCAGCGGTGATAACGACTTTTGCCGCTGCGTCCTGTATCCGCATGTTGAGTGCGGCTGCACCAAATCCACCAAACACTACACTATGGACTGCACCGATCCGGGCGCATGCGAGCATCGCAATGACCTGTTCCGGGACGAGCGGCATGTAGATACAGACCCGGTCCCCTTTCTCTACACCGATTTTCTTCAGCGCATTTGCAAACCGCATTACGGCGGAGAGCAACTGCTGGTAGGTGTAAATCTTTTCAGCACCGTTTTCTCCTCTCCATATCAGTGCGGCCTTGTTACGCCGGTTCCCGGAGGCGTGACGGTCTAGGCAGTTTGCCGAGATGTTCAACTTGGCGTTGGTAAACCACTTCGCGTACGGGTAGTCCAGTTCCTTGACCTTGTCCCAAGGCTGGATCCACTCGAGTTCATGGGCCATCTTACTCCAGAATGCATCCTGATCTTTCAGGAATTCATTATATGCAGTCTGGTAGTCGCCCAGCCAGGAATTCTTTTTGTAGTGAGGGTCAGGTGTATAAGACTTGACATCCTCGACGAGTTTTACATCGAAGTCCTCGGTCATTTACTCACCGATTTTACATTATTAATCATGATAAATACCTATTTAAATTTTATTAATCTGACGTCCCCGTGGTCATCCCACGACTTAGTAAATAGGTGTAATGGTGAATAAACCCTGATGCGGGGTTAGAGGGCCACCGTAAAAATGATGACCCGGCCTGCCTCCAGATTTACCATTAATTATCGTTATTTTCAAAAACTCCCTGATTTAAACAGGATTGCAAACGCGTTCCCTGAAAAGCATTAAGTTTTTGCAATAGAATATTTATGGTATGAAAGTTGCGATTATCGGTGCCTCGGGATATACCGGTGGAGAGCTGATCCGTCTCCTCCTGATGCACTCATCCGCAGAAGTCACCTGTGCAACCTCGCGCAAACTTGCGGGAACGCCCGTTGTGAAAGAACATCCCCACCTGAAAGGGGGGATTGACCTCCTGTTTGAAAATCCTTCTGCCGAAGAGATTGATGCAGATTTTGCATTTCTTGCGGTGCCCCACACCGCGGCGATGAGCTATGCCGCCCCGCTGCTCGACCGCGGGATCAAAATTGTCGACCTGAGTGCGGATTACAGGCTCCCGAAAGATGTTTACGAGAAGGTCTATGAAGTCCCCCATACCGCGTATTTCGAGTGCCCGTACGGGATCCCGGAACTCCACCGTGATGCATGTGGTCCTGCCCGGTTTGTTTCCAATCCCGGCTGTTTCCCGACAGGAGCGACACTGGCTGCAGCACCTCTTGCAGGTCGTGCCCACACGATTATCTATGATTCGAAGACCGGTGTCAGTGGGGCCGGGGATAACCCGTCGGCAACGACACATTATCCTAATGTCGCTGACAATATCAGCCCTTACAAATGGACCTCGCACCGGCACCTTGCAGAGATGCGCATGGAAATCTCACGTCTTGGTTCCGCTGCAAAGGTGTATTTCACACCCCACCTGGTCCCGGTCACCCGGGGTATACTGACAACCGCCCATATCCTCCTCAAAGAGCCCATGGGGCAGGAAGAAGTTGAAAAGTGTTATCACGACTTCTACAAGGGTGAATACTTCATCAGGCACCAGAAACCGATGCTCGCGACTGTCAGGGGATCAAACTTCTGTGATATCATGGTTGAAAGCGAAGGTGAACGGGTCGTGGCCGTATCGGCAATTGATAATCTCGTCAAGGGTGCAAGTGGCCAGGCAATACAGAATATGAATATTATGTGCGGCTTCGTCGAGAATGACGGGCTCCGCGGGGCAGGCATGTTCCCCTGAGGTGAAATAAAAATGAACGTTTCAGAAGTTATGACAAAAAACCCGGTCGTCGTATCTGTCAATGATACCGTCCGGCAGGCAGCAGGATTGCTGAAAAAGAACCGTATCGGTGGCCTGCCGGTAATGGATGACGATGTGCTTGTCGGGATGGTAACCGACACGGATATTGTAAATCTTTTGGAGACCGGCCAGATATCAGATGACCTGTGGCTCCCGTCTCCGCTGGAAATCATCGAAGTCCCCATCCGCGAAATGATAAACTGGGAGAAGACAAAGAAGGCGCTGACCCATATCGGCGATCAAAAAGTCGGCACCATCATGGGTCACCCGGCAATAACGATCCATGCAGATGGGGACATCGAGGAAGCCGCAGCAGTGATGCACAAGGAGCAAATCGCACGTCTTCCTGTGCTGGACGACCGGAAGCTCGTCGGCATTATCACCCACACCGATATTGTCCAGGGGATAGGGAGCACCTTCGAAGGGGCTGACCGGTAAATTCCGGGAGGGACTTCGGGATGAAGAGTATCTGTGGTGTCGAAGGAGTGAAAGCTGCCGGGGTAAAGGAAGGAAAATATGGCCTTACCCTGATCCAGGCAGAAGGGAATGCAGCCGGAGTTTTCACTTCAAACATAATGAAGGCCCCCCCGGTTGTCCTGATGCAGGAGCGGATTGCCAGGGGAAAACTAGGGGCTGTGATAGCGAACAGCGGTTGTGCCAATGCGTATACAGGTGACCGCGGGTACCAGGACGCTGTGAAAATGGCAGAGATTGCCGCAGGAGAACTGGGCCTGGACGCCACCAGGATTGGTGTTGCAAGCACCGGGGTAATCGGACGCTACCTCGATATCCCCCTGATCGCGCGGCAGGCGAAGGAGGTCGCCCCGCGTCTTGAACGCAGTGCATCAGCCGAAATACAGGCGGCGAAGGGGATCATGACCACCGATTTATTTGAGAAGCATGCCCTCATCCAGAGGGAAACATTCTCGGTTGGCGGGATAACGAAAGGAAGCGGGATGATTGCGCCTAACATGGGTACCATGCTTGCGTTTATTTATACTGACGCTGAAGTCAGTGCCGTTGACCTCCAGGCATCATTAAAACTGGCGGTGAAGCGGACATTCAACCGGGTCGTAGTGGACGGCGATGAGAGTACCAACGATATCGCACTCTGCACATCGACGGGGTTACGGGGCCGTGTTAACCAGCAGGAGTTCCAGAAGGCACTTGAAGAATGCTGCCGATCCCTTGCTATGCAGATCGCTATCGATGGTGAAGGAGCGACGAAATTGCTCGAAGTCACCGTCACGGGTGCACCGTCTGAAGAATCAGCCTCAGCAGTGGCAAAGACTATCATAGCATCCCCGCTTGTTAAGACAGCCGTCTACGGGCAGGACCCGAACTGGGGCCGGGTGGTTGCTGCGGCCGGGCGCTCGGGTGTCAGGTTTGACCCGTACGCGGTCTCACTCTGGATCTCGGACGGGTCCGGTCGTGCGGAACTTGTCAGGTCCGGCGAGATAGTTGTTGACCTTGCACTTGCCAAATCCCTGATGGCAGGGAAAAAGGTCATATTCGAACTTGACCTTGATGCAGGTGACGGGACGGCAACTGCATGGGGTTGTGACCTGACGGAAAAATATGTCGAGATCAACGGGAGGTATACGACATGAAACGTGAAGAGGTGCTCACCGAAGCACTCCCCTATATCCAGCAGTTCCATGGAAAGACGATGGTGATCAAGCTGGGTGGCCATGCGATGGTGGACCCGGATGTACTGGAGGACGCGATAAAGGACGCCGTCCTCCTGCAACTGGTCGGAATCAGGGTTGTCCTCGTGCACGGCGGAGGTCCTGAGATCACCGATAAGATGAAAGCCATGGGGAAAGAACCTAAATTCGTTGCCGGGCTCCGCATCACAGACCAGGAAACCCTTGAAATTGCCCAGATGGTGCTGGTGGGGAAGATCAATACCGGGATAGTCTCGCTGATCGCCAAGTCCGGTGCCCGTGGGGTCGGGATCTCGGGAAACGACGGGGACCTGATTATCGCGAAGAAAATGGGCCTCCAGAAAGTCACCGTCGCCGGGAAAGAACATGAGGTTGACCTTGGTCATGTCGGGGATATTGAAGTGGTTGATCCCTCGTTACTCAACACCCTTCTCGATAACAAATATATCCCCGTGATTGCTCCTATCGCAATAGACCGGAATGGCCAGAACCTGAATATCAACGCAGATACCGCTGCCGGAGACCTTGCTGTGGCACTGAAAGCCTATAAATTAATCAATATGACGGATGTCGATGGCGTGATGAACCGCGAGAGGACAACAGTCTATCGCAGGCTTGCCCTCGATGAAGCGAAGGAAATGATGGCACAGGGTGTCATCAGCGAAGGCATGATTCCGAAAGTGATCTCGTTAATCGATGCAGTAAGCAGGGGTGTCCGGTTTGCCCATATTGTGAATGGTAATATCCGCCATAACCTTCTCCTTGAGCTCTTCACCGATGAAGGGATCGGCACCATGGTGACCGAAAAGAAGGTGCCCTACGGAGATAAGCGTATTAAGGACGGGAAGAGATAACTGGTAATCACAATTCCAGAGCCCCCAGGTGTCACATGAGGTTACAATATCCTTTTTTTGCGATAATTCTTCTGGTGCTCATCATATCTGCATCCGGGATTGTAACCGCCGATTCTCCAGGGCCTGGCCCTTCAGATACAATCGGGAGTGCCACGAATATCTCGGACCTCCTCTCATCAGAACCCGCGGGTCATGTGGTTGTTTATTTCTTTTACAGGCAGACGTGCGGTGAGTGCCAGAAGGCCCTTCTGTTCATGGAAGGGTTTAGGGAACGCCACCCTGATGTGATCATCCGCTCGTATGACCTTATTGACAATGTATCGAACCAGCAGCTGTTCCAGCAGTTCAACAAGCGATATAATGTTCCTTTTTCACCAGTGCCCGCCGTATTCGTAGGAGTATGGGAACTGACGGACATTGAGAACATCGAGTTGCACCTGGACGATATTGTTGTGCAGGTTGCACAGAACCCGAACTCTACGGTCCCCATGCCAACGGAGGCCATCCCGTCTCTTGAAATATCCGGTACCACTCAGCTTACGATACCCCTGGTCATCGTAGCCGGTCTGGTGGACGGGATTAATCCCTGTGCCTTTGCAGTACTGGTCTTCCTTCTTGTATCGATCATGTCGATCGGTTCAAAAAGGAGGATGTTACAAGTCGGACTTGTCTATATCGGGGCAATATTCATATTTTATTTCCTGTCCGGCCTCGGCCTCTTCGCCCTTGTACAGGTATCCGGATTTTCGAGCATATTTGCACTTATTGCTGCGACCGTTGCATTCGCTGCCGGGGCCGTTATGATAAAAGATGCCCTGCAGGGTGGCTCGGGGAACTGGCTTGTCATCCCCGAATCAAAGAAGGACGCAATCACCCGGTACGTGAAAGAGGCCACGCTTCCTGCCACGTTTATCCTTGGTATCCTTGTCGGGATGTTCGAGCTCCCCTGTACCGGTGGGATCTACCTCGCAATTATCTCCCTGATATCGCAGAAGATGACGATAATGGAGGGGCTGCCACTTCTGGTGCTCTATAATATTCTCTTTGTAGCCCCGCTGATTATTATCCTCGCAATTGTCTATTTCGGCCTGCCGCCGGAACGTCTTGAGGCATGGCGCTCACAAAATCGGGTAATCGTCAGGCTTGCCATGGGGTGCCTTATGATTGCCATCGGCATTGTTGTGCTGGTTACGGTATTTTACAAATAATTTTTAAAAGAAGTCAGTGGACCTGCCCCAACCCAACCGTGAATCATGGGTGTATTCAGGGGAGGTTGCCATCCCCCGAACATCCACGCTGCCATTCTTCGCTCATTTCGATCAGGATTAACATAATCCTCTGGACATGAACGGGGTTGATTTTGTGCTCGACAGCATAATCAAAAGATGACTCAAGGACCACCTTTACCCGTTCCTCGTCATGGACCGGTAGGCCCCCGGTGAATTTTACCTTTGCAATTTTTCCGGCTACCGCCTGGCGTTTAGCGATCAGCCGGATAATCTCCCGATCAATCCTGTTGATCTCTTCCCTGAGTGACTCGATTGGCATAGTACCTACTTGCAGCAGTTTAAAGGTTTAAATGTGTTCCCCGGCAGGCATACGGACAAGGCATCGATGATCCCCTGCAATCCTGCAGTCCAGAAAACCATACCTGGAAGATTCCGGTTATTTTTTTGTTCGCATGCAGGAACAAATCTGTGTTATGGGCCATCCGAAGCAAATAAGCCCCGGGAACTACCACCAGTACAGGACAATTTATGCTCGAACTAATAACTCGAAGGGAGCGCTTTGATCTCTTCATTGCGTGGCTTGGGATCACGATTGCGTTCACCCTTGCAATCGTGCTCTCAAGTTTTAATGGAAAAATAGACCCCCTGTTCTTCCTTTACATCTTTGGGATATCCTGCCTGACGGTGGGAATCGGTTTTGTTCTGCATGAAATGGCCCACAAGTTTACTGCCATGAAATACGGCTATTATGCAGAATTCAGGAAAGATAACGTCATGCTCCTGATGTCTGTTGTTTTAGCGGCACTGGTCCACGTTGTATTTGCGGCTCCAGGTGCCACGGTCATTTACGGGGGCGGGCTGTCGAAGGAACAGAATGGAAAAATTTCTGCAGTCGGCCCTGCCACAAACCTCGTGCTCTGCATTCCGTTCGGGATCATGGTCCTTATGACCCCCCTCATCACCGGATGGGGGCCTGTATTAGGCTTTGTCGGGATGATGGGACTCCAGATCAATGCAATGATTGCCGCATTCAACCTCCTCCCTATCAGTGTCCTTGACGGGAAGAAAGTCCTCGAATGGAACCCGGTGATATTCGTTGTCATGATTGCAGTTTCCTTCGCGGTGCTGGTCATTGCACTTACCATGGTCCCATCATACATCTGATCCATTTTTGTGGAACAAAAATCCCAATGCTGACATTTTATGCATGAATCCGGTTGAAATATGCCTAGTGTTTTTCGATACTTGGATGGTTAGAAAAAAACCGGAATCGATAATTAGTATCAAATAATAAAGTAATATTAAGTTAAAACAAATTTTATTGATTGGAGATATCGAACATATGCATATCATGGAAGGCTTTCTGCCGTTGAACTGGGCTGTTTTCTGGTGGGCAATCGCCCTCCCCTGCCTTGTCTATGGCATTTACCGGTTGAAAAAAGTGCTGGATGCCGACCGAGAAGCGCTCCCCCTGCTCGGGGTGACCGGGGGTTTTATTTTTATTCTGTCTTCACTGAAACTCCCTTCAGTGACCGGTAGCTGCTCCCACCCGACCGGCACCGGTCTCTCTGCCATCTGCTTCGGTCCATGGATAACCTCTGTTGTGTGCGCGATCGTGCTGCTTTTCCAGGCACTTTTTCTTGCCCATGGCGGGCTGTCCGTCCTCGGCGCGAATGTCGTCTCGATGGGGATAGTCGGTCCCATTGCTGGATATGCCGTATACAGGGGACTCCGTGAGACCCGTGTGAATATGTTTCTCACGGTGTTCCTTGCCTGCATGCTTGCTGATATGTTCACCTATATTACGACGTCGCTGGAACTGGCCCTGGCGTACCCTGCCCAGGTGGGCGGTGTAGGCAGCTCATTCGTTCTCTTTTTAGGTATTTTTGCTATTACGCAGGTACCGCTTGCCATCGTTGAGGGAATTGTCCTTGCGTTGGTGTTCAAGTACATCGTGCAGCTCAAACCTGATATCCTTCTGCGGATGAAGGTGTTCCCTGAGGAAAAAATAAACGCCGCAAGGGGGGAATAACTGAAAATGGCAAAAAATCACCGGTTAGAGATCCTGGCACTGGTAGCCGTTATTATATTTTGTATCCTGTTCATCTACACAAGTTCAATATCGGGCAACGCACAATTTTCGGGATCTGACACGGCCGGGTCAGAAAAAATTGCTGAACTGGCAGGAGTGCCGCCAGATGAAATCCATCCATTAATACCGCAGTGGGTCCCCCCAAGTGCAGAAATTGAATCCGGATTGTTCGCCCTGCAGGCAGCAATTGGCGGCATCATGGTAGGCCTGGTGTTCGGCTACTGGATCGGGCAGAAAAAAGGAACAAAAAGCACCTGAAGTGTCGCAGCAATGTATGAAGAGTTACTAGAAGATATTGCCCAGACGAACGGGCTGAGGGAGGTCAATACCTACGTAAAACTTATGGCCGGCCTCGGTGCAATCATTCTCTGCCTCCTCTCCACGAGTTTCATTGCCCCACTCTTTATTGCGGTCCTGCTATCCTGTGCAATCATCCTCCTCGCCAGGGTCGATGTAAAGACGTACGCGGAACTTTTCATCGTGCCGTTCTGGTTTGCAGTCATGAGTGTCCTGGTAATTATTCTCCTGTCCGGTGGAAATGAGGTATACTGGATCTGGGACCCACTTCCATGGCTCTCGCTCTCTATTACCCGTGAAAGCCTCAACGAGGGTATTTTTGTATTCTGCAGGGTTATCGGGGGGATGTCGGCACTGATCTTCATTGCCCTTACTACACCCATGACGGACCTCTTCATCGTGATGAGACGGTGCCGGATCCCTGAGGCAGTCCTTGACCTCACGATGATGATCTACCGGACCATCTTCATGATCATGCACCTGCTTGTACAGACATACCAGGCCCAGGTGATGCGCCTCGGGTACTCCTCCTTCCGTGAATCGATTGAGACCTTCTCCACCCTGTGTGGTTCAGTATTTATCGCCAGCTGGGATGCCGGGGAAGATCTGGTCCGGGCAATGGACGCACGTTGTTATTCAGGAAAGTTTGCGGTCCTCGGGGAGACCGGCCCGGTGAACTGTTATTCCCTGGTGACAGTTGGGTTATTTCTCCTGGTATCGTTAGTGATCGTGGTTATTACACGAAATATTGTCATGATATAGGTTTTGTTCCATGAGCAGCATCATTCTTGAAGCAAGGGAGATCCGGTACCACTACCCGCGGGGGATGGAAGCGATACGGGGTATCAGTTTTCATATACGGAAAGGGGAAAAAATAGCCCTTGTCGGTCCCAACGGTGCCGGAAAATCCACACTCATGCTGATGTTCAACGGGATGATACGCCCTGATTCAGGGATTATCCTTTTTGATAACGAGCCGGTCAGCTATGATAAGCAGTCGCTCCGGAAATTACGCAAACGAGTGGGTTTTGTCCTCCAGAACCCGGACCGGCAGATTATTGCACCGACGGTATACCAGGATGTGGCATTCGGCCCTGTCAACCTCGGGTACAGCGAGAGCGAGGTCAAGCAGGCTGTTACCGGGGCGCTCCGGTACGTGGGACTCGAGGGGTTCGAACGCCGCCCTCCCCATCTCCTTTCAGGAGGAGAGAAGAAACGGGTGGCGATTGCGGGGGTGCTTGCTATGGACCCGGATCTCCTCGTATTTGATGAACCAACCAGCGGTCTTGATCCATCAGGTTCAGAGGACATTATGGAACTCCTTGATGAACTCAATCACCAGGGCAAGACCATAATTATTTCAACGCATGACATTGAGCTCGCGTACCCGTGGGCTGACCGTGCAATCCTCCTGTTAGAGGGTAAAATTCTCCAGGAAGCAATACCGGATGTGGCATTTGGCAGGCCCGAATACGTCAGGCAGGCACACCTGTCGATGCCGATCCTGCTCGACCTTTATTTTGAACTTGAAAAGCGGGGCTATTCACTGCCGGAAAGAAAACCGAGGACCGTACTTGACATGCTGCAGGTGATTGACGTTGCGTTTCAGAAAACACCCTGTTCTCATGCTTCCCCCGGGACAATCAGCGTGTTCGATGTTGATTCGTCCCCGCATGATTCATTACCCGGGTGGCTCGCCTCACGCCCGGGAATATCAATCGGAGCGATGGGGACCCGTGCGAAACAGCATGCGGCAGACAATCACATCCCCCTTGATTTTACCTACGGGGTGATCGATAAATGTATTTTGCGGGCAATTATAGGAGAATCCTCGTTGATCCTGACAAGTACCGGGATGGTACGCCGGGTTGAGCAAAGGGTCCTGGAATTTGATACCGTGAGTGGTATCCGGATTGTGGTTGATGAGATGAAGGAAGGGACTAGCGGGAGATGAATCCTGGGTTATCAGGGTCCCCGGGAAGATAACCACATGGAGCAATGTCACGTCGATTCGAAATTTTGGGCAGCATCCGGCACATTTTGTAGATTAGTTAATAAAGTGTGAGGTGGTAATATACTTCCTACTACCAAGTGGGGCCTGTGATGATCAGAATCCTATATACTGACGATGAACCTGATTTGCTCGAAATCGGTAAAATATTTCTCGAACAGGAGGAGGACATAGAGGTTCACACGAAGATTTGTGTTGCTGATTCGCTTGACACACTTGCCACCTGCCATTATGATGCCATAGTTTCAGATTTTCGTATGCCTGGGACTGACGGGATCCAGTTTCTCAAGGTTATCCGTTCGGAGGGGAACCGGATCCCGTTTATCCTCTTTACCGGGCAGGGCAGGGAGGAAATCCCTCGGCGCAGTTCACCGAGCTTATCCACAAAATCAGAATGGCCGTTGCAAAGAGGAGAGACTAGGAACGAATATATCGCCTTAACAGGGCCCTTCGAATGTTTATCGAATGTAACCGGATTATTCATATTTCTACGAATGAACTGGAATTATACCGGCAATGTTGTGAAACAATCATTAGTATGGGGGGTTACCGGTTTGTGTGGATAGGGTGTGTTCACTATGATGCAGAAACGTCAGTCCGACCGGTTGTATACGCGGGATTTGAAGATGGGTACTTGTCATCAGTGAAGATTGCATGGGGAGAACATGAAACCGGTGCAGGACACACACGGCGGGCAATCTCTACCAAGAGTCCCGCAATCGCCCGGGACCTGGAGGAAGACTTTACGGATATGTGGCGTGATGAGGCTAAAAGACGTGGTTATGCCTCTTCAATAACCATTCCCCTGCTGTACGAAAGTACCGTTTCATGCGTCCTGAAGATATATTCCTGCGAACCTGATGCATTTGACAGGGAGGAAGAGGAATTGCTGACGAGGATGGGAGAAGATATGTGCTATGGCGCGATTGCAATAAGGAATGCAGAACACTCCCGGACTTAGTTAACCGCCCGTTAATGGAAAATTATCCTCCAATATTGATATCATCTCAATTAGTCAAGAAGTGGTTTAAAGGGATTCGGTAACTCTGACTACTTTTTCCCCTTTTGTGAATGCCTCTGATAGTGCAGTTGGATGTCCTCTGATCCCCTTGTAGGTGTCCATATCGTTGGCGATGATATTGTCATAGTATTCGATGCCAAGCGTGTTGAAAAATGCCGTTATCGCAGGAAAAGCCGCATCAAACACATGTTCCCACGGCAGACCTGCGGTTGAGATGAATACGCCTTTATGGCGCCGGATTACATCATCCTGGTAAAAACGGGACTTCAGTATAAACTTTTGTGCCCATATATACTGGGCCCTGTCGATCAGCCCCTTCAACTCTGCCGTAATCCCCATGCTGTATATTGGTGAGGCGACGGCAAGGCCGTCACAGGACATGATCCGTTCAATGATTATCTCGGCGTCGTCCTGGACAATGCATTCCCCTGTTTTATGACAGGCATTGCATCCCCGGCACGGGGTGTACTTCATAGTGCTTAAAATAATCTTGTCAGTTTCTGCACCAGCACTGAGGGCACCGTCAAGAAAACTATCCAGCAATGTCTCGGTATTACCATGACGGTGGGGGCTGCCCGAGATCCCAAGAACTGTGACCGTCATACATTCTCACTCTGGAGCCTGCTCCTGAGTTCGGCGATTACTTTCGGGCCGAGCTGTTCCGCATCGGTTTTAGCTGTTGGATGTGAAAGGATTGCACCTTTTTCGTCAACCCCCCTGATGAACAGGTACTGGATATCTCGGTCCCGTATCTCAATTACATGAAAAAGGCATTTGACCGACATGATCGCCCCGTCAAAAACATTCTCCCATGTTTGCCCTGCGGTCCCCAGGTAAATGCCCATCCGTTTACCTTTGCGCTCCGGGGGGACGACCGGGAGTTTCAGGACGTATTTTCTTGACCGGAACACCTGTGCACGGTCGATTAAGGATTTTCCCTGCGCAGGGATCCCCATGCAGAAGATAGGGGAAGCAAACACAATAATATCCGCCTCGATTATTTTATCATGAACACGGTCCATCCCGTCTCTCTGGACACAATAATTGAGCTTTTCGCAGGCATTGCATCCCCGGCAGGGATTAATATCCGCATCAACCATTACAATCTTCTCGACGGTCACATCGCTCTCACGACTCATTGACGAAAGCAGCCAGTCGAGGAGCGTCTCTGAATTCCCGCCCCTTCGCGGGCTCGAAGCGAATGCAAGGACCTTTATGGGCATGAATGAGCCTTTGGCGGCGTAGGATAAAAAAAGATTGTTGCAGTGTTTTAGACGGATTTAAAACAGAGGTACCAGTCTTTGCACTCGTAGCCCTCTGTCGGCCGCTTTGCCATTTCAGCCGCGGTTTTGGGGGGCGGGACGACGACCTTGTCACCAGGTTGCCAGTTTGCGGGTGTTGACACCTTATTCTTATCGGTCATCTGGAGTGCCTTCACGAGGCGGATAATCTCCGGGATATATCTCCCGTTCTGCAATGGATAGTAGATCATCGCCCTGGTAATCCCCTTGTCATCGATGAAAAATACACAGCGGACTGTCGCGGTTGTGCTCTGTCCCGCGTGGATCATGCCATAACTCTTTGCAATATTCATCGAAAGGTCAGCAATGATCGGGAACGGGATATCCACCCCCATCTTCTCTTTCACTGCATGCACCCATGCCAGGTGGGCAGAAACACTGTCCACGGAAAGGCCGATTAACTGCACATTCATTGCCTTGAGCTCGTCATAAACAGTTGCGAATGCAAGGAACTCGGTTGTACAGACCGGCGTGAAATCGGCAGGGTGTGAGAACATGACAACCCACTTCCCTTTCAGGTCAGATAGCTTAAGCGGGCCCTGCGTGGTCTCGGCGGTAAAGTCTGGCGCCGGTTCACCGATCATAGGCATCCGGCCTGACCCCATTTCTCCACACATGTTTTTTCCCTCACTTCTTCATTACTTCGTCAAGCTGGGCTTTTCCGTAGACATATGCCGGCATCCCTGCAAGCAGGAATGCGACCCTGAGAGCCTCTTCCACTTCTTTCTTTGTCACTCCGAGGCTCTCGGCACCAATCAGCTGCGCATGCACGGCATGCTGGTCCCGAAGAGATGCTGCAATTGCGATTGCGATAAGTTTCTTAGTCTTTTTTGTCAATGCCCCGTCGTCCCAGATATGGCCCTCAAGTTTCATCACCATATCAAACATTACGGGGTCGTTTTCAGTCAGTTCCCTGAAGAATTTCGGGACTTTTCCTATTTTCTTTTCAAGTTCATCCATGTCTTTTGTCATTTTGTTCACCCTTCTGTAAGTTTCATCGGCTCACCGCAACAGACGAGTTCTCCCCCGCCTACTGCCTTTACTACCACTATATTACCACAGATCTCGCATTCGTAGACCTGTCCTTCTTTCGATACATTTACCATAGTGCCCTGTTCTCCCGAATGGTCTGATAAGGCAGATTGCCTTTCCGGCAATGAACCGGATCTTTGTTTGAGACCTGTTCATTGCCGGTGTTCGTATGCCCTGACGGTATGAGGAAGAAAAAAAATATATTACTGGTTGCTCTGGCCACGCTTGGGTGGATTCTTTGCATCTTCCGGTGTTTTTACATCCGGCCTGATGTGATGCATCGGGAGACACTGGTACTCTTCACATGCACAGGCAGGACATTTGCGGAGGTCCTGTTCGCTCTTGTCAAGTTCATACTCCTTTCCGCAATCAAGGCATACATATTTCCCAGGGCCGACCTTTGAGCCTGCTTTATACTGTTTGGTTTCGGTCATAACTATCACCTGTTTTTGTAATTGGTGCAGTGAGTTATTTATTAGTTGTGTTTGTTCTCTTTAATTGCCGGAATCTCATTTAAATACCAGATCTTCAGGGAAAGCGTGACCGCCTCCGGCTACACAAAAGGTATACCGCACCATTCGTGGATACTCTTCTCTCATCGGAATGAAGATCCTCGGGTTCCCCGGCAGTCCCCTTGTGAAAGGGAATACCGCAAAACTGCCTGACCAGGCACTCCGGGAAAAATCGACTCTCCATGTCATCACCAGGGTAAAAAAAGGAACATGATAACCGGCAAATCGACGTGGACGACCCAGATCGCCTAAAGGTACCCCCTCTCTTTCATCGAGAGGTGGCCGTCTTTTGTTACGATAAGGTGGTCAAGGAGCCGGATGCCGAGGATCGCCCCCGCTTCTGTCAACTGCCTCGTAACCTCAAGGTCCTGCGGACTTGGCTCAAGCGTCCCGGAAGGGTGGTTATGGACACAGATGATCGATGCAGCCCGGTCCGTTATAGCATCTGCAAAGACCTCTCTCGGGTGGACAAGGCTGTGGTTCAGCAGCCCGACGGTTATGATACGGTTCCCGATTACTTCCCCGGCGCCGTTCATGGTAATGCAGATAAAATACTCCTGTTTTTTATTTGATATTCCATGGAGCAGGGGCAGTGCGTCTTCCGGACGGGATATTTTATGGGCCACTACCTCTTCTTTCACCGGATAACGGCGTGAAAGTTCGAAGCATGCAGAAATTTGTGCGGCTTTTGTCGGACCAACCCCCGGGATCTCTTCCAGTTTTTCATAGGTAAGGTGTTCCCTGCCGGAACTGAGCTCTTTCTCGATATCTCCTGCCACCACGAGCACGTCTCTTCCGGGTATACCCCTGCCGATAATCGCTGCAATCAAGTCCCTGTCAGAGAGCGCCCCGGGACCAAGACGTCGTATCCGTTCCCTTGGCCGGTCATGTTCCGGCAATTGTTTCATCTTTTTCATACCCAAGCACCATCGTTCTATCACCCGGTCGTTTCATCAACCGGCCGTTTCGTAAACGAATGGCTCCGCCGGCAGAGTTCCAGATATCAGCGTGGTGTGGTGATGATGTAAAAGGGTTCCGGAATACTATCCGATTTTTTTATCGTCTACTGTCCCGGTTACGATTCTCCGAAAAATAGCACTGAACCAAATTGACCCTCCTGCACCAGAACGATGAATACAGTTATAACCGATTTTGTCCCACTAGATGATCATGGCAACAAAAGAGAATGCAATGGAGGCGTTTGCCGGGGAATCACAGGCAAACCGAAAATATTCGGCGTTCGCTGACAAGGCGAAGGATGAAGGGTTTACCAATGTCGCGAAACTCTTCACCGCGGCATCAGAAGCGGAAGCGATCCACGCAAAGCGGCTCCTGAAAGTGCTTGGGTCAATCGGTAAGACCGAAGACAATCTGAAAGCCTCTGTTACCGGTGAGACCCATGAATATACCGAGATGTACCCCGGCTTCGTTAAAGAAGGGGACGCAGAGAAGCAGAGCGATGCGGTCATTGCCTTCACGTATGCAATGAAAGCAGAAGAAGTCCACGCCAACCTTTACAAGGAGGCATTAAAGGCGATCAGTGGAGGACATGACCTTTCCGGGCAGAAAGTCCTGCTCTGCCCTATTTGTGGGAACATCTTCCGTGGTGAACCCCCGGAGAGATGCCCGATCTGCAGTGCGTTCAAAAAAGTCTTCAGGGAAATTGAATAACCTGGCACTTGGCCTGACTCACTTTTTTTCGGATTACTTTTGGGATTATCCCTTTTTAGTCCCGGGTGTTCCAGCATCTTTATATCCGGATAGATCTGAAATGCAGGGTATCAATGCCTCAGGTTACCGTATATTCCACAAAAAACTGCCCCTATTGCAGGATGGCAAAGGCGTTTCTCGAAAAACACTCTATATCGTATACATCAATCGATGTCGGGGAAGACGAGGAAGCAGCAAAGCACATGATCGAGATCTCCGGCCAGCGTGGTGTCCCGGTTATCACCATTGACGATGAGATAATTATCGGGTTTGACGCCCAGCGGCTCAACGAGATTTTTGGTACCGGTACCGAAGGTGAAATTCTTGATGTTGTCATTATAGGTGCTGGGCCCGCCGGCCTGACTGCTGCCGTGTACTGCGCGAGGAAGCTCCTCACAGCCGTGGTCATCACTGAAAATATCGGTGGCCAGGCCCTTGCAAGCTGGACCATCGAGAATTACATGGGGTACCGGATGATCACCGGCGATGAGCTGATGAAGAAATTTGAGGACCAGGTAAAAGAGCAGAAAATCAGTCTCGAGCTCGACCAGGTCAGGGAAATTATCCCGTCTGAGGGAATATTCACAATCCACACCGCCACGGATACTACTTATCTTGCGCGTACGGTTATCCTTGTACCAGGGAAACAACCGAAAAAACTCGGTGTCGATGGAGAGGAACGTTTTCTCGGCAGGGGCCTGTCGGTCTGTTCAACCTGTGACGGGCCGCTATTCAAAAGTAAGGTCGTGGCTGTTGTAGGCGGTGGAAATTCCGCCCTTCAGACTGCGGTCGAAATGAGTAAGATCGCAAAAGAAGTTCATCTCATTGTGAGAAGCACTATCAGGGCCGATGAAGTGTATGTCAAGCTGCTCGAAGGACAAAAAAACATTATTCTCCATTCCAATTCGGTCGTGACCGTACTTCACGGGAATACCCTCCTTAACGCAATAACTATCAAAGACCGGCTCACCAGTGAGGAAATAAAAATTACCCTCGATGGAGTATTTGCAGAGATCGGCTGGTCACCCAACACTGATTTTGTTTCTGGTCTTGTGAAGCTCAATGACCAGAAAGAGATCATTATCGATATTAACTGTCATACCAGCGTTCCGGGAATTTTCGCTGCAGGAGATGTAACGAATATCAAGGGCAAACAAATCATCATTGCGGCGGGAGAAGGGGCCAAGGCAGCGCTGGAAGCCTATGAATATCTGGTCCAGTTGTAAGGAGGGCGGGAGATACGCCCTTGAGAAAACCGCTCTTTTTTTACGTTATATTTTTTATTCGGCCGTCGTCGTTTATTGCCCGTCCGGATAACCCTTTTATTACCCTCACTATCACAATAGGATATATCAGCCCTGGATTTGGAGTGCCGAAGTGAAACAATTACTGTGGTGGTTGATCGCTGGTTCAAAAGGAGGCATTAACAGGGCCCGGATAATTCAGGTACTCCATAAACGGCCTTATAATGCCAACCAGTTGACCTCTTTGTTCAGCCTTGATTATAAAACGGTCCGCCACCACCTTGATGTTTTGAAAAAGCACCAGGTTGTCCGATCAATGGGGGAGGGATACGGAACAATGTATTTTCTAACTGACCAGATGAACACGAGATATGAAGACTTCATGGAGATCTGGAAACAGGTCGATGTACCAGAAGTGGTAAGAGAGGAAAGATAGAATGGAGAAAAAAAATCTTGTCGTTTTAATTCTAATTTCGGTGATTGTTCTCGTACTTGCCAGTTTCCTAATCCCGATGATTATTAAAACACCAGCGCCCGGAGCCGTGCAAAACACCCCGCAAAATCAAATCCCTAACTCCCCTCAACAGCCACGTCCCATCCAGCAAACCCCTACACCGATGGAGAATCTTAAAACGGTAATATCATTCATTAATATCGGCCTGATCATCCCCCTGTTTATTATTTATGCAGGGATTTACCGGAAGATTCGGAGCTCATTTACCCTCGGTCTGATGGCAGTGATCTTTGCCCTGGGCATGTATGCAATCACATCCAACCCGCTGCTTGTGAGTCTCCTTGGTGGTCGGCCGGACTTTGTCGGGGTGTTCCAGATCGTACCTGATCTCTGTGCAACGGCTGCCCTGGTAATCCTCATCTGGATCAGCCTTGAATGATCCAGATTTGGGTATGATTTGGGTGTAATCCGGGGCAAATTCTGGCATTTCCTTATCTCTTTTCCTGATTAATCTGCATAATAGCCCTAATTTTGGGATATACCAGAAAAGGAGAATGTCAACGATGAACATATCAAAGAAGATAGGCCTTGTTGTCGCCGCGTTTAGTATCATAGCACTTGTGATAGCAGCGGCCAGTGCAGCAGGTACGTCAGGTATCGCCTGGCAACAGCCCCCGGGGACCAGTTCCAAGTTACCAGGAAACGGAACGGGACCGCAACAGCAGATGACGAATAATTATGTAATTAATCCTGTTCAGGTCCAGATTGGGGCCGGGAACGGCGGAACAACCCAAGGGAAGGGTGGTAACCAGGCATATACTATGGAACAGACCCTTTCCGACCAGGGCCAGCAGGCAACGATTGCGTTTGACGCACTGGCTTTCCTGACAGGCCAGGCCTGCAGCGATACGTTCCTGCCACCCGGCAAAGTTGCTGATTATGCAGGTTTCCAGTACCTCCGTGACAACGATGCCACGGAGATGGGACACAATACTGATTTTGTCACTCGGGCCGCGGATAATGTGTTATCTATCCTCAATGACGACCAGTTGGCACAATTTGTTGCACTATCAAAAACAGAGGCCCCGCTTTCGAGCCAGTACGAATATATGCGGTTCCCCCTGATGAAAGCGTTCCGTGCCCAGCTTGATGGGTCGATCCCTTCCGGGAGCAGTGGCCTTGACAAAACCGCCGTGATGGCATACTCGGCAAAACTGTATGATGTTGATGCAAGCATCAGCCTGGGGAGGGCGAAGACCTATGCCAGTGTGATCCGGTCCCTTAACCAGACCCAGCGGGCTTATCTCGACAAGATGGCATCCGGGGGAATGAAGACATGGCCGGTCGCAGATGCATCCGCCGCCCTCAGAAAAAGTGGCCAGGACAACTCGGTTGCGATTCGGACCTATGCCAGCGAAATGTTCGGATGGTACGCGGGGGATGTTGAATCAGACGTGTATTTCTGCCCTGAACGTCAGGCGACCTACTTCGGTTCATTCTACATGAAAGACCGGCCTGCAATGGGCAATTCGGGCTACTCCATCAGTACAACCCTTACTGGTGATTCCGGGCAGGAGTTCCTGGACCTGCTGACCTCCACGCAAAAAGAGAAGATCACGAGCCTTGTTGACCTCCAGCGTGCTGATCTCAACGAGATTGTGGCGAAACGGACTGCAATTGCAACCGAACTCCGTACAGCATTAACCGGGGATACCATAGACGAGAGCCTTGTCAGGTCCCTTTCTGCACGATACGGGGAACTGGACGGCGAGATATCGTATTATTACGCAACACACTTTGCAGAAGTGGGGAAATCCACGACAAACGAGCAGGAACAGAAGATGGTAGCACTCCGGAACCTCGACGGCTACGTCTGCGAAGGGGCATACCTGTATTCCCAGGCGATCAGCATGCCACAGAATATACCCTCTGATTTCCTCTTCGGTGTCGGGAAGTACGACAGTTCACAAATGTCTACCTGGCTACAGGGACTGCAGGTGGCGACCGTAAGCCCAACCCCTTCAACTACGCCAAAAGTTGTGATCACAAAAGCACCGACGCTACGTCCGACAACACCAACGCCCACAATTACCCCAAAGGTTTCCGTCACAAAAACACCACGGGTCCTTCCGACAACAATCACTCCTGTCACACCGCTTACCACCCCTACAAAAGCGGTTGTAACTCCAACCACCATGATTACCCGATGGCAGCAACAGGGAATATCAACCCTGAATCGTTTCCTGAATATACAAACAAATCAAATCGCCCAAAAACAGGTTTTTTCGCTTACCAGCAATGCCGTTATTGACGGCGGCAGATTACCGGTTGAATACACGTGCGATGGTGCAGGGTCTTCCCCTGCACTGTCCTGGTCCGGTGCACCTGCCGGTACAGAAGAGTTCGCTCTGATGATGACAACGTTACCGGGTGATGGGACGACCAAGTGGAACTGGGTATTGTATGGCATACCCGCGCCGACATCCCGCCTCGCCAAGAATACTGTGGGAGTCGGTACCGTAGGAACGGGTAGCCACGGGACGATCATGACCTACGATCCTCCATGCTCGGTGGGCCCCGGGGACAAGGTCTACACCTTTACCCTGTATGCACTATCTGGTCCACCAAGTCTTCCAGGTGACGCCAGCAAGGTTACCGGTCCTGTTCTCACCGACGCTATCTCATCTATTACGCTCGGCAAGGCGTCCCTTGATCTAACATATGCCCGGGCTTAATGAAAGGGAACTGCCGGGAAAGTATACAATCCATAAATCTGATCAGAAAACTAACAATCAAAAAAGAGGGGTGGGGTCATACGACACCACCCTGGTATTCCTCTCCTGAAAAAAGGGTGGATGCCCCTCGTCCTTTTTATCAGGCCGTTGTCTCCCTAATCTTTCCTGAACAAGACAATCCTGTTTGTGTTCGTCCCGGTATTATTGTTCCCGATACCCCAGATATTGGAAGTCTTGGTAAATTCCTGTTGGTTTATCAGGATACATTCACAATGGAACCCGGCTGAAATACCGGCAGGGATGACGTGCTCGTCGAGCCTGATTGTCCCGTTTTTTACTTCCCCCACCTCAAAAGCGACATATCCGCCGGGGCGGGTGATCCGGAACAGCTCAATGAATACACCCGTAATCATGCCAACCCAGATATCAAGGGAAGGTGTCATCGTGATCTTCTTTCCTATGGCGATATCGTCGATTGCATTGAACCAGCACCTGAGCCAATTATCCTTTGAATACTGGACAATATTGAGAAACGGGGGTGAAGTAACGGTCAGCTGGACAGAATTGTCCCGGATTTCCGGTGTCGATGCGGCATCTCCGGTTAGAAAAATTCCCAAATTCCCTGCATTGCGGAGCCTTTCACGCTCTTTAATGGTGAGGTTCCGGGTAAGTGTCCGGGTTTTTTTCACAATGATTTCGTGGGTGTCGCGGTACGGTGGTACCTGCTGCCGCTTGATATTGATCTTTACCTGGGCAACCGGGGATACCGCCTGGTTTGGCGGGAGTGTGTAGACAGAAAAGAAACCACTGGAATGCCCGGTGAGCCGGTTCGTTGCCACCATTCTGATCCATGCATTGACTTCGTCTTCATCACCCTGTCCCATGTGCCCTGTGAGGAATTCCCGGAGTGCGAGGATCTCCTTCCCGGTCGCCGGATGATAAAACATTGAAAGGTCGAGATCGGAAGCCGGTCCATGTTCACGGGGGACTAGTGAAAGGCGGTCGCTCACTGCCCCAAGGGATGGGACAAAAAAGCGCGGTTTTGTCAGCAGGACAGAGAGCGGGTTGATGTCATTCTGCACGACCTGGCGGCCGCGAAGCCCGGCCTCGATGACGGTCGTCCCCCTCCCGCCGAAGGGGTCATAGACCAGGTCTCCCTCCTCTGAAAACCGTTCAATAAAGAAGCCTGCAAGTTGCGGTTTAAAACACGCACGGTATGATATCTCATGGATGGAAGAGGCCTTTCTCTGTGCTGAAGTCCAGAGCTCCGCCGAGTATCGCGTTACCGTTTCATCCTCAACCTGGACCGTATCAGAGATTACCTGTCCGGGAAGATGGTATTTTATCCCGTTGGAAGGATCAACTGTCCCGGACCCGTCAGAAACCCACTCACGACACGTTAATGTTTCCTGGCAGGGGCGGATGTACTTATTTTTTTCTCGACGGGCCATCTCTATTGTGTATTCGTCTGCCCGGTCAAAATATTCTCTGTTATGCATCCTTTGCCAGGGGATCATCCATTAATCCCGCAGGATCATAAAAATATGAATGCATGAAGTGCTCAGGAAGGGTGTCCACCTCCTCATCGGGATCAGCATTGCGATAGCCATCCCGCTGGTCGATATGCAACTGGTCCTCTACGCATTTGTGATGGCCATATTTGCCGGCTTCATCCTTTCTGATGCGATATCCCGGGGCTACAAACTGCCCCTGATATCACGCGTGGTGTTGCTGCTCGAAAGAAAGGACGTGATGCCCGGGAAAGGGACGCTGTATTTTGCAATCGGTGTTTTTTTCGTCCTGGTCTTCTTTCCGCTCCAGGTCGTTATCCCGGCAATTATCTGCCTTGCCGTCCTCGACGGTGTGGCCACGCTCGTCGGGATCCACTACGGTCACCATAAAATATGGAAATCCAAATCCCTGGAAGGGACCCTTGCAGGAATTGGTACCGCGATTCTGGCACTTCTCGTGCTCACACCGCTTTCTATCCCGCTGGCTGCAGCAGCTGCGATTACCGCAGGAGTTATGGAGCTCCTTTCACCGGTTGATGACAATCTCACGATTCCATTGAGCGTGTGCATTGTCCTTTCCTTGTTACTTCTCTTGTGACTTAATCTCCAATCTGAACAGGGGCTGGCATGCCATGTTATGCCCTGCCCAAGGCAGGACTAACACCCCTCCTCTAAAAAAGAGTCTATTTACAAGGCTTTTCTTTTTCCTTGTAACCTTTAAGAAGAAGCGTTGCCAGGTGCTGTACCGGCTTATCGGTGTGCCCCGCGATATGGAACTCGCAGAACGGGCAGCAGGTGACTACCATTTCTGCCCCGGTTTTTTTAATCTCTTCACCCCGGCGTTCACCGAGTGCTGCTGCTTCATCCGGGAACCCGGATCTGACCCCGCCACCTGACCCACAACATACCGATGGCATCTCAGTAATGTCTGCAACCTTCCGGAGGATCGCCCGGGGCTGTTCAGTCACACCCTGTCCCCTGGCGAGGTGACAGGGGTCATGGTATGTGACGTTGAGTCCAAGGTGTGCCGGTGACCCGAAACCGGTCTCGGTGAGCAGTTCGGAAAAATCCAGGACTTTAAACGGGGTCTCATAATCATGCTTGAGCGTTGAGCCGCACCCGGCGCACATGGTCACAACAGTATCGATGCCGAGTGCAGTGAATGCCGTAATGTTCCGGGTTTTTAAGGTATCGACATATTCAGTCTGGCCGGTCCTGATGAGCGGGGAACCACAGCAGATCTGGTCACGGGGGATGACAACCCTTACCCCGTTCCTCCTGAGTACCTCGATCGCGTCCAGTGCAGTCCGTGGCAGACGCAGGTTGTACATGCACCCGACAAAGAACCCGACTGTCTTTTTTACGGGGCCATACGGTTCCATTACCTCCGTAGTCAACTCGAGGAACGAGGGTTCAGTCCAGGTGACACTCCGTCCGGTCTCCCTGACCAGGGCTGCGACCTCTGCATGGCGTGGGAGTGTATGGCCCTTGTAATGCGCCAGTTCTCTCAGCTTTTCAATGGCTTTTCCGGGTATCTGTATCTCTTTCGGGCAGACTGTCCAGCACGCCTGGCAACTCGTGCACCTGAAGAGACCCCCTTTTACTGCTTCAGCAGCCCTGTCTTTCTTGTCCCGTGGATCGAGGGTAAGACGCATTTCCTGCCGCATCGCTGTCGGCCCCTTAAAGTCTGAAACAGAAAGTGCGGGGCACACCGAAACACAGGCCATGCAGCCGATACAGCTCCGGAGCGGCTTCATGGTCTCGACCAGATCTTTCCCTGGCATTTGTGCGGTTGCTGTCGTCTCCGGACAGATAACCGGTAATGCCTCAATATAGGGAAGGAGATCTACAGTGAGGTCTTTGATCACCGGGATTTCAAGTGGTTCTACAGAAATTCCGTCCCGGGCCTCCTCCATGCAGGCAAGTACCGGTTCCCCGTTCACCCTGACGGCACAGCTCCCGCACTGCCCGGTCCCACAGCAGTAGCGGTACGTGAGGGTCGGGTCGCAGTCATCGTGGATTGCATGAAGGGCATGGAGCACCCTCGCACCGTCATGGACCTGAACGGTGTAGCTCTCGAAATGCGGCGCAGTGTCTTTTTTTTGATCGAACCGTAACACCCGGAGGGTCAGTTGTTTCATCTGCTCACCGTCCCGATCCCCCGGCAACCCCGGGAGATAAAGGTATGCCCAAAGGGTGATGTTTCCATCGTCCAGTCCTGTGTAATGTCTTTCCTGACATGGGCACCCCTCGACTCAGGGCGGAGAAGCGCAGAGTCGACGATAAGCGAGGCGGTGGTAATCATGTTCCTGACAGTACAGCAGTCCACCAGGTTTTCTGCTGCCATTGCACGTAGTTGCAGGGTCTGTAGGCCCTGGATCACCGAGCGGGTCTGCTGCAGGGCCGGCAGGGTCCGGAAGATCCCGGCACCTTTCCACATCGATAGTTTCAGTTGTCTCCATACTCCTGCAGGGTCAGACGTCCCGGTATAATACTTCCCGAGCCTGTCCCTCTCGCCCTCCACCTGGGCAGGATCGTGGTTCCTGCCGTGGACTGCCGCTTTCCCTGCAGCTTCTCCCGCCCGCTTTCCAAATACCTGTGTTTCAGCGAGGGCATTGCCCCCGAGGCGGTTGGCCCCGTGAACACCTCCGGCAACCTCACCACAGGCAAAAAGTCCTGTCACGGTAGTGGAACAATCAGGCCGGATGCGGAGGCCTCCCATAATATGGTGTGCCGTGGGTGCAACTTCCATCGGCTCCACCCTGATATCCACCCCGAATTTCAGGAACTGCTCGAGCATTACAGGGAGGCGGCTCTCTATCTGGGAAGCAGGCAGGTGGGTCACGTCAAGGTAGACCCCCCCATGTTCCGTACCCCTCCCTTCCAGTATTTCTGTTGCAATTGAACGGGAGACCACGTCCCGGGTGGATAATTCCATCCGATCGGGGTCATACCTGGTCATGAACCGCTCCCCGAGCTTATTTTTAAGCAGGCCCCCTTCACCACGGACCGCCTCGGTCACCAGCCTGCCCCGTGCATCATAGGGGTACACTGCACCGGTCGGATGGAACTGGATCTGTTCCATGTCGATTACTTCCGCACCGGCACGGTAACCGAGGGCATACCCATCCCCGGTACCACTCGAGGAGTTTGTCGAGATATCGTATACACGGGTCCCCCCGCCCGTCGCGATGACGGTGCTGTCCGATCGGAACAGCATGACCTCGCCATTGCGGTCAAGTCCCATGGCCCCTGATACCCTTCCTTCGTATTCAAGGAGCGAAATGATCGAGACCTCCTGGTAGGTCTCCACCTTTGTGTCAGCCATCCGTTCGGTGAGGGTGGTCATCATCTCGTGACCGGTCCGGTCCCCTGCGTAGCAGGTCCTCGGGAACCTCTGGCCACCAAATGGGCGCTGTGCGACACATGCGCAGTCATCCACATCGAAAACGGCCCCCCAGCGGATGAGATCGCCCATCCTGGCAGGTGCCTCGTCAACCAGTACCCTGACCAGGGCGGGGTCGTTTAAGTACGCTCCACCCCGAAGGGTGTCCTCATAATGGCCCTCGCAGGTGTCCTGTTGGGCGAGAACTGCATTGTAGCCACCTTCAGCCATTGGTGTGCACCCCCCTTTGCCAACGATAGTCTTCGAGACAAGCACGGTATCACCGTATTGGTCGGCTTCAATCGCGGCTCGTACCCCTGCTCCACCGCTGCCGATTACGAGGACATGACAATCGACCACTTCATCTGACCGCATCTTATTATTATCTGCATCCTATAATTACATAAATAGCTAGGGAATTGTAAGAGTGGCCAAAATGAGGTTTTTAATGAAATTTGGCGGCACTTCTGTTGCGGATGCCGCAAGCATTTCCCGCGTCACTGGTATCATACAGAAGTACCATTCAGGCGGGAACGAGGTTGCGGTTGTTATTTCCGCACAGCGCGGGGTAACTGACCAGCTTATCGCGGTTGCCACGGAGGTCGTGAACAGTCCTGAAAGTATCATGGTCGGACCCTTTATCGAGTCCCTCCGGGTACGGCATATGAAGGCCCTGGAAGGTTCGGCAAAGGATTACGTAGCTGAAGTTGCCCCGCTCATTGAAGACCGGCTGGAAAAACTGCAAAATATCCTCTATGCAGTCCACAACTTAAGGGACCTCACACCGAGGTCGAAGGACTATATCATCACCTTTGGCGAACGCCTCAATTCACTGGTGGTAAGTGCTGCCTTCCGGCAACAGGGGATCCATTCAACAGTTCTTGATGGTTGTGAGGCAGGAATCCTGACTACGGCCCAGCACGGTGAAGCAATGGCGCTGCCGGAAGGGGAGAAAAAAATAAAAAACTCTATCGTACCTCTTCTCTCCAGCCAGGTGCCGGTCATCATGGGGTTCATGGGGTGCACTGAGAACGGTGTACTAACCACGTTAGGCCGGAGCGGTTCTGACTATTCTGCAGCGATAATAGGTGCCGGCATTGACGCTGACGAGATCTGGATCTGGACCGATGTGGACGGGATCATGACCTCTGACCCGAGAGTGATTAACGATGCCCGTGTCCTCGACTCGGTATCCTATCTCGAAGTCATGGAACTCTCGTTTTTTGGCGCAAAAGTGATGCACCCGCGCTCCATCGAGCCGGCGATGAAGAAGGATATCCTTGTCAGGGTGAAGAACACCTTCAACCCCGACCACCCCGGGACCTGCATTGTCAGGAACGTCCGCGATGACAGCCGCGTTGTCAAGGCGATTACGTACATCGAAAAAGTTGCCGCCATCAATATCAACGGGGCCCAGATGATCGGCAGGCCGGGAGTCGCGAAAGCAATATTTTCCGCCCTGTCGGAGAGTGAAGTGAACGTGATGATGATCTCGCAGGGGTCTTCCGAGGCAAATATCTCGCTCATTATTGACGAGGCACAGTCTGTAGCAGCATCGGAATCGCTTGCAGCACTGGTAAAACAGGGGATTGTCCGCGAGGTGACGCTCGACCGGGATGTCTGTGCGGTGGCGGTTGTAGGTTCCGGCATGGCGGGAGCGAAAGGGACCGGGGGACGGATCTTCACGGCACTCGGCCGGGCTGGTATCAATGTCCGGATGATCTCACAGGGGTCATCAGAGGTCAATATTTCCTTTGTTGTGAAGCAGGATGACGGGCCGCGTGCCGTGCGGGTACTGCATGACGAGTTCAGGCTTTCAGAGGAATGTGATGACTGAGGACGCGTACCGGGAGGCAGGAGTTGATATCGACCTCGAGGCGGCAGCAGTAAAATCGCTGATCCGGAACCTGAGCTACAGGCGGAGTGGCCAGAACAGGATGCTTGGCAGTGTCGGCCATTATGCTGGTCTTATCGATTTTGGGGAAAAAGTCCTCGCACTCACCGTGGATGGTGTTGGGACCAAGATGCTTGTTGCTGACCACATGCACGACTGGAGCACCGTCGGTATCGACTGCATTGCAATGAACGTGAACGACCTCTATGTGATGAACCTCGAACCCGTCGCATTTGTTGATTATGTTGCGACCGACCGGCTCGATACCGGAAAAATGGCACAGATCGGTATTGGACTGAACGAAGGAGCCAAATTGGCGAATATCGATATTGTTGGTGGTGAGACCGCAACGCTCCGCGGACTCGTGAATGGTCTTGACCTCGCGGGCACGTGTCTTGGGATCCAGGATAAGAACAAAGTGGTGAATGGTGAAACGATACAACCCGATGACCTGATCGTCGGGGTCCCCTCAAGTGGCGTTCACAGTAACGGTCTCACCCTCGCCCGGAAAGTAGCAGAAGAACACGGCGGGTACGAGGTAAAGCTTGGGAATGGCAGGACTCTTGGTGCTGAACTTCTTACGCCGACCAGGATCTACCATGAGTGCCTGGATGTGAACCGTAAGGTGGTGGTACATGGGATGTGCCATGTAACCGGCGGAGGATTACTCAACTTCACCCGTCTTTCCAGATATGGATTTAATTTCAGCGATCCGTTGCCCCCGCAGGAGATATTCCGCTGGATACAGGAGAGTGGGAGGATACAGGATTCTGTGATGTACCGTACCTTCAACATGGGAATGGGCTATGCCTACATCGTTGCCCATGACAGAGCAGGGGATGTCATCCGCGAGGTACCTGGTGCAAAGGTTGTGGGAGTGGTGACTCAGCAACCGGGTGTCGTGTTGCGTGGGAAAACGGTTATCTGAATTCTCTGATTGATGTGGACGGGGACGAAATCTCGCTCCAACATCTTTTCCTTATTGTCAATTTTTTTCGCTCTGACATCTTTGGTGTTTAATAATAGAAGGGGAAATACGCGGGCAGGAGGGGTTTCAACCTCTCCCTGCCCCACTCCCAAAAAAGATAAACTTTCGGGCAGGGTTTCTATAAGGCTCATTAGTACAGAATATTAGGCAGGGTCTCTATCCCAACTGGGGTCACCGAAGCGGCGGGGCGAAGCCCCAGGTGCGTGATTAAATATTGGGACTACCAGAGACAATATGGCTAATTGGGGGTGGATTTCCCATGAAACAGACATGATGCCGAAGGGCCACAAGCATACAGGATGAAAATTGAATACCCCAGGGTATGTTGTAATAATGTGGGCAGGGAAGGCTGCGAGAATTTTGGGACCGGGATCCCGTCATGAAAACTAGCCAATTCATTAGTCAATCGAAGCATACATGCGTCGTCGAACGCGAATATTAAATTACCTTCGAGGAGTAATGTCCTGCCCACACCGTGAGGAGCAACGATGCAACCCCACTACAATTGTGTATGCGGAGTAGATGTACATAAAGAATTTCTCCAGGTGTGCATACTCAAACGGGAGAAAGACCCGTTAAGTTTTCGGGTTTTCAACAATTTTAGCGGCATTCAGAAGCTCAAAAAGCGAATTGAGGAAGAAAGCTGCGAGTGTATAGCATGTGAATCAACCGGTGTGTATTGGTATCGGCTTTACCTGGCATTCGAGGGCCAAATGCGGGTAATAGTTGGAAATGCGTACCAGATCAAGAGCATTCCCGGTCGGAAGACCGACGTTCGTGATGCGCAATGGATCGCCGAACTCGCAATGAACGGACTTATCAACCCTTCGCGAGTCTTCCAGAAAAATGACAGAGAATTGCGGGAATTGACCAGATCGCGGGAATCCACGGTTAAGTCAAGGACCCAGATAAAGAACCGGATTCACCGCATTCTCGATTCTGCCGGAATTGCCTTAGGTAAGGGAGTGCAAGATATCTTTGGGAAAAGCGGGATCCACCTTATTTTGGGGCTTCTGAACAGGGCAGACACCGACGATATCATCTCAACTCTTCCTTCAGCCAGAGTTAAAAAGAAGGCGGACGTACTTCGGGAGATATTATCCGGTTCGTTGTCGGATTTACAGATCATTCTGATCAAGAGAAATCTCGATATGATGGCTCATATTAATGAACACATTCGTGCGCTTGACGAACAGATCATCGCAAGAATGACAGAACAAGATAGTATTCGTGATGTTGAGATCGCGTGTTCAATTCCTGGCATCAGTGTTACTTCGGCGGTAACTATCCTGGCAGAAATCGGGGATTACCGTGATTTCGAAAATGCCGAGAAACTTGCTTCGTGGGCGGGATTAGTGCCGTCGGTGTACCAGTCCGCAGGGAAAAATTGTTCCGGAAAAATCACTAAACACGGGTCCGAACATCTCCGTTGGATTCTTGTGCAGGCGGCAAAAGCTGCGGGAAGAACGGTCAATACAACGTTCAGGAAATTTTTCAACAGGATCGCATATCGAAAAGGCGGGAATACCGCGACTGTCGCACTGGCTCGGAAGATCTTATGCATTCTCTGGCATCTTCTCATAAAAAAGGAACTTTATATCGATCCGTTAAAAAATACAAAACCAACAAAACCGCCAGTCGTTCAGAAATTCTCAAAAAATTCCCGCTCTGATGTTCAAAAGGCTATTGATTTTATTATTGAATGTGGCTTCGAAGTAATTCACCCGAACTCTTCTCTTGATCAAAAATTTCGAGAGGTGAGCCACTGAATCATCTATTTTCATATTAAATGCTCGAACGGACAAAAAAACGAGGTTATTGGTAGTGTATTTTCATAGTCCGGAAATGAACTTCCATTCAGTTCTGTTTCAAAAGAGCCAATTTTTGTAGTAACGTTACTGTCAAAAGGACCGAACTATCTATAAAGGGACCGTTCCAAGTGGATTATTCTGCAGATCTCTCCGGATCGTCCCCATCATCTCCCTCCCCCTCATCCTCCGGATAAGGCAGTTTCCTCGTTTTTTCAGAAATAATGGCACTGTTTCCGGAAGGATCATCAATAATGAGAGTCACTGGTCTCTCACCCCTCTTAACCGCCGCTACATCTTCGAGGAATATTCTGGCATTTTCCCGTTCTGTAGCATCCCCATGGGCCATTACCCCCTCGACCGCCTCAGTGACCCGGTTGAGTACACCTTCAATATTGGAGACAAACCCTTCGCAGGCAGGGCCCGGATCGATCCTGACCCCGAGTTCGGGTATCATGACAATTCCCTCCATGCTCCGTACAACACGGACATCGATATCATCAGGTGTCTCAATAAGGAACTCCTGCCGTCCTGGCGCCTGGGTGGTGAGCACCTGGGTATCGACATACCGGTACCCGCACTTGGGACAAAGGGCACGGATCATAATAATATCCGAAAAATAAGGGATATTATCTGTCTGATACAGGTACTCGATCTCGGCATTACATACCGGGCACGGTCCGGGGACAATGGTCAGCACTACACCGCTCCGCCAATCTTGTCGCGGGAGATCTTTACCGCCTGCGGTGTGACCACGACGTACCGCTGGTCGCCAAGACCAATAATGTCACCGTTCACATCTTTTGCGACTTCCTTTAAGTCCTTGAGCACCCGCTCGTACATGATCTTGTCCATCTTCAGCCTGCTGATGTCCACGATAACGATATTACCGTTGTACACCTCATCCTTGATTTTCGGGCTGTCTTTGATATCAGTTATTGTTGCAATCTTGACAAGCAGCGCCGGAGCATCCTCCGTGCCTTCATAGTCCTCCAGATTGAGTTCCATATAGTCGCCTTCTTCGGCAGGGGTGCTGGACTTGCCAAGAAGAGTATCGAATATTTTTCCCATAAAAAAATGGTATGTTGAATTTTATTTAATAGTATCTATTCAGAAAACCGGCGGATTTTTATTTTTGGTTATATTGCCCCGGATTCCGGTGAGAATGCCCTTTCATAAAATGGCAAAGAACCAGAAGGGACCCCGGGTCAGTATTCAAGGACCCAGATCTCGTCCCCGACATGGTGGATGTTCCTGCACATCTTCCCGGTCGTTTTCTCCCGCAATTCCTTCGCATCAAAAAGGGGGATGCAGATTGCGATCGGTTTCCCATGCCGCTCCTCGACGACCTGGGCAGGGGATCCAGCCTTTATGTCATCGGTAACTGAAACGATCCCTGGGCGCATAACATCCGCCCCGTTCACGACATACGAGACCGCACCGGAATCAACCACGATGCGCCGCTCGGGGAAGGGTTGCTCGAGGAGCCCTCGCAGCGTGGGAAAAACCACGCCGTCCAGGTCCATGAGGAGGGGCTTCTTATCGACCATGTAGAGTTTGAGCGAGGTGTTCGTCTCGACAATCTCGAGCTGGTCACGATAGAACCGGGATTCTGCCTCACCAATCTCCGACTTTAATCGTGAATAGATGACAGATACCTGGGACTTTCTCAGGGTATGCCTTTTTTTCAGCTGGATCTTTGACATGTTCGTCCCGGCTTATTGGTATGTTGCCAGGTGAAAGAAAATGTATCTCTCCAACCACTCGTTTTATAGTTCTATGAATCAATGGATTACCTGTAGCTACTACGGTTGATCCCCGTCTGGCAGGCTGGATATCAGGCTGACTGTTTTGTGTGACTGAAGTTGCAGAAGTGATCATAGACGTTATATTTAAGTATCCTCCTCACTCACATATATTACTCCAAAGCGATGTAAACAGGGTAATTGTATGACAAAAAGGCCGTTGGATATTTTGGACCTGGTGCTGAATCGTCAGCCTGTTATCGTATCTCTCAAAGGGGGAAGGGAACTTCGAGGAATCCTTCAGGGGTATGACGTGCACATGAACCTTGTGCTTGAAAAAGCCACAGATGTGGAGAACGACGTATCAAAAAATGTCGGGACACTCATCGTACGTGGAGACAATGTGATCTATATATCACCCTCAGTTGAACAATAAGTAAAAATTTTCCAGGTGAAAGGCTATGTCAAAGGGAACTCCCTCAATGGGAAAGCGGAACAAGAAGACCCACATTGCGTGCAGGCGTTGCGGCAGTATATCTTATCACTGCCGGCATAAGACCTGTTCTGCGTGCGGTTTCGGTAAAAGCAGCAGAATGCGCAGTGTAAGATGGCTGGATAAGCGACCAAAAGTGCCTACCCATTAGAGAGCTCTGACATGTGCGGTATCGTTGGCATCGTGGATGCTGGCGGTGTATCTCTTTCTTTATACTACGCCCTGTACGCTCTCCAGCACCGCGGTCAGGAGAGTGCAGGGATCGCCACGTTCGATGACGAAGGCCGCCTTTACAAACACAAGGCGTCCGGACTTGTAGCTGACGTGTTCAATACGACGATCCTTTCAACCCTGAAGGGAAATGTGGGTCTTGGGCATGTCCGGTACCCGACAACCGGTGCAAACCGCCCGGAAAATGTGCAGCCTTTTAATTTTCATTTCCAGACCCATGATATCTCGATCGCACATAATGGGAACCTGGTAAACACCGCAGAACTTCGGGACTCCTATGAACAGCGCGGCCAGATCTTTTCGACGACCACCGATACCGAGATAATCGCGAAGCTGATTACCGAAGAGATCAGGGGCTCGGGAGGAGTGGAGGATGCGGTCCTCAACTGCATGCGGACTCTCCAGGGGTCTTATGCGGTTATTCTTATGGTTGACGGGGTTATTTACGGGTTCCGTGACCCGCTCGGTATCAAACCCATGTGCGTAGGAAGACTAAAAGAAGGGTACATGCTCGCGTCAGAGAGTGTTGCAGTCGATGCCCTCAACGGGACATTTATCAGGGATGTGAAACCCGGGGAGCTGATCAGGATCGACGGGCAGGGGATGAGGAGTACCCAGATAGCAGTCGCCAGCCGCCACGCCCATTGTATTTTTGAATATGTATATTTTGCACGCGCCGATTCGGTCATAGACGGGGCACTGGTGTATGATGTTCGGCGGAATATCGGCGCGAAACTATTCGAAGAGGACCCGATCATTGCTGACAGTGTGGGTGCTGTCCCGGACTCGGGCACGTCCTACGCGATCGGGTATGCCCAGCGTTCCCACATTCCGTTTGTAGAAAGCCTGATGAAGAACCGTTATATGGGCAGGACGTTTATTATGCCCTCCCAGAAACAGCGTGAGAATGCAGTCAGGATAAAGTTAAACCCGATTAAAGAGCACCTCCGTGACAAATCTGTTGTCCTCGTGGACGACAGCATCGTACGCGGGACAACATCACGACGGATTATCGAGATGATGCGGGATTCCGGGGCAAAAGAGATCCATGTGCGGATCGGGTCCCCTGCAATTCGTGCACCCTGCTATCTCGGGGTGGACATGCCTACCCGGGGTGAACTTATTGCAAGTAACAAAGTCGAGGAGGAAGTGAGACACAGCATTACGGCCGACTCCCTGCACCATATCTCTATCGAGGCACTGGTCACTGCAATCGGGGAAGAACGGGGGAACCTCTGCACCGGGTGCCTGACGGGGTGCTACCCGGTCCCGATCGAAGGCGAACAATCGCAGGAAACCTTGGTTGACTTTGTTGAAGGCACCTACCAGTCGAGGCTTGAATCGTTTGGGGGAGATGGATCATAACCCGCAACCTATCATTTTTTTCAGGAATACCCTTTCAATAGTCCCGCCTCTAAAAAATACCCGGCAAGTGCGGTACCCGATGATCATGCCGGGAGCATAACCTGATGATCCACAAGAAAAAAAGACAGGACACGGGAAACAGGGATCCGTGCGTGAAAATGGCCGGGCCATTTTCAATGCAGAAAAGGGAAGAAGGAATTTTATGAAACACATCCGGGATGCATTTGACACGATTGCACAGGAATACGATGCGCAGCGGGTGCACATAATACCTGACCTCCACCAGTATTATGGTGCGGCAGTATGGGCTGCGGTTGCAGAAGGGCCTCACCCTGAAATCCTTGATATTGGTGCGGGCACCGGCCTTTTGAGCGCCCTGGTCCTTGAAAAATTCCCCGGTGCCTCTCTTACCCTGCTGGATATTTCAGAGAACATGCTTGCAGTGGCACGTCAGCGGTTCTCTCACCTGGAAACGGTCCGGTATGTGGTCAGCGATTATAGCAGATCCTCACTTGGAGGGCCCTACGACCTGGTATTTTCCGCTTTATCGATTCACCACCTCAGCCGTGATGACAAGCGTCAGCTGTTCCATGGAATTTTTACTGCCTTACAACCAGGTGGGATGTTTATTAACGCCGATCAGGCAGAAGGGGAGACTCCCCTGTTCCAGCATATGTACCTGGATTACTGGAATGATTTTATTGTAAGCGGTCCCCTCAGCGAGAAGGAGCACCAGGAGATACTGAGACGGAGAGACACGCTTGACCGGAATGAAAAGCTGTCATCCCAGCTCCGATGGCTTCAGGAATCCGGGTTTTCCGATATCGATGTTGTTTACAAGAACCGGACGTTTATCGTTACAGCGGCACGAAAAGGATGAGCCCTGTCTGAATTTTTTGAAAGGGTGCAAAAACCCCCCAATCAACCGATGCCCGGCAATATCCCGGTTCCGGGAATTTGATGTTGGGGTACAATCTACGTCCAGGGAATCAAATCCCCTATATTCCAGTCCTTTATCAGGAACGGTCAAGAGCAGTATCTTCCATATTTTAAGATTTGTTCTGATTGTCCTGTGACATACCTGATCTTACAATTGTCTCATTCAGGGCATGCCTGCTGCTGGTAATAAATCCTAAAAAGAACCAGTAGCGAGGGATGGATTTGAACCATCGGTCTACGGGTTATGAGCCCGTCGGGATATCCTGACTACCCTACCTCGCTGCTCTGGAGGTTATTATATACCCTCTCTGCGCTCTTATAGTTTACTCACCCTCCTGTTTTTGACGGGAGCCCACATGGGGGATGGATTAATAATTCCGGCAGACTATACCGGAGATATGGATGAGGAACTCGGGAAGATCCGCCAGAGAAAACTAATGGAAATGCAGGAACGGATAAAGATGCAATCTGAAGGAAAAGTCCTGCATCTTGAACAGGGCAATTTCACTGCATTATTGCACGCGCATCCGGCACTCGTGGTGGATTTCTGGGCAGAGTGGTGTGGTCCCTGCCGCACGGTAGGCCCGGTTGTAGAAGAACTGGCCCGGGAATATGCCGGCAGCGTGACATTTTCAAAGTGCAATACTGACGATAACCAGGGCCTTTCAGGCCAGTTTGCGATATCCGCGATACCCACCCTCCTGTTCTTCCTGCAGGGGAAACTGGTTGACCGTGTTACCGGTGCCTATCCGAAAGATGCCCTGAAAAAACGGGTGGAAACAGCGTTTGGCCTCGCCGGGAAAAGGACCTGAATATGAATATTAATCCCCTGTGTCCTGATCCCTTCCTCCGAGGTAGTCATAGCGTCTGGTGTCAGGAAAACCTCCTTTGTAACTGGTGGACACTTGTTGTCCTGTGTTAGCGGCGGCATGTCTGACCACAAAGGCAAGATATCACCTTCTAAATATGATAGTAACAAAGAAGGTATGGAAAATATACCCCTGATTACCGAATTGAAATAAAACACATGTGGGTGTAACAATGGAAGAAAAAGGTACAGACCAGAGCCAGACAATTGTCCTCGAGGATAATGACGACTATTATATTGAGCTCTCCGAGTACCTCGAGGTCCTTTCAAACAGCCAGCGTTTGAAAATCCTGAAGATACTTGAGAAGGGCCCGAAAGAGGTCAGAAAGATTGCTGCCGAGATCGATACCAGTTATGAAAACACGAAAAAACACCTGGACAAACTCCTTAGCACCGGTTTAATCAAGAAAGAGGCAGGTCTCGGGCAGGCAACCTCAAAGGGCGTTCACCCGGTATGGAAATACTCCCTTATCCCCGGGGCTATGGAAGCAATTGTCCGGAACCTCGGTCTTTTCTCCAATATCAGGATCAACCCCGCGGATACCGAGCTACGGAGCAAACTCGATGCGGTCAGGGGTAGAGTTGCAGAAGAACTCCTCGCCCCGACGCCATCGGTTGTGATGCTTGGCGGTCCCGAGGATGGGAAGGTCTTCCTGCTATCAGGTACAGAGGTGCGTATCGGGCGTGTTGACCCCCGGAGACCTGCCAGTTATAATCCTGACCAGGACGTCATCCTTTCTGCAGAGTATACAGCTGTCAGCCGGGTCTCGAAACCGCATGCGAAGTTCGTTGAAGAAAGCGGGCAGTGGTATATCGATGATGCAGGGAGCACAGGTGGGACGATGGTGAATACTGTTGTTGTCACCCCGGAAAAGCGCGTCCCTGTTCGTGATGGGGACCTGGTCGAACTGGCAAAGGGGATATATGGTGCAAAGCTCCTTGTCATCATGCCAAATACTACCTGAAAGAGACCTGAAATTTTATACCGGAATTTTACCCAATATGAATCCTCAGTTTCGAAAACGGTCCTACCAAACCCGGGTACTCCTGTATATCCTGATAATCGGGGTGATGCTTTCCTTAACAGTGACAACTGCGGCATCCGCATATACAATTACCGCCACGACGCCTGGGGGTCATGGAACAACTGACCCTGCAGGACAGGTCCCCGCTAACCCCGGTGACAATATCCAGGTTTGGATTACCCCTGAATCCGGGTATCATATTGAGGTAATGAGAATTGACGGATCAGTGACTCCGGCAGTCCCTATGTACCAGTTTGTCAGTGTCAATGCTGATCATTCCATCTCTGTTACGTTTGCTCCCGACCTCGGGTCGGTCATGGTCCGTTCAGACCCGAATGGTGCAACAATATTCATAGACGGAGTTGACTCAGGGACAACTCCAAAAACGGTGGATACTATTCCTGCCGGTACGCGCCAATTACGGGTTGCTCTTGCCGGGTACACTGATTATTCCAGCACGGTGATAGTTGAGAGAGACCAGACAACGAACGTCCCTAAGATTAACCTTGTTCTCCTGCCCACCGTCACGACAACAGTTCCCACTACAGCACCCACAACCGCCAGAACAACAGTTCCCACCACCGTACAAACAACCGTCAAAACGACAGTTCCCACCACCGTACAAACAACCGTCAAAACGACAGTCCCCACGACGGTACCCACCACTACTGTCAGGACAACCGTGCCGGTGACGACCTTCGTAACAACTCAGACTACCGCGGAATCTACGACGAACACCACAGACATTCCCACGACATCCTCAACGTTCAACCCGTATACCATTCTCCCAACCCCGACGGAGCGCACAGTCTTACCGACCACGGTCCCCACCGGTAACCTGACACCCCAGCCGAGTGCAACAGTAACTCCTGTCCTGAACGGGACCTTAATCCAGGTAACACCGGCGGTGAATGAGACCTCAAACCAGGGAACAAATAATACGAGTGTTCTCGGACCCGCCGGGACATCCCCGCAGGATACCCGGGCGAACGGCTCTGCAAATATGACCGGGACCGGGTTACAACCTCCCGCGGGACTGGCATCATGGAATGTGATTATCTTCCTGTTTATTGCGGTAATACCCCTGGTCCTCCTCCTCGCCCACGATTATCTCGGGATCGGCCACCTGTCATTCCCCCAGCCGCTGGCGGTCAGGGCCGGTGTGGCGCTGGGGCAGGTTGCATGCGGGATCGGCCTGTTGTTTGCCCTTTCAAGGATGATAGCGCTGCTGCCGGCACTTACCAATACGCTTACGCTCCCGCTCCTGTTGATCGTGCTGCTGCTCGGGGCATACCTGATTTTTTCTGCACTGGCACTTGCTGTTGGATCCCTCTTGTCGCGTCCCCTCCGCTGGACCCTGAAAGTCCATGTCGTTATCGGTGTGATCGTCCTCATCGTTACCCCGATCCTGCTCTTCTCGCTTGGACAGGGGGAAGTGACGGCAATCCTCGTGACGATCGTGGCAGCCCCGGTATCAGCACTGCTTGCCCTCTGGCAGGATCACTCACTCGCATTGCAGGTGCAGCAGCGTGGTTTCCCCTATGGTTTTTTCAACGGCGACGAGACGAGAGTGCCCACGGGATCCGACCCCTACCGGCGTTCGACTGCAACGAGGCCTGATATTTTTCCCCCGGAACTTGCAGACCGATATTCAAGTATAGACTTCCTCGGGATGGGTGGAATCTCCCACGTGTTCCGTGCTATGCGACTAAAGGATGGCATGACGGTTGCGGTTAAAATACCGATACGGTTCGATGAAACCACCGGAAAATGCTTTATGAAGGAGATCCTCGCCTGGGAAGGACTCCGGCACCCGAATATCGTCGAGATCACCGAGGTGAACATCCTCCCGATACCATACGTGGAGATGGAATTTGTGAAGTCCGGGCTGGCGGACTTAAAGACTCCGTTACCGGTGAATGACGCAGTGGAAATCGTGGTCGGAGTAGCGAATGGTCTGGCTTATGCACACGAACAGGGGATCATACACCGCGACATCAAACCCCAGAATATCCTGATTGACCGCAAAGGTGTTCCCAAGATCAGCGACTGGGGGATGAGCCGCCTCATCGGTTCTTCTGCAATACCTACCGTTGCCGGGTTCTCACTTGCCTATGCGTCCCCGGAACAGATCTCTCCCGGCAGATTTGGTGAGACTGATGAACGGACCGACATTTACCAGCTCGGGGTCGTTTTCTACGAGCTTGTGACCGGGAAACTCCTGTTCCCCGGCGATGACCTCGCGGATGTCAGTAATGCAATCATCTCGCGGATGCCGGTGCCGCCGTCCGATATCAACCCCCTTGCGCGGCCACTCGATCCGATTATCCTGAAATGCCTGCAAAAGGACCCGGGAGCCCGGTACCAGTCCGTCCGTGCACTGCTTGAAGACCTGAAACGGTTCCTTGATTCACAGCATGATACCGGGGAGAACGGTCCCGGGTCCGATTGGTCCGGAGTGGTGGAATGATGGATGGGACTATCAGCCTAAACGGGAATATCGTCGGAGTATCCTGTACAGGAAAGCGAAATAACAATGAAGACGCTCTTCTTGCCGAGAAAGCAGGGGATGGCTATCTCATTGCCATCGCCGATGGGATCGGGGGCCACAGGGCCGGAGAAGTGGCATCGGCAATTGCGATAGCCCGGTTGTCAGAGGAATTTTCGAGACGCTATCATGAAACCATGGACCCTGATGAAATCGGGGCATTATTATCAGACTCTTTCAAATCTGCCCATGAAGCAATAGAATCCGAGGCCAAAGACGAGAAGGAAGGGATGGGGACCACGATGGTCGCCGCCTTTGTCCGGAACAACTCAGTGGTGATTGCCAATACCGGGGATTCCCGGGCGTATCACATCAGGAGGAGAGTAATTTTCAAGACAAAAGACCACTCCGTTGTTCAGTCGCTTGTGGATTCCCACCAGATCTCCGAGGAAGATGCACGGCACCACCCTCTCCGGGCGATGATTACCAGCAGCCTCGGGAGCAGTTTCCTTGTTGATATCTCTCTCCGCACACTGCAGCCCGGCGATCTGCTTCTCCTGTCAAGCGATGGCTTCCATGACTATGTGAGTGAAGACATCATTACGGAGGCGGATAAGAAGGCACCACTTTATGACCTTGTCTCGGGATTTGTCAATGCCGCACTCCTGACATCCAGGGATAATGTGACCGTGCTTATCTACAGGGCAACGGTATGAAAAGGGCGAATTTTTTCTTTTTATTTTGCGGGCACCCTCGTTAGGGTTCATAAGCCAACCAGGGAAATTCTTCCGGAGACACTCCAGGGGCACGCAATGGCACCCGGTTGGTTTGCAGTTGGTCACCGGAAGCGATTGTGATGCACTGCCTCCCGCGCACAGGGGAATTGAAATAACGGCCAAGGTATTTGAAGTTTCGCAGAGTGTAGCAAGGGAAAAAATGGAAATCCCTTCCCTGCACAGAAGGCCTTTCTGGTGAGAATGCCCGGTGATAAGAGAAATTAGTCTCAAATGGCCATTTTTAACTTATTTTTTGTCCTTTTTTACTATAGATGGCAGATTTGGAAATATTTATATCAGTGCAGTTTAACCACTCAATTGCAGAATTACACTGTGATTATTACCCGGTTAATGTCCCATTTCCGGGGGGTCTGGGACATCAGGTGTATTTCCGGGACGGAGAATTAGCGTTATTGTGTGGCCGGTATAAAATCTCCGTATAATACCGGTATATCCCCTATAAGGTGGTGATAGAGGGGTTTATTAGGGAAAGGGTTGTTTTTGTTGGTGTTCCAGGCCGGGAATTAGGCTGGACAGAACGGTATAGTTGTTAATTATTCACATGCTCTTATGGACGTGGTCTATGAGGGTTTCTCATTACGGGAAAATTGGAACTTACAAGAGAGGTTGAATGTATTATGATTAAGGAAGAAGGGTTAAGCGTAAAAATCAGGGGTGATTCCTGATGGTATGGGTAGGAGCTGTAGGTGGATTGTATTCGGACAGTGCTAATCCGGAATTTGATGACCCTGTCCAGGGAACGTTATGCCAGAATTGCTCTTTAATTGCGGGGTTATCTGCGTTGGCATGGGTGAATCCCACATATATCAAGGATAATATCAGTATTAACCAGGTCAGATTCTATAACTGGCAGGAACGGGCTCAACAGCCATGGGGATTCTCGCCAACTATCTGGGCACCATCAGCACAGTTCTGCCATTCACCTGAAGCATTTGAATTGTGGCCTGCATATTACGAAAAAGCCTATGTATCCTGTGCTCTCAATATTCATGGAGATCCAACACAGGCTCAGTATACTAGTACCCTGGATGGTGCGGCAAGTATTACTGCATTGAACCGGATCACACAACCCCAATGGTCGGCTTTTGCTGCATGGGGTGGGGATTTTTACCAGTTCTTAAGCAGTAATAACCTGTTGTCAGGAGAATCCAATTACCCCCCTGCAAAAACTGCACCGCTTGCAGGGAAGTCCCGCCAGGTACTATATCCCATTCTTGTCTCAACAGCAAATCATACGTATTCGGTACTGGGAACGTATACAAATGCTGCTGGAACTACCTACCTAATTCTGAGAAATCCAAAAGGCAATGCGGTCGGTGCGGCACCGGGTGGAACCCTGCTGGCAGATCCCTGGTGGGTTAACTATATTTCACATAATGCCGCTGGGAATGCAACAGCCCCGGTGTGGACAAAAATTAATCTCACGAATGGAGTTTTTGGAATTAAAAAGGAGGATTTTGGGACTTATTTCCAAAAATACTCTAAAGTCACCATCTAAATTTTTTATTTCCTTTTTTTCTGAAATTGCGGGGAATAAAATTAATTTTCTGGAGTAGAGATATCCTTTAATACATTCGATTCGGATTCTTCTCATAATCATCACTAATTATCTGCATTGGGGGGATTAGGATGGATTATGTATGGAAACTGTGTACCTGGGTTTTAATTATATGTGCATTATGTTTTCCCGTTGTTGGTACCACAATTACAATTGGTAATGGGAATAATGCCTCCGGAAACGGTAATAATTCATCAGAATTTGTCAATGCGGATAATTTATCAGTGTACAGCAATGTATCAGCCCCTGATACCAACCTGAATGTTAGTCGTAATAATACGGTCTTCACGGATGTTGCTGCCAACCTTTCCGGTGCCGGTCCTGTAAAACCCGTCTCTCTGCCAACATATCAGGCGATACCGAATATTACACAGAATATAACCGGAAATACCGATGCGAAAGTAACGGTCCCCGATATTACACCGGGTGCCAAACTCCCCGTGGATAGAAAAAAGGCTGATAACCTCAAGGGTTACCAAGGCACCCTCACAACAATTACTGTCGGGACTGGGGGTTCAAATCAAAGATACCCGTCGATCTATGGGGATAACCTGGTCTGGTTAGATGGCCGTAACGGCGAGCAGGCAGTTTATATGTATAATTTCAATACCTGCCAGGAAAAAATAATCTGCAACACCAGTCCGAATGGGCCTGTAATCTATGGTAATCTTATAGGGTACGGGGTTCAGGATAGCTATTACGGTACCTACGGAGTAAATATTTTCGACATTTCAACCGGCATTGAATCCCAAATTACCCCGTCTGACGGTTTTAACCGGTTAGACCCCGCGATTTTTGGAGACCGGATTGTTTATGTGGATGACTCCCGGGGGGTCAGGAATATCGTTTTGTATAACCACACTACGAACCAAACCAGGTTCTTAACGAACGACACGTCAGGTCCGGACCACCTGTACCCTGCAATATATGGCGAATGGGCTGCCTGGTATGTTGGGACAGACGATGATTCAGTACTTGAGGTCTGCAATATTTTCACCGGCAACAGGACTATCCTCGAGAGCACGTGTAAAGGCGTTACCAGGACACCCCCTTCGATATATGGCGACCGTGTTGTATGGCAGGACTGGCGGGGTGGCCAGTCTGACATCTACATGTATAACTCCTCTACACGGCAGGAAACGCTAATAACCCCGGGTACCGGAGATTCTGATCAGGGACACCCTTGTATTTTTGGAAATATTATAACCTGGGATGACAACCGTGACCAATCCTACGGGATTGAAAACATTTTCATTTATGACCTGACCACGAACCTATCATCCTCTATCACCTGCACTGATCCCCCAGTGCACCGGGTAAACACAAAAATATACGGGGACAGGATTGTCTGGGAAAACCGGAATGATCTTGATTACGACATCGTTCTGTTCACCATCGGTCCGACACAGGTATCGGTTGTATCAGGTTTCTCTGTAAACGCGACCCAGGGAATGGTACCATTCAGCGTCCAGTTTAACGACAAATCCTCAGGGAATCCATCTACACGCCTTTGGGACTTTGGCGATGGAAATGGATCCTATGAAGTGAATCCTGTGTATACGTACCTGGAAGCCGGTCATTTCAGTCCTTCGCTGATAGTAAGTACTCCATATTCACGCGATTATTCGGTTAAGGAAAATTTAATCACTGCGGGAGCTGTTCCCGTGACAAAATTTTCAATAAGTCCCTCTTCAGGTCCGGCCCCGTTAACTTCCACATTCACTGATTTGTCCTTGGGTTATCCGGATACATGGAACTGGGATTTTGGTGATAATTCTTCGTCCAATGAACAAAATCCTACCCATTTTTATCCCAATCCGGGAAATTACAGGATCTCGTTAACAACAGGGAACCAGTTTGGTAATAATACGGCAATTAGTCAGGTTCATCTTATCAGTTCTACGGTAAATGTCTCATCGTATTCAATCCCCGGTGTTCTTGAGTACTCCCCTGATGCCGGATTAATCGAAATTTATACAAAAAATGAAACTGCCTATTCGTATAGTATAGGGGGGAATAATTCACAATTATTGGTTATTCCAAAAACAAAGGGTGCATTGCCGTCATTTACACTGATATCAAAAGAAAATACTACCTTTTCTTTGTTGAATTCAATTATTTCGGGGGAAGTGTCAAAAATAATCACAACCAGTGAAGATATTTCCTCCCCGGAATTCTCTGATATGATTGGTCCCAATTCAATGGTGAACTACAGCTTTGTGACTCCACAGTATTTTCCAGATGGTTCAATAAAAACGGTCATCTCCAATGAAATAACTCCAGAACAACACGAATCTTTCAATATTTCAGTCCAGTATGCAGATTATGGCGATTATGTATCAGGAATTGCATATTCGGTCCAATGCATTGAGAACAACATGTCAGTAAGCGGTCCTGCCACCATTGTAATGGGCGTACGTCATAAATGGGTCGTAAAGAATAGTAATTACGTTGATGTCCAAGATCGGTTTAAAGTTGAGCAGATGAATCCGGATGGTTCGTTCAAATCGCTTACTACGATATTTTCTTTTAAAAATGCCACGGATAACAGGGATTATTACACGGTGACTTCCGCTGATGGAATTGATCTCGACCGTCTGTATATCCCTGTTGTTGGGAACCATACTGTATCCGATGGCAGAATAAATCTGATATCCCCCTCCGGCCCCATCTATGCTAATCCAACAACAATTGCGTTAGGGATAGATTCAGATTGGGTTTCTAACAATAATCTGGGTGGTATGGCAAGTGTATATGACCCTGTTGAAATTATCAGGGTTGATGACCTGGGCACTATTGAGGTATTAAAAACCCAATTCCTCTATTATGACGAGACCAGGGATTTGGATGTATTTTCAGGTCTCTCCCCCAATGGGCTTTCACAATTTACTCTTACTACCGTTGGCCACTATACCAACCCCCTCCAGATGCTTTACCTCAGTCTCTCAATCAGGGTGACTCCGCCTGCCCCGGCGAGTAATCCAAATTCAGGCGGTGGAGGAGGCGGCGGTGGCGGGAGCTATGGCGGAAGTGGCAACCAGGTAACTCAGGTTGCATCAGAACCAGCTTCCACAAAAGGAAGCCAATCGGGAACAATACAGGAAGGGACCTCCGGTACCTCATCCAGTAACAATATGGAACCCAATTCTTTATCCACGGAATCCGTAGCAGCGGGCCAGCCTTCTGCCAATCCTGTTCCACGGGTATCGAATGCTCCTGCAGCGAACCCCCCCGTGCTCCCCCCGCAACCCACGAACTCCATATTTACAATCGTTATTGAAGCCGCAGCGATAGTTTCTATCTCCGTTCTGGTAGTATTCAGTGTCTACACTCGAAACCGTAGACGTGATTGATTCAATATCATATATGTATGCAACGGAGGCGGCTGATTGGGCAGATGGCCCAAACAATATTGCCTATACGCTTCACTGTACTAAAAATAACCTGACTGATACTGGTCCGGCAACGATTACCATGAGTATCAGCCAAGAATGGATTGTCAAGTACAGCCAGTTCACTATCCCGGAACACCGCTTTACATTGTATAAAGTTGATGAAAACGGGCAACCCCTTTATGATGATCACTGGAATTGCACCGCTGACAAATGATTACCAATTCCTCGTGACAGACCCGGGGGGAATAAATGTCTCGCAGATTGGGTTAGTAGGTGTTCCCTTTTACGACGATCCATCCGATCTTCCCGTACGACTGGTAGACAATAATACGGCATCGCCCCTTCCGACCTCCGTTACATTTGCGGTAAGCTCAGCTTATATCGATTATACCCTGAATGCTACCCGGTGGCATTATGTCCAGGAGCCAATGACCATAATCCGTGTAAATGATATGGGCTCAACAGAGGTACTTGATACTAAGTTCCTCTATTATGACCCGGTTAAGGATGTTGACGTATTCCAGGCCTATTCACCACACGGGTTATCTAATTTTGCCCTGATGACGGTGTATACTGCCGGAAGTCCATTGCAGTTACTATACCTGAGTTTCAAGGAGCGTATACCGGACACAACCCCCCGGTGAATAATGGCGGGAATACTATTGGCGGGAATTCGGTAAACACCGGTGCCGTCAACCACAATAGTGTAACCAGCGCAAGTGCAGCTTGCGCTGGCGGAGGAGCTGGAGGGGGGAGCAACCTCGTTGTTTCTGACGTCACCGAAGCATCACCTGCGTCCGCAGTTTCTGATCAGGACAAAGGGACTGTGAGTGAAGAACCCGGGCAAGCGGTACTAAACAACGGTCCGGCCCAGGTCACACAGGTGGCGACCAAGGCAACCCCCGCAAATGCCGATATGGCCAGGGTCGCGTCACAGGCACCGGGTAGTTCGATATTTTCGTTATTTATCGAAGTCGCGGCAATGATCTCTGTCATCCTTATCGTGGTGATCAGCGTTTCGTTGAGGTACCGGGAAGGCAAAAGGATTGACTGGTAGAGAATATCGCATATTTTATTTTTGAAAACAAAAAATAGGTTAGATTTGCCGGTGTTAAGCCGGAATGCATGGATTGGTTGAACGTATGATGCTGAATGGACTGGAAGCCCCGGAAAGGTGGTCCGGACTTTCCTTATACCCGGACCGGTGCAGATTCTGGTAGTTTGCGATTCAGATCTGCTAAATGAGACCCATTTTCCCGGAGAGGGAATGTTAATGGTGCTGAATTGTTCCTTCGTGATGACAATACCGGTGCGACAGGTGCAATCTATACTGGTGGTGTCAATGACGACATAATACAGAATGCGATACCGATTGCGACCAATACTATCCTGATCATTTCATAACTCCTTTGGGTCTTCTTGTGGGGAATACCCCGGGTTGGTCCCGGGACTTCACACTCATATACTAAACCGGAATAGGTAATAAAATACTAAAATAGGCCGGGTTAGAGAGGTATCCGTTCAGGTTGGCATGTTGAACCCGGAGGATACATGAATGCCCGGTATTGGGGCCCCTTTTTAAAACCCATTTTCCGCTTAAAAATAAACAAATGGGGTTAATTTCCCTGTATTTTATTACGTGGCCGGAGTGGGTTGGGCAGTCTGTCCGTTTCTGCGGTCTGCATAGATTTGTAACACCACGATAACCACTGCGGAGAGCGGAAGTGCAATGACGAGCGGGTCGACCGCAGCCCAGGGGAGTCCTGCGAGGCTTACCTGGCCGGTAAGAGCCTTGCAGAGTCCGAATACCGATGCGTATCGGGCATTCATAAACAGTGCATAGATAAACCAGACAACTGTACCGACTATTAAACTGGCTTTTGCAGCGGTTTCATTAGGTTTTTTGGCGTACACTGCCACCGCAAATACCGGTAGAAAGGCGGACGCAGTCAATCCCATAAACATCGCGGTTGCAAGGGCAATGATACTGCCTGGCATCAGGAAGGCAATAATTACACTCGCGATAATCATTATCAGGATACCGACCTGGTTGGCCCTCATTGATAACGCACATTTACGTCCCCTGCCCCAGATATCGCAAATTAATGCGGTACCCATCGTGTGGAAGAGGGAGCTCAACGTGGACATCGCCGCAGCAAGCAGTGTGACCATGAACAGCACCACGAACCAGTCCGGCAGTGCCTGGTTGATGAAGATGGGAATGATCGTGTCCACGTTACCACCGGGTGCCACCTGTACGGCTATTTTACCAAGAGTCTGGTAGAAATAGACATTCGTCAGTGCACCGACCGTAAACGCCACCCCGGTCATCATCAGGATGAAGGGGCCGCCAATGAGGACTGCCCGGTTCAAGGACTTGTTATCCTTGGCGGTCATGAATCTCACTACCAGCTGGGGCTGCGCCAGCACACCTATCCCTACCCCAAGGACCAGAGTCGTGATTACCGTCAGCCAAATGGAAGACCCGAACACCGGCATCGTTGTCCAGCCGGTCATTCCGCCTTTTGCAAGGTTTTCCGGGACAAGCGGTGCCATTGCAGTTAGACTGCTGTTCGCAGCGTTAACCCCCCCGAGCAGCAGGTACGTCGCCACCAGGAGGATCGTCATACCGACCAGCATGATTGCTCCCTGGACGGCGTCCGTGTACATAACAGCGATCAGTCCGCCGAATATCACGTAAACTGCAACGATAAGGGCAAACCCTATAAGTGACGTACTATACGAAATATCGATGGTTTCGCGGATGAACTGGGCTCCTCCTATAAGGACTGCAGCAGTGTACAGGGGCATACCGACAATGATGACAACTCCGGTAAAAACCTGCATAAATTGTGACTGGTAAATCTTTCCCATCAGATCTGGGAAGGTGACAGCTTTCAGCCGCTGCCCGATCTCCCTCGTCTTTTTACCGAATATAACGAAAGCCAGCAGGATCCCCAGGCCGATGTTCAGCACGGTAAGCCAGATCAGTCCCATACCGAGATTTGCAGCCTGGCCACCGAACCCGACAATAGCTGATGTACTGATGAATGTTGCCCCGTAGGACAGGGCGATAATTACCGGGTGTGCCTCTCTCCCGGCGACCAGGTAATCCTCGGAGGTTTTCGTCTTTTTATAACCTAGCCAGCCAAGGTATAACATAAGTGCAACATAGATGGCAGTCACGGAGATGAGGGCAAGGCTGTTTACTGCCATATCAGGTGTCCCCTCCTTTATTCCAGTTCCGGAGGCCGTACACTATACACGCCAGCGCCAGGCCGATTGAGAGGCCATAAGCGAGCAATATCCAGGGGTCATTGATTCCAAGCATAATTACACCTCGCGGTAAACTTTGGAGAAACATTACAGGGGATCCGGCAGAGCCGCCGGTCCCCTACCTAAAGAAGAAGAAAAAGTCGACACTCAGGAATGATCCGCTTCGCACTCCACAAGTCACAGACATGAGTTTACCTAAACATACAATCGAGGTACTGCTATTTATACGTTTTTTTTTCGTAGTGTATTGCACACAGATATGAGATCGTTCCAGTTCGGCAATCCCCCAGCATGTATTGCATACCATGATCCCGCATTCCTCCCGAAAACAGATATTTATTCCCGACACATGGTGAAGTAACGTGTCTTCTGTGTATGAGGGGTTGCACGAGTCGCTCCAGTCAGTACTCCTGCAGCGTCTCGGATGGAGTGAGCTCCGTGATGTGCAGGAACAGACCTGCCGGGCGGTATGGTCAGGGAGTGACGTGCTGGTCCTCGCACCAACGGCCGGGGGGAAAACCGAGGCAGCGCTGATCCCGGTCACCGATACCATGTTAAAAGAGGGGGCCCGCGGGGTCGCATGCGTTTATATCTCCCCGTTAAAAGCGCTCATCAATGACCAGGAAGGCCGGTTCCTTACGTTTGCCGTTCCGACCGGGCTTGAAGTACAGAAATGGCACGGCGACGTACCGAAGGGGGACCGTGCATGGGTCGCAGGGGAACCTCCCCATTTCCTGATGATCACCCCAGAATCCCTCGAAGTCCTCATGCTTGAGCGGAAACTCACGGCAGACCTTAAAAATCTCAGGTTTGTGGTCATTGACGAGGTGCATGCATTTGTGGAATCCGAGCGGGGTGTCCACCTCCGGTGCCTTCTAGACCGGCTGGACAAGGTGGCCGGGAGGAATGTGCAGAGGATCGGTCTTTCTGCAACGGTTGGCAACCCGGAGGAAGTGCTCGGGTGGTTGTCTGCACCGGGGAGGGCCCAGGAAGTTGTCCGGGTGCCTGTCCCCCCGCGTGAAAAGAAGTTCTCATTTACGGTTGAACCAGATGAAGTGAGACGCATCACCTCCCTTGTCAGGATCGTTTCGGGGAAGAAGGCAATTGTTTTTGTGAACAGCCGGAGCGATGCTGAAAAAGTAATAAAATCGCTCCGTGGCCGGGTAGACCACCTCTCCGTGCATCACTCCTCGCTATCGCCAGAAACGCGGAGAGAGGCGGAATCAGCATTCTCACGTGAGGGGAGTGCCTGTATTGTATGCACCAGCTCGCTTGAACTCGGGATCGATATCGGCGACCTCGATATCGTGGTCCAGCTCGGCTCCCCAAATTCCGTTTCCTCGTTCCTGCAGCGCATGGGGCGGAGCGGGCGGCGGGGAAAACCGCCGTTTGTTGCATTTATACTCCGTGACCCCTGCGAACTCCTCTGTACCGTTGCCGTGATAGAGTGTGCGAGTAAAAAGGAAGTAGAGCCTCTTGTTCCGCATATGCGACCATATAATGTGCTTGTCCAGCAACTCCTGCTGGAACTGCTGAGAAGACGCAGGGCGTCCGCAAGGAGCCTGATAACAGCATTGCGTGTCCTCACACCCTTCAGGGAAATCCCCCCGGTGGCAGTTGAACAGATTATCAACAATCTCCGGGCAGAAGAGTACCTGGTTGCGGATGGTGAGATGCTGATGCTTGGGGCCAGGTCTGAAAAAGAGTTCGGCCAGGCAAACTGGCGTGACCTGTATTCCGTAATCACCGGCGGGGGTGAGTTTCGTGCCGTCACTCCCGATGGTGAAATTGTTGGGCGGCTTGATGCAAGGTTCGTCAATAGTAAAAACAGTGCAAACTTCCAGCTTGGCGGGAAGAACTGGACAATGATTACCTGTGATGAAGCACGTAACCGGGTTGTCGTGGTACCCGGGTCTGAACAGAAAGGGGGGATATTCTGGACCGGCGGGGCGCATGGATATAGTGAAGTGGTATGCAGGGGGGTCTCACGGATAATCCGCAGGGGTAAGTCTGCACTTCCGCTCCCGGATGATGCTGTTATCAACCTGGCACGCGTGATCTCGAAAGTCCCTGCAGGTTTTAAACGGGGAGACATCGTAATTGAGGTACGGGAGGGTGCAAAGGGAGTGGGTGTCCTCCTCCTCACCTTCAGGAACAACAATTTCGGGAAACTCTACTCTTCCCTGCTCAACCGGACACTCGGGTCGAGGGGCAGGATGAGCTATAATGACTTCTCGCTTCTCGTACGCGGTGTCAGGGGTGACGATCCGTTCGGGACGGTTGTCCATGCGGCGGAGGAGGCGGGGATGTTTTCCCGGGAAGAGGTGGAATCTGTCATCCTGCTCCCTGCACCGGATGGATGGAAATTCGGCAGCTTAATCCCTGCCGCAAGGTTCCGCGAGATGGTCCTGAGTGATATGTACCATATAGACGATTTTATGGTTGAACTATCGTCAGCACGGGTGTTTGTATCAGAACCGGATAATCCAGAGGCCACAATTGCTCCGGATGATACATAGTCCTCATCGATGGTCTGGGATATCAGCTAAGGACTGATTAAGCAGGCGATGATTGTCGGGTCATCTATGCAGAGTACGATAGGATAAGCTTCGAAGAAATCCATGACTAAAATGAAAAAAAGTTAACAGGACTGCTGAGGCAGCAGGGGGTTTCACCCCCTGCCTGTCCCTTTCCCAATGAAGATATTCATTGGACAGGGTTCATCTGGAGTGACCCGGAATATATATCTGATTCCGGGAATCCTAAAATATCCCCGCCTGGGCCATAAAACGGGGGAGGCGGAGCCATGTGAGCGTGATTCAACAGAGCAGTCCGTTGATGTGGTTTTTATGATAAATAAGAATCCTTCGGGAATTTGTTGTTGGCCTGCAACAAAAACCGGGTATCGTTCCTGATCAGGTGACAACGGCCTTTTTAAACCTCCACCATGCGACACCGAACATGGCGACCGCAAATATGACGAGTATCGTGAATGAGAGGAGGATCCCGGCAGTCGTATAAACATAATGAATGCCCATCGTGGTGAAATTATCCCCGATTGCAAAATACCGGACACCGTTGACCAGCTGGGAGAGCGGGTTTACGGTTGAGATCGCCTGTAAAACCGGTGGAAATGCCTCAACCGGGTAGAGGGCGTTGCTTGCGAAAAAGATGGGCATCGTCAGGAGCGTGATAATCCCCTGCAACCCCTCCGGAGTCTCCATCGATATGGAGATGGCCGCGGAGAAAAAGAGGAACCCGATAGAGAACATCCCTACAAAGAGCATGATCCCAAGCAATGCAATGATGGTATGACCGATGGTAAATCCGGCAAAAAACGTTACCCCGATAAGCAGCCCGAAAACCATGACAATAATTACCTGGATGAAGGACTTTGTCATGCCTGAGAGCGCAATACCGAATATGATCTGGTCCCTCGGGAGCGGGCTTGCCATGATCTCCCTCATCAGTCCCCAGTTTTTGTCAAACAACAGGACGATCCCGCCGAACAGGCTTGTGAAAAGCACGGTCATTGCAATGACCCCTGCCGCCATATATGTCAGGTACTGTACTTCAGGGACACCCGGGATTGGGGGGATTGAGGCCCCGAGCCGGTCAAAATTGGCAGACATTGCAATGCCGAAAAACGCCATCCACAACGCCGGCTGGACGAGCGAGGAGATCAGGAGTGTCTTGAACCTCAAAAACCTGATCATGTCCCGCCAGTAGATAGTCAAAAAGCCGTAGTGCATAGTTCATCTCCTCCCGAATGCTGTTGAGATCTTTTCCGGCTTATCGTCACGAAGCTCGCGACCGGTGAAATGGACGAATACATCATCCATCGAGGGTTTCTTCAGGTTCACTGTAATGACGCTGATACCGCTGTTCCTGATCTCCTCAATTAGCAGGGGGAGTACCTTTGTCCCGTCGTCATTCGTCGTGATGAGGATTCCCTTCCCTTTGTCACTGACCCCGCTTACACTTACGAGGTCTGTAATAATGGCCCGCGCCCTTGGATTATCGCTGGTCTCGAGGTAAATAATGTCCTGGCCCAGTGCATTCTTTAGTTCATACGGTTTCCCGCTCGCGATGATCTTCCCGTGGTCAATAATACTGATCCGGTCTGACAGGCTGTCCGCCTCGTCCATGTAATGGGTTGTGAGGAAAATGGTAGTCCCCTCTTCGTTCACGGCCTTGATGTAGTCCCACATCCTCATCCGTGTCTGGGGGTCAAGACCGATGGTCGGTTCGTCGAGAAAGAGTACGATTGGCCTCGTCATAAGCCCCCTGCCGATTTCAAGCCGCCGTTTCATCCCGCCTGACAGTTTCTTTACGAAGGTGTCCTTCTTTCCTTCCAGTTTCACCAGCTCGAGGATCTCCTGTATCCGCTCTTTCCTGTCTGAACGGGTCATCCCATACAGCCTGCCGTGGAATTCAAGGATCTCCCAGGCCGTCATGTCACGGTCGAGGGTCACCTCCTGGAAGACGATCCCGATTGACTCCCTGACTTTTTCAGGCTCTGTCCTGACATCGTAACCGGCAATACTGGCCTCGCCTTTCTGGAGCTTTAATAACGTGATCAGCACATTAATCGCCGTGCTCTTTCCTGCCCCGTTGGGCCCGAGGAATGAGAAAATTTCCCCCTTCCCTACGGTAAAACTGATCCCGTCGACTGCCTTGAAATCACCGTACTGGTGTTCGAGGTCTTTAACTTCGATAATACTGGTACTCAAATCAGGGTTCGCCTTCCTGTGTCAGGCCTCTATAGTCTCTTTTATAGTATAAACCAAGTGATCCGGGCAGGGCTCACGGATAACGCTTCCAGGGAAAAATATGGTACTCGCCGGATCAAAAAAGGGTTCTTCTTCCCTGTGGGTCCCGGGTTACCGTTAGTCCAGTTTCTGTACGAGTTCAGCGACATTGGTCGCAAACAGGCGGATTGTTGTAATACCCTCCGTATCGCTCCAGACCTCGCCTGGCTCACGCCCGAATACCATGTTCCAGTAATTGGAACCCGGCACGATCATCTCGTTGATCAGGAAGAACATCAGCATCTCCTGCACGGTTGCCGTATGGCCCCCCCGGCGTGCGATAGCGATAGGTCCCCCGACCATCCAGCGGAGGAAATTATCGGTCACCATCGAAACAAGGCCCACCCGCTGCAATGCGGACATTACGTCCCCGCGTGCTGTGCCAAAATACACAGGGGATGCTACGATGAACCCGTCTGCATCCCGGAGCAGTTCGATAAGGTCATTCAGCCCATCGTTAATTACACAGCAGCCGAGTTCCCTGCACTGGTAACAGGCCGTGCAGGACTCAATCTTTTTCCTGCAAGAGAAAATACCTCGGTTTCAACCCCGCACCCCTTGATCACCTTCACGCACTCTTCAATGACCTGGGCCGTATTCCCCTCCGGCCTCGGGCTCCCTGTGAGCAGCACCACTTTCTTTGGCATAACTTAGTGTATCCCTCTACCGAAATAATATCAGGTGCTCCCTTTCGTGGAAACATGCACCACCTGCGTGGTACTGGATCGGATGGCCCCGGTTGAGGGGACCGGCAGCACTTCAATTTCCATCGTTGTAATTTTATCATAAATTTTACGTTTCTGGACAATCGGCCACCAGCCGTAGATGAAAATATATGCCGGCTCCCACAGGGTGACCCATCCTAAAATTAAGAGGCCTTCCTGGGCCATCCTGATTGGGAGTGTCTGTTCTAGGGTTGCGAGGATCTGGCGTGCAAGGAGCGTTGCGAAAAGAAAACCCATGGCGATAACGAGTACAATCCTCCCCCGTTCGAACAGTCTCCGGAGTTCGCGGTCTGAAACCGAGGACTTGTAGATGAAATGGTTATGGATCCCAAGGATAATTGATTCCCGGATAGTCTCGGTAATCGACTCTCGCGGAAGATAAATGGCCATTTTAACCGGAATTTTCTTCCCCTGGTCAAGGACCGCGTTGAAAATATACTCCTCCGCGTCCGGGTCAAGTTCTTTTTCATGAAATGGTGATGGGTCCAGGGAATTGAAGAGCTGCATCACGTTCCGGAGGACGAGCTCAATGACTACGATCCCGTTATCTGTCCGGTATACTGATTTGGGTGGGTTCATGTTTACACCACTGTATTATTTCCCTGGGGAAAAGCCAGTTTCAAATTCGTATGCTTGCAATTCACGTAGCACCTGGAGGTCCATATAACTCCCTGGGAGTAAATTGCCAAGGGTATTCCAATGATCTGTTTCTTATCGATGAGCTTCTCAACGGTGATATAGTATTGTTCATTCAATCGCATGAGTGATAGTGATGAAGGACCAGCAGAGGTATCCTGTCAGAATGGGATTTCCGGGTGAAGAAAACACACCTCCCCCTGATCCCCGAACCCCTGGCCATAACGGGTCGTTTGAACACAGCGAAGATGACAAAAAGGAACCGTTTGATGAATCTGCAGGTGCTAATCCCCCGGCAGGTGAGGATGAAACGGATGAATATGAGAAAAAGTTCCGGTATTATATCGCGATGCTTGAAAATGAGGATTCTGGCCGCCGATGGAAGGCCGCTGAGTCCCTTGCCCGGATGGGAGATGCCCGTGCGGTCGGTCCCCTGATTGAGGCCCTTTCTGACGAGGACTGGAGGGTCAGGCAGAAAACTGCCTGGGCACTCGGGTACCTGGGGGATCCTGCGGCAATTCCGGCACTGAGAAAAGCGTACCGTAACGACCTTGACGGGGTCCGGGAAATGATTACCGAGGCGATCACGGTGATCACGATGGGGGTGCCGGACTAAAAAAGCGGTTACCCGGGTTGTCCGATCCATCTTCATACCTGGGTCCGTGGTTTACGGGGAGAAGATCCCGCATTGAAGGTATTATTATCCCCCGGGGAGAATTTATCAGGTACATTTCGCTCCAGATGCCACCCGGGGTGGCGCCCTGGTGCGAACCCAAGTGAACCGTCCCCTCGGTACATGCCCGTTTCAAACACGGTAAACCCAAAGTTTTCCGTCTGATGTGGGTGTACAATGGAATTCCCAAGGATTAACGGGAGATGAGACCAGATGAGTTTGACACCAGAATCCCTCAATTTTGACGAGGCGAGACTTGACAAGATCAGGACGATACAAGAGGCCGGCGTGCCGCTGTACCCGGCGAAATTTGAACGAAACGATACCATCGAAGAGATCAAGCAGCGGTTCCATGCAATAGAACATGAAAAGAGCGAGGAAGGTGTCACAACTGCCGGGCGGATTTTTACGGTCCGGAATCACGGGAAAACAATATTCGCTGACCTTGGAGACGAGAACGGCCGAATACAACTGTATATAAGGAAAAACGATCTCGGGGAAGAGCAATTCGATTTCATCGACAGGAACCTCGATCGGGGTGACATTATCGGGGTGACCGGGCATGTATTCCGGACAAAAGTCGGGGAGATCACTATCTGGGTTGACCAGGTAACACTCCTCTGCAAATCCGTCTGTGCATTGCCTGAGAAATTCCACGGCTTAAAAGACATCGAAAAGCGGTACCGCCAGCGCTACGTCGACCTTATAGTTAACGAAGAGAGCCGGGAGGTATTCAGGACGCGGAGCCGAGTTATCTCCCTGATCAGGAGGTACCTGGACGACCGGGACTTCCTTGAATTTGAGACCCCGATCCTTCAGCCAATCTACGGCGGTGCAAATGCTCGACCGTTCACGACCTATCACAATTTCCTTGAACAGAAGTTATTCCTTCGGATCGCACCCGAACTCTACCTGAAACGGCTGATAGTCGGCGGTTTCGAAAAGGTCTTTGAAGTCGCGAGGAATTTCCGGAACGAGGATATCGACACCCGCCATAACCCGGAGTTCTCAATGGTGGAGATCTACGAGGCCTACAAGGACTTCCGTGATATGATGGTGCTGATGGAGGGGATCATCTCCCATCTCGTTCACACCATTCATGGAAACTATGACATCGCATACGGCGACGTTACGCTCCGGTTCGAACCCCCGTTCCGGAAACTTTCGATGGAAGATGCGGTAAAAGAGATTGCAGGCGTTGATATCCATGCACATACCCCGGACGAGCTCCGCGAAATAGCAAAGAAGAACCGGATCGAGGACTATGAAAAACCGAAGACCCAACGGGAGTTCCTCGTCCTTTTCTTCGAAGGGATGGTGGAAGAAAAACTAATCCAGCCGACGTTTGTCTATGATTTCCCGGTTGAAAACTCACCCCTTGCAAAAAAGCACCGGGAAAAGGAGGGCTTCACCGAGAGGTTCGAGCTCTTCATCAACGGGATGGAGATTGCAAATGGTTTTTCCGAGCTGAATGACCCATTGGACCAGCTGGCCCGGTTCGAGGACCAGGACGCCAAACGGAGGGCCGGGGATGTGGAAGCCCAGATGATTGATTCTGATTTCATTACCGCGCTCGGATATGGTATGCCTCCAACCGGCGGGGTCGGCCTGGGTATTGACCGCCTTGTTATGCTCCTCACCAACCGCGACTCGATTAAGGAAGTGATCCTCTTCCCGCAGATGAAACCTGAAGCTATAAAACCCGAAGAGACGGCGGAAGAAGTAACGAAAGAAGGGATCTGACTCCTCACAGAGGGTTTAATCCTTTATTCCGGATTACCTGGGCCCAATTAATAATCCATTTTTTTCGATATAATTATTCAGGTCAGATCCTGGCATCAGAGTGACTAAGCATCAGATTTTGTAATAAGTGACCCTTTGTGGGACCAAAAAAAGAGAAAAATTGTTTTTAAACCAATGCCTGGGTAATCCCGAGTACACCGACCTGTACGATCAATGCAACGGCAACGATCACACCGGCCATCTCCAGTGCAACTGCGACATTTCCCTTCTTGAGCTCCTCGAACTCCTCAATGCCCTTTGTCATTTTATCGAGGACCCTGAGTGCAATGTAAATTGAAGCCACTGCGAGGATGATCCCAAGGATGAGCTGAAGGATTGCTACCCCGATTGCGATATATGCATCTGTTGAACCAAGCCCTGACGAAAGAGCCGATCCCACGCCGACAGATACCCCGGCAACACCGGACTGTACAACAATCGCTATGGCGAAAAATACGGCCGCTACGACAATACCCACCGCGACATTACCCTTCGCGAGTTCTTTCTCTTCATCGATACCCTTCGTGATCTTGTTTAGTACTGAAAATCCAATATACAGGGCAACCACTGCGAGAATGATTGCGATGATCAACTGGATAATGCCAACTGCCACATTTGCAAGTAACATGTAAAATCTCCAAAATTTTTTGTATTATTGGGGTGTAGGTAAAATAAATTTATCGTAGTGGTTATCTTTTTTAAGTGCCGGAATAGCATTTTTCAAAAGGAATACGAAAAAAGTGGTATTTTTGAGGGTTTTATTACCTAGCTCCCATGCGCGTATTGATAGTTGTAACCACGATCAGTTTCGCCGGGATCAGATATCCAATGATTTGCCTTCAAACACAAAATGGCATCATTGTATATGGCCTTAACCCGATTTATGGCAGGATAGCTTTTTATTTGAATCCTCCATATATAGGTCTTATTAGGTCACAATATGTCGCAGAAGAACCACATTGCCAGGATCATGACCGTATTGCTCATTATCTCAGTAATGGTCTCGATGGCAGGTGTTGAGGGTGCGTTTGAAATTAAAATCAACACCGTGCAACACTCAACACCGATCAACGGGGAGGGATCTACGGGTTATTCACCGTCTGTAACTATTACTCCTGTTACACCATCTGTTACATTGACGATCCCCGTTACCCTGACCCCTGCCATGACCCAGCCCCCCCCTCAGGAAACGGTTAATCCCACTAATAATGGGGGTGACGTTATTAATCCGGGATCAGGGTCGAATGATTTCTGGTCTTTTATTAATTCAATGTTTGACGGCTCAACCAGTGAACCAGTACCGACCCCGGTACCAACCCCGGTACCAACCCCGGTACCAACCCCGGTACCAA